>Ga0224495_10000666_pt1 | contig 26275 bp, 26 predicted proteins | sample SF_Jul11_sed_USG_FD_168128 | JGI IMG/M metagenome (GOLD analysis project Ga0224495, IMG submission 168128) | Sediment microbial communities from San Francisco Bay, California, United States - SF_Jul11_sed_USGS_4_1 | ecosystem: Environmental > Aquatic > Marine > Sediment | place: USA: California...
TTCCATTTTATTCTCCTGTTCAAACTAATAATTAGTGACGATGCTGAGCCCCCGCCACAAAAAGGGCTGTTAAAAATACAAAAATATATGCCTGCAAAAAAGCTACAAATATTTCCAGTAAATAAATAGCTACAGAACCAGCGATACTTACCGGAATTACCGAATAACTTTGAAATTGAAAAATAAAACCTAAAAATACCAGAATAATCATGTGACCGGCTGTCATATTCGCTAAAAGACGAATAGCCAGTGCAAAAGGTTTTGTAATCATGCCAATTGCTTCGATAACCCACATTAAAGGCCATATTAAAACAGGAATTCCTGCCGGAACAATATTTTTAATAAATGCTACGCCCTGATATGCGAAACCAGATAATAATATAGCTAAAAAACTGAAGACTGCAAGTGTGGCAGTTACACCAATGTCACCTGTAGGAGTAGTTCCTGGCCAGAGTTTTACCACAAATGGAAGCTCGTGTTCAGCGCCTGATGAAGAGCCGAATAAAACCAATACCAGATTTGCAATTTCACCCAGAGAGGGAATCAGCCCAAGCAGGTTTCCAAAAAGAACGAAAAAAAACAATGTTAAAAGGTAAGGCTCATACGACTTTGAATGGTGACCCATTGTCGCCTCTCCCACATCATGACGTATAAAATTAACCAAGACCTCAACCATACCAGTAAATCTGGTGGGTTTTTTAAAACCATTTTTAGCTATAATCCGGGCTGCAGGAATAAACACCATGAACATGAGTGCAGCAGATATCCACATCATTATAACTCTTTTGGTAATAGATAAATCTATTCCACCAACTTCAAAATGCCAGAGAACCGCATCGCTCAAGTGATGAGATACCAGGTTTGACAACGAAAATCCGCTATCGACTACTTCAGGCATATGTTCTGTCGCTTCCAATACCTCTGAAGCAGCATTCGGAAGAACTTCATGGGACGGTTCAGAACCGTTCAGCGAAATTAATTGTGTTAAAAATGTAATCATTATTCTTAATTCTCCGCCTTTGCTCTTTTTAAACCAAGAGCACGATGACCTCTTGATAAAGATAAAAATATATCAGCGATCATACCCACTAGCACAACCGCAAGTAAAATCAATAAAAAAACATTGTAATCACTCTTAAAACCGGATGATTTCATTAAAACACCCATAATTAAAGAAAATACCAAAAAACTGCTTACTCTTATCAGCATTGATGCCATCCAGGCATCCCATACCTTATTTTCATTTAAAGATTTTTTATAAATAATTACATTTCCCATCATTGCCATGACTGAAATTATTACACCAGCAACTATTGCGGCTAAATTTAAATTTGACAATTCCATAAAAATATTTTGGGGTAACATCCAGAAAGTTAATCAACCTGCCAACTTTTTTTATAATATAATTTGAATATGATACAATTATTTTACATTATATCCCATCATTTTAGATAGATTTTCAGAAATAACCTCACCTTTAATAAGGGAAACCATTTTTAAAGAAAACTCAAATGCAGATCCTGGACCATCGCCTGTTATTATGGTTCCATCTGCGACAACCTTTGAATCAATTTTTTGGCCAATTATCTCTTTCTCGTATCCAGGATAACAAGTATACCTTATTCCATCAAGAATACCCGCCTTGCTCAATATAATTGGTGCAGCACATAGAGCTGAAATAAATATTTTTAGGGAAAACCCTGTTTTTACAAGATCAATAATTTTTTCAGATTTTTGCAAATTTGCAGAACCAGGCATACCTCCGGGAAAAAATATTGCAACAGGAGTATACTTTGTAAAAAATTTTTTTGCATCAAAATCTTCACCTTTGTCAGTGATATCATTTAACATAATATCAGATTGTATCAGAATATCATGAGAACCTCTTACCAGAAGAGAGGATGTAATAGAGACAAGTAACACACTGAAACCAGCTCTTTTAAAAATGTCTGCCGGAATAATGCACTCCATCTCCTCAAATCCATCAGCAAGAAAAATTATAATATCAAAATGTTTCTGTTCCATAAAAATTTTTGGCAAACAAGAATTTAAAAATATAATAGAAATCTTTATTTTTTAACCAGACGATCTATATTATAAAATAATGAAACCATTTCTTCCAGATCAGAAAGGGGTAGCTGAGTCGTAGAATCTGATTTTGCCTTAACTGGATCCGGATGTACTTCAAGGAATATACCGTCCACCCCGACTGCACATGCAGCTCTTCCAATCGGATATGCCATTTCCCGATTTCCGCCAGTAATATCACCACCACCTGGCAATTGAGAAGAGTGGGTGACATCGATAACTACATGAATTCCTTCTTTGCGCATCAACTCAATTCCACGCATGTCTACAACCAGGTTATTATAGCCAAAAGTATAACCACGCTCACAGATCAATATTTTATCAGAACCTGATTTTTTAAATTTATCAACTATTTGTAAAGTATCCAATGGAGCTACAAATTGACCTTTTTTAATATTTACCCATTTTCCGGTTTGAGCTGCGGCGCTAACAAGGTCAGTCTGCCTGCATAAAAAAGCAGGTATTTGAAGCATATCAACTACTTTAGCCGCAATTTCAGCCTCCTCTGGATGATGAATATCTGTCACAAGAGGAAATCCATATCTTGTTTTTATCTCCTGCAACAATTTCAATCCTTCTTTGATTCCCGGGCCTCGAAAAGAGTTAAAACTACTGCGATTAGCTTTGTCAAAAGATGATTTAAATACAATTCCAATATCAATTTTCTTTTTCAAAGCAGCAAGAGACTCTGCTACTGTAAATAACAGTGCTTCATTCTCAATAACACAAGGACCTGCCATAAGAAAAAAACTGTTTTTTCCTCCTATGGTAATATTCTCAAATAGTTCACGTTCAGTTGTTTTTGGTATCTGCATTTAATAACTCTTTTAAATTATGTTTCCTTATGTGTACAATTATTCTACACTCCCCTTTATCCATATAAAGTGTTCTGTATATCTTTTTTTTATATTTAATGTTTTTTGCATTTGGATAGAGTGTTAACAAATTAGAGTCAATATTCTCTTCAGCCTGGACACATGCTAATGGACGCTGTTTTGAATAGGGTTTTTTTTGTTGCTCCACATTTTCATCTACAACTATTTGTAAAAGGGAATCGTTCAGCCAAAGATCTGTCTTCATCATATCTTCATATGAATTGTACCTGATTTCAGAAAAGCCACAATGAATAATAATAAAAAAAAAGATTAACAAAACAATTCTGATCATAAATTTAATTTTAATTCCAGTTAGATTTCAATAATCGCTGCAGACTTTCCACCCAGATCATGCTGTCATTTAATGCAGGAATATATTGAAACTTTTTACCCCCTGCATCAAAAAAAATTTTTTTATATCTAATATTTAATTCATCGAGAGTCTCAAGATTATCTATGGTAAATCCAGGAGAAATTATTGCAAGATTTTTTATGCCTTTTTCACCCAGTTCCTTGATTACCTTTTCCGTATCAGGTACCAACCACCCCTTAGAACTCATTGCCGATTGAAAAGTAATGGTAAATTTTTTTCTATCAATTCCACTCTTTTCCGCAAACAAACGAGATGTTTCCATTATTTGATGTTTGTAACATCGCGCATGTGCAATGGATATAGCCTCACAACAATCTGGCGATGATAAACACAGTTTATTTACTCTTTTTAAATGACGTTCAGGAATGCTGTGATAACTAATTAAAACATGCTCAACATCTTTTGTAAGATATTTTTTAGATATTCCATACAAAGATTTAATATATTCTTTATGATTATAAAACGGAGCTGCGATTTGATATTGAATTTGTGGAAATTTTTCAACACATTTCCTGAATTCATCTATTACACTTTCATAGGTAGAGTAAGAATAGTGAGGAAACATGGGAAAAAGGGTTATGTTTCTAAAGCCTTTTTCATAAAGTTCACTAACTTGATTCTTGATAGATGGATTACCATATCGCATTGCAAAATAAAAACTAAATTCTCCTTTTTGATAATTCAGTTTTTCAACAAGAGATTCAGTTATAAATTTCAAAGGAGAACCTGATTCAGTCCATATGTTTTTATAATATTCTGCCGAGCGCCTGGCTCTAAAAGGAACAATAATCAGATTTACAAGCAAAAATCGAAAAAACCATGGTATATCAATTATATGGTAGTCCATTAAAAATTGTCTCAAATACTTTGCTAAATTTTTTTTATCAGGAGCATCAGGGGAACCAGTATTAACAAGTAGAATTACTTTTTTTTCGTTCATAATTTACGGATATAGTCTTTGCATCTCCCATTTAAAATTGATATTTTTAAAAACTATTCTATCATGAAGTCTGTTTGGTCTTCCCTGCCAAAACTCAAATAAATCTGGCTTTAAAATATACCCTCCCCAAAAAGGAGGTAACGGAACACTTTTTTCTGCAAACTCTTTTTCATATCTAACAAAATTTTGCTCCAGTATCTCTCTCGACTCTAAAACTTCACTTTGCCGCGAAGCCCATGCACCAATTTGACTTTCTCTCGGTCTTTCATGAAAATATTCTTCTGATTCCTTGAGAGAAATTTTTGTAATGAACCCTTCAATGCGAACTTGCCTTTCCAGTTCTGCCCAATAAAACAACAAAGATGCTGAATTGTTATCACCTAATTCCCGGGCTTTGTTACTACTATAATTTGTAAAAAAAATAAATCCATTTTCATCAAAAGATTTCAATAATACAATTCTTGAAACGGCGCGATTGTTTGAAATTGTCGATAGTGCCATTGCATTACCATCAACGACTTGTCCATTAATAGCATCATTAAACCAGAGAGAAAATTGATCAATTGGATTTTGCAGAATATTGCTTTCTAAAAGTCCACTTTTTAAATAATCTCTTCTAATATTTTGAATATATTTTTTCTCTTTTGACATGGTAAATATTTTCAATTTTGATATCTATACTGTAAATAAAATTATATAATAATTATTCTCAATATAATAATATAAAAATGATTTTATAAATATTATATCTAAATTTTAAAAAATTTGCCATGAGCAATATATAAAAAGAAAACATATTGTCAGGCAGAGAATTCATCCTAAAAAGGTATGTGGATAAGCAAACTGAAAAACAAGTTAATGATAAATTAAACATAAAAGCATCTATTTCATCTATTGTTGTTGCATTTATATTATTTGCCCTTAAAATTGTAGTCGGACTATTTTCTCAATCTGTTGCAATCGTTGCCTCTGCCCTTGATTCAGCGTTTGATTTATTAAGCTCTGTTGCAAACTTTTTTGCAATAAAACATGCTCAAAAACCTGCCGATCAAATGCATCGCTATGGACATGGAAAAGCAGAAGCTCTCGCTGGATTTATTCAAAGCATCATCATATTTTTAAGTGGTCTTTTTTTAATTATTAACTCTATAGAAAGAGTACTTTTTCCAAAAGAAATACAATTTATTGAATCAAGTATTATTGTAATGATAATCAGCATTATACTGACTTTTCTGCTTACTGAATATCAAAAATATGTTCAAAAAAAAAGCAAATCACTTGTAATTGCTGCCGACAGACTCCACTATTTAACAGATATTTTAAGTAATCTCATTGTACTTGCATCACTTCTGTTAAATAAATATTTAAATTCTGTTTTTTTTGATCCCATTGCAGCTATCTTAATTGCATTATATATTATTTTTGGGATAACAAAAATATTCAAGCAAAGCTTTGATATTTTAATGGACAAAGACATCTCAAGTAAATACCGGGAAGATTTAATTAGAGTAATTTCAAAATTATCTCCAGAGGTAATTGGATACCATGACTTGCGGTCACGTTCCGGAGGAGACATAGATTTTATTGAATTTCATCTTGAAATTCCCAAAAATATGACAGTAAACGATAGTCATATTCTCGTAGAAAAAACAATGTACGAACTCTTAAAAATACATCGCAACCTTGAAATAATAATTCACACCGATCCCGCTGAAATTGACTCTAAAAATGGAAAAGTGAAACTTTATGATCGGGACCAGCCAAGATTTTATTGATAAAACAAAACCACTGTAATAAAAGAAAAAAATAAAAAACTATCCAGTAAATAAGGATATAAATCAGATTTTATCCATGACAAATAAATATTATTTAAATATAAAATAATTATTATAAAATAAGACAAAGCACATATCAGATCTCCAATGATCAAGCCCCAGAAAAAATATAAAGAAAAAGAATATATAATTATTAAGATATTTACAATTAATAAAGCCGCGATTACTTTTAAAACATTTTTATTGGAATAAAATAAATAGATATTTGATACATTAAATTTATCATCTTTTTTTTGATCATAAAAATCAAGTAACAAGCCATTTGCGACAATTAATAAAAATCGAATAATGAAAATAATCATAACCTGAAAAATTATTATTTTATGAATATCAGAAATAACCGGCAATATGACAGTGCTCGTTGACCAGACAAATGCTAAAATAAAAGGTTTTAAAAATGAAAGACCTATATTCTTATAACTGTAAATTGATTCATATATAATCAAGTAAAATGAAGTTAACAAAATCAAAGCAAGCAAAACAATTTTCTCTAAATAATTAAAATAAAAAAATATTTTAATCAAAATTAATATTGAAAATAAAAGAAAAAATAACTGAATTAAATTTTTTTGAATAAACAATGTAATCTTATTATTACAATATCTATATTGAACAAAAAAATTATTTATTGTATAAACAGAAAAAGTAGATAAAAAAACAAATAGTAGTAAAAAACCTTTAATCTCGATTTTTGTATAATACTTCGTTGTAATCGTTAAAGCTGCAGCTAACAAAGCTGCATATATTGAGTTCAGCAAAAATATAGCATCTGCTGTTTATTGAAATTCAGCAATTTTTATAATATTAAACCGTTTTCTGGTATTATACGATTGAATACTTTCATCTAAAGATGCAGCAGTTTTACGTAAATATTGCTTATATGAATTAAACAGCTGCATTCGAAATTCATGCATATCTATATTGGAAAAATTATATTCACTGACTGGTTTATAGTCCCCATTAACACTCGTTTTTTCTTCATAAGCAATCATTAAATCATCATTTTTATCAATAGAACCATCAACATATAAAGGAGTAGAATTTGTTAAAATTCTTTTTTCCATTTTATAATAATCCGAATCAGCATTCAACCTTTCATATATTAACACTATTTTATCAAGCTTGTTACCAGTTTTATAAATTTCAGCAATACCTGTAAAAATATATCTTTCACCTGTTACCCTGAATGATTCGCCTGAACCTACATTTAAAACAATTTTATTACTATCTGATACTATTTTCATTTCATCATTCAATAAAGGTAACATGGATTCAATTTTTTTATGAAGATCATCAACTTCCGCATCACCATAGCCCGATTCCACATAGGCCTTAATCAACATTTCCTGGGCATAAGCGAGTTCCCTTGGTAATTTATCCAGAGCCGCAATATAAAAAGGAAAGAACATGAACAGACTGATAAAAATATTTTTTATGTTATAACTCATAGTTGCTCCTTATAATAATATATAATCGACCAGCAGATCTCTGTTCTTTCCAAATGATAATATTTTTTTTAGTTTTAGAGCTTTACAGGTAAACTTTTCTTCACTTCAGGCTGCTCGCCTTTTTTTTCACTGGTATAATATAAAATAGTTCTATTGGCATCCCATGTTGTACCCTCGCCAACATACCGTGCATTTACTATAATATATCCAGATCTATCCTTTTCCATTTTCACAGCAAGATCAACATCTGCCTTTGAACAATCCTTGAATATCATCTCTTTTTGACCAAATAAACTTATCTCTCCATATGTAGAAGACTTTACCGACATACTCGTACAGGGATGCAAAGGAAGAACTTTTAAATGAACAGAAACTATTTTATCAGAAGGTATAAAACCAGAGTTATCAACAACAATATCAATAATTTCCGGCTTTCCCGCAGGTGCATTCAACGCTTTTTTCTGAACCTCTTCCATATGAGGCATAATTTTTAATCTGACATATATGGTCAGAATTGCCATAGCTGAACTAATGGTTAGCAAACCTGCCAAGGTCCATAAAAATATTGTATTTTTCTTTTTTTCAATCACACGATACTCCTGTAAAATTTAATTTATTGATACGCTATAATTAAAAACCGAATTCAAGTTAGAAATCGGTGCGGCAACAGATAAATATATTATAATAATATAATCACTTCCTGCCTGAGTTGAAATTGACAGAACCGGGCAGCCTGTCGCTCCAATATCCTCACTTATTAAAAGTCCATTATGTAAAACTTCCATATCCAGAATATCTGTATTGCAAAAAAAATTTACTCCTGCTACAGATATTGTATGCGATAAACCATCTCCTTTTAATAAGTATACGCGGTTACTTCCATTTTTATTATATGGATATATATGATGGGATCCAAATCCTTGGTTATTAACAACAAAACTACCAGGATCAATTTGTTCATGTCCAGACGAATATACATTTCCGGGAACAAGTAATTTATACATACTCCAGAACTCTGAAGTTTTCTGGGTACCAGATAAAGGAGGGTAATGAAGAGGATTAGCACTATTTGCATAAAAAATTCCGTTATCATTATCTGAATCATATAAATCTTTAATATCTGATACATTATTGCAAGTACCTGTGCAAAGAGAGTTATAATCATTCCGTATATCTCCCCATAAAACAGAAAAATTTTCTGAAAATCCACCATTTGCTTCTTTATAAAGTGCAGCAAAGGTCTGCAAAGTTGTTAATGCAGAAATATTTTTAAACTGAGTCAATATATTATATATTTTATCAAACAATCCCGAATTTAAAACAGCATCACGATTTTCATATAAATGCCATAACAAATATTGAGTACTTAATTCACTATAGTTACTATATAAATTTGAATTGCTGAAAATAATTTGAATCGGAAGACTGAATCCACTTGCCTCATTTACCCCGGAAGTATCTTTGTATACAGGATCATTTAACACCATAGCTGCAATTGCATTGGAATAACCCTCACTGAATGCAACAGTAGAAAAAAGTGAATCATCCAGTTGATGCATACCTCCAATACTATCTTTTCTAAATAAATTATCTTCCATATAATGAGCAAACTCATGAGCAACTACGTGAGAATCAAATTCATCAATATCTACATTTTTATGACCCAGTAAATATACAACAGGAGTACCGTTTGTTTTCATATAATGCGATGTAACAATTTGACCTGTTAAAGGATCATAATTGGTTGAAGGTGAATTGTAAGTACTCCAGCGTATTTCCACCCTCGGATAAACCAGGGCACTGTTTCCCTGACAAATCAACTCGACCTCACTTAGTGCTGTATCCAGAATTGCAAACGGCGCAGAAATTCTACCGATAATGGTATCATCAGCACCATTTAAAGGTATATTAATGGTTATAGACTGATTTACCTCTACTCCATAATACTTTATAGAATAGACACTATTGGTAAAAATATTATCCCTTACTGAAATATCCCAGGAGGCTCCATTGCAAAAATCAGGTGAAATCATATCTGATGCATACAAAGAACTTTGCGAAGCTGCAAGAACAATAATATATAAATTATTTCCGGTAATATTATTAAATAAAAAACTTCCGCTGTCATTAGTTAAAGTTTCAGATAATAATTGGTCATTTTGATTAAATAAAATTACTCTGGCTCTTCTGACCGGTTTTAAAATTTTTCCGGAATAATTTAAATACGATGTAAATGCTACACTGTTACCGACAACCGGTACAAAATCATAATATACAGCACCAGATACCGACCCGGTTGCCTGTATTAAATTCGGATTAACGGGTAAACTATTCAACGAAATTAACTCAAGAGTTCCATTTTGCACAGTTACAAGTTCTGAACCAGCAGGTAATGAAGGATGAAATCCTGTAGATTTTTTTTGATCAGTATTCTTGTTTTGACATTGAAATGCAATAAAAAAAATAAATGATAAAACCAGCCAGTTTTTAATATACTTTACCATATATTTAAAGTATTATATTAAAATGTAGTCAAATAAACAACTTTTTATTATAATAATAAAAACAGGGGACGACAAGGTTTCGACTGTTATTGACGTTTGAAAGAAAAGCATGTGAAGTATCCTCTTCTAAAAAGGGAAACGGTTATAAATGCCAACAATGTAGATTACGCATTAGCTGCTTAATTGCGCTTGCACTGGCTAAATTAATTGTCTCTGATTAACTAGCTGGTAAAACTTCAGAGGCCCTGCGAAATGTATTCAGATAAGTTTCGTTTTGTAAAATTCTGATAAGAGGTTATGTTGAGGTTCACGGTCAACAGATCTACGAAAATTTATTGTGAACTAAACATGTAGAAAGCTTTTGTACGGATGACAGGACGCGGGTTCGACTCCCGCCGTCTCCATATATTAATTATTAATATCAATTATTTGCGATTTAAAATTTAAAAGAATCTGTTTTATAATGTTTTTTTCTTCTTCAATTTTTTCTTTGCTATAATTATTTTTATGCATAAATACAATTCGGTTGGGCCCTGGACAAATCATAGTAGCAATATTCAAAAAAGAAATTTTTTTATTAATTAATGAGTTCAGAGGTTTGTTTAATATTTGTGCCAGAAATTTTGAAGCCTGCCCTATAACCAGTATGCCTTTAATTTTATATTTTAAAATATCTGCTTCTATATGTTTAATACAATTTTGTATATTCGTTTGATCAAATTCGTCTTTTTGACCAAAATAACACTTGATTATTTCTCTGACTAAAAACTCAGACGGATCTTTTTCAAAAACAGATTGAATCATTTTTTTAAACAGGTTATTTTCACTGCTATCTTCAAAATAAGATTCACTGGAAAGAATAAACGAGTTATGTAATAATATTAAATAGGGCAAGGTTGATTTATTTTTAGTAAATTGACCTGGTTTATATCCAATTCGCCTCGCGCACAAAGTACATACTGTTTTATCTGCATAATTCTCAAATATTGTTTCAGAAATTTGAGGATGAAAAGATAAGTTTATTGCCAGTGGATCTGGCTCGTTTTCACGTTGCCAGATTGTTTGCGAAACATCACAATATTTAAAATAATTCTTAAGATCTTCAAGTATATCTAAATAATCAGGATAATGAGAAATTTGCATATTACATGCTTGAACCTTTCTTTTTTAGATCTTTCATTTTCTTGTCATATTTTTCCTGAGCCTCAAGAGTTCTTTTTGCTTCAGGCATAGCCTTTAATCTTATTTTACTGATTACTTCACCCGAATCAATACAAATACCATAAGTACCATTTTCAATTCTATCAAGAGCTTCATTTATTTCTTTCAAGGAATTTACTTCAGCAGTAGTTAAACTTAGATTCAGCTCCTGATCAAGTAATTCTGTAGCCATATCAACCAAATCACCAGGCTCATCAAGTTTTTCTGAAATTACTTCTTCTGATTGCTGCGCCACCTCTTTAAGTAATCGGGTTCTTTTTTCCTGCAAGAGGCTTATAAATTCTTCAAGTTCTTTTTTTGTAAAGGGACTTTTTACCATTCGGCGGAACTACATCGGGTGATTAAGCGGTCAATGATTTTTTGCATTTTGCTTCCTTTAAAAACTTTCCATATTAAAGCATTTGATTATATATCATTAAAAATATATATGTTTATATGAATATAATACTTAGAAATTTAAAATTTGAAGACTATATAGCTTTAAAACAGGCTTCTATCGAGTCTTACTCGGGATTAAGCAATGCCCATTGGCAACCAGAACATATTAAAAAATTACTCAATATTTTTCCCGAAGGACAATTGTGTATACTTGTTAACGGAAAAATAGCCGCAAGTGCACTTGCCATTATCGTTAATTATTCTAAATTTGGAGATATGCACACCTATAATCAAATAACTGATAACAGCACTTTTTCCACCCATGATCCTGACGGAGATGTTTTATATGGAATTGATGTTTTTGTACATCCCAAATATCGAGGCATGAGACTTGGTCGTCGCCTCTATGCTGCAAGAAAAGAACTATGTGAAAACCTGAATTTACGTGCTGTGATTTTTGGTGGCAGAATTCCTGGCTATTCCAACGTTGCCTCAGATATATCACCAAAAGAATATATTGAAAAAGTAAAAATGAAAGAAATATATGATCCTGTACTGACCTTTCAACTTTCTAATGAGTTTCATGTAAGGAAAGTACTAACAAACTATATTCCCGGAGATACCGAATCACGGGATTTTGCTGCCCTCCTTGAATGGAATAATATTTATTACTCACCCGAGATTTTAATTACCCAGAAATCCATTGTCCGCGTCGGAGTAGTACAGTGGCAAATGAGATTATTTCCATCTTTAGAATCAATGATTGAACAAATTGAATATTTTGTAGATGCAGTAGCTGCCTATAATTGTGACTTTGTTGTTTTTCCGGAGTTTTTTAACGCCCCTCTTATGGCAGAATCTAATCATTTAGGACCCGTACAGTCCATCAGAGCCCTTGCCTCATATACAGAACCTATAAAATCCAAATTTAAGGAATTTGCTATTACCTACAATGTAAATATCATTGGCGGAAGTATGCCGGTTATTGAGCGGGGAAAAATCTACAATGTATCATATTTATATCATCGCGATGGAAAAATTGATGAATGCAAAAAGTTACATATAACTCCATCTGAATTAAGCTCATACGGTATGTCAGGTGGGCAAGATCTTAATATATTTCAAACTGATGCAGGAAAAGTCGGAATTCTAATTTGCTATGATGTGGAATTTCCAGAACTTGCAAGAGTTCTGGCAGATAAAGGTATGCAGATATTATTTGTTCCCTTTTTGACAGACACACAAAATGGCTATAACCGCGTTCGTCATTGTGCACAATCCAGAGCAATAGAAAATGAATGCTATGTTGCCATTGCTGGCTGTGTTGGTAATCTGCCTAAAGTAAGTAATATGGATATTCAATTCGCCCAGTCTGCAGTATTTACGCCATCTGATTTTTCCTTTCCTACAAATACTATAAAAGCAGAGGCAACTGCCAACACTGAAATGATTTTAATCGCAGATCTTGACCTTCATTTACTAAAAGAAATTAATATGTATGGCAGCGTAAAAAATTTGAGAGATCGACGCAAGGATCTGTATGAAATCAAATGGAAAGGAAAAAATAAATAAACAACATGTTTAAAAAAAAGGGGCCATTGGCCCCAGTAAGTGTTTGAGAAAGGAGGAAGGAGATGTAGCTCTTTAAAGCTACCTCTACTTTAAGTCAGGTTTTTATACCTGAACATGAGTAGAAAGAATATAACGAATAAGACTGAAAATGCCTACAAATTTAAGCAAAAATTTATTAAAAATGACAAATATCTGACATTTATTAAAGATTGACTTTTTGAAAAAAGTTATGTCCAACTTTCGATTCAGTACCTGAGAAAATTCTTTTAATATTGCCTTTGTGTGCAAATAGTATCAACACAAAAGAACAACAATAAAAATACAGTATCGGATAACTCTCCTCATACGAGAAACTCAAGAAAAAAGTGAGGATCATAGAAAATACTGAAACAATAGAGGCCATTGAAACCATTTTGCTAATTATTAAAACAATTGTAAAAATAGCTAAAGCAAGACCTAATTGCAAAGGAGAAAGAGCCATTAATACACCACTCATGGTAGCAACGCCCTTGCCCCCTTTAAAACGAAGCCATAATGGGAAAATGTGTCCAATTAAAACACTAAAACCTGCGATAAGAATATAGATCTCTTTACTTTCAAGATTTGGAAAATAAATATTTAATAAATAAAGAGGCAAAAACCCTTTTAAAATATCTACTAATAACACGGCCAGTGCAATTTTTTTACCTAGAACCCGGGCACTGTTGGTTGCACCTACATTACCTGAACCATAACGCCGAATATCGATATTTTTACTCTTTCCAATAAGAAATGCTGTTGGAAAAGAACCAATTAAATATGCAAAACAAAAAACTAAAAACATTTGACAATCAACGGAATACATTTAAATAATAATTTTTAATTTTCATAAATTGTCAATAATTATTCAAAGAAAGATTATCATATGCAGACTTTAAATTTTAAGGAAAAACTATATGCAATTGCGGATTTTGAGACCTGCCAAAAATACAATACAACAATTGATAATTTTGTTAAAGGATTTTTTACTGGTGGTGGTAAAATTGTACAATATCGCGATAAAATTTCAATACCTGAAAAAATAGAAAAAACAGTTTTAAATTTAATTAATCTGGTTGAAAAACATGAAGGATATCTAATTATAAATGACCATTACTCTATTGCTGAAAAGTATAATTTGCCCTTTCACATTGGACAAGATACCCAAAATATTCAAACCAGATTACCGTTTGGAAAGTCTATTCATACACTTGCAGAATTAAATCACCTGATGAAAGAAAATTACCAGCCTGATTATATTGGATTTGGAGCCATGTTTCCAAGTAAAACAAAGTCTGAGGTTTCCGTAAATTTATCTTTATTACCAGAAATACAAAAACTATGGAAAAAAAATATCGTTTTAATCGGAGGAATTTCTGAAAAAAATATAAAATTATTACCTCGTGAAAATAATATTTATTATGCTGTTATCAGTGATTTCTTTTCAAAAGGAAATTCGATTAAACAAATTGAAATTTATACAAAACAATTTTTAAATAAACTGATTCAAATATGATTTCCACCAGTTTAAGGATTGTTTCTCATTAATAACTTCGTTTATATCCTGAATCAATTTTTTTAAATCTATTTTTTTAAGCTCTTCTGTTGATCTGAATATATATGGGTTCTGCGTTCTAACACTGTTTTTAGTCCAGAATAATTCTTCTTTAAGCTTCTCTCCTGCTCGCATTCCTGTAAATTCAATTTTTATATCTTTATTAGGTGTATTACCTGAAAGTAATATCAGCCTTTCTGCGAGCTCAACAATCTTGACCGGCTTACCCATATCCAAAGCCAGCACATCTGCTCCATTGGTAATATCAAGGGCATGCAAAACCAGGTTTACTGCCTCTGGTATTGTCATAAAAAACCGCTCCATTTCCGGATGGGTTACTGTTAAAGGACCTCCTTTTTGAATCTGCTCCCAGAATAAAGGTACAACAGAACCTGAAGATCCCAGAACATTTCCAAAACGAACAGAAACTGTCTGACCCCGCTGAATTTCAGTCATCATATTATAGACAATTAACTCTGAAACTCTTTTAGTCAGACCCATAATATTTTCAGGAGAAACCGCCTTATCTGTTGAAATGTTTACCAGTAATACAGGAACACCTGAATGATGTTTATTTGAATATTCAGCAATACTGCTTAGTAAATTATAGGTTCCAATAATATTTGTATTAATAGCTTCTTTAAAATTTTTTTCAAGAATAGGAACATGTTTGTAAGCCGCCGCATGAAAAATAATTTGAGGCTTTTCATTTTCAATAATTTCTAGAACCCTTTCTTTATTGCCAATATCACATATTAATGAATTCACATAATCATAATTCGCATACCGATTCTCCAGATTATAAATTCCAAACTCACTTTGATCTACGAGAGTCAACCTCTTGATTGGAAACTTTAAAACCTGATTTGCAATTTCTGATCCGATTGATCCTGCTGCTCCTGTTATTAACACTCGTTTTCCGCTAAATATATTATTTATAGGATCCTGAGACAATTTGATCTCGTTTCGTTGTATCAAATCTTCAATTCTTAAAGAACGAATATCCGGAACTATCTGCTCAAATTTTCTGGGAACAAGTTTATATTGAATCGAATAACTTTGTAATTGAGAAAAAATCTTTTGCATTGTCACATTATTTGCAGGCATTGTTAGCCATATTTCTTTTGTTTGATATTTCTCTACTAGTTGGGCAATATTTGTTGCACTTTTTATCCGATAGGGCCCCATATAACTTCCACATTTAGAGGGATCATTATCTACAATGGCAGTAATATGATATTTTCCGATTAAATCGTCTGTACTTAAATCCTGAAGTAAATGCATGGTTACACTACCGGCACCATAAATAATTACAGATCTTTCTCCTGTTTTTTTTCTCATAAACTCCTGATTAAGCTTGTAAAACCAGCTTAATCGATTGATTGAAACAAGCATAGAAAGCGCAAGGTAACCTATAATAATTTTGACAAAATCAATTATTGAAAATGATAAAGAATTTTGAATATACAAATAATAATGCACACCCAAAAACATGAACAAATTTACAATATTGATAATTTTGAAATAAAATAAATTCAGATATTTCCAGTTACTTTTATAAATACCCCTTGTAATAAATAAAACGAGATGAACAACTATTACACCCGATACTATAAAACCTGAACTAACATTATTGGGAAAATAAATAAATAAATAAGTAATCCAAAAAACGAAAAGCAAAAGAAAATCGGTTATTTGTCTGGTATAAAAAAATACATTCATTTATAATTTATATTCGGTATAATGAATAAAAGACTCTTTAAAATAATCTGGAATTCGCACAGCCCTTAATCGGGCTAAATCTACTGTTACAAATTCACTTAACGTTGAATAAAGCAATTTATGGTTTTCCTTATTTAAGGCATCCTGACGAATTAATATTCTTGCACCTTTAATTTTTTCTATCCATGAATTTATTTTTATTTCCTCATCAAGTTTAGGAAAATCATAGTATTTATATATCCCATCAATCCAGAAAAAAGAGTAATTTTGTTCAAATAGAGTTTGAAAAGGAAGGTTAACTTCTTTAAAAAACAACCAACGAGCTTCTTCATTCAATCGCCATACATTTATTGTGGAAACATTGCGAAAACCATCAAGATCAATATGACGAATAGTATGCTCCATTAAAGATTGTTTACAATTATTTGAAAAAGATGAAATCGGAAATATTTCAATTTTTTTTGGTTTTAAATCTTCGGGAATAACAAAATTATTCTCTTTATTTACAATGGAATTAACAACATGGTGAATGCATATTTTTTTTTCCTCATCATCAAAAAAAGTATGTTCCCAGATTAAATTTTTATTTTCAAATCCAAAATTCGTAGATATAAAAAGCTTCTTTTGTGGTAATTGTTGTTGAATAAATTGAATTTGAGCATATTGAGGTCTGACTGACAAACCCTTCTGTAATAACGCCTGAAAAGAATAACCAAACTTTGATAGTATATAAAACTGTGCTTCAGATGAATATACTTCATAAAAAGCGCTGTTTACATGAGATTGCGAATCCAGATCATTAAATCGGGTTAATATGTCATATCGAAATTCCATGATAATTACAACTATTCTAATTTAAAAGTGATCGTGGTCAAGGATATATTCATTAAAATGATGAATTTAAAAAATGAAAATAAAATAAAAAATGATTGAAACGCTAATTACAAGAAAAAATTGTCCAATCAGTCAATTTTAGAATCAATATTATGAATTCAAATAAAGAAAACTTTCTCTCTACACTTGAAAATATTATTATAGAACGTAAAAACTCTGCTGATTCCAAATCTTATACTGCAACCCTGTTTGCCAAGGGTCTGGATAAAATTTTACAAAAAGTGGGCGAAGAATCAGTGGAATATATTATTGCAGCTAAAAATGACAATGATTCCCTTGCCATTGGTGAAGCAGCAGATCTACTTTATCATTTTATTGTATCTTTGCATGCACGCAACCTTACACTGGATATGATAAATGAAGAGCTTATCCAGAGACACAACAGCAAAATCAAATGAATCTCTTTTCCGGAAAATATTTTCAAAGTTTTTCTTCAAAGAAAGAAAACACCGAAAATAAAAGCATAAAAGACCGGGTAGTCATCGTTGGTGCCGGCCAGGTTGGCATCCATATTATGGAAAGACTTGCCGAAGAAGGCTATAATGTTGTTTTAATTGACGAAAACGAAGAGATGGTCGTCAAATCCCGAGAAATTGCAGATGTTGCCAGTATTGTTGGAAATGGATGTAATCCCAAAATATATGAAGAAATTAATTTAAGTAATAAAGATCTTTTTGTTGCCGTTACTGACTCAGATGAAACAAATCTGATAGCCTGTAATATTGCACAGGCCTTTGGTTGCGAAACAAAAATAGCACGTGTTCGCAAACCATTTTACAAAGTTGATAATAACAGCTATTTTAATAATCAATTCTGGAAAAAAATGGGCATTGAAGTTTTATTTAATCAAGATATTTTAACCATTGAAGAAATAGATCATTTAATAGAAAATCCGGGGGCAATTGATACAGTTTTTCTCAATAACGATCTTGTACAAATTGTAGGGTACAAAGTAAAAGCCAACTCGCTTCTTATCGGACGTCGGTTAATCGGAATCAGAGATGTACCTATATTTGAACATATTCTGGTGGTTGCCATTAACACCGGTGAAAATCAAACAATGAATTATACAAACAAAATTTTAGATAAATTTAAAACAGCGGACCATAACTCATCACAAATGATTATTCCAAGAGGTGATTATAAAATCAAAGAAGGAGATCTTTTATATTTAGCTGGCAAACGCAACAGCTTCAGCGGAATCAGTTATCTTTTTGATCCCAAAATTGTAACAGAGTTTAATCGAATATTTATTCTTGGTGGATCCATATTATCCCATAACCTGGCAGAACATCTGCAAAAAAAATATAATGATAAAAAAATATTTTTAATTGAAAAAACAAAAAAAGGCGCATATATTGCAAGCGAAACATTAAATCCTAAAATCAATGTGCTTTTCATGAATGCACAGGATATTGAATCTTTAAAACAAGAAGGAATGGACCGGCAATCTATTTTTATTGCGATTAGTCCCGATGAAGATGAAAATGTGCTCTCTTCCCTTGTCATAAAAGAAGATACCATGGCACGTACCATTGCAATGGCTCAAAGCAGTATCTATTCTCATTTAATACAATATCTTGACATTGATGCTGCTGTTAGTCCAAAATCACTTATTGTAGAAGATGTACTAAAAGCCCTTAGAAAAAATGTATATGATGTACTATCTGCTAAAGGCCATGATGCTGAAATTCTTGAATTTGTTGTTCCACAACAGAGTTTAATGGTTAATCAACAATTAAGAGATATCCGGTTTCCCGCAAATGCAATTATTGCCTTTATATTCAGACAGGAAGAAATTATGGTTCCCCGAGGAGACGCTATAATAAAATCCGATGATCATCTCGTTATTTTTTGCTTGAAATCTGCAATAAGCGATATCCAGAATCTTTTTAAAGATAACTAATGAACTTTAGGGCAGTATCAACTATTTTGGGAACTTTATTAATAGTTCTTTCTGCCTTTATTTTTATATTTTATTTAATTGCTTATTTTTTATACCCACAAGAAAATGAATACAACTCTTTTTTCAGCAGTTTTATTATTACATTTATAATTGGAATAATAATGGTTTGGTGGGGAGGAAATGTTAGTGAAGATGATGTTACCATACGTGAAGGCTTTGCAATTACAGGTCTGATCTGGATTGTAATGGCTTTTTTTGGTTCGCTGCCTTTATATCTATCAGGATCTATTCCTTCATTAGTAGATGCCTACTTTGAAAGCATGAGTGGATTCACAACAACAGGAGCCTCTATTTTATCTGATATAGAAAAACTGGGACATACTGCACTATTATGGCGATCCTTTACCCACTGGCTAGGCGGAATGGGAATTATTGTATTGTCATTGGCAATCTTACCTGCACTTGGAGTTGGTGGTATGCAGCTATTTAAAGCAGAAGCTACCGGTCCAACTGTTGAAAAACTTTTACCTCAAATTGGCCACACTGCACGCATGCTTTATCTCGTTTATACTCTGGTAACAGTTATTCAAACTTTCCTGCTATGGGGAACTGGAATGAATCTTTTTGAGTCCTTATGCCACACATTTGGATCTGTTGGTACAGGTGGCTTCTCTCCCTTCAACAGCTCTATTGGACAATACACAAAAAACAATCCTGGCATGGCTTTTACATACGAACAAATCATAACATTTTTTATGGCATTTTGCGGAGTTAACTTTGCCCTGCATTATAAAGCAATTTTAAAAGGTGATATATTTACTTATTTCAAAGATAGTGAATTCAGATTTTATATAGGACTTATTTTTTTAGCAATAATTACAATCGGAATAAACCTTTATTATCAGGGCGGATATAATAATCTTTTTACTATTTATAGAGATGCCTCTTTTACTGTTGTATCAATAATTACAACAACAGGATATATGACAGTAGATTTTGACAAATGGCCTGATTATTCCAAATATGTCTTGTTTCTTTTAATGTTTGTCGGAGGAATGGCAGGATCTACAGGTGGTGGAATCAAAGTTGTTCGAATTATGATATTAATAAAAGAAATTTTTATTGAAGTTCTTCACAATATTCATCCCAAACGAGTTTATGTTATTAAACTTGGAAAATCATATATTTCCAGAGATGTTTTATACTCAATAAATGTATTTATATTAACGTATGTTGTAATTTATTTTTTATCTATTTTAATATTATCATTTACTGGTAATGATTTTCACTCAACCTCCAGTATGGTTATAGCCTGCCTTTCGAACGTTGGACCAGGATTTGGATCTGTTGGTCCTACACATAATTTTGGATTTTTACCAGATTATGCAAAATGGATACTCAGTTTTTTAATGGCTCTGGGAAGATTAGAACTTTACCCCTTGCTCGTATTAAGTTTGCCTGGCTTGTGGTCGAAATAACAGAATAGTTGTAATATACAGTAATAAAGAGGTAGTTAAATGTCAGCTGTAAAATTTGTACATATTTTAAAACGAATTGAAAACCTGGAAAGAGATATTAATGAAATTCAAGCTCTTCAATCAGAAATAAATGGAAATCGAAGCTACAGTACTCCTGTTAAAATTTCCCTTGAACAGCAGGTCAATAATCTCTTGAATGAAAAAGTAAAACTAATGGAAGTAAGAATTGAAAATCCACCGGAGCATCTTGATCCAAACAAAAAAACAAAAGTTGTAGAACTTGAAAATCAAAAAGTTGTTACTACATTTGAAGCTCTGGAGCAATCATATTATGAAAAGCTGACCGAAAAAAGAGGTACAAAAGAAACATATAATAATTCTGAAGAAACCTTTGATTCCATTCTGGAAGAAAAAGAAACATTAAAAACAGCAACAAACACCCAGATTGAAAAAAAAGCACTACCCTCTCTTGCTCAAAAAAGTCTGGTAAAAGGCGAATCCAAAATTGATGATGAACAGAATTTTTTAAAAAAAAGAACAGAATTATTAAAAGATTTACCGCCTCTTGAATATTAATCAGCTTTAAAAAAACTTATCTGCTCTTTCATATGAGATGATTCTGCATTTGTCTCTTCTGCAGATGCAGCCAACTCTTCAGAAGTAGAAGCATGCGATTGAACTACTTTATCAAGTTGATTTAAATTATTAGAAACCTGATTAATTCCTATCAACTGTTGCGCTGCAGAATTAGAAATATTATCAATCAACAATGAAGTCTCTTTAATAAAAGGAACAAGCTCTCCAATCATCAAACCTGCCTGCTCAGAAATTTGCACACTATTACTTGCCAAATCATTAATCACTTTTGCAGAAAGCTGTGACCTTTCTGCGAGCTTGCGAACCTCTGCTGCCACCACTGCAAAACCTTTGCCTTGTTCACCGGCCCGCGCCGCTTCAATTGCTGCATTTAATGCCAATAAATTTGTTTGATAAGCTATTTCTTCAATAACAACAATTTTTTCTGCTATATCTCTCATTGCTTTTTGTGTCTCTTTTACTGCTTCTCCACCTACTTCAGCCTTACCCAGAGTTTTAAAGGAAAGATCTCTTACATTTTTTGCATCATCAACTGTAGAATGAAGTGATGATACTATCTCTTCAAGTGAGGCAGATACCTCTTCAAGAGTAGCCGCCTGTTCTGATGCCTCATGGCTGATTTGTTGAGCAGATTCGCTAAGATGATTTGACGTAGTAGAAAGTACCCCTGTTGATTTAATAACTTCTTTTAAAACATCTTTAATTTTTAAAATCATTATTTTCATATTTTGCAACATTATACCGGTTTCATCTTTCGTTAATTCAGGTATTTCAACATTTAAATAACCTGTACCAAGTGTTTTTGCAATATCTACAACACTGTTTATCGGTTTTGTTATACTTCTTGAAATTAAATAGCCTGCTATTACACTTATTATTAAACTTGCACCACCTGTAACAAGAAGACTAAACAGAATTAAATCAATTAAATCAATAGTTTCATTAATTTTTAAAATAATTTCCCCAGTTTGTTCCTGTGTTAATAAATTTACTTTTTCTCCAATGTCATTAGAAGCTTTATCAAAATCTTCCATTATAATATTACCGGCAACCAACCCATTTTTTACATAGGCAAAAGCCATTTTTTTTCCTGTTTCATAGTAAATAAGAAAAGAAGACTCTATACCTTGTATTTTTTCCAATTGTTCCTGATTATTTTCTTCCGTAAACATCTTTCGAAATTCATGAATTCCGTCTAAAAACTCTTCTTTGTGCAACTCTGCATCCCTCAATCCAGACAACTCATGTGTTGCAGAAACATCCGTAAACCATTGTTGCACCTGTTTAACATTTACCAGCATTCTGTTTGCCGTTAGTGTAAAAGGTAAACTTTCAATTTGAATATGAAGCGATTTTGTTTGCAATTGGGTAAGATTAAAATATATATAAATTGTTGTCATACCATATAACATTATCATGATAAAATAACTTCCATATAATTTTTTTGATATTTTTATATTTTTTAATAAATTCATAAATAGCTCCTGTTATAATATCGTAAGATATTAGATAATATTCTCTTTTTTTTACTTGATTATTAAACGCTTTATTAAAGCAATTATTTTTCTATTTAAATTCTTTTATTAGTAAAAAATCTTTACTGGTTTTTTACTAATAAATCTATAAATTCATTCTTAAAATTTTCAAAAGACAAATTATCTTTTCCCATAATTCCACTCGCCTGGGCAAGCTCAACTTTACCGCCACCATTGCCATTAAGTTCCCTGCTGTTTTTAATAGCGTCCTTTAATATTTCTGACAAATTAAGCTTATTTTTTTGTGCATAAGAAGAAGTTGTTGCAACAACACAATTCCAGCGATCCTTTTCAACAGAAGTTAATAATAAAACCAATTGAGACTCTCTTTTTCTGATCTCATCTGCTATTACTTTTAAAAATGGAATGGATCCTTCATAATGACCCGTTGCAATATTTAAATTATTTTTTTTCATCTGACTAGCAAGTAACTCTTCAATAATACTTGAATCTACTTCAATTGAATAATCTTTCTTTTTTTGCAATTTTCTGTTTTTTTGTTCATAATCATCTAATGAAAGTTCAATTTTTTTCAAGATTTGCCATTTTTCAAGATAATCATTTATTGCAATAATTTGTTCTGTTTTTTTATGGATTGATTCCAGCTCTACTCTTAAATCGATAGATCCGTTTTTTTGAAATTCCCGAATTATATTTTGAATTTCCGCAAATTTTTTCTCAACGTAATCAATTGCTTTATCACTACTAATTGCTTCAATTCTCCGATTTCCTGCTCCCGGGCTTGATTCTTTTATTATAATAAATAATTTAATTTCCTCACTGTTTTTAACATGTGTACCACCACAAAATTCTACAGAAAAATCATCTACAGAAACAACACGAACTATATCCCCGTATTTTTCTCCAAAATTCATTACCGCTCCACTCTTCCGGGCTTCTTCAATCGGTAATATTTTTGTTCCAACATTACATTTTTCCTGAATTACATTATTCACCTCAATTTCAATTATATCAACCTGCTCCTTTGTTAACCGGTCTGGATGAGTAAAATCAAATCTTAAATAATCAGGATGTACCAGAGATCCACTTTGTTTTATATGAGCTCCTAAATTTTTTCGTAATGCTGAATTTAAAATATGTGTTGCTGTGTGATTTTTCTTTAACTCATCTCTTCGATTTAAATCAACCGCAATTTCAACATTATCATTTAATTTTATCGTTCCTTTTAAATTAGAACAAATATGATATATTAAATTTCCTTGCTTTTGAGTATCCACTATATCACAACTAAAATCAGAGTTTTTAATTTTACCCTGATCACCCAATTGACCACCGCTTTCTGCATAGCAAGGAGTCTCTTCTGTTAAAACAATAAACTGATTATCATCTGGAAAACTTTTATCAGAAATTTCTTCATTTTCTTCATTATCAATAATTATTTTTTCTATTTTTGTTTTAACATTTAATAAATCATAACCAACAAATCTGCTTTCTCCCTGGACAGACAACATTAGACGGGAAGCATCCCCTCTCCAGGCAGCTTTTCCTTTGGATCTTTGACTTTCCATCTCAGTTTCAAACTCTGCAAAATTTATGGAAAAACCTTCATTTTCAGCCATCTCCTTGGTCATTTCAGGAGGAAAACCAAATGTATCATATAAATTAAAAACATCTTTCCCGGAGATTATATTTCCCTTATAAGCACCCTCATGAGCACGATTCATAATTTCTAAAAGTCTGGAATATCCATCATCAAGAGTTTGTAAAAATCTTTTTTCTTCTGACTCAATATATTTTTCAATCTGAGACTTTGAATCCACTATTTCATTATAAAATGAACCGTATATATCTACAACATTTGAAACCAGTTTATACATCATTGGATTTTTTTGACCCATTTTTCTGCTGAATAAAAGTGCCCGTCGTAAAACACGTCTTAAAACATATCCCCTCGATTCATTAGAAGGATAAATTCCATCAGCCATAGTAAATGTTAATGCTTTTATATGATCTGTTACAACCCTTATTGGAACAATATTTTCTCCAGAATAAGATGTATTATACAATTCCGAAACTTTATTTCTTAATAAACTTAATTCATCTGTATCAAAAACAGAATCTACATTTTGAACCAATGTGGCCAATCGTTCCAAACCGGCACCTGTGTCGATTCCTGTCTGAGCTAAAGGAAGATAATTTCCATCTTTATCCAGATCAAACTGATTAAAAACAAGATTCCAAAACTCCATAAAACGGTCACCCTCATCTCCGGGTTGTTTTGCTCCATGTCCGCCATCAAACTCAATTCCTCTGTCCAGATAAAGTTCACTACATGGTCCGCAGGCTCCTGTTGAACCAGCAGGTCCCCAGAAATTATCTTTTTTTCCCAATCGTACTATTCGTTTAGAAGGAATACCTATATGTTTATTCCAGATTTGAAATGCTTCATCATCATTTTCAAAAATAGAAATCCAGATTTCTTCTTTGTTAAATGGTAAAAATGTGGTAACATATTCCCAGGCAAACTCTATAGCTTCTTTTTTAAAATAATTACCAAAACTGAAATTACCTAACATTTCAAACATAGATAAATGCCTTTTTGTTTTTCCTACTTCTTCAAGGTCTGTTGTTCTAAAACATTTTTGAACTGTAGCAATTCTCTCTGACGGAGGTTTAATAATACCGGCAAAATAATTTTTAAATGGAACCATGCCTGCAGTAGTAAACAATAAAGAAGGGTCACTATCTGGTAATAAGCTTGAGCTGGGTAAAATTAAATGATGATTACTTTTAAAGTATTCAAGATATGAATTTCTAATATCACTGATTTTCAACATAATTTTTGTAGATAGCTGATTTTTTAAATATGGTGACAACTGTTTATCTTAAACAGCAAAAGATGTATAAAAATATTTAAATAATTATCCAATTAAAGTATAATCATTTGTACGACATACAAGTATTTTATCAAGAAATATATCAAGCTCAATCAATCTGTCTCTTATTGCTTCGGCAAGATTTTTACTATCTTTAAAATCTTTTATATTTCCAATTAATGTAGTTTGGGGAGTATGTACATCCCTGCTTCCCTGATGATCATATTGAGTTAAAGAAAACTCTTTTTCAAGAATTTTACATACCTTTTCATAAGACACTTCTTCTGTATCACTTAAATTAAATGTTATAATATATTGCATTACATGAATAGTTATTATGAAAATAAAAAGTCAATCAATTTTTTGCTTTATTTCTTCAGTCCGGGGAGATAGGTTACTTTTTTGTTGCCCTGAAAACGGGGCTTCAATCAATGCTGATTTAGCAAAAACAAGTATTGAGGAGAAGCCCCATGAAAAGCTATCAAAAAGAGATTCAGAA
>Ga0224495_10000667_pt1 | contig 26275 bp, 25 predicted proteins | sample SF_Jul11_sed_USG_FD_168128 | JGI IMG/M metagenome (GOLD analysis project Ga0224495, IMG submission 168128) | Sediment microbial communities from San Francisco Bay, California, United States - SF_Jul11_sed_USGS_4_1 | ecosystem: Environmental > Aquatic > Marine > Sediment | place: USA: California...
TTTGCCAGTTGTTCTCCAGCCAGCGGGAAAACCGAGCGAAAGTCTCCTCGGCCCGGCGCTCCGCATTCGGACTTTTCAGGGGCAGCTGTGATTGAAAGGTGTCGTCATAAACATCGAAGCCCCGACCAATGCCGAATCGGGAATCGACCGAAAAAGAGGACACAAAAGCCGACGTCATATAGCCATGGCCCTTCAGGATCTCCGCTAGCATCTTTATTCCCGGCGGGAGATTGTGGCCGTTGTTGCGAACTCCATGCGTGACCGGATAAAGGCCGGACATTATCGAACAATGGGAGGGCAGAGTCAGGGGAGCCGGACAATAAGCCCGGGCAAAGCTGATTCCCTCCCTGGCCAGGCCGTCGAGATAAGGCGTCTTGGCCGGCCCATAGCCATAACAGCCCAGGTGGTCGGCCCTGGTGGTGTCGAGCGTTATGAGCAGGACATTATAGGAGGGCTCACCCTGTAACCTAACCCGGCGTCTTTCCGGGCCGATCACAACCAGATAGACCAGGAGGCCCAGCGCGGCGACCGTCCCAGCGATCCCCCATATCAATACCGATTTAGCGCCGGATTCCAGGCCTTGAGCCTCTCGGGAAGCCGCCTTTTTTTGGGTCCGGGATTTTTCTTTCTTTTTATTATTCATCGAGGCTCAGTCGCGGAATTCCGCATGACAATTGGCCGAACCACGGCGACACGGGGAGAATCTTGAGGTTCCAGCTTAAGGCATTTCCCAAAATAGTCAAGAGAAAAGTCCGTCCTTCCCCTGAAGGACGGACTTTTGCTCGTTGACAGCTTCCGGAGCGCGCGATCAGAAGGAGAACTTGAGACCCAACCGCGCAGACCAGGGGGCGAACCGGGTCGACCATTGGTTGAACGCGGGGTGGGTATCGTTCTCGTCCGCGGTGAAGGTCTTGTAGTTGGTGGCGAAGGTCCCATCGAGGATCTCGTCGCTGTAACCCGAGTAGCCGTCCAGGTTGTAGGTGGTGATCCTGCTCTGAACCGTCCGGGTGTTGGTGGCGTTGTTGATCTGGAGGTTGACGGAAGCCCGGTACTTTTCGCCGATCTTCATGGTGTAGTCCAGATAAAGATCGGCCCAGGCGGTGAACGGCAGCCGGCCCAGGTCAGCGCGGCCCTCGGGATAGAAGTACTTACCGTTGTAGTAGAGCTTGGTCGTCAGCGGCAGACCGCTCCGGCCGTAGGCCACCACGCCGACCGTGAGCCCGAATGGGAACGCGTAGGAACCGTAGGCCTTGAAATAGTGGGTCCGGTCCTGGGGCAGCGGCCCGTCCAGGACGTTGCCCCGGGCGTCGTACCCCATGAACCACCGGTCGTAGTCCTGCTCGACGTTCGGTCCGAGGCGGCCGCCTTCGTCGGAGCTGGCCAGACCGGAATAGCTGCCCTCGATCCGGCTCAGAGTATAGTTGATCCCGCCCTGCCAATTATCGCTGAACCGCTTTTCCAGGGAGACGTTCAGGCCGTAGTATTCCCTCGTCGCCTTCGGGCAGGGCCAGTAGTCCTCGCTAAACAGCCCGCCCTCGGAGATCGGCCGGGAGACGCCATAACCGGGATTGGTGACATAGAACTGCTGCTCCAGGGTCGTGCCGTCCCAGACGTACACACCGACGTCCTCGATCGTCCGGAGGAGGTGCTTGTTGACGAAGCGGACAGACAGGGAGAGGTTTTCCATCAACTTCTTCTCTGCGCCGAAGGAGATCTCCCTCTGGGCGGTCGGCTTCAGGTCCGGATCGACCCGATCGAACGACGGCGGAAGGTAGTCGACCGTTCCGGCGTAGGTGTTCCCGGCCTCCTGGCTCGCGGCGTCGTCGAGCGCGCCGCTTTCGGCAATCTTCGTCCAATCCGGGTCCTGGAGGGCGTAGTAGTCCTGCTTGCGCTTCCAGCCACCGAAAGTGAGCTCGGCCATGTAGAGCTTCATGACGTCATAGTAGATGCCGAAGCTGGCGAAGACCTTCAGGCTGGAATCCCCGAACACGTCGTAGACCGCGCCCACCCGGGGAGCCAGCATCTGGCCCATGGCGAACTTGACGGGCTTGTCCGTGTAGTTCGTGTACGAGGTGTCGTCCGTCATGGACGGGATGTACTGGCTCTCGGCCCGGAGACCGAAATTTACGGTCAGGCGGTCCCGGATCGTCCAGGAATCCTGGAGATAAGCCGACCAGTTGTTGCTGCGGCAGTTCCAGACGCCTCCGTAGGGGGAGGTAAAGGATCCCCGGACGTAATAGTAGCCGTATGCTCCATAATAGGGGCTCGTCGGGTCGGCGCCGACGCCGACGGGGAAGCCCAGGCCCGTGTAGGTCCGTCCCCAGTACAGCCAGACCCTGGGATGAGTGGAAGCGTCGTAGACGTCTTCGTGAAGATAAGCATAGCCAAGGCCCGCCTTGAGCGAATGTTCGCCCAGCCAGTTCACGTAGAGGGTGGCATCCACGTTGTTGCTGATCTTCTCGATCATGTACTTCTTGGTCTCGAAATAATTCCAGGTGGTCGCGTAGCCCCCGACGTGGAGAAGATCCGCATTGGCAACGTAGAAGGGATCGTCGGCGTATTTGGAATTGGAATAGGGGAAGTAGTAGGTGGAGCCGTCCGGAGGCAGCAGCTGCTGATTCGTCTCGTTCTGCCGGTGCCAGCCGCCCCGGTAGGTGATGAGCAGGGCGTTGCCGACGGAATAATCCGCGGTCAGCGCGGCGGTCCAGTTGGGATAATCCATCCCTTCCTTGTCCCATTCGTAGTCTCCGTCATCGTTGCCGACGATATCCGGGATGGCCCCCCGATACTTGGTGAAATTGTTCAGGAAGCTGGCCGAAAGACGAAGCCCGGCCAGGGGAGCGGCCGAGAGCTTGATGGACCCGCTGTAGTTGTAGTTCTTTTCCCGGAACCTGGAGAAGGGTCCGTCCCTCAGGTTGAAATCCCTCAGCGCCGCCGTTCTATTGTAGGCCGTGTTGATGGAGCAGAAGAACCACAGCCTGTCCCTGATGATGCTGCCGCCGAGGCTGAGGACCCCTTCGAACCGATCGTAATCATCCCTGTCTTTCCCGCCGTTGAAATACAGGTCGTCGTTGTTCACGTATTCGTAGAGGTAATCGTCGAAAGGGTTCTGCCGGAGATAGTCCCGTGCGCTCCCCCGCATCCACGTCGAGTTGTTCTCGTAGAAGCCCATGAGGTCGCCGTGAAACTCGTTGCCCCCGGACCGGGAGATGACGTTGACGACGCCACCCATCGAGCCGCCGTACTCGGCATTGTAGCCCGAGGCCGTGACCTTGACCTCGTCCAGCAGCTCGAGAACGACGTTCTGACCCTTGATTCCCAGATGGAAGTTCGTCATGTCCGCCCCGTCGATGAAGAATATGTTCTCGGCCCCAGAGGCCCCGTCGACCGAAATCCCCCCGGCGATGCCTTCGGACTGGACCCCGGGAATGGTGCTGATGAGCGAGTCGAACGACCTCCCCCGGGGCAGGGACATGTAGATTTCCTTGGTCATGACCTGACCCTTGGTCGTGCTCTTGATGTCGATAAGGGGGGCCTGGCCGACGACCGTGATCCTTTCCTCGACGGCGGCTTGTTCCAGGGTCACGTTCATGGTCAAGGTTTGGGACAGCTCCAGGTAGATGCCCTTCCGGATCAGCGTCTTGAATCCGGGAAGCGAAAAAACGATCTCGTAGGTTCCGGACGGAAGGGCCATCAGACGAAATGTGCCGTTGCCGTCGGTGACCGAGGTGGCTTTCCCGACCAGCCTGGGGCTCGTGGCTTCGACATTCACGCCGGGAAGGGGAATCCCCTGGTTATCGATGACCCTCCCGGTGATCTTCCCTTCCGGCGTGAGCTGGGCGAAAGCCGTTCCCGCGGCCAAAAACCAAATGATGAACGTAAGACATAGAAATCTTTTTTTCATTTTCTCTTATTCCTCCTTTTGCCTAGTATCCATCCTTCTCCCTCACGGTGAAACCGTTATGGATTCATCGCGACCTTTAATGCTCAAGACTTTGATGTTTTATCGTCATTCACCCTCCCCTAAAAAAGACTTGCGTTCTCCGTAAGCTTATGGATATTGAGCTTCTTTCGCTGTACAACTGCTGCTGACCATGACTTTGACATTTAGGTTTACTCGGAGGAATTAAAAATTTGCTTGTCGGCAGCAATGGCCACGCTTGCATTTTGGTGCCATTCTCCCCTCCTCCAATTGTGCAAAATTGCAGCTCGTGACGAAATGGGATGTCAGGTCCATGAACAACATATTTTTCTTACTTCTTGTTATGAGCCATAATAAAATTTATTCTTAATCTTGGTCTTTATAATTTATGTTTATAGGGTTGTAATTAGGATTTACGGCGGATGACACCACTACAAAGGTTTCTACTCTATCTATCAATTTCACTTTTGATAGTTTCGCCATAAAAAATTCCCTAAACTCATCGATATCTTTGATATTAACTTTGATAAGATAATCAATCTTGCCAGTTAGAAAATAGATTTCTTCAATTTCCTCAAGTTGCTTGAGATGCTTCTCGATTAGATCATACGCTTCCTTTTTATATAAGTGCTTTATTTGTAGTGATATGAAACACGTTAATCCTCTACCCAATTTTTTTTTGTCTAAAATCGCTTTCTGCCCCAAAATGATTCCATTTTTTCGGAGTTTTTTTACCCTTTCGAGAGTAGCTGGTGGGGAAAGGTTAATCTTTTTTGCCAGATTAAAATTTGAAATTTTGCTATCATTAAAGAGGATTCTTAATATTCCCTTATCAAATTCGTCATATTTCATATTTCTCTTAATAATATAAGGAAAAATCCAACGTGTCAAATAAAATAGAATAAATAATTCTAGAAATAATTAATAATGGCTCCTCGCTATTTTGTGTGGGTAAAATAGATTGAAAAGACATTATTGGGCAAATAAAATGGCCTATAAGGATATAGACAAAAGAATTCCGGGCATTAACCTTGCCCGCAAAATCGACTTCGCCATGCTTTGGGCTGCGTTCAACGAAAGAACTCAAGTAAAAGGTGCTCAAGTAGAAACTGCCTACGAACCGAACGGAAATCCCGTTTTCGTAGCAAAGCATGGCGTTGCGACCAATGAGGAAGTCTGGTTGGTCTGGACACAAAAGAACTACATTAGTAAGATCGGTTTGATGAACAAGTTCCTTCCCAGGTTGATTGTCAAGGTTAGTCCCAAGGGAGCGTATGAGCTTGTGAATAATCGCAATGCAAGACCCGAACTTAAAGGTGAGGCGCGGTTTCTTGCAGAACGTCCTCTTGTAACGTGGACACCGATCGCAATGAGAAAATAGCCGTCACGGCTAAGTTTCGAATGATATTTAACGGTGGAAGGGGAATGGAAATTTGCATAATGTGATAAGGAAAAGGGGGTTTTCATGAATCCGACAAATCTAGTTCTTATAGTATCATTACTTGTCATTTCTAGCTATCGTAGGAATAATCACGTACACCTTACTAAAAAAAGGGATGGGTCTCGAAAAATTGTTTCCATTGATTCTTGTGCTGCTCTTCATGTTTCTGATTTCCCTTTTTGCGATTGACAAAATTTCGGAAACCACGTTCGCCACATTTACTGGAGTAATTCTCAGCGCTTTTGTTACCACATTCAAAGATTTGATCAAGAAACTATTAGGAATCAAAGGTTGAGGCGACTGGAAGCCAGAAGCTCATGGCCCCGGCTTCCCTTGTGACGACACAACGGTATAATGCCTAGTGTTCACTTTCAGATAACGTACGTGAACATAGGCGATTTTAGCATTTCTGGTGATAAATTGGTGACATGAGAGAGGTCTGCAATTATCTGATCAATGATAGTTATGTCTTCGTTCGCTGGAGAGGCTCGGAACCCAAATCCGCAAAAAGAGGAGTATGGTCGCTGAGTTCCTCGATCTGAGCATATGGAACGACTTCGCATGACTCGACGTGGGCAACCACTGGCGTATCACCATAAAGGTAGTCGAGTTGGTGCTCCATCCCCCCTTTCTTGAAAAAGGTCTGCTCATCTGTCTCATGGAAAAGCCGGTGGAAGCTCATGAATCCCTCGTCACGGATTCGGTCAAAAAACTCATGGTTTCCCCTTTCTCCGTAAAGGTCATCAAGCAATCTGGAGTAATTGAAGTCCCCTCCAACTATCAATCAGCTCCTAAGGCGCTCTCGCAAAAAGTAGAAAAGCACGTCGAGAAGCCAAAGGTCTTTGTTCTTCTTCAGCTTCATCGCCGAGATGTCGATACCTCTTAGCCTTTCACACTCAATAGGGTAAAATGGGTTGTGTACTGAAACGACGAGTGTCGGACCGATGGATGGCATATCGATTTCCGCAGTCGCTAGCCAGCCGTCAGCTCTGTGAATGCCAGCAAGCTCGTCCTTACCTGGAATTCGATCTGGAAGCTGGGCCAACCACGAATCAAGTTCGGGCAGGCGAACTGGTTTAGCAGGGAGCCGAGTCACAAGAGCTGTCCCCCAAGACTGTTTGCTATCAGGAGCGGCTTTGTCCCAGAGGCCTGTCCACTCCTTCCAAGCCCTATCAGGTAGGACACACTCCTGGCATAATGCGATGTCGGGTTGCAATTCTTCAAGGAGCCATCGCCAAGCCTGTTGGTGCGTTTTTTTGTGAGACCAGTACCCCATGTTCCATGTGACGACTCGCATAGTTCCCATCTCAAGCTAAACCTATCATCCAGGCAGAGGTGTTGTCAATAGCTCAAAAACACGCATATTCAGCTTAGTCAACCGTATCCATTTTGAGGCAAGTTTAGGCAATTTCTGACACACCACAGACACATGGGGATTGGCTTACCTTCAGGGACACATGACTCTGGATCATGGAATCGGGGTTTGAATCCCTGCTTCCCAGCCACTCTGATCACGCCGTTTTTCCCTGGAAATTTCCATTTTTGTCTTTCAACCGTGTTACCATAGCTTCAGCGCTGATCAACTGAATTTGTCACGTATTTGTCACATGGGAAGATATCTATGTATTTGGAGGATAAAATGAATAGATTAGAAAAATTAAGTACAAGAACGCTGATCAGATTGTGGATTGAAGCAGAAAACCGTAAACAGTTGTCTTATTTCCAAAGATTAAATCCAAAAGGAGGACATTACACTCAAGAATAAAAGGAATATGCGATTGAAAAAGCCAAATCTATAGGTGTTCGAGTTACTTCTCGTCTATTTAATCTTCCAAGAAGGACAATTCAAAGGTGGCTGAGGGAGAAAGGCATTACGGTAAAAAGATGTCCGGATTGGGTTTATGACTGGACTTATTGGAGGAGAAAGCGGAGGGAGAAATGGGAAAGAATAAAGAATAATGTTATATAGAAAATAACGCCACTGATATCTGAAAAAAATCGGTATTACAAACCGGGAGTCACTGGTTCGAACCCAGTACCGCCCACCAGAGAAATTCCCTTCAATATTCCTCAAAGCACGGTATTGATCCATCTTGGGATGAAGAATGAATGATTAAACAATTCCATGGATAATGATTAGTCTCTCTTTTTGTCCCCTCACCTCAAGGGGCTAGAAAATCAAAAAAAATATCACCTCATATTTCACCTGAAAAAGGGATTGTCTAATCTTCTCGAATTATTCAGAATAAACTCCCTGGAGAAAAATTTGAGGAATGACTCTATCATCTATAGGCGTTCTGACTCTGCCGAGCCATGAGAAAGACAAAAATCTTAGTCGTCGAAGACGAAAGCATCGTAGCCCGCGATATCAAGAACATGCTTTTGGGCCTCGGTTATGAAGTGACCGCAGTCGTCTCCGGCGCCAGGGCCGCAATCCAAAAATCCCAAGAGACAAATCCAGACCTTGTACTCATGGATGTCATGCTCCAGGGGGAGGTGACAGGAGTCAAGGCAGCAGAGCGTATCTATACTCAGTTCAGTATTCCTGTGGTCTACCTTACGGCCTATGCAGACTCCAAGACTGTCCAGCAGGCAAAAAAAACCGAACCCTTCGGATACATCATCAAACCTTTTGAAGAAAGAGAACTCCAAACAACCATTGAAATCGCTCTTTACAAATATAAGATGCAGATGGAGCTAAAGGAAAGAGAGAGGTGGCTCTCGACCATACTCAAAAGCATCGGCGATGGAGTGATTGCCACAAACCAGGACGGAATGATCACATTCATGAATCCTATGGCTGAAACTCTGACCGGATGGAACCAGAATGAAGCGTTGAACAGACCTCTCAGTGATGTGTTCAAGGTCATGAATGAATCGCCGGGAAAGATACAAAAAATTTATGTTAAGAAGATTCTCAGAGGCGAAGGACCAGCGCTTTCCGATGGGAGGTACCTGCTCTCCAGAAGGGGAAGAAAGACACCTATCGATCCAAGGTTGGAACCCATTAAAAACGACGGAGGCAACATCTCCGGTATGGTACTGGCCTTTACCGACATCACTCCAAGAAAAAAGGCAGAAGACGAACTTAAAAAAAGTTGGGATCAACAGAAGATGGCAATGGAGGGAACGGTTCAGGCAATCGCCTTCACCATTGAAACACGCGATCCTTATACGGCAGGTCACCAGAGACGCGTAACAAAGCTCGCCTGCCTGATAGGGGAAGAGATGGAGCTTCCTGTAGACAGGATAGAAGGGCTTCGCATGTCAGGAGAGCTTCATGATATCGGTAAAATACATGTGCCAGCAGAAATCCTCAGCAAACCAGGAAAGATCTCTGAGGCGGAATACACGATCATAAAAACCCATCCTCAGGTGGGACACGACATCCTAAAAACCATCGAATTTCCTTGGCCGGTGGCCAAAATCGTGCTCCAACATCACGAAAGAATGAACGGGAGTGGGTATCCCCAGGGACTTAAAGGGGAAGCGATTCTCTTGGAGGCAAGGATTCTGGCGGTAGCGGATGTCCTCGAAGCAATGGCCACCCACAGGCCTTATCGTCCTGCCTTGAGTATTGATGAAGCCTTGAAGGAAATATCCAAGAATAAAGGGAAACTCTATGATGCCAAAGCGGCAGAGGTCTGTCTTAGAGTTTTCAAGGAAAAAAATTTCAAATTTGAGTGAAATCCAATCTCTCTTGTTTTAAAATAATACCGGATCTTTTCAAAATCATCTGCTCCTTGCGAGACAAATGAGATAAAAGTGAAAAACATCATCCCCGCTGTTTGGCTTGTGGCCTCAATCATGGCTTTCCTAGGAGGGCTGGCCGCATTCATCTTCCTATTTGTCCTTGATTTCAATGTATACTGGCTAATCCTTTCTCCCATTATCCTGGCCATCTATGAAAGCCCCGCCGCTTATTTCTTCTGGCTTTATAAAAAGACAAAAAACCAATAACGGGACCAGGCTATCATAACTTTCATAATTTTAGGCACCATCATCCGCTCTGTTCATATTGCTTTCTACAAAAATTTAAAGTACACACTTAAAATCGAATTGCTTTGAATTTGTATATAAAGCAGTTTATTCTAAAAAGGTGAATTTATGAAAGTTATGATAGCCTGACCCCAAAAAAAAGCGCCCCCGACGGGATTTGAACCCGTGTTGCCGCCTTGAAAGGGCGATGTCCTAGACCAGGCTAGACGACAGGGGCGTTGGTAGATGGTGAGCCGTGCTGGACTCGAACCAGCGACACCCGGCTTAAAAGGCCGGTGCTCTCCCTCTGAGCTAACGGCCCCTCCTAGTGTGAATCAGTATTTATAAAGGAAAATGTGAAAAGAGTCAATATCAGCCGAGCGGCTCGATCTTAACGATGATCCATCTCCCTCGATGGGTTAGGTTTAAGGTTTCATCCGTAAGAACGTATCGTCTTAAATAGAATTTGTAATTTTTCTCCCCAGCCTGTCCCACTGCCCTCACATCCACTTCAGAGTAATACACCTCTCCGGTCAGATCCCTAATATTTGGAAGTCTACCCATTCCGAGAGAGAAAGTAGCGATCTCCTCTTCTCTCTGCGCTGAATCTTCGGCTTCGTTAAAATCCTGTTGCAGTTGTCTATGAAGCTCACGTTCTTCGTCGAACTTAGCCTGTGCCTCCTCAAATTCCCTCTGTGCTGCCCTTCTTGCTGCTGCTGTTCTGGCGTTCTTCACTTTCTCTTCGGCTTCATATTTAGCATCTTCTACATCCATTACTGGCCCAACATGGTCTTGCAGCTTCCTTTGCAACTCTTTCTCTGTTTTATCAATCTCAGGCAACTTGGCAGGCTCTATTCTCTCCTCTGGCACATTGGTAATTTCCCATCCTTGTTGCGCATCGATAGAAATGGGTTCTAAAGCCATGGTCGACAAGGTTGTCCTATCATTTAGGGTAAGCGCGCTGAAATATCTCTTTAAGAGGCCTTCTTCCGGCTTACCGCCACAGCTGTTAAGAAGACTAAAGAGGATAAGTATTCCGAGAATTGAACAAATTTTTCTAGACATCCTTCCTCCTTCCTTCGCAAATATGATTTTGTTTTCTAAATTTTACTTTTTTTTCTAACAAAAAAGCAAGCCTAAAAAATCGGGATTTATTAAAAAATTCTCTAGAATCTTTGAAACACAGGATGCGCAGTCATCATCACCTAACTCTTGGATACTATTCAAACAGGCAAGAAAGACCTCTTCGACCCTTGCTACGTCCCAAGCTAGATGCTCTCTGGACCCAAGACGGTCAGCGCTTTAAACCTCGAATTTGTGTTTTTTATTTTTTCTATATTTTTCTATTGACAAAAGCGCGTTTTCCACATAGAATTTAGCGTAATTATAAGGCCTTTCATACTTTACCTATAATTACAGTAGGTTTAATAGCCTATGCAGCGTTTCATCCATAAAAGAAAGATAGGCTAGCCCCTCCAATCGTAAGTCTTATAGTTACACTTATTTATTTCTTTTTAAACGAAGATATTCATGTTAAATGAAGATATTCATGCAAAAAAATAAGGTCGACTTCCTCCCCCAATCTCATGAAAGATTACTTCTCAAAAAATATGTCAATTCCCCTGACAGCAAAGATTCAAGCAAATCCAGAAAAAAACTCAGGTACGAAGAAGAATTAGATAAAAGTTTTTTGCATGATTTCTTATCATAAAATTTATATTCATTTTAGGAGGTGAAAGATGGCAGTCAGAGTAGCGGAAGAATGGTTTACCATCTGTGCAGGATGTGAAGTAACCATCCTTGACATTGGCGAGCCTCTTCTCGACATTTTACCCAAACTTGAGATTGTCCATATGCCAGTCTTAATGGATCATAAGATGTGGGGACAGAAAGGTGATCAGCCAGGCCCAGAAATTCCTGAGGCCGATGTGGGAATCATTTCTGGAGGAATCCGGACGGATGAGAACAAAGAGATAGCTGAGGAGATGAGGAAAAAGTGCAAGACGCTCATTGCTCTGGGATCCTGTGCCTGTTTTGGCGGTCTACCAGCTCTGGCCAATCAATTTATGGCGGATGAAGTTTATGAAAAGGTCTTTCGAGGTTGTGTTTCCACTGATTCGGCAGATACCCCCACTCAAGTCGTATCCCCGTTTACTGACAGAATCTATGCTTTGCATGAAGCTATCAATGTTGACCTCAAGCTGCCCGGTTGTCCGACAACCCCTGAAATGGTCGCTGATGCGCTTACTGCACTTCTAGAAGGAAGAGAAATCAAGCTTCCTGAAAAGAGTGTATGTGATGAATGCCCAACTATCAGAGAAAAGAAAGCTGTGGCAAATTTGAGAAGGCCCCTTGAATCCGTAGAATTTGAGCCTGGAAAACCTTTGGATACTGTCCGCTGTTTCATGGAGCAAGGTTTCCTGTGCAACGGCCCCGCAACGAGATCAGGCTGCGGAGGAAAAGAAAAAACACCAAGATGTATAAAAGCCTACATGCCCTGCCGTGGATGTTTCGGTCCCCTCTCAGATGCAGCCAATCCGATGGTTGATATGATGGGGGCTCTCTCAACCATTGGTCTTGATGTCAAACAAATACCAGATCGCGCCGCGACCTTCAACAGATTTTGTGGGGCTGGTCGTTTGCGACCCCTTCCTAAAAGGAGTTAAATCATGGGAAAAACACTAACTATTCAACCCGTCACAAGAATCGAAGGGCACGCCAGAATTACTATTCAGCTCGATGACGCTGGAAATGTCAGCGACACTCAATTCAATGTCCTTGAGTTAAGAGGCTTTGAGAAATTCTGTATCGGTAAACCCGTTGAAGAAATGCCCAGAATTACAACTCGGATTTGCGGAGTTTGTCCTTGGTCCCATCATAATGCTTCCGCCAAGACGACAGATGCGGTTTTTGGCGTGGACCCACCTCCTGCTGGAAAAAAATTAAGAGAGTTGTGTAACAGCATTGCCTACATGGAAGAGCACATCCTCCACTTCTATTTCTTAGCTGGAGCAGATTTTGTGCTCGGTCCGGGTGCCGACTATTCAGTCAGGAATGTTATCGGAATTCTGGCTGAAGCTCCCGATATCGCTAGAAAAGTGGTCAGAGTCAGGCACATGGCAGCTCATATGTTGGAGATAATTGCTGGAAAAGCCATCCATCCTGCTGCAGCCGTTCCAGGAGGATTCAGCCGTCCTTTATTGGAGGCAGAGAGACAAGAGCTGAGGAAGATGGCGGATGAATGCTTAGAATTAGCCAAATTCTCCATGTCCTTCGCCAAAGAGAAGCTCTTTCCTAAATATTTGGATATTGTGAATTCCTTGGGTGTCATTAAAACAGGATTTTTAGGAACCGTAAAGGAAGATGGTTCACTCGATCTCTATGACGGAAAGCTGAGAATGATGAATGCTGACGGTTCTTATGAAGATTTCAAGTACGAGGAGTACACCGATTATATCCGCGAGCATGTCGAACCCTGGTCCTACTTGAAATTCCCTTATATGAAAAAAGCAGGTGAGTTTTCTATGGACCTGGATAATCCAAAGGGAATCTATCGAACCAATACACTTGCTAGAATGAATGTCTGTGATAAAATCGACACGCCTTTAGCTCAAGCTGAATTTGAGGAGTTCAGAGAAAAATTCGGCCGTCCTGCCCAACAGACTCTGCTCTATCACTGGGCACGATTGATTGAGTTGCTCTACAATGCAGAAAACACCATTCGACTCCTCGATGATCCTGAGATCACCAGCACGGATATAAGAAAGAAAGTCGAGCCAAGAGCGGCCAGAGGAGTTGGCTGTGTTGAAGCTCCCAGAGGGACACTGATTCATGACTATGAAACAGATGAGAATGGCCTTGTGACAAACGTCAACTTGATTGTCGGCACAACGCACAACAATGCTCCCATGAATATGTCTGTAAAAAGTGCAGCCAAAGCTTTGATTAAAGACGGCAAATATGACGAGGAAATTCTGAACACGATCGAGATGATGATCCGAGCTCACGATCCCTGTTTATCCTGTGCTACCCACAGATTAGATGGAAAACTCGGTGTAAAAATTGATATTGTTGATCATGAGGGAAATCATTTATCTACATTTTCAAATATTCAAGGATAAACCTAATAACTTTAGAAATCTACTGAGAACTTGTTCTAAACTGAATCTAACCATCCGAGGGGACGAATGTCTTCAGAAGTGGAGGTGGGTGCTTCGAATCAGAAATGGACAGACTTCCTGAATACTGTCGAAAAGAGATCCTCATAGCCGGGTGCGGGAATAAGCTTTTCGGTGATGATGGATTCGGACCGGAAGTCGTTGAATATCTAACGGATCACTACAACATTCCAGAAAACGTATGTTTAGCGGATGTGGGTACGGGCATAAGAAAAATCCTGTTTACGATTTCTTTGAGCGATGTTCGACCGAAAATCATAGTGATCATTGATGCTGTGGATAAAGGAAGAAAACCAGGTGAAATTTTTGATATTTCCCTTGAGGAAATTCCGATAGAAAAAATCGACGATTTTTCCATTCATCTAGTCCCTTCATCAAATCTTTTAAAGGAATTGCAGGATTTATGTTTGGTAAAGGTAAGAGTCAAAGCCTGCCAAATCCAAACGATACCAGAAACTATTCAATCTGGATTATCTGAACCAGTAAGAAAAGCCGTTCCTCTAATGGCTCAAAGGATTGTAGAGGAATACTTTTAGCAGAATGAGTCACCTTCGATTTGTTTGCTTGTTCTTCGCTATTCGTAGTATTGACTTCTAGATATCCGAATAGTTACTATATGTTTTCTCAGTAGGAGAGCTCATAGAGACCCAGAGCAGAGACATTTCCGTGCTTAAAAGAAAAGGCTAGGACACGAGAATGGTTCTAAAAGATGTCAAGGAACTCCTTCAAGCCGAAGTCATCAGTGGAGAGGATAGTCTCGACCTAGAAATCACGTTTGCAGGTGGATCTGACCTCATGAGTGATGTGCTGGCTTTTGGCAAACCCGGAATCCTCCTTCTGACAGGATTATCCAACGCTCAATCTGTCAGAACAGCAAATATCATCGATGCCAAAGCCATCGTGTATGTCCGGGGAAAAAAACCAGATGATGAGGGAATTGCACTAGCCAAGGAAAAGGGAATTCCTCTGCTTTCAACCAACCTTATGATGTACACAGCCTGTGGACTTCTCTTCAGTCATGGCCTTCCTGGGGTGAGCGGCCTTTCGTTTAAAAAATAACAATGAGCGAGGAGTCTGTATTATCTCAAAACTTTGAAATAGTAGGTCGCGATTTCGGCAATGCAGGAAAGACATCCACCAGTATCAAAGAAATCCTCCAGGAGATCGGCATCGATCACTCGATCATCATACGGGCATCCATCGCACTGTATGAGGCAGAAATGAATGTAGTTATGTACGCTCACAGAGGGACACTCACTCTAAACATCACTCCTGAGAGACTCCATTTTAAACTCGAAGACAATGGTCCAGGGATTACGGATATAGATTTGGCCATGAAGGAAGGGTTCTCGACTGCCACCGATGAAATGCGCGAGATGGGATTCGGCGCAGGCATGGGACTTCCTAATATCAAAAAAAATGCCGATCGATTCGAAATCACTTCTATCCCTGGCGAAGGAACGACCTTGGACATGATATTCTGCCTGAATAAGACAGGAAAAAAATGAATCAATACTTTCATTCGATCCGGATTGAAACAGAAAAGTGTGATGGTCGGATGAAATGTTTGCGAGTTTGCCCCACTCAGGCCATCAGAGTCAGGAATGGAAAGGCCATGATCATCGAAGAAAAATGTATCGATTGTGGAGAATGCATCACCGTTTGCCCTCATAATGCCATCGTCCCCTTGACAGACCCTTTTGGAGAACTGACCAAATTTCGCTACACGGTTGCCATTCCTTCTCCTGCTCTCTATGCTCAATTCGGAAGAGAAATTTTGCCAGAGAAAATCCTCTCCGGGATAAATAAACTGGGATTCGATAGCGCTTTTGACCTGGCCCTGACATGCGGAGAAGTCAGCTTTGCCATCCAGGAATATCTTCGGGACTATAAAGGCCCAAAGCCACTCATTTCCAATGCTTGCCCGACTGTCGTGCGTTTGATCCAAGTTAAGTATCCTGAACTCATCGACCAGATTATTCCTATTGAACCTCCAAGAGAATTGGCTGCCCGGGAAATCAAAAAGAAATTATCAAACCAATTCAAGATTAAAGAAGAAGAAATCGGCGCTTTTTATCTCACTCCATGCCCTGTAAAAATGATTTCCATAAAACAACCCGCAGAAAAAGGGAAATCTTTTTTAGACGGAGCCATTTCCATCTCAGATGCTTATGGCCCGCTCCTCTCCGCCATGGAAAGCATCGAAAAAGGCAGTTACAGGAAAGCGCTGGAAAACATCTGTATCCTTGGGGTGGGATGGGCCATGGTTGGTGGTATATGCCGAACCCTGAGGTTAAAAAACTCGATGGCTGTTTCCGGACTAGCTGAAATCTTAAAAGTCTTTGACGACATCGAAAGGGGAAAACTCAGAAACATCGACTTTATCGAAGCCTATTCCTGTCTCCAGGGGTGTGTCGGAGGCTCTCTGACAGTGGAAAATCTTTATACGTCTTACAACAAAATCCTTAAATTGATCGAAACCTTAGAGTTCGAACAAATAAAGGCCTGTCCAGACATCAGGGAGGTTAGGAAGCTTTACAGCCAGAATTACTTTTTTATCAAAGGAAAATTTGAACCTCGACCTCTCACCCCTCTCGATAAAGACCTAGCCAAAGCCATTAAGAAGAGAAAAATAAAAGAGAAGATATATGAATCATTGCCCAAAATTGACTGTGGAGTATGTGGTGCTCCCACATGCCTGACTTTTGCTGAAGACATTGTTAAAGGAGAAGCGGAGCTAACGGACTGCATTTTTTATCTTCCCGATAAATTTGCAGCGCTCTCCAAGGAGCTATCAGAATTGCTTAATAAACCCGTCTCTTTAAATTCAATCAGGTCTAATCCCGACAAAGCACAAAATAATAAGGATTAATAAAGGATTAATAAATGAAAATCAAAGAAATCATTGAAAAATTACAGTTAAAAACTCTCACAGGCCAAAAGAATCTGAATGTTGAGGTCACGGGCGGATACACGAGTGACTTACTCAGCGATGTGATTGCCAACAGTAGAGAAGGCAACCTCTGGATCACTCTGCAGACCCACCAAAATATCATCGCTGTGGCCAAATTGAAAGACCTGGCTGGGATAATCATCGTGAACAACCGTGAGCCTGATGAAGAGACTCTCAAGAAAGCAAATGAAGAAAACGTTCCCATCCTCTGTACCGAGGGAATGGCCTTTGAAATCTCGGGAAAATTGTATGAATTGATCAGTGACTAGGATTGATTCATGCTCAGACCGTTTAAAGCGGACTTACATGTTCACACATGCCTTTCTCCATGCACGGAACTGGATATGTCTCCGTCAAAGATACTCACCTCGGCAAAAAAAAAAGGAATAGATATTTTAGGCATCTGTGATCATAATTCGTCAGAAAATTCTCTAGCCATAATTCATGCCTCCAAGAAAACGAATATCGATGTTATCCCTGGCATGGAGGTGACTTCGCGAGAAGAAGTCCATGTCTTGGCCCTTTTTGACGATATCGGAAACGCTCTTAAACTCCAGGAATACGTCTACAGAAATCTGCCCGGAGAGAACGACGAAGAAGCCTTCGGCATGCAAGTCATCGTGAACGAAAAAGAGGAAGTGCTGGGCTTTAACGATAAGTTATTGATTGGAGCCACGACAATTCCCCTTGAAGAAGTCCTTCAACTGATTCACTCCTTCGATGGAGTAGCCATCGCATCGCATGTAGACAGAGAATCCTTCAGCATCATTGGCCAGTTGGGATTCATCCCCGAAAATTTGGAATTAGATGCGTTGGAAATCTCTCCTAATATGACTTTCACAGAGGCAAAAAAAAAATTTAAAAATAATTATCCAATCACCTGCTTTTCTGATGCCCACTATCCAGATGACATAGGAAGAGGTTTCACATCATTCCTGATCGAAGAGGGGACCGTAGCTGAAATAAAAAAAGCACTGAAAAATGAAGACGGAAGAAAATTGATTCCATGAGGTCTCGATGGAAGATCTTTCTTTACACATTCTAGACATCATTGAAAATTCGGTAGCAGCCAGAGCAGATAAGATTGAAATAAGAATATCGGAAGAAAAAAAGAAGGATTTGCTATCTGTTGAAGTCATCGACAATGGTATAGGCATGGACAAGGAAACAGTAAAAAAAGCACTTGATCCCTTCTACACCTCTAAGAAGGTCCGCCGATTTGGCTTAGGATTATCTCTTTTATCTGAAGCTGCCAAAGCTGCGAATGGTCACCTTTCCATAACATCTAAAAAGGGAGAAGGGACAAAGATTAAAGCCGATTTCCAGTACAGCCATATCGACCGTCAGCCCTTGGGCGATATGGGCCAAACAATCATCACCCTTGTCGTAGGAAACCCAGAAATAGACTTAACCTATGTGCACAAAAAGAATAGTCACGAGTATCGTTTTGACACACGACAAATGAAAGCTCAACTCAACGAGACGCCAATAAACTCTCCTGCCGGGATAAGAATGATTAGGGAGAACTTGGACAAGCTTCGGGTTTTTAAAGATTTAGCCCTCTGATTCTTCTCAAAAATCAACAATTTACAAAGAAATCTGGATTATTCACGAGTTGAGATTGCTAGATTGCCTTTACTAAAGGATGAGTTTTCATATAATAATACCAGAGGGAGAATGTCTATTGACAAAAGATGACGAGATCACGAAAGAATTCATAGCCAACATTTTGGAAAGCATGGAAGGAGGAGTCCTGACTATAGATAGAAATGCCAGGATCACCTCATTTAATCATTCTGCGGAGGAGATTACGGGTTTTAAGAGAGAAGAAGTGCTGGATGAGAAATGTTGTGATATCCTTAAGAGTGAACTCTGTGAAGAATTCTGCCCTTTAATAGAAGTCTTAGAAACTGGAAAACCGGTTTTTAATTATGAGATTCTAATCACCAGTAAAACGGGAAATGAGGTTCCAGTAAATATTACGACTTCACCCTTACGAAACAGCCATAATGAGATAATCGGTGCTGTAGAAAATTTCAGGGATCTAACCAAACATAAGGGATTATGGGGAAAGTTGCGCGAGGAAAGAAACAAAGCCCATCAGTACCTCAATATTGCGGGAGTCATAATCATAGCTATTACTGAGACGGGAGCGGTCTCTCTAATCAACAAAAAAGGGTGCGATGTTTTGGGTTACAAAGAAGATGAAATCATAGATAAAAACTGGTTTGATTTGTGCGTCCCTGAAAGAGATAGGAAAGAAAGAAAAGAGACTTTCCAAAAAGTGATGGCCGGAAATGAAGAGGAAGCTGAAGACTATGAAAACACGATATTGACCAAATCAGGTGAGGAAAGGATTATCGCATGGCACAATACTACCCTTACAGATGAAAGGGGTTCCATCATTGGTACGCTCAGCTCAGGAGAAGACATCACTCAGCGCAAGCAAACAGAGGAAGAGCTGTTAAGATCAGAAAAACTCGCCTCCTTGGGCCAGTTAGCCGCCAGCGTTGCTCATGAAGTGAATAATCCATTAGCCGGTATTTTGGTCTATATTAAACTTTTTCTCAAAAAGTACCAAGAAAAAAAATTACAGACTGAAAAATCAGAAATCCAGCTTTTAAAGATGGAAAAAGAATTGGAGAGAACGTGCCGAATAATCCGAAATCTACTTGACTTTGCACGCCAATCAGAACCAACCATGAAACCCATCGAAATAAACAAAGTCATAGAAGCATCTTTATTATTAGTGGGTAATCAGATAAACCTTGAAAACATACGCCTTGAGAAGAAACTGGCGCCAAATCTTCTTCCTGTGTTAGCGGACTTTGACAAAATCCAACAGGTGTTGATAAATATCATCCTGAATTCAATTCAGGCAATGCCTGAAGGAGGAACGTTAACCATCACCACCTCGACTGCTGGGATCATTAAAATCGGTGATTCACAAAAAAATGCCGTTAGAATCGATATCGAGGATACAGGAATTGTATTCCCAAAGAGAATCTGCACAAGCTGTTCACGCCCTTCTTCACGACTAAGGAAAAGGGTAAGGGTGTCGGACTTGGACTTTCGGTTGTTCATGGAATCATAGGAAAACATAAAGGCAAGATAGATGTAGAAAGCGTGTCTGACGTAGGCACGACATTTACGATATATTTGGGGATTATGGATGAGAAAACGGACTAAAATTCTCATCGTTGATGACGAAAGCATAGTCAGAGAATCGCTCAGCGACTGGCTGGAAGGTGTGGGCTATGAAGTGGAAGTCGCCGAGTCTGGCGAGGAAGCACTTCAGATAATCAGGCAGAAAAAGACTAAAATAATGCTTGCCGATTTAGTCATGCCAGGAATGAACGGAATCGAACTGATGAAAGAGGCAAAAAAAATCATTCCTACGATCTCAACGGTCATCATAACCGCTCACGCGACAATCCAAACAGCCATAACTGCCATAAGGGAGGGCGCTCATGACTACGTCGAAAAACCATTCTGCCCTGAAAAAGTTGAACTTCTCATAGAAAAATTAGTGGAACACCAGGCCCTGATTGAGGAAAACATCTCGCTGCGGCGCAGGATTAAAGATAGATTCCATTTCGAAGGGATCATCGCTAAAAGCCCCAGGATGCTAAAGATAATTGAACTCATCAAAACGGTTGCTCCAACGAATGCCACGGTATTGATTACTGGAGAAACCGGGACAGGTAAGGAAGTTGTTGCCCGAGCCTTTCATCATCAAAGTCAACGTCGAAATAAACCTTTCATAGCCACGAGTTGTGCAGCTCTTCCAGAAAGCCTACTCGAAAGTGAGCTTTTCGGCCATGAAAAAGGTTCTTTCACAGGAGCTGTGGGGAGGAAGAAGGGTAAGTTCGAGGCAGCAGACAAGGGCACTTTATTTCTTGATGAAATAGGTGAAATTAATGCCAACACACAGATTCATCTCTTAAGAGCACTGGAAGAAAAAAAGATTACCAGAATTGGCAGTAACGAAGAAATTGCGGTTGATGTGCGTGTCATCACGGCCACAAATAAGGATCTAAGAAACATGGTCATGCAAGGGCAATTCAGAGAGGATCTGTATTACCGTTTAAAAGTCGTGACTATTAACCTGCCCTCGCTCAAGGATAGAAAGGAGGATATCCTCCCATTGGCTGATCATTTTCTAAAAAAATATGCTGATGAAAATAAAAAAGAAATATTCAATTTTTCCCCTGGAGTCATCGAATTTATGCTTAATTACTCCTGGCCCGGTAATGTGAGGGAGTTAGAAAACATGATTGAACATGGTGTCATTCTTTCCAAGAGTCATGCCGTCACAATGGCTGAGCTTCCCCAGGACATTATTCACCCGACTCCCACACAAGAGAAAACCATCGAGGCGGTGACGAGAAATCATATCTTAAATGTTCTCGAGGAGACAAAAGGCAATATTTCAAAGGCAGCCAATATACTTGGTATTCGGCGGATGACTTTATACAACAAGCTAAAAAAATACAATTATACTGTCAATAATTTAGACATCTAGTGTCCAATTTATTGACGCTTCTTTTGGTTTAGTCTTTTTTCAAAAAATCCTGTCCTTTTATCACAAATCTTTTATTTTTATTTATTTAGAACAAACATGGGGACTAGTTTTTTCACTGGACCTGTTCTGGCATGTTATTTGCTCTTATATGAATCTCCTGATTTTAGGAGGATATCCAACATCATAAAAATTGTCTTAAACGAAAGAGACAAAACAACGGAGGTTAAAATGAAAAAAGAGAACATGCTGGTCGTAGAAGATGAGGAAATCATGAGAGAGGCATTGGTCGATTACTTTTCAGATGAGGGTCATAAGGTAGACACTGCCGGTGACGGCGATAAAGCATTGGAAAAATTTAATTTAGAGGATTACAACATCTTGATCATCGATCTAAGATTGCCAGGTAGAGATGGACTTTCAGTGCTGGACGAAGTGAGATCAAAGAATCCAAAAGCCAAAGTCATCATCATCACGGCTTACCCCTCGATTGAAACTGAGAAGGAAGCATTGCGTAAGGGTGCTGTTGAATACTTACAAAAACCTTTTGAGATTAGCTATCTTGAAACATTAATAAGGCAATCTCTTGAAGTTGAAATCGTTCCTACTCCCCCTGTCGAAGAGCCCGTATTTGAAGAGAAAATTATCGCTCCATGTATCTGGATGCAGGCAGGCATAATCCCGAAACGCAGCTGTACACTCGGTTATCAATGTCAAAACGCATGTAATTTTCATGTCGCGATGATGAAAAAGGAAAAATTTAGCAATGATCCAAGGATTAAACCTTTCTTAGACAAACTCACCTCCCAATCGGGAAGATACCAGTGCAGGTACACAATGAGTGGAGAGATTTCTTCAAGGTCCTGTTCTCAACTTTACCGCTGCGAGAGCTGCGAGCTTCACCAAACAATTCAAGATGAGATAGATCGCCAAGCCGTCCTAAAGGCAGAAAACAGAAAACGTTTGCAGGAAAAACTGCACACCGAAATGACATTGAGACATAAACCCGTCCGTAGGGACCACTAAACCGATTTATTCCACCATAATACCTGTCCTGGGAATCATCCCAGGACAGCTTATTTCTAACGGAAGCCTACGAGTTCTCGCGCTAGAAGGAGACGCTCAGGCAGGATTTGAAAAAGACTCAGCGAAAATAATCGAATCTATGCCGGTGGTTCGCCTTCTACCACAATTTCAGTTACAACTCTTCTTGTATAGAGAAGATACTGCTTCTCTTCTTCCACCAATTCGACTTCAAAATTATCGCTCTCATATTTTTGTTTCACGTCTTGGGCCTCTTGTTCAGATTCATACACAACACCATCCCACATGAATTTTTTCCCGTCTATCACTTTGGAAGTATCTGGCATAAGGAACTCCCTATATTTTACATTTTGTAGGGGCTTGGCCCCAACTTTTTGATCTGCTCTGTAAACTCTTTAGCCACCTTTGCGAATTTTGGGCCTTCGGATGCTGAAATCCATTCCAATCGGAATCTTTCCTGTTCCAGGCCAAAATCCTCTAACATGATAAATATGGCATCTGCTCTTTTCTCTGTTTTTAGATTTCCATCTTCATAATGGCAGTCACCAGGATGACAGCCGCAGATGATCACCCCATCAGCTCCTTTTGTTAACGCATCTATCACCAAATTGGGATGCACCATACTCGAGCACATCACTCTTATTATTCTGTAATTTGGAGGATATTGCAGCCTGGATACACCCGCTAGATCAGCTCCGGTATAAGAACACCAGTTGCAACAAAAACTTACTATCAAGGGTTCAAATTCATCTTCCATGATTATACTCCTAAGGCAGCATTGACCTGTGCGGCAAGCTGTTCCAACGTAAATCCTTTTACTAATATTCCTTTCTTGGGGCAGGTTGCCATGCAGCACCCACATCCCTTACAGGCGGTTTCATTCACATCAACTGTCTTTTTTACTGAGCCTTCTCTCATGTATTCGATGAGAGTAATTGCCTGATAAGGACAAGGCTCCACACAGTAGGCACAGCCATCGCAACTTTCATCTATGACATGAGATATGGTTGCTTCCAACTCTATTCTGTCTTTCGAAAGTACAGTTGCCGCTCTGGATGCTGCTGCTTGGGCCTGAATTATACTCTCATCGACTGCTTTTGATGAATGGGCTAAGCCACAGAGAAAGACCCCATCAGTAGCAAAGTCAACCGGACGAAGTTTCATATGCGCTTCAAGAAAGAATTTGTCACTGTTTAACGGAACTTTTAAAAATTTCGAGATCTCTTCATTTCCTTCATCGGCAACTATCCCAGCGGATAATACAACGAGATCCGCTGATATCTCAATCGAAGCATTTAATGCCGGACTAAAAACTTCCACTTGCAGCCTGTCTCCGCTTTGAGTGACTTCGGGATTCCGGTTGTCTTCATATCTCATGAATATGACATTTTGTTGCCTTGCTTTTGTGTAGTAGCTTTCTCTAAATCCGTAGGTTCTCACATCTCGGTACAGCACATATACGTTTGTATCAGGTGAAAGTTCTTTTATTTTCAAGGCATTTTTTACAGCAACAGAACAACAAATCCTAGAGCAATAGGGTCTTTCCTCATCCCGAGAACCCACACATTGAATCATCACAACGTTCTTTGGAATTCCATTTTTTCCAGGCGTTGACCACTCACCGTTTGTCCTCAGGCGTTCTTCTAATTCTACCTGAGTGAGAACTTTTTCATTCTGCCCATAGAGATATTCTTTTGGCTCATATTCTTTTGCTCCGGTGGCTACGACCACAACTCCATGTTCAAGCTCTACTGTATTCCCGTTTGCAGATATTGTTGTCTTGAAATTTCCGATCGAACCCTCAATGTTTTTAATTTTGGTTTCTGTATAGAGATGGATTTTGTCGTGTTCTTCAACCTGCTTAATCAGGTTCTTTAACTCCTCTTGGGGATTTACTCCGTTCAGTAAATAATAAACATGTCTCAGGTTGCCGCCCAGCTCCTTTTCTCTTTCCACCAAATAGACATCATATCCTTGATTAGCCAGTTCTATGGCAGATGACATTCCAGAAACCCCGCCACCAATAACCAAGGCGGATTTGATGATAGACACATACCTTGTCTGGAGCGGCTCCAATAATCGTGCTTTCGCCACAGCCATTCTGACTAAGTCTTTCGATTTCACAGATGCCTTTTCCGGTTCCGACATATGTACCCATGAGCACTGATCCCTGATGTTTGCCATTTCAAAAAGATAAGGGTTCAATCCAGCTTCACGGATTGTGTTCCTAAAAAGAGGCTCATGAGTTCTCGGTGTACAGGAAGCAACGACGACACGATTCAAATTATGTTCTTTTATTTTCTCTTTTATTACTTCTTGAGTATCATTTGAACAGGTATACAAATTGTTATCTGCATAAACCACATTAGGAAGAGTTTTTGCATATTCAACCACGTCTGGAACATTGACTACTCCGGCAATATTTGTACCGCAGTGGCATACAAACACTCCAATTCTGGGCTCCTGCCCTTCAACGTCTGTTTCCGGTGGAAATTCCTTTTTAGTGATTAAGCTACCTTTCTCATCTTTGAGAAGGGATAAGACTTTTGACGACGCACCGGAAGCTTGCATTATGGTTTCAGGTATATCTTTAGGTTCCGTGAAGGGGCCGGCCACGTAAACTCCCTCGCGTGTCGATTCAACAGGTCTAAAGGGATCTGTCTTGCAGAAGTTAAATTCATTCAACTCGATCCCAAATTTTTGGGAAATTTCCTTTGCAGATTTGGGAGGGTCCATACCCACTGATAAAACAACCATGTCATATTCACGAGTGACTTTTTGATCCTTTTCATCTATATATTTAACGACCAGATTTTTCGTTTCAGGCATTTCTTCAATAGAAGGAGGGCGACATCTTATATACCCGATCCCAAGTTCCTTTCCCTTTTGATAATATTCATCAAATCCCTTGCTGTATGCGCGCAGGTCCATAAAAAATATATCACATTCTAAATCCTCACCAACATGTTCTTTAGCGATAATAGCTTCTTTCGTGGCATACATACAGCATACTGCAGAGCAGTAATCTCTATCACAATCTCGTGAGCCGACACATTGGATAAATCCAATTTTCTTTGGCTCTTTTTCATCACTGGGTCTTACAACATGGCCGAGATGCGGTCCTGTGGTGGACAAAATTCTTTCAAATTCAATCGAAGTGACAACATTGGGATACTGTCCATAACCTAAGTCTTCTTTGGTCTGTGCATCAAATAAATCAAATCCTGGGGATAATACAACTGCACCGACATTCAGTTTAACTTGCTTTTCTTTTTGTTCAAAATCAATTGCCTCGGCCTCACAAACCACTTGGCAAATTTTACATTCTTCCTTAAGCAGATGAACACAATATCTTTCGTCTATAGCAGCTTTGTTGGGAACAGCTTGCGGATAGGAAATGTAAGCAGCTGCTCTTGTGTTTAGTTTTTCATTATATTCATTCAGTATAGGGACGGCTTCTCGTTTGCTGATTTCGTCAAGCTTGATTCTCTGTGTAGGACAAATAAAAGCGCATGTTCCGCAGACTTGGCATACATCAGAATGCGCATCAAAAGGCGGATTCACTTTGCGTTTGGAACCCCGATTGGCAAAGCTTATGGCATTGATGCCCATTCGTTCCGCACACATTCGCACGCACAGTCCGCACAGGAAACAATCCTCATTTTTCTTTCTGAGCCGTGTTTCTTTAACACCATACTCTTCTGCTATTTTCTGAATGACCTCCGAATCAGGACATAATGCCAACTGCAATTCAATCATCGCTTTTCGAGCCTTTATAACTCTCTCGGAATCAGTTTGAACGGTTAAATTATTAATGGCAGGATAAGTGCATGAAGCCTCAATCTTTGATCTGCCATTTTGAGAAATTTCTACCAAACATAATCGGCAAGCCCCATAGGGTGCTAAAGCTTTATGATGGCAGAGAGTCGGAATCTTTATTCCAGTACTCTCAATGCATTCCAATAGTGTTTTACCTTCGGGGAATTCTTGCGTATTACCATTTATAGTCAGCTTAATCACGCCGACCCTCCATTTATTATAAATTTTTTAAGATTTTCGACGCTTGGTCTTCCAAGTATCTTATTATCGCTATTCATCGCCATATCTGAACCCCCCCCTATTCCTCTTTAACCTCCAAATCGCAACGCAGGCAGCGTTTTGCTTCAATCATTGCGTCACCTTCACTAAATCCCAATTCCACCTCTTTAAAGCTCTCTATCCGTTGATCGATAGGTAT
>Ga0224495_10000668_pt1 | contig 26249 bp, 18 predicted proteins | sample SF_Jul11_sed_USG_FD_168128 | JGI IMG/M metagenome (GOLD analysis project Ga0224495, IMG submission 168128) | Sediment microbial communities from San Francisco Bay, California, United States - SF_Jul11_sed_USGS_4_1 | ecosystem: Environmental > Aquatic > Marine > Sediment | place: USA: California...
GGCTTCGTCGTAGTTGTCGTTGGCGGCTTCATGATGCGCCAGGATCGAATTGGTGTACGTGGTCACTGACTTGGCGCGGCACATGTTTATATTGACGTGATGGCGGGTAAAGCTCGATGTCTTGACACTTATTCCATTCTGCATGCCTTCATCCCCCAGGTATGCACCCCACGGCCAGGCGGCAATGGCGACATGGGTTGATAGCGTGGTGGCGGCAATACCCATCGCTTCGGAACCATAAAAACAGATCGGGCGAATGTAGCAGGATTCCAGTTTGTTGGCGCGCACTACTTCGATATGTGCTGCATTGATGGTTTCCTTGTCATAGGGCATCTTCATCTGGAAGATGTGGGCGGAATTGAAGAGTCTGTCGGTGTGCTCTTGCAGGCGGAATATCGCCGCACCTCCGGTGGTCTTGTAGGCACGCAAACCTTCAAAAACTCCCATGCCATAGTGCAAAGTGTGGGTAAGCACATGGGTAGTAGCGTCACGCCACGGCACAAGTTTGCCGTCATACCAGATAAAACCGTCGCGGTCGGACATCGACATGATTAAGTTTCCTTCAGGGGTAATCAATGATAAGGCGGAGATTCTAACGTTTTCCGCTAGACTTATGAAGAAGCTGGTTGAATAATCTGGATGCTGGCGGCTCATACTATGGAATTAACTGAAAAATAGAATAATTCGGGTATGATGGCAACCAATGGAATTTTGCAGCTAACAGACTAATTTATAACGGTACTTGTTGGATCAAGATGATAATAATCCCGGAAGCATCCAAAGAAATAACGTACGGGCAAGAAGACAAGTTGCGCAGGGATTTGTTGATTTTTGCCTGCGCCTTCATGAATCTGGCAGTGGTTTTATGGCTGGCGATCTACTGGGTTATGGGGCTGCATTTTTCGGCTAATGTCCCGTTGTTCTATCAGTTGGTTTCGGTGGCGTCGCTGGCGCATTATTTCAAGACCAGGAAATTCGAGATATTCCGCTTTGTCCAGTTGTGCTTGTTCTTGTTTGTCCCGTTTATCATGCAGTGGAGTATCGGAAGCGCGGTCACTTCCAGCGGGGTGATGCTCTGGGCACTGCTTTCACCGATCGGCGCGCTGGTGGTTTCCGGGTGGCGGGATTCCATACCCTGGTTTGTCGCATACATTGTGATGACCGTAATATCGGGTTTTTTCGATTACTATCTGGGGTCGAGTGGGGGTTCCGGCCTGTCGATGAAAACCATCGGCTTTTTCTTTGCGCTCAATTTCGCCGCGATGTCATCCATCCTGTATTTCCTGGTTCGGTATTTTGTCGTGGAGATGGACAAGATCAAGAACCAGCTTGACCAGCAGCACCAATTGCTGGCCGAAGAGCAAAAAAAATCAGAGCGAGTGCTGCTTAACGTTTTGCCAAACAGCATTGCGCAACGGCTGAAAAACCACTCCGGCCTGATTGCAGACGGGCATGCGGATGTGACAGTGATGTTTGCCGACCTGGTGAATTTTACCCAGTTGACCGAGTCGCTTTCTCCGGAGCAGATGGTGGGGTTGCTGAATACCATTTTTTCGAACTTCGATGAGTTATGTGAAAAATACGGTGTCGAGAAAATCAAGACGATAGGCGATGCCTACATGGTTGTGGGTGGACTGACCCGCGATAATGTGAATTACACGAGTGATATCGCCGACCTAGCCCTGGAAATGCGCGATTTTGTCAACAACCACCCTGATTTGTCGAGATTCAAGCTGGGCATCCACACCGGAATCGCTACCGGACCGGTGGTTGCCGGTGTGATTGGGACAAAAAGGTTCATCTACGATTTGTGGGGGGATACGGTCAATGTTGCCAGCCGGTTAACCGATGAAGCGGTGCAGGATGTGATACAGGTTGACAGGGTGACCTTTAACCGGATCCGGCATGAATATGCTTTCGAGCCGCCTGCTACGGTCCACGTCAAGGGAAAGGGCGAGATGGTCATGTATCGTCTTAACGCAAAACTTGGAGCAAAACAATAACGTTACCAGGACGGGTTTATTTACTTGAGGGATGAACAGGTTTCAATCTTGTTCTGAATCTCAATCCGGCTGGAGGTCTTTTGAAGACTGCTTTGTGCTGCCTTCCAGGACTTCCAGCAAACTATGGTACAGTTGACTTGGTGAGAGGGGTTTGTGCAGTAGTGGAATGCCGCTGGCTTGCGCTTCCCGTAACCGCTCTGGGGCTGTGTCGCCGGTAATCAGCAGGGCGGGCAGGTTATTTCCCAGATATTCACGCAAGGCGGAAATTGCTTCTGCTCCGGTGCGTTGTTCGCGCAGACGGTAATCGCTGATCACCACGCCAGGCGGGGAGGCTCGTGCAATTGCGAGGGCCTCTTCTATGGATTCTGCCGCTTCGCATTCACCCCCCCAATTACGCAACAAATGCAGCATCGCGGCGCGCACGGTCTCATCATCGTCGATTACAAGGATGCGCACATCAAGTGCTCTTGTGGCGCCATTCTTTGCAGCATCCGGCCTGTCCGGCAAGGGCATGGAAGCAATTGGCAAGGCCAGACGGAACACGCTGCCGCGGCGCGGTATGGAAACCAATGTCAGCTTGTGCCCCAGAGTGCGTGCCAGCCCATCACAGATTGCCAGCCCAAGCCCCAAACCCTTGCGGGAATCGCGCTCGGGATTACCTAGTTGATGAAACTCGCGAAATACTTCCTGCTGATGTTCCGGCTCGATGCCGATGCCGGTATCCCACACTTCCAGCACGGCCAGGTTGCCGCGTCTTCGGCATGCAATGAGCACGCCGCCGTTTTCGGTGTAAGTGATTGCGTTTGATACCAGGTTGCGCAGTATCAGTTCCAGCAGTATCGGATCGGACCGCACCGCCAGAGATGTTTCACGCAAGCGAAACACCAAGTCTTTTGCGTCAGCCTGCCGAGCAAATTCATTTTCGATCTTGTTAAACAAGGGTTGCAATAAAAAAGGTTTGATCTGCTGTTTGATGACGCCTGCCTCGATCCTGGAAAAATCGAGCAAAGCGTTGAGCATCTCCCCGGAAGCTTCGGATGCAGCCCGGGCCGATGAGAGCAACTCGCGCTGGTGTGAAGTAAGCTCTGTGCGCGAGAGCACATCAAGAAATAATCCCTGGGCGTGGATCGGCTGGCGCAAATCATGGCTTGCCGCAGCAAGGAATCTTGATTTTGCTTTGTTTGCATGCTCAGCCTCACGTTGTGCCGCTTCGGCGGCCAGTTGCGCCTGCGTTGCCTGTGCTGTGCGTTCCTCCACCAGGCTCTGGAGGTTGGTGCTTTCATGTTGCAGCCTAGCCGCCATTTCATTTATTCCGTGCCCCAGAATATCCAGTTCTGCGATCAAACTGGATTCTGCTACCCGCTCCCCAAGGTTCCCCCGGCCGATCTTTTGCACCGCATCACTCAGCAAGCTGACCGGGTAAATAATGTAGCGGCTGGACAGATGGACCAGATAAAGGATCAGCGCCAGAAATATTGCGGTTGCAGCTATGGTCGACCAAAGCAGTCTCGACTTGAGTACTTCGGTCCGTGCCTTGCTTATTTCCAATATCACCCTGCCTAACGGTTTTGCAGCGGGGGTGGGTTCCAGTACGTTCAATAAGATTTCTTCCGGAACAATGTCATGAGATATCAGCAGGTTTTCAGTGTCTTCATGGATGAAGGCAAATCTGTTAACAGGGTTTATGGTCGCCTCTGTTTGCATTGCCAAATCAGAACCGGCAAAGGGTCTGCCTGCCTGCCTTTCCCGTAGGGGGGGTGGGCTTTTTAGATTGGCCAAGGTGATCTTTGCTGTTTCCGAGAATTCACCGGCTTCAACCAGATTGTGAGATTCCGCATCCAGTATGGCCAGGCCGCGCATATCCTGCTGTCGGAGTGTGGCGCTTGCGCTATTGCGCATGAACTCCAAATTGTTGGAAAGCACACCGTATTCACTGCCAGAGGCAAGCTGTCGTGCTGCAAATTTGCCGCGCTCGATCAAGTCGCGATCCATTTCCGCAAAGCGATCATGCAGGAAAAACGATTCCATCCAGATTGCCAGAATAATCAGCGGCAGGAGGGTTATCAACGATACGAACTGGCGAAAGCTATAGCGCCTCATTCAATTGTGCCCTTGGTGCGGTGTAAGGGGTCGCGCATGAGTTGCCTGCTTTCCTTTCGGGGAACGCATGCCATTATGGGCCGACGCAATCCCGGGGAGCAAGATGTTGCACTGATTTGCTGCGACCTCGGAATCACAAGCGGGATGAGCAGGGTGCAATTGCCAAGATTCCGGAAAGTGCAGGATTACCGTGGCAACCTGATGCAAGATACGTTTTGTTATGAAAATTCCCGCTTTCCTGTCAGAGAAGGAATCCTGCATTTTGCCTGTGCTTTTCAGCTGATCAGGCCGCGGCTGCGTGCAGCAAAGGCCGCTTCCGAGCGGCTTGTGACTTGAAGGAAACCCAATACTGCCTGCACATGAACACGCACAGTATTTTCTGAAAGCGACAATTTTTTTGCGATCATTTTATTGGACATTCCCTGACAGAGCAGTTCGAGTACTTCGCATTGGCGTGGGGTCAGGCGATGCCGCAGTGACGTGCTTTCCGTGGGAGAGTTGTCAACTTGACCATGGATCAAGCGATTTATTGCGGCCACAATTTTTTCTGCCGATTCTCCTTTTGAAACAAATCCCGTAGCACCTCTCTCAAGCGATGTGTTAATGGTCTCCGGGTCATTCTGTGAAGAAAGCATCAACACGGGCGCCTGTGGCCACTTTTTCTTTATCAGTGTGATCCCATCCGCACCGTTCAGGCCGGGAAGTTTGAAATCCAGCACAATCGTATCAGGCGCATCCGATGTGATTCCCATGGCCTCATCAATCGAAGCGGCCTCATAAATCACCGCTGCTGGCATGCTGGCATTTAACGCTGCACGCAGCCCCGAACGGTAAAGGTCATGGTCATCGATTATCAATATGTGCGGTATCAGCATAACAAGTATTAAATACATTAGAAACGGGATATGCAAGTCTTTAAGAAGCATATAGTCCATTTGAATTAATTCATTTGGACTATAGAAAAAGATCTGCCATTCTGGTTTGAAAATCTGTGAATCGCTGCACGAAAAAATCGCGAAAAATATGAGGGTTCATTTCAAGGGAAATTCATTGAACAATTCAAACCACAACTGCCGGCTTGCATGGACATCGACCCCCTCTGGGGGGACGCGGCATGGAGCCTGGCTGTTGAGGCGCATCCGGTGTTGCGTTTTGCGCAGTGAGCGATAGATATTGCAGGTCTGTTCGGCAATTTCGGCAGAAACAAGCCCGAGATCACCTGCCAGTTTGAGCAGTGCCAGATTGCCGATGTTGGCAGTCAACTGTGGATGCAGGCAGGAATGGGCCAGTACGATGAATTGCACGATGAATTCGATGTCCACCATTCCGCCCCGGCCGTGCTTGATGTCGAAAAGGCCACTGTTGTCCGGGTGGCCATCCAGCATCTTCTGGCGCATCACAAGGATTTCCTTGCGCAAGGATGCCAGATCGCGTTGCTGGCATAACACCTGCCGGCGAATTTCTTCGAATTTTTCGCCGATGCCGGCGTCTCCGGCACAGAACCGCGCACGTGTCAGGGCCTGGTGTTCCCAGACCCATGCATGTTGCTGCTGATATTCGGCAAATGCCTCGACCGAGCTTACCAGCAGACCACTCGCGCCATTTGGCCGCAGGCGCAGATCGGTTTCGTACAAGCGTCCCGAGGAGGTAAAGCTGCCGAGCAGGGCATTGATGCGTTGTCCCAACCGCGAATAGATTTCCTGCGCATCGGGGTGGTCATCGTCAAACAGGAATATCAGATCCAGATCGGAGGCATAGCCCAGTTCCTTGCCGCCAAGTTTGCCGTACGCGATGATGGCAAACTTTGGGTTTTCGCAGTGCCTTTTGCGCGTGGTCATCCATCCCAGTTTCAGTGCATGGCGTAAAAGCAGATCTGCCAGGTCACTGAGATGGTCACTCAGCTTTTCAAGAGGCAACAGGCCCTGAAGATCCATTGCCAGCAAGCGGAACGTCTGTTCCTGCTTGGCATGATGCAACACGTCCAGCTGGCGTTCGGTGTCTCCGGCACAGTCATTGAGGCGGTGTTGCAGATCGTGCTCGATCTGCTGCCACTGTGGCGGCTGGTATATCTCGCGTGCCTCCAGCAATTCATCCAGCAGTGCAGGATGCAGGGTCAGATATTCGCTTGCCCAACTGCTGGCGGAGACAAGCTGCGCCAGCCGCTGCAAGGCCTGCGGGTACTCGGCAAGAAAGGCAAGATAGGCGGCACGGCGGCTGATGCTTTCCAGCAGGGACAGCAATCTGGAAAGTGTCGCATCCGGGTCATTGTGCTGGGCACTCAAGGTGATGAATTGCGGGATCAGTTTGTCCATGCGCTGCCGGCTCATTTCAGGCAGTTGCCGGTAGCGGGTACCCATGCGTAATTGCACCAGCCGTTGCGCGCTGTCCAGTGCGGTGCAATAACCAAGGCTCTCCAGAGAAGGAACCAATTCTTCGGCGGTGACTTCTTCGCTCCACAGCTGCGTGTCGCCTGGCTCATCGCCATGTTCGCCGAAGATCTGTTCAAATTGCAGGCTGACGAATTCACGGTGCCGGTTAAGCTCATTCAGCAATGCAGTGTAATCCGGAAAATTCATGGCCTGAGCGATGATTTTCCGGTCTTCAGGCTTGTCAGGCAACTCCTGGGTTTGCTGGTCATCCAGATACTGGAGGCGATGCTCCAGATTACGCAAAAATGTGTAGGCCTCGTCAAGACCGGCAACTGCGCCGGTGGAAAGCTGGCCATTGGTTGCGAGCTGTTGCAGCACTTTCAGGGTGGGGCGGATACGCAACGCCGGATCGCGCCCTCCACGTATCAACTGGAATACCTGCGCGGTGAATTCAATCTCGCGAATTCCGCCGGGGCCAATTTTGATGTTGTTGAGGCGTTCGCGGCGTTGCACTTCCTGGCGAATCTGTGTGTGCAACTTGCGCATCGAATCGATTGCACCGAAGTCGAGGTATTTCCGGAAGATGAATGGCTGCGCAAGCTTCATCAATTCGTCTGCCTGCGTGCTTTCTGCCGGGACTATTACACGCGCTTTGATCCATGCATAGCGCTCCCATTCCCGCCCCTGGCTGACCAGGTATTCTTCAAGTGCCGCAAAGCTTGTCACCAATGGGCCGCTATCCCCGTATGGACGCAGCCGCATGTCTACGCGGAACACATAACTGTCGGCAGTGAATTCATTGATGAGATTGATCAGGCGGCGGCCCAGCCGGGTGAAAAATTCATGGTTGCTCAGCTTTTTTGGGCCGCTCGTCTCTCCATCCTCCGGGTAAACAAAGATCAGGTCGATATCGGAGGAGACGTTCAGTTCGCCCCCCCCCAGTTTGCCCATGCCGATAACCAGTAGTTCCTGGGGGGAAGCATCCGTCTCGCCCAGCGGGGTGCCGTATTGGGCTTGCAGGACATTCATCAGACATGTCCGGGAATGTTGAATGCAAATTTCTGCCAGGGAGGTCATTGCCTGCATCACTTCATTCAGGTCGGCCAGCCCATTCAGGTCGCGCAGGATCAGTTTGACCATCACCCGCTTGCGCAATTCGCGCATGGCGCGTGCCAGGCCGGTTTCGTCGTCGGGTTGGAGACTGGATTGCTGCAAGAAATCCTGCATCTCTGCGAGGTCGCAAGGGGATGCGAAATTCTTCCTTAGCCAGTCCAGCAGGGCATGGTCAACATTCAATATATGTCGGGTATAGCGGCTGCAGTCAACCGATTTCTGCAGCATGTCGTCAAAGGTTGCAGGCAGTGAGTTTGCGGTATTCATGGGTCGAGCTTCAAGTTAAAATGCACAATGTAGATTGATTATAAGCCCCTGCAATAAACTCTGGCGTATTTGCGCACCCTACTATCGATGTTGAACTCTATTCATGTTCGCATTATCTGGCGCAGCTTTGGCTGGCTGACGCGAATCATGGTCATCTTTTCAGCAGCCATGACTTTGATGATTGCGCTGGTAATTATTTTCCTGCGTTATTGGCTGTTGCCCGATATTGGACAGTACCATGAAAAAATCACGGCTGCTGTTTCGGAAGCAGTAGGTGAGACCGTCACCATCGGTACGATCAGGGGCGACTGGGAGGGATTTCATCCGCGCCTGAGCCTGACCGATGTGCGTATCCTGGATGATCAACAGCAGCCGGCTCTGGTGTTCTCTCATCTGGATGGCAGCGTGTCATGGCGATCCCTGTTCGCTGCGGGGGTGCGGCTGGATACCCTGGAGATCAGCAGGCCGGAACTGATGATACGCCGCGATGCGCAGGGAAAGCTTTTTCTGGGGGGGCTGCCGATATCAAGGCAAGGTGGCAATGGCGGCTTATCCGACTGGCTGCTGCTTCAGTCGCATATGGCAGTGCGAGACGCGCTCATTGTCTGGGTTGACGAACAGCGTGGCGCTCCGCCGCTGGTGTTGCAGAACGTGAATCTGCACGTGGACAGTTTTTTCAGTCAGCATAATTTCGCTTTACGCGCCGTGCCGCCAGGCGATCTGTCAACGCCGCTGGATGTGCGCGGCGATTTTTCCGGAGCAAGCTTCCAGGAGCCGGAAGGCTGGTACGGTCAGGTTTATACGCGGATCGGCTATACCGATGTGATGGCATGGCAACGGTGGATGGATCTGCCCGAAGAGCTAAGCCGCGGCCGCGGTGCTCTCCGTGCCTGGCTGAATATAAAAGCGGGCAAGGTGACAGGGGGCACGGCAGACATGGTATTGCATGATCTCGTGGCAAGGCTTGCCGAAAATGCTGCGGAAATATCGTTAGCCAGGTTGCATGGTCGCGCCGAATGGAAGGACCTGGAAGGCGGCTTCGAGATTTCTACACATAGACTGGCGATGCAATTCCCGGACGGAAGCGAATTGGCGCCCATGGATCTGTACTTTCGTCAAACAAGGCAAACCGGGGGGCAACCGGCTGCCATGGAGATTCATGCAAACCAGCTGCAACTGGAAAAGATTGCAGGGTTGGCTATCTATTTGCCGCTGGCGGATGAATGGCGAGCCAAGCTGGATGCCTATTCGCCCGAAGGCAGGGTGGCAAACCTGAATATGCAATGGCAGGGCGCCTTTGATAAACCAGGAAGTTACAAAATTAGAGGCCAATTCGAGGATATTTCGTTGGCTCGTGTCGGCTCTATGCCCGGATTTTCAGGGTTGTCGCTGGATATCGATGGCAATGAAACGGGCGGGAAGCTGAATGTCAATTCGCATCATATGACCTTGGATGCACCGGGCATCGTGAGGGAGCCGCTTTCCTTCGTCGCCCTGATCGGGCAGGCAGGTTGGCAAAGAGAAGGTAAGGATTTCAAAGTTAATCTGGATAATCTTGCGGTCATCAACGACGATCTGTCCGGAAACCTTTATGGCAGTTACCAGACGCAAACAGGCGCCTTGGGAATACTGGATCTGACTGCCAGCCTGACGCGTGGTGATATCAGGCGCACAGCCCGTTATATTCCGCTGGTTGTTCTTGATAAAAGCGCTAATGACTGGCTGAATGACGCCCTGCTGGCGGGGCATACAGAAGATTTGAATATCCGGATCAAGGGGAATCTGAGCGATTTTCCGTTGAATGGCAATAAAGATACGCTACTCCTGATCAACGGGCATGTGCAGGATGCCTCAATGGCGTTTGCCGAGGGTTGGCCAAAAGTCGAAAACATCAACGGAGAATTCTTGTTGCGCGGTAGCAAACTGGAGGTGATATCCCCCTTGGCAAATATGGCTGGGGCGCGTTTACAGAATGTTACCGTGGCTTTGCGCGATATCACCAGCGCCGATCTGGCGCTGGAAATAAATGGCGAAGCAGTAGGGGAAAACGAAACGTTTCTTCAATTTATCCAGCAAAGCCCTGTGCGCGGTTACATAAACGGGTTGACCGATGGTGTGCATGCCAATGGCTACGGGCATCTGTCGCTTTCTATGCGTATCCCGCTGAAGGGTGAAAAAAAGGTCGAGGTGTCGGGAAGCCATCGTATACTGAGCAGCGACATTGATCTGGGCGAAGGGGTGCCCTGGCTGCGCAAGGCGCGCGGGGTGATTGCATTTACCGAGTCCGGCATAAAAGCCAGCAGTGTGTCCACAGAAATACTTGGCGGGGCAGCCACCATCAATGTTCAGACAGAGGAAAACGGTGCGTTGCATGCCACCGTGCGCGGACAAAGCAACATGGCTGAGTGGCGCAAAGCCAACAAACACCCTGTATTAAATTCCTTGCATGGCACTGCGGCGTGGGACGCCGACATTGTCGTGTTAAACAAGACAACGCAACTGAGCATTAAATCCAATCTGGCGGGCATCAGGTCCACTTTGCCGCAACCGTTTGCCAAATACGCGGGTGAATCGATGCCATTGCGGCTCGAAAAGAAGAACGTTGCCGAGGGGGGGGACTTGATCACAGCAAGATTAGGCAACCTGATCAATGCACGCATCGAGCGTCAGGTGCTAAACGGTGAAATGACCATCAGGCGCGGCGTGGTTGAATTCGGCAGGCCGGACAAGTTGACGGCCTCGATGAAAAAAGCTGTCAAACGGTATCAACGCAGAAAAGGAATCTTGCTGGCAGGAAGTTTGCCTGAGTTATCGATACAAGGCTGGGATAACCTCTTGCGAAGTGGAACAGGGCAGCCCAGCCCTGATTTCCCCGTTTCCGGGGTGAACGTGCACATTGAAAAACTTACCGGATATCAAAAGGCGATTGAATCCCTGCAGATCGACGCGACAAGACGAGGTGATGGGCTCGCAGCCCATCTGAGCAGTGATGCGCTGAACGGCGAGCTGGTCTGGCTGCCACGCGGGTATGAAAAAGGCAGCAAGATCAGTGCGCGACTGCAAAACCTGTATCTGCGGAGCAGCGAACAACCCGCGCAACTTCCGGAATGGACTGCACAGGAAAGTGTCGAGCCGCCAGTTGCCACCGTAAAATCCGAGACGATCCGCCCGGGCAGGATCCCTGCACTGGAAATCGTGATTGAAGACTTGCAGATCAAGAACAAGCAATTCGGGCGCTTTGAACTGGTCGGGCATCCCGACGGCAAGGACTGGCGGGTACGGCGTTTGAACATTACCAATGTTGACGGCAGCCTGTCCGGTGACGGTGTCTGGCATTCTGCAAAAGGGGATGAGCAAACCCAGGTGAACCTTATGCTAAAGCTGGGTAATGTGGGCAATACGCTGGCGCGTTATGGCTATCCCAATACGGTCAAGGGCGGTAGCGGAAAGCTGGCGGCGAATTTATCATGGGCGGGCACTCCGGGTGAATTCAGTTATGCTTCCCTGAACGGTACGCTCAATCTGGATACCGGCAAGGGGCGATTCCTGCAGATGGACCCGGGTGCCGGAAAATTACTCAGCATTCTGAGCCTTCAGACTTTACCCAGTCACATCGCGCTGGATTTCGACGATGTGTTCAGTAAGGGCTTCCAGTTCGAACGCATCAAGGGTAATGCGACGATCAAGGGTGGGGAGATGAGTACCCAGGATTTATTTATCGATGGCTCGGCAGCCAAGGTGGCACTGGTGGGCAGCGTGAATTTGAATGACGAAACCCAAGACTTGCGCGTCAAGGTTTTACCGACGGTGGGCGAAAGCGTGTCCCTGATCAGTGCCTTTGCCGCCGGTCCTGCCGCAGGTGTCGGTACGCTGATCGTCAGCAAGATATTGGGTGATCCACTCGATAAGTTGGTGGCGTTTGAATACAATGTCACCGGGACATGGGGTGACCCGAATGTCGTCAAGGTGGTGCGGGCGCCCGCATCCCCTCCGGAAGAATAAACCAGATCAAGGATAGAGCATCATGTCAGACGGAAATACCACGCAAAAACGCATCGCCGCGCAGGCCAAGGCATTCAAGGTCGCCGCCATCCAGATGGCTTCAGGCCCGAATGTGATGGGCAATCTCAGCGAGGCGCGCCGGCTTATCGCAAAGGCGGTCGAGCAAGGCGCACGACTGGTGGTGTTGCCGGAATTCTTTGCCATCATGGGAATGACCGATAAGGACAAGGTCTTGGTAAAGGAACAACCCGGCCAGGGGCCGATCCAGAGCTTTCTCAGTGAAACAGCGCGTCAATTCAAGATATGGCTGGTCGGTGGCTCGATTCCTCTTGCGGCCGGCGTGCCGGACAAGGTAAGGAGTACCTGTCTGGTGTTCGATGAACGTGGCGAACAGGTGGCACGCTACGACAAGATCCATCTGTTCAACCTGGAGTTGGGCAATGAGAAATACCATGAAGCGAAAACTATAGAGCCCGGTGACCAGGTCGTGGTGGTGGACAGCCCGTTCGGGCGCATCGGCCTCGCGGTCTGCTATGACCTGCGGTTTCCCGAGCTTTTCCGCGCGATGAAGAACGTGGATATCATCGTGCTGCCGTCCGCATTCACCGAAACCACAGGCAAGATGCACTGGGAAGTCCTGGTGCGCGCACGCGCGATTGAAAACCTGGCTTACATGATTGCTGCAGCGCAGGGTGGCTACCACGTCAATGGGCGCGAGACGCATGGTAACAGCATGATCGTCGACCCATGGGGCCGGGTGCTGGACAGGCTGCCGCGAGGATCGGGCGTGGTGGTCGCCGACGTGAATCCATCCTATCAGGCCAGTCTGCGTGCCAGCCTGCCGGCGTTGTCGCATCGCGTGTTATTCAGCTGTGAATGAGCCGCAGGCCGGGATGAGTAACGAACGGCAGGATACTTCATCCGACGCACTTTTTGCCACTGCACAGCAATCGCTGCTGTTGCCCCATTCCATCGATGAACGCCAGATCGGGCAGGTTTTTGCCAGCATGATGGCGTACCAGCTCGATTATGCCGATCTGTATTTCCAGTACAGTCGCGCCGAAAGCTGGTCGCTGGAGGAAGGTATCGTCAAATCCGGAAGTTTCAATATCGATCAGGGTGTCGGTGTGCGCGCGGTTAGCGGCGAAAAAACCGCTTTTGCCTATTCCGATGACATCAGCTTGGGCGCGCTGGAAAGTGCGGCCAAGGCTACGCGCGCGATCGCAAGGCAGGGTGGCGAGAAGACTGCGCCTATCATGCATCCGGGGTCTAGGCGCGAGATTTACTTGCCACATGACCCGATCGCAAGCCTCAGGGATGCCGAAAAAGTCGCGCTGCTGGAGCGACTTGAAGGCTATGCTCGAGCGCTCGACCCGCGCGTCGTCCAGGTGATGGCCGGGATGACGGGAGAATACGAAGTGGTTCTGGTGGCGCGCAGCGACGGCCTGATGAATGCCGATATTCGCCCGCTGGTGCGCCTGTCGGTCACGGTCATCATCGAGAGCGATGGCCGCCGAGAACAAGGCTCTGCCGGCGGCGGCGGGCGGTTCGATTATGGTTATTTCGACGATGAAATGCTGCGCCGTTATGCGGCGCAGGCGGTACACCAGGCGGCAATCAACCTGGATGCAGCGCCCGCACCGGCGGGTAACATGACGGTGGTGCTGGGTAACGGCTGGCCGGGCATCCTGTTGCACGAGGCGATCGGGCACGGACTGGAAGGCGATTTCAACCGCAAGGGTAGTTCGGCGTTTTCCGGGCGTGTCGGCGAGCGTGTCGCGGCAGAAGGGGTCACCGTAGTCGACGACGGCACGCTGGCGCGGCGGCGCGGTTCGATGCAGATGGACGACGAAGGCAACCCTACGCAATGCACCACGCTGATCGAAAACGGCATCCTCAAGGGTTACCTGCAGGATACGCTCAATGCGCGCCTGATGGGGGTGTCCACGACCGGTAATGCACGCCGCGAATCCTTTTCACACCTGCCGATGCCGCGCATGACCAATACCTACATGCTCAACGGCGACAAGGATCCGCAGGAGATCATCGCCTCGGTGAAGCATGGCCTGTACGCGGTGAATTTCGGCGGCGGGCAAGTAGACATCACCAGCGGCAAATTCGTGTTTTCCACCGCCGAGGCCTACATGATCGAAGACGGCAAAATCACCCATCCGGTGAAAGGTGCGACGCTGATCGGCAACGGCCCGGACGTACTGACGCGCATCTCGATGATCGGCAACGACATGGCGCTCGACCCCGGCGTCGGCACCTGTGGCAAGGAAGGGCAGAGCGTACCGGTCGGTGTGGGGCAGCCGACGGTGAAGATCGACGGGCTGACGGTGGGCGGGACGGTATAGGAGTGATAATGTGAAAAGTGTGCGTCGTGGCGTGACGCACCAGACTCAAGAACTCGCATCGATGCTTTGCCGGACTTGCCGTGGATCAGCCGATATGGCAACAACCGTTTAAACAATTGATGTCTCATTGCGCTCCGCCAGGCGCACCCTGCTGTATAATCCGCGCCCATGAAAATGCTACGCGGCCTTTACTCTCCGGATACCCACCCTGTTGCGATCACCATCGGCAATTTTGACGGAGTGCATCTGGGACACCAGGCACTGTTGAACGAGCTGCGTGCAGCGGCAAAAACACGCGGACTGCAAATGGCGGTAGTGATCTTCGAGCCGCATCCACGCGAATTTTTTACGCCGGAACAGGCGCCTACGCGGCTGACAAACCTGCGCGAGAAGCTGGAGTTGTTCGACTCCATGGGGATCGATCGCGTGCATGTGTGCCGCTTCAATGAACGGTTTGCCAAAATGGGTGCAGCAGATTTCATTCACGCCTTGCATGAAAGACTGCATGCCAGGTTCGTGCTGATCGGGGATGACTTCCGTTTCGGCAGCGGACGCGCCGGAGATTTTGCTCTGATGGAGAAAATCGGTTCCCAGCACGGGTTTGAAGTGCAGGCTGTACATACCGTGTTGCATAGCGGTGTGCGTATTTCAAGTACGGCGGTGCGTGCCGCGCTGGCGGAAGGCAACATGCGCCTGGCGCAAACCTACCTCGGACGGCATTACAGCATCAGCGGTCGTGTCGAGCATGGCGACGGCCTTGGCAAGAAACTCGGTTTTCCAACTGCCAACATCCAGTTGAAGCATAACCGCCCGCCGTTGACCGGTATCTTTGTGGTTCATGCGCATGCCGAGGGGATGGGTGTGTTGCAGGGTGTGGCGAGCCTGGGCATACGCCCGACGGTGAGGAATGACCGCAAGCCGGTGCTGGAAGTGCACCTGTTCGAGTTTGCGCAGCAGATCTATAACCGGCATATGCGCCTGGATTTTCTGCACAAGCTGCGTGACGAGGAAAAATATCCCGATGTGGAAACGCTGATACGGCAAATCGCACTGGATGTGGAGAATGCGAAACAGTGGTTCAAGCAGCATGAATGATCTCAATGCCACATTACCCCGGCCCGTGACGGGATGACGGGGTTGTATAGACTTTGTTTGGATTGGTATGACTGACTATAAAGATACGCTGAATCTTCCCGATACCTCTTTCCCGATGCGTGGCGACCTCGCCAGGCGCGAGCCGCAGATGGTGGCGCGCTGGCAAGCGCAACAGCGTTACCAGAAGATCCGCGCAGCCAAGCAGGGCAAACCGAAGTTCATCCTGCATGATGGCCCGCCCTATGCGAACGGTGATATTCACATCGGCCATGCTGTCAACAAGATCCTCAAGGACATCATCGTCAAGAGCAAGACGCTGGCGGGCTTCGATGCACCCTATGTGCCAGGTTGGGACTGCCACGGTCTGCCGATCGAGTTGCAGGTGGAGAAGAAACACGGCAAGGCGATCCCGCCGTCGCAGTTCCGCGAACTGTGTCGCGCTTACGCAAAAGAACAGATCGAGCGGCAGAAGAAAGATTTCATTCGCCTTGGTGTGCTGGGAGAATGGGAGCACCCTTACCTGACGATGGACTTCAAGACCGAGGCGGACATCATGCGTGCGCTCGGGACCATCTACCAGCATGGCTACCTGTACCAGGGGCGTAAGCCGGTGAACTGGTGTCTGGATTGCCAGTCAGCGCTCGCCGAGGCGGAGGTGGAATACGAGGACAAGTCTTCGCCAGCGATCGATGTGGGTTTCGAGGTGAAAGACAAGAGTGCACTGGATAAGGCATTCGGCGTATCGTTGCCGGCTGGTGCGAAAGTTTATGCGGTGATCTGGACCACCACACCATGGACATTACCCGCCAATCAGGCAGTCTGCGTACACCCTGAGCTGCAATATGACCTGATCAAGACTCCCATGGGTTATCTGATCCTTGCATTCGACCTGGCTTTCCAATGCCTGTCCCGTTTTCAGCTGGGTGGAACCAATGACCGTGGTGATGGCAAAGCGGCAACCTGCAAGGGGGCGGCTCTGGAAGGGCTGCCGCTGCAGCATCCGTTCTATGAACGCACCGTGCCGATCATCTGCGGCGAACATGTCACGCTGGAAGCGGGCACCGGTCTGGTGCATACCGCGCCGGCTCATGGCCTGGACGACTATTTTGTCGGGCAGAAATACAACCTGTCGACCGACAACCCCGTCGGCGACGATGGAAAATTTGTGGCGAGCCTGCCATTGGTCGGCGGGCTGTTTGTATGGAAAGCAAACGATGTGGTGATCGATGCGATTCAAGCCAGCGGCCATCTGTTGCACCTGGAAAAAGTGCAGCACAGCTACCCGCACTGCTGGCGGCACAAGACCCCGATCATTTTCCGCTCCACGCCGCAGTGGTTCATCGGGATGGATAACATCGGTTCTGACGAGTTGGCGGATATGGAAAGTCTGGTGCAGGAAAAACGTTCGCACTCTGGCAAGCCCGAAAAACATACTGGCATGGCCTTGCGCGATTTGGCAAACAAGGCAGTGGAGCAAACCGGTTTTTTCCCCGGCTGGGGGCGTGCGCGCCTCGAGGCGATGATCAAGAACCGGCCGGACTGGTGTGTTTCGCGCCAGCGCAACTGGGGTGTACCGATGCCGTTCTTTGTTCACAAGGAAACGATGCAACTCCATCCGCGCACACCGGAATTGCTGGAGCAGGTTGCTCAGCGCGTTGAAATCGATGGTATCGAGGCCTGGTTCAGCCTGAATTCGGTGGACTTGCTGGGCGAAGAGGCGGCGCACTACAAGAAACTCACTGACACGCTGGATGTATGGTTCGATTCCGGCGTCACCCATGTCTCTGTCTTGCAGCGTCGCGCGGAACTGCATGCACCGGCCGACTTGTACCTGGAAGGCTCCGACCAGCATCGCGGCTGGTTTCAATCCAGCCTGCTGACCGGTTGCGCCATCAATGGTCGCGCACCTTTCAAGGCATTGCTGACCCACGGTTTTGTCGTGGACGGCAGTGGTCACAAGATGTCGAAATCCAGAGGCAACGTGATTGCGCCACAGAAGGTGCTGGATACGCTCGGGGCGGACATCCTGCGCCTGTGGGCAGCCCTGACCGACTACTCTGGCGAGCTGACGATTTCCGACGAGATCCTCAAGCGTGTTGTGGAAAGTTATCGACGCATCCGCAATACGTTGCGCTTTTTGCTGGCCAATATTTCCGATTTCGACCCGCAACGCCATACGTTGCCGGTGGGGCAATGGCTGGAGATCGACCGCTATGCGCTGGCGCTGGCTGAGCGCTTGCAGAAGGAAATAACCGCAGATTACGCGCGCTACGAATTCCACCTTGTTGCACAGAGATTGCAGACATTCTGCTCGGAGGATCTGGGCGGGTTCTACCTCGATATCCTCAAGGACCGTCTCTATACCGCAGGAGAGCATTCAATGGCGCGCCGGTCTGCGCAGAACGCGCTGTACCATATCACCCACAGCCTGGTGCGCCTGATGTCTCCAATACTCAGTTTCACGGCAGAAGAGGCGTGGGAGGTGTTGAGCGGCAGGGATGATGGCAGCATTTTTGCAGAAGAGTGGTACGGCTTGCCCGACGCGCAATTGGATAATGCGGCAATTGCCGCTTGGCTGAAGGTGGGGGAATGGCGTGCCAGGGTGAACAAGCAACTGGAAGAGGCGCGCACTCTGGGTTTGATCGGTTCGCCGCTTGCCGCAGAAGTGGATGTGCATGCTGCGGGTGAAGATTATGAAATTCTGGCGCGACTTGGCAACGATCTGCGGTTTGTGTTCATCACTTCCCGGGCAACGGTGCATCGCGTCGCAGCAGAAGACGACCAGCATATCGATGTTACAGCGTGCATGCATGAAAAATGCGAGCGCTGCTGGCATTACCGTGTGGATGTCGGTACCGATACGCAACACCCGACATTGTGCGGCCGGTGCGTGAGCAACCTGTTTGGCAGCGGCGAGCAGCGCCAATATGCTTAACCGCTGGCTCGGGTTGAGCGCGCTGGTCATCGTGCTCGACCAATTGAGCAAGGCGTGGATCGTGGCTCACTTTGTTTTTGGAGAAAGCCTCCGCGTCCTCAGTGTGTTCGATCTGGTGCTTGCGCATAATACCGGCGCTGCGTTCAGCTTTTTAAGCGATGCGGGCGGGATGCAGCGCTGGCTGTTCAGCATCATCGCTATCGTGGCTTCGGTATGGATCATCTGGCTGTTGCGCAGGCATAGTGCTCAAATACTGTTTGCTTTTGCCTTGAGCCTGATCCTCGGGGGTGCGTTGGGCAATCTTGTGGATCGTATCTCATATGGCTACGTGGTGGATTTTTTGTCGTTTCACTGGAATGAACATTATTTTCCGGCTTTCAATGTCGCCGATTCCGCAATCACCTGCGGTGCGTTTTTGCTGATTTTAGACAGCTTCAGGAGTGGCAAACATGGACCTGCTGCTGGCTAATCCGCGCGGCTTTTGCGCCGGTGTGGATCGTGCCATCACCATTGTCGAGCGTGCGCTGGCATTGCATGGTGCGCCGGTCTATGTGCGCCATGAGGTGGTGCACAATAAATTTGTCGTGGATGGTTTGCGCCAGAAGGGGGCGATCTTTATCGAGGATCTGAAGGACGTGCCACCCGGAAGCATATTGGTTTTCAGCGCGCATGGCGTGCCGCAGTCGGTGCGTCATGAGGCGGAAGAGCGTGGTCTGACGATATTCGATGCAACTTGCCCGCTGGTGACCAAAGTGCATGTAGAAGTGCTGCGGATGCGCGGGCAGGGGAAAGAAATCATCATGATCGGTCATGCGGGCCACCCGGAGGTGGAAGGAACCATGGGGCAGTGCGATGGAGGCATCTATCTGGTTGAATCTCCTGCGCAGGTTGCCGGTCTTCAGGTAAAGGACGAAGATAACCTCGCTTTCGTCACGCAAACCACACTGTCGGTGGACGATGCCAGCGATGTCATTGCTGCACTCAAGGGGCGTTTTCCCAATATTACCGGCCCGAAAAAGGACGATATCTGCTATGCCACGCAAAATCGCCAGGATGCGGTCAAGCTTCTGGTCGGGCAATGTGATGTGGTGGTCGTGGTGGGCTCGCCGAACAGTTCCAATTCAAACCGTTTGCGCGAAGTTGCCGCGAAAGTCGGTGTGCCGGCCTATCTGGTGAACGATGCCACAGGATTAGATCCAGAATGGTTTTCCGGAAAAGTGCGTGTCGGTATCAGCGCAGGCGCATCCGCGCCCGAATTGCTGGTGCAGGGTGTGGTCGAGCGGTTGCACGAAATGGGTGCGGGCAGCATCATCGAACTGCAGGGCATCAAGGAGAATGTTGTGTTTCCGCTGCCCAGATCACTCCAATCCTGAGCGGCTTTGAAACTCATATGTTTCCTTGTTGTGGCGCGTCCTCTATAATCGCCAGGGTTTCTGCTGGAGTAGCTCAGTTGGTAGAGCAACGCACTCGTAACGCGTAGGTCGGAGGTTCGATTCCTCTCTCCAGCACCACTTTATAGCCCGGGTCGTGACACGAGCTGATCGTCTGTCAGCATGGCTGGGCCCGGCACATGGGGAATACGTATGGCATTTTCTCGGCACAGTGGACAGGGCACCCTCCTGAAATATCTTCCTTATTTCGCGGTGATAATTTTGCTGGCGGTTACGGCCTGGTATTTGACACGTCCGGCGCCGCTGCTCGTGCAGCTGGCCAAGGTCGATCGCGGCGTGGTGGAGGCGACCGTGAACAACACTCGTGCCGGCACGGTCAAGGCATGCAGGCGTGCCAAACTTTCTCTCCGGCAGGCGGGCAGATATCGCATCTGCGGGTAAAGAAAGGGCAACGGGTAAATAAAGGGCAAGTCCTGCTCGAGTTGTGGGATGACGACTTGCAAGCGCAGGAGCAACTGGCACAAGACCAGTTGAAAACAGCCATCACCCAATCCAGGGAAGCATGCACGATCGCCGATACCGCCCGGCGGGATGCAGAGCGCGCCCAGCAGTTACGCGAACAGGGGTTCGTATCCCAGGAAGCGCTGGAGCGCGCGTTATCCACTGCCACCGCCCGCCAGGCTGCCTGCGAATCATCGCGTAGCGCCATTGAGCAGGGCCGTTCGCGCATCGCCGTGGCTAAAGCCAGCCTGGAACGCATGGTGTTGCGTGCGCCGTTCCGCGGCATCGTCGCCGATATCAGCGGCGAACTGGGAGAATATGCCACCCCCTCTCCACCCGGTATCCTGACACTGCCCGCGATCGACTTGATCGACGACAGTTGCATGTTTGTCAGCGCACCGATTGACGAAGTGGATGCAGCCAACATCAAGGTCGGCCAGGAGGCGCGCATTACGCTGGATGCGATCAAGGGCAAGGCTTTCCCTGGCAAGGTCAAGCGTATCGCACCCTATGTGCTGGAGCTGGAGAAGCAGGCGCGCACTGTCGAGGTTGAAGTTGAATTTATCGAGCCGCCGAGCGACGAGAATCTGCTGATCGGATACAGTGCCGATGTCGAGATTGTGCACACCTTCCGCACAAACGTGCTGCGCATTCCCACGCAGACCCTGCTTGAAGGCAAACGTGTGCTTTTTTTCCGGCCTGACGGGTTGCTTGAAGAACGCACCGTGAAGACCGGATTGGCCAATTGGGATCAGACCGAGATCACTGCCGGGTTGAATGAGGGTGACCAGATCGTCATGTCCCTGGATCGTACGGGGGTGAAAGCAGGGGTGCGCGTGCAGCCGGAAGCGGCAAAATAAGCTGCAGCATATCGAGCAGATCGAATCAGGGTTAAGGAGCAATACAGCTTAATGATCGAGCTTAACCAAGTCAGCCGCATATTTTCTGTAGGTGACCAGCAGGTCGCTGCGTTGCGCAACATCGATCTGAACATCGCGGCGGGTGATTATGTCTCCGTTATGGGTCCTTCCGGTTCCGGCAAATCCACGCTGCTGAACATTATCGGCCTGCTGGACCGGCCGAGCTCGGGCAGCTACAAGCTGGACGGCGGGAATGTCACCGCGCTGGACGATATACAGCAGGCTAGAGTCCGTAGCGAGAAGATCGGCTTCGTTTTTCAGGCATTTCATCTGGTGCCGCGCCTTACCGCCGCAATGAACATCGAACTTCCGATGGTGTTGGCTGGCATATCACCCGAGGAGCGCAAGGTGCGCGTGGCGCAACTGGTGGATAACTACGGGCTGAAAGATCGGGCCGATCACAGGCCTGACCAGCTTTCCGGCGGGCAGCGCCAGCGTGTCGCGATCGCCCGCGCCACCAGCATGAATCCAGCCGTGCTGCTGGCTGATGAACCGACCGGCAATCTCGATCAGGCCACCGGCAAGGAAGTGATGCATCTGCTCGAGAAACTGGTGGAGCAGAACGTTGCGCTGGTGCTGGTGACGCATGACCCTGTGCTCGGTGGCCGTGCGCACCGGCAGATACATATGGTAGACGGAAAGATCGTCAGCGAGACCGGAAGAAGCGAATGAGAATTTCCGATGTCGCGCAATTTGCATCCGGCAGTTTGCGCGGCAGCCCCACACGTACAGTGCTGATGATGCTGGCGATGTCCATCGGTGTCGCGGCGGTGGTGGTGCTCACTGCGCTGGGCGAGGGTGCGCGCCGTTATGTGGTCGATCAGTTTTCATCACTCGGCACCAATCTGGTGATCGTGTTGCCGGGGCGCACCGAGACGGCGGGTGTCGGGCCAGGCCTGATGTCCGGGCAGACGCCGCGCGAGATCACGCTGGACGATGCCAAGGCGATCCTGCGCAGCCATGCCGTCAAACGTATCGCGCCACTGACCATCGGCTCTGCGAGCATCTCGCACGAAGCCCTGAACCGCGAGGCTGTGGTTCTTGGCTCGACTTTCGACTTGCTTGGGGTGCGGCAGATGAGCATAGGCATTGGCGAGTTCCTGCCGGCAGGCGACATTCATGAGACAGCTTCGGTATGCGTGCTGGGCAACCGGATCAAGCATGAGTTGTTCGGAAATGAGCAAGCCGTTGGGCAATGGGTGAGGCTCGGTGACCGGCGCTTCCGTGTGGTCGGCGTGCTGGCATCACAGGGAGAGTCGATGGGTTTTCGCACCGACGATCTGGTGATCGTCCCAGTGGCTTCCGCGCACCAGCTGTTCAACACTTCTGGTTTGTTTCGCGTGCTCGTTGAGGCGAAGAGCAGGGATTACATCGAGCAGGCAAAAAAAGATGCCGAAGAGATCATGGTTCTGCGGCATGGCGGTGAACGGGATGTGACGGTCATCACACAGGATGCCGTATTGCAGACATTCGACCGTATTCTTACTGCGCTGACGATGGCGGTGGGCGGGATTGCCGCGATCAGTCTGGCCGTCGCGGGGGTGCTGATCATGAACGTGATGCTGATCGCCGTGGCACAGCGCGTCAAGGAGATCGGGCTGCTCAAGGCGCTGGGGGCGGCGCCCGCACAGATACGTCGGCTGTTCTTTGCCGAGGCGGCGTTACTTTCCGGCGTAGGCTGCGTGGCAGGATTGGTGCTTGGTTATGCGGGCAGCTTTGTCATCGGCAGAATATATCCGGCACTGCCGGTCTCGCCACCTTGGTGGGCGGTGCTTGCGGCTGTGATCACAGCTTTGGGAGCAGGTATCCTTTTCAGCGTATGGCCGGCGCGGCGCGCTGCAAGACTCGACCCTGTGACGGCACTGGCGGGGAGGTAGCGCGTGTTACTTACCGATCTGGTCAAGCTCACCACCTCCAGCTTCCTGTCATACCGGATGCGCAGCTTTCTGACCGGGCTGGGAATCGCCATCGGCATCACGGCAGTGATCCTGCTCACCTCTATCGGGGAAGGATTGCACCAATTCATGTTGTCCGAGTTTTCACAGTTCGGCACCAACATCATCAGTGTCCAGCCGGGCAAGACCCAGACACAGGGCAGTAACGTCGGCATTTTTGGCTCAGTGAGGGCGTTGACGCTTGATGATGCGGATGCGTTGCGACGTTTACCCTACGTTGAGCATGTCATCCCCGGTCTGGCGGGTAACGCCGAAGTGCGCGCCAATGGCAGGACGCGCCGTACCATGGTGCTGGGTGAGGGGCGGGATTTCGGAACCGCGTTCACGATGAAGGTGCAGAGTGGCAGCTTCTGGCCAGACGAGGATAATGAACAGGCGCGCGCACTCGCGGTGATCGGATCCAGGATACATCAGGAGCTTTATGACGGTGCGAATGCACTCGGCAGTTATCTGCGCATCGGTGGCCAGCGTTACCGGGTGGTCGGTGTGATGGAACCGAAAGGCCAGATCCTGGGCATGGACATGGATGACACGGTGTTCATCCCGGCGGCGCGCGCGATGGAGCTGTTCAACCGTCCCGGCCTGATGGAGGTCAATGTCAGTTACCGCCCGGGCGTTGAAGCCGAGACGGTGATTCGCCTCATCACCGAGCGAATGATAGAGCGGCACGGGCGTGAGGATTTCACCATCATCTCGCAGGAGCAGGCACTGGAAGTACTGAGCTCGGTGCTCAATATCCTGACCTTTGCAGTCGGCGCCTTGGGCGGCATTTCGCTGCTGGTCGGCGCGGTGGGCATCCTCACCATCATGACCATGGCTGTGACCGAACGTACCGCGGAGATCGGTCTGTTGCGCGCGCTGGGAGCGCAGGAGCGGCAGGTATTGGTGCTGTTCCTGGGAGAAGCAATGCTGCTGTCCGCGCTGGGTGGTTTTGCCGGACTGATGCTCGGGGTGGGTGTTGCGCAGGGGCTGCATCTGCTGTTCCCGGCGCTGCCGGTTCATACGCCCTGGCTGTATGCCGTACTGGCCGAATTAACGGCGATCAGTATCGGTCTGGCTGCCGGAGTTGCGCCAGCCATGCGCGCTGCGCGGCTTGATCCTGTCGAGGCTTTGCATGCCGAGTGAGGGATATGCGGGGTTGCGCTGTGACATCTTCTGCAATGTCATCGACAATTACGGCGACATCGGCGTGTGCTGGCGGCTGGCGCGGCAACTGGCGAACGAGCATGGCCTTGCGGTGCGGTTGTGGGTGGACGATTTGGGCAGCTTTGCCAAACTGTGCCCGGAAGCGGATGCCACGCTTGAAAGGCAGCATTGTCGAAGCGTGGAAGTGCGGCAGTGGTGGCATGAGTTTCCGGCGGTTCAACCTGCCGATCTGGTGATCGAAGCGTTCGCCTGCAAGCTGCCGCAAAGTTACCTCGAATTCATGGCGGCGCAGGCGCGCGAGCCTGTCTGGATCAATCTGGAATATCTTTCCGCAGAAGACTGGGTCGAGAGCCACCACAAGCTGCCTTCGCCGCATCCAAGCCTGCCGCTGACCAAGTATTTTTTCTTTCCGGGGTTCACTAAACGAACCGGTGGCTTGCTGCTCGAGTGCGATTTGTTTGCCCGGCGCATTGCGTTCCAGAATGATGCCACAAAACAGCAGGTGTTCTGGCACTCTGCCGGATTGGAAATGCCAGGCGCGGATACCCTGAAGATTTCGCTGTTCTCCTATGAAAACGCTGCGTTGCACGAACTGTTCGACGCTTGGTCGGACGGCGCGCTGCCGGTGCAGTGCCTGGTGCCGGAAGGCCGCATACTGCCTCAGGTGGGGCAATATTTTAACGATGCCGCACCGCGTTCTGGCAAAGATTATTCTCGCGGGAACCTGCAGGTGCACGTGTTGCCGTTTGTCGAGCAGGAACGCTACGATGAACTTTTGTGGGCTTGCGATGTCAACTTTGCGCGCGGCGAGGACTCCTGCGTGAGGGCGCAGTGGGCGGGGAAGCCGTTCATCTGGCAGATTTATCCGCAGCATGACGCAGTGCACTGGAAGAAACTTCAGGCTTTTCTGGATCTGTATGGCGCGCCGCTCGATGCAGTGTCGAGCCGGGCGGTTGAGGCGCTTTGGAAAGCCTGGAACCAGGAAGGCGAGGCCGGCATGTTATGGCCGGCCTTTATGGATGCCCGCAGCGAGCTTGAAAGGCATGCGAGAAAATGGGCGCTGTATCTGGAAGGCAACAATCTGGCGTTGAATTTGCTGGAATTTTCGCGTGAAATCGGTAGAATGCGCGCCTTGAAAATCGAAGGGCAGTAAAGATGAAAACAGCACAGGAAATACGCGTAGGCAACGTTATTATGGTGGGAGCCGACCCGATGGTCGTGCTCAAGGCGGAATACAGCCGTTCCGGGCGCAATGGTTCGGTGGTCAAGATGAAGATGAAGAACCTGCTGACCGAGGCTGCAAAGGAGACCGTATATAGCGCTGACGACAAATTCGACCAGATCATCCTGGATCGCAAGGAATGCACTTATTCCTACTTTGCAGACCCGATGTACGTGTTCATGGACGGCGACTACAACCAGTATGAGATTGAAGCCGAGAATATGGGCGATGCGATCAACTACATTGAGGACGGCATGCCGTGCGAAGTGGTTTTTTACAACGAAAAAGCGATTTCGGTTGAGTTGCCCAACACCATTGTGCGCGAAGTGGTGTACACCGAGCCTGCGGTTCGTGGCGACACTTCCGGTAAGGTGATGAAGCCCGCCAAGATCAATACCGGTTTCGAATTGCCCGTGGCGGCTTTTATCGAGATCGGTGACAAGATCGAGATCGATACCCGTACCAACGAGTTCAAGAAGCGCGCCTGACCAGGCGTACGCTTGATCCGGTTCAAAGAGAAGGCCAGCCGCCAAGCTGGCCTTTTTATGCGCGTTCACCCCTGATTATTGCCCGTTCATCCTTTTGCAGGGTTGCGGAGCGTCGTGCGATGAGTTGAGAATAAGCTTTATCTTTTTGCGCGCTTCATAGTATCCTTGTGAAAGCAGAAATAAGTGCCGGATATAAAAGGCACCTGATCACCCGGGGAACATATCATGGAAACAGGCAATGAACAGGCGGCAACCGGCGCCAGCAGGGAGCTGCTGACCTTCACATTGGGCAACGAAGAATACGGCATCGACATCCTCAAGGTGCAGGAGATCCGCGGCTACGAAGCGGTCACCACGATCGCCAACGCCCCCGACTTCATCAAGG
>Ga0224495_10000669_pt1 | contig 26233 bp, 17 predicted proteins | sample SF_Jul11_sed_USG_FD_168128 | JGI IMG/M metagenome (GOLD analysis project Ga0224495, IMG submission 168128) | Sediment microbial communities from San Francisco Bay, California, United States - SF_Jul11_sed_USGS_4_1 | ecosystem: Environmental > Aquatic > Marine > Sediment | place: USA: California...
GACGATATGTTCCTCCTTGTTGCCCATATTATTATCCAGATCCATCCAGAATTCTCCTTTTACGAAACCCTCATCCTCTGGACATTCGATCTCCAAGACTTCGTCAAGGATGTCTTTCAACAATTTTTGAACCTCTGCTTCTTGATGGGATTCAACAGGAAAAGCATATGTAAAGGAACATATACCAAGAGTGGCGAAAATTAGAAGGTAAATGAGGACACCCGCATGTTTGATGCTGACGAATTTCTGTTCGAGGCGCATCTGACGTTTTTATTATACATCAAACAGAAGTGAAAATCTTGTTAAAAAAAATGAATAATCAAGATTTTTTATTCCCTCTGAGTCAGGATGATCAGTGAAAAAGTATCAGGGACAACGATGCAGTTCCCATCCACAAAAACACCAGCAGCCTCACCTGGGGTATTAAAGACATCCACAAGCTTTGGTGACTTAGGATTCCTTATGTCGATTTTCTTCAATCCTGAGGTCTCATCCGAAACAAAAGCATATTTTCCGTTGATAGCCACGCAGTTGGCAAAGCCATCTATTTCGAATGTGCCCACAACAGTAGGATGAGATGGATCAGAGATTTCCAATATCTGTAATCCCGAGGGACCATCTGCAATAAAAGCATGCTTTTCCGTCACTGCTACGCCATAGGAAAGCCCAGGTGTTTTGTATGATCCTTTGAGTTTGGGAGTGTTTGGATCGCTTATATCGATAATCTGGAGACCTGATTCGCTGTTGGCCACATAGGCATAATCCCCATGCACAGCAATCCCGTACGCAAAACCCGGCATTTCATACGATCCGACCACAGAAGGATGAGAAGGATTGCTTATGTCTACGATATGGAGGCCAGAAAGGTCTGCTGTGACGTAGGCATAATTCTCTTTGACCACGACAGCCCTGGGAACTCCAGTCATCCGAAAACTATTAACCAGCTTGATATCAGCGGGATTGGATATGTTAAAAATTCGTAATGTCCATCGGTCCGTCACATAGGCATAATCGTCGTTTGCTGCGAGTCCATGCACACCACGAAAACGTCCGTATGATCCAGTTATTTTAGGTGCGTTTGGGTTGCTCATATCGACAATCTGGAGGCCAGAGAGATCTCCCACTGCAACAATAGACTTGCCTCTGATCGAAGCATCTATGATCGATCCGGGTGTATAATACGAACCCGAAAGCCTCGGCTTGGTTGGATCGCTGATGGATAGAATATGTATGCCGGCAAAATAATCCACAACAAAGGCATGCTCTCCGCTCACCGCAACATCCCAGGCCTCGTTGTACATGGTGTATTTCAGCCAGCTCACTTGTTTTGGATGAGATGGCTGGCTTATATCAAGGATCTGGAAGCCACCGTCATAGAGATTTCCTATAAAAGCAAGGTCTCCCTTTATTGCCACACCATGGGCATAGCCAGTCGTTGTGAATGAAGCGGAAAGTTTAGGGGATGTGATATCTTGAATATTGATGATTTGGAGCCCTTTTTCACCATCGGCGACATAGGCATATTCATCGTTTAAGGCAACAGATTCTGCCGTTCCCGGTGTATCAAATGTTCCGACAAGAGAAGAATTGGAAGGATCGCTGATTTCTACAATCTGTAAACCTGATTCTCCATCTGCCACAAACGCAAATTTCTTTCCCAATGCCATTCCTAGAGCTGTGCCAGGCGTATCGACTGTTTTAGCAAGATCTGGTCGAGAGGGATCTTTGATAGAGAACATCTGAAGCCCTGCTCCCCCAACCGCCATATAGGCAAAATCGTCTCGCACAATGATATCTTTGGATTCGTCGAGCGTCTGGGCAGACCCAATCAAGACAGGAGATGCAAGATCAGAGACATCCACAATCTGTAAACCCTTTGCTCCGGCAGCCAGGAAAACCAGGTTATCCTTTTTATCGATACCATACCCCCCTCCAAGGAATAAGCGAGAGACTAAAACAGGCTTTGATTTATCCGCGACATCGAGTATCAGAAGCCCATTGAGAAAGGCACAAAACGCATGATCCCCATCAATTTTGATATCATAAGCTTTTGTCCACAGTAGGCTGCTGGCATATTCGATTTTTGACTCGGCCGTAAATCCGATGACAATCAAACAAGCCACCCCTATAGCGACACAAATGCATGTTTTCATCCTTTTGTTCGGCATTCCTCTCCTCCCCTATCGGACTTGGTTCAAATCAAAATTTCTTCTTCCCAGCCCAGCTTAACCAGGTCAATCTTCGAAATGTCGCTTGTCCCGATACCGTACTTGACATCAGCGACTTCTATGTGTCGGGGAACTGGCGGTATGGCCTTGGCCTTTCCGAAGACCTGTGTCCGCTTGGCCATGATCAGCCGTAGACCTATGGCATCAACAGCCACTGGGTCCTGTCCAACAATCAATCCTTTGTAACTCCAGATGTACCGTCGGCTGAAATGATGAGGTCCGCGGCCGTGGAACTGCGGAGTTAGGGCGGCTAAGATGTTCAATCGGGTTTTTCCCTTGACCATGGGAAGATCAAAAAGGGCACCTAAATCAGAGCAGCTGTTGGGGTGATACGCAGGCTGAGATTCGGCAAACATGATGTAGTTCTTCATGCATCCGCTGACTCCAGCAAGATAATGGGTTCGTAAAGGCCTGACATTGATAAGAGATGTTGATTTCTTAAAAACAGGATTCTGTTTAACACCGTGATCATCAATGCTTATGTTTTCCTCCTGTACGCCCACATCCAAAAGACGACGTTTGATGGCCTTTTCCAGCTCTGGAGGAGTAGGAAGATAGGACCATACATTGCTCTTGATCCCAACGATCTCTTCCGGTCTTACCAGTTTGTGGAAGGCCTTGATAGGATCGTCTTCTCCAAAAAGAGTCATGACCGACTCATCCAACATCTTCTGTATAATCTCTCCATTGATACGAGAATTCTCGTCTACTGCCTCGGGATGGCGAATCAATATGACCCTAGATTTTTTCATTTCATTCGGTCGTATTGACAACCCCACTGCTGCTCCGAGCACCGCATAGGAAGTTCCTCGCAAAAAGTCACGTCGTGTTATAACTTTATCTTGATTGTCATGATTTTTGGTTGAATTCTTTATTTTGTTCATCATTTTGTTTCCTTTTTCTCTTCTTCCTGGTTTTCTATATCATCAGGTCTCCGCCATTTATATCCAGCGACACCCCGGTTATATAGGAGGCTTTATCCGAGCACAAAAAAACCACCAATTCTCCCACTTCCTCTGGAGTTCCGATTCTCTTGATCGGGAATGAGTCAAGGAAATCTGTGAGTTCTTTCTGGGAAGTTGTCTTCCTGACCATTTCCGTGTCGATAAGCCCTGGACACACGGCATTCGCAGTTATTCCGAAAGGAGCTACTTCTTTGGCCACGGCTCGTGTCAGACCCAAAAGACCGGCCTTGGAGGCTGTATAATGGGCTCCCCCAAGGGTACTCACACTCCTGCCAGCCGAAGACGAGATGTTCACGATCCGCCCAAATTTTTTTTTCTTCATCACGGGGAGGACGGCTCTTGTGCAGAGAAATGGACCTGTTAGATTCACCCTGATCACCTGGTCCCATTCCTCAGCAGAGATATCCATAATCCTGGTGCGATACATGATGCCGGCATTGTTGACCAGAATGTCCACTTGTCCAAAGCTTTCCAACGCCTTTGTAACCATTGATGCCACCGATCTCTCGTCCGACACATCCACTGTGCAAGCGATGGATGACCCTTTGTGTTCTTTTAAAAAAATCGCAGTTTCTTCGGCATTTACCCTGTCGATGTCGCCCACAACCACTCTGGCTCCTGCTTCAGATAGCTTAAAGGAGATGGCCCTTCCCATACCCCGGCCGGCTCCTGTCACGACGGCGACCCGGCCTTCGACTCCAGCTGATAATCCTTCCATCCTGATCACCTCTCTCTTTCTCGCTCAAGATTATTACATGGACCTCCTGGGATGTCAAAAAAGGATTTATGGGTTGTAAAAATATTTTGAAAGTAATAATTTAATATAAATTGCACGAGAAGAGTCCCATGTCTTACACGATTCACATTGACTCTCATAGAAAAGCTCTCTCTGCTCAAAAGGGAGATTTATTGGTCGATAAAATCCTGCAGGCCGGGATAAACCTCAGTGTCACCTGTGATAAGAAAGGTCTGTGCGGAAAATGCCTTGTCGAGATAGTCGATGGCAACCTACCTCCCCCAAACGAACAAGAGAAATATCTGATGAAGCAAAAAAATTATCCACAGAATTTCCGGTTGGCTTGCTCCTTCAGAGTAGCGGACGATGTACGCATCAAAATTCCTGAGGAGTCGATCACAAAGGATGTGCTTGTTTTGACCTCGGGTCTTCAATCCATCGTATCTGTTGATCCTGCTGTCAAAAAATTTCATCTGCAATTGCCAAGGCCTGAAATTTCTTCACCTTTATCCCTGATGGAAATCTTGGAGCGGCGACTTAAAGAGAAAAGAATGCAAGCGCCTTTTGGGTTATTGATGGATATAGGAAAAATCCTGGAAAAATGCCGATTCGATGTGACAGTTGTTGTGTATAAAGACAAGGAGTTACTGAATCTTGAGCCTCGAGACACTCAGGCACTTAACTACGGACTGGCCATTGATATCGGGACAACCACAGTGGCTCTGGAAATAGTTAATCTCAACACCGGTGAGACAATCGGCACTTCTGTTGCTTTGAATTCCCAATCCATACACGGCGCGGATGTCGTATCCAGGATAAGCTATGCTTATCAAGATCCGAACAAACTGTACAAACTGCGGGATGAGATTCGGGGAACATTGAATTCCATGATAAACAAGTTATTAAAGGAAACAAAAATCGCGCCATCCAACGTTTATGATATCACTGTTACCGGAAACACAGCTATGAATCATCTCTTTCTAGGACTTTCGGTCGATACCCTAGCACTTGCTCCTTTCAATTCTGTCTTTGACTGCCTGCCAGAGCTGTCCTCCCGAGATTTGGGATTCCGGATAAATCCCTATGGAAAGGTGTATGTGGCCCCAAACATCAAAAGCTTTGTCGGTGGGGACATCTCCGCCGGTCTGGTTGCCTCTGATCTCGCCAATAAGAAGGGAATCTATCTCTTCATAGACCTGGGAACGAATGGAGAAATCGTGTTGAAAAATGAAAAAGATCTTATCGCCACATCCACAGCTGCCGGTCCGGCATTCGAGGGAATGAACATAAGCTGCGGAATGCTAGCCCAACCAGGCGCCATCTACAAAGCCGAATACGGCAAAAAGCTCAAAATATACACTCTCCGAAACAGGCCAGCTCTGGGGATCTGTGGTACAGGGCTGATTGACCTTGTAGCCATTCTTCTGGAACAAGGGAAAATCTCTCCCAGCGGCAAGCTCAACGATAGAGAACAAAAAATCCACATAAAGGACAACATCTTCCTTTCTCAGAACGATGTCAGAGAGATACAACTGGCTTGTGCAGCCATAAAAACAGGCATCAAGATGATATTAGAGGAATATCATCTCACAAAAGAGCAGTTGGATGGCATTTATATTGCCGGTGCTTTTGGTAATTATCTCAACATAGAAAATGCCATGAAGATCGGGCTCTTGCCTCGAATAGACGAAAATAAAATCTTCTTTATAGGAAATGCTTCCCTGGCTGGAGCCAAAACATTCCTCATTTCAGCTCCGTCCAGGAAGGTCATCGAGGCTATAGTCAAGAAGATCCGCTTTATTTCTTTGGCCTCCAGGCCCTCCTTTCAACAAAATTTTGTCGAAGCCATCGAGTTCAGTCAGGGGCTGTAAACAATCATTCGGAACTAGGAGAATGAGCAGTGAGCAAATCAGTACACCTTCGGCGAGTTCAAATATGGCCGAAAAAAAGAGTTAAATATTACACACTGTTGAAGAGAGTATTAGACGAACTCCCAGCTGGCATTTGGTCTTCTCTTTCTTGTGCTCTCTAGAGCAGCCTCCCTCTGATTTCAGTCATCATAAATAACACAGAAAAAAAGGAGTCGATTGTGATAACTTGCCAAACATAGTGAGTTGATTGTAAGATAGATGAGCGTATATTTTTAAAAGATTGCTATGGAGATACCGAATCACAAGGATGGTCCCTTCATCAGTGTGATATCTCCCATCTAGGTTGCAAGAACACACTCCGAGAGTTTTACGAACGCCTCGAAGAAACTCTTACCAAGATTACTGAGCATTTTGAAATTATCCTTGTTGATGATGCAAGCCCCGACATGGCCTGGGAGGTCATTATCGCACTTGCTTCTCAGGATTCACGAGTCAAAGGCATCCAACTGTCACGAAATTTCGGTCAGCATTACGCCATAACAGCGGGTCTTGAATATGCAACCGGAGAATGGATCGTCGTGATTGACTGTGATCTCCAGGACCGTCCCGAAGAAATTCTAAATCTCTATCAAACAGCTAAAAACGATTACGATATTGTCCTTGGACAAAGAATTCAACGAAAAGACAACTTCGTGAAAAAAGCTTTCTCCCGTCTTTTTTTAAACTTTTGAGCTTCTTGACGGATTTAAAGCAAGACAGTACTATCGCAAATTTCGGAATCTATCATAGAAAAGCCATCCAGGCTGTCTGTACGATGCAGGATAGACTGCGGTATTTCCCGTCTATGATTCAATGGGTAGGTTTCAAAAAGACCAGCATTCCTGTTGAACACGACGCCAGAACGTGTGGCAAGTCGTCCTACTCGTTCAGGCGGCTAGCCAGACTCAGCCTGGATGTTATACTAGCCTCATCTGACAAGCCGCTCAGACTCACCGTTAAACTTGGAATTCTGATCGCACTTCTCGCCTTTGTGTATGCCATATTGAATGTCTTTCGTTATTTTTCAGGGGAGATTGAAGTCATGGGATGGACAAGCTTGATCATTTCAATCTGGTTTTTGGCAGGAATCATCATTGTCTTGATCGGCATCGTCGGACTCTACATCGGAAAAATATTCGATAGCGTGAAAAACCGCCCCACATTTATCATTAGAGAGACAGTGAATATCGATCACAAACTTTGATTGAATTCGATGATACCATTCAATAGACCTTATCTAACCGGAAAAGAGACCCGTTACATAAAACAGGCCGTCCTTTCTGGAAAAATTTCTGGAAACGGCTTATTTACATCAAAATGTCATCAATTTTTCGAGAGAGAATATGGATTTAAAAAAGTCCTTTTGACTACAAGTTGTACTGACGCTTTAGAGATGGCCGCTTTGTTGATCGATGTTTGTCCTGACGATGAAATCATTGTTCCCTCCTTCACATTTGTTTCTACGGCGAATGCATTCGTAATGAGAGGAGCAAAAATCGTTTTTGTTGACAGCTCTGAACAAAGTCCCCATCTAAATGCAGATCTCATTGAAAGTTTCATCACTTCTAAAACGAAAGCAATAGTTCCGGTTCACTATGCTGGAATTGCCTGTGATATGGAAAAAATCATGTCTTTAGCCGAGCGTTATTGTCTCTTTGTGATTGAAGATGTCGCCCATTCTGTCGACAGTTTTTATAAAGGAAAGCCGCTGGGATCTATCGGCCATCTAGCTGCGTTTTCCTTCCACGAAACGAAAAATGTGATCGCGGGCGAGGGTGGAATGCTGGCTGTGAACGATGACCGTTTTGCGAAACGAGCTGAGATTATCTGGGAAAAGGGGACGAACAGAGCCGAATTTTTTAGAGGGGAAGTGGATAAGTATGGTTGGGTAGATGTGGGGTCATCGTTTCTCCCCTCGGAGATCACGGCCGCCTTTCTGTTTGCTCAGCTCGAAAACATGGATAGGATACAAGAAAAGAGAAAAAAAATTTGGGAACAATACCACACAGGCTTAAAGCCATTAGAAGATTTAGGATTGCTAAGATTGCCAAAGATTCCGGATTATGCGACCAAAAATGGGCATCTTTTTTATATCATCTGTCGGACTCTTGCTGAAAGAGACGGATTGCTGTCTCACCTCCGCGCTAAGGATATTCTGGCTGTTTTCCACTATCTTTCTCTTCACACTTCCCCTTTTTATAGGAACCGGCACGATGGTCGGAAACTGCGGTGGAGTGATTTCTATTCGCAGAACTTGATCCGGCTCCCCCTTTTCTATGAATTGTCGGATAAACAGGTGAATTATATTGTTCAAAGTGTCTTGGACTTCTTTTCTGATTATTGAGCGAATTTAAAAATTCTGACTCTTTTCCCTTTATAGAAAAATTCCCGAATCTGCTTGAGACTTTGTATGTTCTTATGCATAAAATTTACGACGGGCCCGAAGTTAGACTGCGCAGACCAGACGATAATGGTGTCCTCAACCCTTTCAAGAGTGCGGAAGTCTATAACCTTCATGGGCTTATCGACATAGCCATACCAAGGTTTTTGTAAGGCGATATTAAGTGGATCGTTTGTCATGACCCAGGCTGATTCATGTTTTTTTTGTATGAATTCGCAGACTTTTACATGAAGTCTGACCATGTCTAGGTACTCCATGTTCGATTCAAGTCTCCATCCATCTGTTTGCCTTGTTCCGTGATAATTCATGACAGAAAGCCCAACATAGAGAGAGATAATAGCCAAAAGAAGAAAAATTCTGCCCTTGCCCTTGACCTGCTCAGTTAAAGAAACAGAGGCTCTCGCGCCTATCAGTAAGAAAAATGGGAAAGTAATCAAGAAATAGCGAGGCAGATCATCGGTGAGGGAGAAGAGCGTCACATTTAAGATAATGATCAACAAAAACAATTTTTCATACTCGAGTTTTCTTTTTATTGAATTAGCTAGGAATACGATGATAAAAATGAGGATGATCCAGTTCGTGCGGTTGAAATTTTCTATTGAGGAATCATAGATGAAATGTTTCATAAAGTTCTTAAAAAAAATGGAGAAAAAGTTGCCTTTGTTGATGAAGACTCGTGCTGTCTTGAAGACATAACCAGTTGTCAGATAATGGGCTAAGAACCATGCCGCAAGGGGAATTACTGGTATAGCCAAAACACTTGTTCTTTTCAATATAGCGATGATTTTTTCTTTTTTTGATAGACTCACGAAGATCTCATAAAGAAGTATAGACCCAAGAACAATTAGGGATGTCTCTTTGATGAGGAGCATCGAAATGGCTGAGACAAGGTAAAGCCAATACTTCCGCTGGATATAGGCATAGACGGTTAGAATGGCTGTGGACATCAGGGGAATAGAAAGGTAGACGATGCCCACCTGAGTAAAAAATGTCTGGTTGAACAATAAAAATATGAAAGATGTTATCGCGACTTTTATCCCCTATAGCTTGTTTGCTAAAAAAAACAGGCAAGTCAGACCAAGGGCACCGAGTATGATGTTCAAAAAATGTGAAACGAAGAGACTTTTGCCAAATATCTTCCATGTCAAGGCAAGAATGGCAAGGAAAAGTGGGGGATGCCCAGTTGAACCCATTTTGGTGATGAATACACCATGATGGTAAATGTTCTCTGCTATAGAGACAGCAAAGCCCATGACGTCCCAGTGAAAAGGGGCATGTAATGTATTCCATTTAAGAAAGATTAAAACCAAACTAATTGCTATAAAAATGAGCACAAAGTTGGGTTGTATGATGGTTTTTCTCACAATTTTGCTAGCTCTTATCTTAGGGAATGTACGATGTCAAACATTACCAATATACCTGTCAATTAATCCGTGGCAATCAATCCAGTCATTCGGAAAAATAATCTTTAAACCTCTGAAGAGATCCACTTTCATCAAGGACATAAACATCCTGATCATCAACTGGGTAGGCCAAGACTTCATATATCGAGTAGTCTTGATTTTCAAAACAGAGGGCGAGCGCATGGGAACGAGTGTATTTTAATATTTTTTTTCCTCCCAGAAAGGAGAAGCAGTCGAATCGGATGTCCCCTTCTTTTAGAACGTTTTTAAAGTCTCTATTCTTCACCGCCCACACATAGGAGACTTTGTATTTTGTTAAAACGTCGGCGCTCAAAAGGGGATCCACAAAAAATCTGTCGATATCCTTTTTTCTTTCTTCTATCTGCCTCGTAGTCAGATGAAAAGTAAGATAGGAATGGGGTGATTGGTCCAACACGACACGTCTGTTAGCAAAATAACACACATGAGTCGTGTTAGGGCTGTGAAGGAGAACAGCTTCCTTCTCAGTGTTTTCATTGAGCCAGTAACATGTGGTCAAAAAGGATTCCGAAACAATTTTTTGTTGAGGAAACTTAACTTTTGCCCAAAGAAAATGGATGACGTTTGGTATGCTGAGGAGGATAACGAGCAGAGCCAACAGGATTCCTATCCCTCTCTTAAGATTTTTTAAGAACGAGATAAGTTTTTCAGACCAAAAGAGGATAATGATGATAACACTAAGGTAAAAAACATAGATGTTCGGCCAATTTCTGGGACGACCTCCTAAAGTTGTTCTGAAAAAGAAGAAATAGCTGATACCAGCAAGAAAGAAAAAAGTCAGAAAGATCCGCAGAGAATCATTTCTACGGAATGTGAAGAGTTTCTTCAGAATGCCAGGAATTGCAAAAGAGCTGAGGCCAAAACTTCCAACAAAAAAGCCTATTAAAATGGGCAGCAGAAGAAGAAGGTGGCGCAGATTCAGATTCGCATGTAGAGTCACTCCACGCCATGCTCCTTCCAAATATGTCAATCGCAAATCTTGAAGAGGGAAGATAATCCAATTGATGAAACGTATCCCGAAGGAGAATTGGGGGCCATTCTGGCTGTGGAAATAGGCTAAAACAACCAGCGGAGCTAAGATCAGACCAGTCGTAAGCATAACCTTCAAAGGAGCAGTTTCTCTGTAGCGTAAATAATACACAAGAGATGTGAGAGCGAGGGCGCCCAGAATCGGGGCAGCGTAGCTTATTTTGTAATCTGTGATGACTGCAAACAGGAAGCTCGTGAGTATCAACCATGAAAATTTTTTGGACTCAAAATACATCAGAAGACAAAAGAATCCAGCGGCTAAGACGGAGACAGATGGCAAAAAAGAGTTCAAGCTGAGAAGATCCAGAAAATAAAAGGAATAAAAGAGCTTTCCCCAATAGGAAGCGTAACCTGTGAGAAGGCCCCCGATATAACCAAATCCGCCGCTTGAAAACAAAACCAGGAAAACTCCCATCAAGGCAGTTGTGTTCGAACCCATCCATCTTTTGGTAAAGATGAATACGGTCATCATTAGGAGGGCAAAATAAAACGTCATTGTCAGACGGTGGAGGAGATCAAGAACTCCAATATTAAGGTGCTTATAAAAAATGGAGATAAAAATATCCATTGCATGGTGATAGCCTAATGATAGGCCAGCAGCAAAGGGCATCTGGGGCGGGATGGAATGTGAAAGCTCTCTGATCACTGCATTTCTGACAAAGCTATCCAGATAATGCATATTCAGATGCACGGAACCATCTTTGTGGGCAATGCCATTTTTGTAGTTGTCGATGAAAAGAACACTCAGGGCTAGCAGTGCGATCAAAAGAAAAATAAGCCCTGTTCCTGTTAGGGAAAAAGAAAAGACCTTTCGTTGTAAGGTTTTTTTAATGAGCTTTATGCAAAAAAAGATGAGAAATCCAACCAGCCAAAAAATAAATAATGGGAAAAAATTTAGGATCCCCGAAATTTTGTAGACTAGAGTGCTCGAGGTCATTCCCAAGACCAGGGAGAGAGGCACTCTCTCCAATCGAGTGACTTTGATTTTTGCTATCCAGAGAAAACTCTGTCCGGGGATATAGACAATGATGAATAGAGCAACCAGAAATTTAGAGTAATCACCCACGCTCAGCTTGAATAAAGAAAAGATGAGGGCAAAAAAAGCAAATAAGAGGAAAAGTCCGAAAGAACAGGTCTTTATGCCAAGACTTCTCTTCATGGGGATCATTCTCTACTTTTATCATTTTATGCTTTTCTATGCATGCGGCAAGGATTTTTTTTATGGAAAATGACGAGCGAGAGAAGAATATTACACAACATTTGACATTACCGTCCTTATCTTGACAAAAGCCAAGGATTTAATATCATATGTACGCTTAAATCTTACCAAGATTATAAAAACAATGGAGAACATGGATTCCCTCAGACGATCCTTATCCTTGGCCCGTCGCGGACTCAGAAATTACCTCATCAAACGGCCACTTTGCATCTCTTTTGAAGTCACCCATTCCTGTAATGCCAAATGCAGCCACTGCCATCTTCACGGCCCTGTGAAAGAGGATAGAGCATCTCCCGAGAGGCTCGGCGAAATATGCAGAGAAATCAGCCCAGTGGTTGCCCAAGCTTCTGGAGGAGAACCCTTGCTTCGGAAGGATCTGGAACAGATCATCCAGGCTTGGAGAGTACCAAACAGGGCTCCTTTTATTGTTGTCACAACCAACGCAACTCTGCTGACCTTGGACAGATACAAAAGCCTCAGAGAGGCTGGAGTGGATGAGTTCTCCATATCTCTCGACTACCCCGATGAGCGCCATGATGAGTTCCGAGGCGTGCCTGGTCTTTATCGCAAGATCGAAAAACTCGTCCAGGACATCGACGCCCAGAAAGACAAAGCCATCTCTCTCTGCTGTGTCATACAGAGTGACAATTTCAGATCTCTGCTCCAGATGGCAGAGCTCGCCAGGAAATGGAACGTGAGACTCAATTTCAGTGCTTACACTACACTCAGGACGCATGATAAAAGCTACACGCTAGCCAAAGAAGATCTGGAAGAATTCCGGGAGGTTATAAAAAATTTACTTGAATTCCAGAAGAAATATAAAAAAGTCCGCACCTCGAAATATGTATTTTTTAAATGGCTTGAATATTTTGATAAGGGATACATGCCCAACTGCCGGACCGGAGAAAGATTTTTTAATGTGAATCCCAATGGGACTATATCCCCCTGTGGTCTGATCATTACCAATTATGAAACGCGAGAGGAATTCATCGAAGACTTTTGCAAAAACAACTCCTGTGTCTTTTGTTATACCAGTATTCGCGCTAACACGGAAAAGTCCCTCTTTCAGACCGCATGGGACAATCTCCATACGATCTGATGTTTGCCTGATTCCTAATACCTCGCTTGGGGAAAATCCGCGCTTTGACTAATTAGCCTTCATGACTCTGGCATTTTTTCCCGTAATGCTGTATAGTTTACGTCTTCCAACAAGAGGAAAATTTCCAAACGAGAGCAAAAACATGATACCAACCAAAAGACCCAAACTAGAACTTCTGAGTGAAGAATTTATCAAGAAAATCATAGAAGAAGCTTATGTCATTCTGGAAAAAACCGGGATTTTTGTCGAAAACAAGGAGGCCTTAGCTCTTCTCACTAACGCGGGCATGATAATCGATAGCGACAATCAACGGGTATTCCTCACAACAGATCTTGTTGAAAGAAGCCTCTCCTCTACTCCCCCTGTCATAAAACTCTATGACAGAACAGGCGAAAAGGAATTCATTGTTGGTAATGATGAAGTCCATTTTGATCCTGGATCAGCCGCAGTGGTTATCCTTGATCACAAAACCCAGGAACAGCGGAAAGCCGCAACCAAGGACCTCATAGAATTCGTGCAGCTGACAGACTGTTTAGAACATATCCATTTCCAGAGCACGGGCCTGATCAGTGGGGATGTTCCGGATATCATATCCGATAGCTACCGTCTCTACATCGGGCTTCAATATTCTTCCAAACCCATAGTCACAGGAACCTTCCGTGTAGAAGGATTTAAGCCCATGCATGACATGTTGGTGGCTGTAAGAGGCAGTGAACAGGCCCTCAGGGAAAAGCCCCTGGCGATTTTTGATGCCTGCCCCTCCCCTCCCCTCAAGTGGAGCAACCTCACAGCCCAAAGCCTTATCGATTGTTCCCGCGCGGGCATTCCATCAGAGCTCATCTCCATGGGCATGACAGGAGCTACCTCTCCTGTAACACTTGGAGGGACTCTGGTCCAGCATGTGGCCGAAAATCTCTGTGGTCTTGTCATCTGTCAGCTGGCTAATAAGGGAGCCCCAGTCATCTTTGGCGGCTCGCCTTCTAGTTTTGATATGAGGAAAGGCACTACACCCATGGGTGCGATTGAAACCATGATGATAGACTCTGCCTACGTTCAAATCGCCAAATATTTAAATCTTCCCACCCATGCTTATATGGGTTTGAGCGATGCGAAAATCATTGACAGCCAGGCTGGTCTCGAGACAGGAATCGGTGCGGTTTTGGCCGCTCTCTCCGGGATAAATGTGATTTCGGGCCCAGGCATGCTGAATTTTGAGAGCTGCCAGAGTCTGGAAAAGCTCATCATAGACAACGAGATCTGCGGAATGGCCTACCGACTCATCCGGGGAGTTTCCCAACGAGAATCTCCCCTTGTTAAAGATCTCTTCGAAGGATTCACACAACAGACCGAATTCCTGACCTTGGAGCACACCAGAAAGTGGTACAGGCAAGAACACACCTATCCTGAAATTATCGACCGTGATACGTATGATACTTGGGTATCGCTAGGAAAGAAATCTCTTGCTGATAGAGCCTCGGAAGAAGTCGAGAAACGTCTCCGGAACAAGCCACCAAATCTTTTGGATCAGCATCAGAAGCAAGAACTGAAGCAAATCATGCTGACTGACGCTAATGCCAATGATGTCACCGGAATCCCTGAGTTACCAGATTAGATCTATTAACCTGAATTATTCACGAATTATCCCTGCATTCATGAATTATTCAGGTTAAAAATTCCTGTAAACCAAAAAGTGTTTTGTTTCGTATTAATATGTGAGATGAAGAGGTTGGATGGAAAATGATGAAGGAGTACATCCTTGAAAAAAAGAAAAATCTTAGCTTTTCTCACGTTCTTATCCATCTTTCTCTCTTTTTATCTATACGCTCAGAAAGAGCAAGCCTCTGAACAAAAGGTCGTTCAAGCCATCCGCGCAAATAACTCGATAACCATCGATGGCGTTCTGGATGAAGATGTCTGGAAACAGAAAGGCTACTCCGATTTTATCATGTCAGATCCCACTGATGGTGCTCAACCCACGGAAAAAACTGAAGTCTGGATTGCCTATGATGACACAAATCTTTATGTCGCGGCTCGTCTGTATGACTCTAATCCTGAATTAATCACCAGCCGGCTGGGAAGACGGGACGACTTTGTGGAATCAGACTGGTTCATCTTTGCCGTGGATCCCTATTATGACAGACGCACAGGATATCAATTTGCCGTGAATCCCGCAGGCTCGATCGTGGATTGGACTTTATACAATGACGAATGGGATGATGATACCTGGGATGGCGTCTGGGCAAGCAAAGCCTTGATCAATCAGGAAGGTTGGGCAGTCGAAATCCGAATTCCCTACAACCAGTTGCGTTTTCCAAAAAAAGATGAATATATTTGGGGCGTAAATTTCAAAAGAGTCATAAAGCGTAAGAACGAGCGAGTCGGGTTTGTATGGGTTCCGAAAGAGGACAGTGGGTATGTCTCTCGCTTTGCCAGGCTTGAAGGCATTCGCAACATCCACCCGGGACGTCATGTCGAGATCCTTCCCTATACGGTTGGGCAAGCCCATTACAGCCCAAGTATAGATGGTAATCCTTTCCGGACAGGAAAAGAATATCTGGGAAACGCGGGATTTGACCTCAAATGGGGAATAAAAAGCAATTTGACCCTGGATACAACCATCAATCCCGACTTTGGACAGGTTGAGGTGGATCCGGCCGTGATCAACCTCTCGGCTTTTGAAACATTCTATACAGAAAGAAGACCTTTTTTTATCGAAGGTGCAAATATTTTCAATGCTTTCGGAACGGGCGGAGCCACATCCCAAGCTAGTATTAGCTGGCCTATGCCTTCCTTCTTCTACAGCCGTCGGATTGGACGATCCCCTCAGGGTTTTGTCACCTATGATGGGTACGTGAATTTTCCGGACCGGTCTACAATACTGGGTGCAGCAAAGCTGACTGGAAAGCTAGGTGGAGTCTGGAATGTGGGGTTCCTCAGTGTGCTGACTGCCCGAGAATATGCGGAAATTGATCATACTGGAGAAAGATTAAGAGAAGAGGTGGAACCGTTTTCCTATTATGGAGTGCTTCGGTCTCAAAGGGAGTTCAATGAGGGGAAACAGGGTGTGGGTTTTATGGCAACATCGGTTGTCAGAGACTTGAATAACGACACTCTTGGGATGATTCTAAATAAAAATGCCTTTAGCTTAGGAATCGACGGATGGACGTTTTTGGACAATAACCGAACCTGGGTAGCAAGCGGCTGGTTTGGAGCCACCCATGTGGAAGGAAGCCAGGAGTCTATTTACAGGCTACAGAACTCTTCTCTTCATTACTTCCAAAGGCCAGATGCGACTCATGTCGAAGTGAATGAAGAGGCAACATCGCTCAGCGGTTGGGGAGGTCGTCTCATTGTCAACAAACAGAAAGGGCAATTTCTGTTCAATGCGGCTATCGGGTCGCTCTCTCCAGGATTTGATCCGAATGATATCGGTTTCCAATACGCAAGCTCTGATATCATCAACATGCATCTGCTCATCGGGTACAATTGGCCTCATCCAGGGAAAGTATTCCGCAACTGGTATATCTTCGGAGGTCCGTTCCGGAATTACGACTTCGGTGGAAACAAATTCTGGGATGGATATTTGCTGATTGTAGAAGGACAACTCTTAAACTACTGGGGAATCAACACCATGCTGGCATACAATCCCGAGACAGTGAGCAAAACATTGACAAGAGGAGGACCGCTGGCTCTTATTCCTTGGGGGTACCAGGTGGACTTTGAGATCACGACCGATAGCCGAAAAGCAGTCGTAATTTCTGCCAAAGAGAGTCTGTATTCTCGGCCATCCGAAGGATATCAGTGGGAAGGGAGCCTTTCTTTTCGGATAAAACCAAGCAGTAATATCAGCTTCTCATTTGGACCGGGATATTCTGCTAGGCGTTCAGACATTCAGTGGGTAACCAATGTCGAGGATCCATGGATGACAGAAACATTTGGCACCAGGTATGTCTTCGGTCAGATTTTTCAAAGAATGCTTTTCGGGGAAATAAGATTGAACTGGATATTCACGCCAAGGCTGAGTCTACAGCTCTATCTCCAACCCTTCCTGGCTGTGGGAAAATACGACAACTTCAGGGAACTCGCCAGACCAAAGAGCTTTGAATACAATATCTATGGAGTGGGAGAGTCCTCAATAACTTATGATAATGGAATATATACCGTCGATCCGGATGGCCTGGGACTGTCTGAGCCCTTTACTTTTTACAATCCCGATTTCAATCTGAAATCACTGCGCGGAACCATCGTTTTACGCTGGGAGTATCTGTCGGGTTCTACCCTCTATCTTGTCTGGACACAGAATCGGGCCGACTACGCCTATCCTGGGGACTTGGCTCTCGGAAGAGACCTCAAAGCCTTACTCACGGCTCCAGGTGATAATGTATTTCTTGTGAAGATCTCCTACCGCTGGAACATCTAGAGCTTCGCAGAATATGTTTATTTGATGACTTTGCCTTTCACATTCTGGATTTTGAGGCTCCCGCTCCCATCATCCTCGATGATGACATCTCCCCCAACGCCGTCGATAGTAATCGAACCAGAACCGTCATCCACCTTGACATTTTGCTCGATATTTCTTGCTTCAATTGTGCCAGAGCCATCATCGATAAAGAGATTTCCGAAAACATCCATAACTTCGATCGAACCAGAACCGTCCTCAATGGATACATCTCCCCGAATGTCTCTGATATGAATTTCTCCGGAGCCGTCATCGATCTCAACGCGACCTATAATCTGTTCGATCTTCATTTCTCCAGAGCCGTCATCGACGTACAAATCCATGTTTTTTGGTATTTTCACCGTCAGGTTGATCACCCTTGTTCTGAAATTGTCAAAGGAAAAACCATCGTCAAACTTGCTTATGAGAACAGCTTTGCTCCCGTGTTTTTTTAAATCGAGCTCCACTTTTTTCTTAACATATTCCTCCATGTCCTTCTCGCTTTTCCCTTTCACGATGATTTCGGCTTCGACTTCAATGGTATTGAGTGAATCGTTACCAGATAAATGAAGAAATCCTGCTCCACAGTCGATTTCCAGTTTCTCGATACCTTCGGCGGATAATCGTAAATTTTTAACCGTTTCAAAGGAAAAAGAAAAGGATGCACAAAAGGTGAACAAAACCAGGAATGTTATTTTTGCTCTCAATTTAACCTCCTTTTTAAACTTGGATACTACTGATTCGTGCACTCTCTTTTCTATAGACGTAAAATACGCTGAAAAAGTTTACGGTATCCCGATGGGGTGTGCCAAAAATTCATTTGGCTTTTAAGCTTGACAATATTTTGACAAATGCTATATTTGTTTCGGGAGTTCAATGCGGGAACCACAACCAACACAATAACCAACATCACAATAAAAAATCCCAATGCTGGCGGTTTATCTGGTAAATATGAGGACAGCTCCCGATAAACAGAAAGCAAATGAATTCTTTAAGTTACAAAAAGAAAACATTTATTTCAATTATCTGTATTGTCTTATTTCTCCTCATACTCAATCATAAAAATCTCGCTCAAGAAACACTCGCAACGGTGTTTGGCTTTATCTATGGAGCAGAAGGGATTGTACTGCCCGGAGCTTCTCTAACAGCTAAAAACCTTCATACGGGATATATCTACGGTGCAATGTCTCAGGATGATGGAGCGTATATTATCTCAGGAATCCTGCCAGGGCAGTATGAGATGAAGGCAGAAAGGGAGGGATTTGCTACAGAGAAAAAACAGGTTATTACCTTGAACATCGGCGTTAGACTAAGAATCAATTTTTATATGCAACTGGAAAAAATAGAAGAAGAGGTTATCGTCACTTCAGAGGTTCCTCTTATAGAAACTGGCAAGTCAGAAATCAGTAGTATCGTCAAGAGGAGAGAGATTGAAGAGCTTCCCTTGAGAGAACGGGACTATAAGGAGCTAATCAGATTACAACCTGGTGTTCAAGAGTTTACTTCCAACGCACAGGCATGGGCGAGTGAAGAAATCATCATTGACGGCGTTTCCAATACCAGGAATATGGAAAAAGACAATAGATCGAATTTGCCAGCAGACGCGATCCAAGAATTCAGAGTGCTTACAAACCAGTATGCATCAGAATATGGTAACGCCAGCGGTTTGCTTACCAGTTCAATCACTCGATCAGGAGGAAATAAAATAAGTGGGAATCTCTCTTTTTTTTGGAGGAGTGAAGCTTTCGATGCAAAAAATTACTTCGCACTGGATGAAGACAAGACCAAACTCGATGATTTGCGTTATGGTGTGTGTATCGGAGGTCCTATAATAAAAGACAAAATCCATTTCTTTCTTGCTTATGAAGGGCAGAATAAGAACACCTATGGGTTAGTCACTTCACCCTTGGTTCCTCGGGAAAGTGTACCGCGTAAAACATCCAATAACCAGTTGCTTCTCAAGATCGACCATAATAGTAGAGGAAGACACATCTTGGCTTTTCGTTTCACATACAATGACTTTTTGACTACAAATTATAATGTTGGAGGACTCAATACAAGAGAAATAGCTGCAGATGAAGGAGTGAAGAGCTATGACTTTCAGGGGAATTGGACCTTTGTGGCTTCAAACAACACGTTGAATGAATTCAGGATACTCTATGGAAATTTCCAGGAAGAAAAAACTGAAGAGGATACAAACGCTTATTATATTATCAGGCCTTCAGGCTACCTAGGCGGACTTTACACAGCACCATATATCTATTCTGAAAAGAGATTTCAGATAGTCGAAAATTTCAGTCTATTTCTCAAAAATCACACCGTAAAACTGGGATTCGACCTCAATTTTATTAAGACGGATGGTGATTATTCCATATATTACCCGGGATTGTTTCAATTTGAAACCGACGAGCCATTTAATCCCTCTGATCCTATGACATACCCGATTTTATTCGTGGGGGCTCAAAACAAGCAGATCCTTGACTCTTTTAAAGTGAATAATCACGGCTTCTTCATCCAGGATTCTTGGCAAATTCAGCGAAGTTTAACCTTGAATCTTGGGTTAAGGTATAACTTTTACGATCTGGCGAGCTTAGATATCAATAACAGCACCTGGAGAAGTTTTAATCCTAGGTTTGGATTCAGCTGGGATATGACAGGAGACGCTAAAACAGTAATCAGGGGGGGCATAGGAACATTTTCAAACAGTATTTTTACTTTTTATGCAGCGCGTGTGGCTCAGAGCCAAGCAGCCCATTTAAAGGTCATTCTTATGCCTGGTTATCCAGACCCGAGTTTACCTAATCCTTTTTCTCCATACCTCCCTTTCCCCACCACGGAATTACCTCCGCTTGAATATGTCCCTCAGGAAAAACAAGTTCCTCCGTACACATTACAGGTGACCATTGGAGCCATGCGCCAGGTCACCAAGGAAGCAGTCGTGAGCGCAGATTTTGTTTGGTCGAGAGGGTATCACTTGTTGCGTGATAACAATTTGAATGCAGGCATTCCAGGAAGCAACGGGTTGCTCAGACCGGATATGACAAAAGGAGATGTATTTGTCTATGAAGACAGCGGAAAATCAGAATATACAGCTCTTCAGATAGCTTTGCGAAAGAGATATTCTAATGGATGGTCATTTGATATCGCATACACGCTTTCAAAATCGATGACCAATGTTGCTAGTGACTGGATGGGAAATGAAGAACAAATGAACTGGAATAACCCCGATAAGGATTGGGGCCCCCATCAATATGATGCGAGGCATAGGCTCAATCTAACAGGAATATTTGAACTGCCGCTTGGTTTAAGGCTCAGTTCCATCATCCGTTATCATTCAGCTTATCCTTATAATGTTACGCTAGGGTATGATGCAAACAAGGATGGGCAAATTCTCGACTATGAAGAAGGGATCAACAGATTCTCTGGAAGGGGAAAAGACTTCTTCATAATCGATGCCAGAATATTAAAAGACATCAGGTGGAACGGCCTCAAGTTTGAGTTATTTGTCGATATATTCAACCTAACCAACAGAGCCAATTTCTATGCTAACAGCTATATTGGGAACAAAATGAGTGGAAATTTTGGTGGACCGACCATGGCTTATGATCCAAGACTGATTCAATTGGGATTTAGGATCAATTTTTAAATTAGGGCATCTACTTCTCCTCATCCTCGATCCAGAGGTGCTCCATGTTCACACCAAAACTTAATATCAAGGAAAAAAGAAAGAGTCCCATAATGTTGGTTCATCATCGTGGTTGAAAGCAGGAAGCAAAGTGGTATATAAAAATGCTGATCTCATATAACGAATACAAGGTGCTTACTGTGAAATTTACTCCTAAACAGCGTATGGCAAAGGCTATGAGCCTGGAAGAACCAGATCGTGTGCCTCTCATGTGCCAGATGAGCATCGGACACATGCTTCTTCAGACAGGTTTCTCGCCTTCGAAATTCTGGTTTTCTTCTGAGCTATTCGCTGAGGGCCTTGTTCGATTGAGAGAGACATACGCCTTTGATGGCATCCTGATCAGCCTCCATGGTCATTCTCCTGATTGGGAGAAAAATATGAAGAGTATAGAGAGGAAAGCGAATGAGGAGGTCATCACCTGGAAAAACGGCGACAGAACAGAGTTTCCCTCGGATGACCTTCCCCGGCATTATTCTTCTCAGCCCGCCCCGCCTCCATCGCTCTCAGAATTCGATCCTGCCGTGATTCCAGAGGACATGGATCATATCCCTGTCTCTCCGGGTTTAAAATTTTCTATAGATTCTGAACACAGGTTTGATGTCTTTCAAATCATCCAAGAAAAAGCGGGCGCTGAATTCTCCATCCACGGTGAGGTCACCTCTCCGTTCGACTATTTCCTAAGTTTATTCGGTTTCAAACAGGCATTGATGTCCCTCACCCAAGATCCATCGACATGCATCGAAATACTTCAGCGTTTGACTGATGGAGTGAAAAAAATAGCCGTCGAGATGACAGATCAGAAGGTGGATGCCATCAAGATTTCATCACCCTATGCAGGTCAAGGATTCATCTCTCCTGAATTCTACCAACTGTTCGTTCTTCCCTACGAGAGCCAAATCACCCAGGCTATCAGGGATCGAAATGTCCACGCTTACACACATACATGTGGCGCAATTGATGACCGCCTGGAGATGATGGCCGATTCAGGCATTTCTGGACTGGAATGTCTAGATCCGCCTCCTCTGGGGAATGTCGAATTAGCCGATGCAAAAAAACGTGTGGGACACAAGGTTTTTATCAAAGGGAATATAGATCCTGTGAACATTCTGCTCTATGGAAGTCAGAAAGCTATAAGGGAAGATGCTGAGTACCGAATAGGAGTAGGCAAATCTAGCGGTGGATTTATTCTGAGTACGGCTTGCTCGATTGCCCCCCACAGTAAAAAAGAAAATATCCAGATTTTATACGAAGTCGCAGAGGACAAAGGTTATTATTAAACTCGGTAAACCTTCAGAATTCCTTTTCACTTAACACCAATAGCCACCCCTGTCCTGGCTCTACAGGAATGGTCTGGTCTGGCTTAAAAGTCGCACGTTCTTGAAAATCTGGTATAGAAGGAGCAGTGAGGCGCGCTTTTTTGCGATCGATTCCCAAAGCTTTCCAATCTATCCTGAGCTTACAAGGAGCCTTTTCTTTTGCCCAACTGGCCAACGATATAAGCACCTTGTCTTTTTTCTTATAAACCGTTGCTAAAACTTCAGGATTGTCAATTTTAACCGGACAGTCAGGAACCCAATAACCGACCATTTCCGTATCGTCCATACCGAATTCATCCCAGAATTCCCAAAGCGGTGCAGGATTTCCCGACCATGGAAGTCGAGCAGTCATCCCGTAAAGCATGCCCCGCCAGGCATTTCCTCCATCTTGCAGCATCTCCCCCATCAGGCCAAACGGAATGCCTGAGACTTCAACAAGCCAGAAATCAGGCGCAGAATCGTAGTCGAAATACTCGCCAAACCAGAGCCGATCTATGTACGGAAAATGTTCCAGATAGAGATTGGCGCTGTTGGCAAATCCATCCCTCGGGTTGTATTGATTAGCAGAATGAAGGTCGATAAGAGCACCTTGCTTAGACCTATCCAGGATCTTTCTCAGACGCTGCATGACCGTCCGGTCAAAAGCCACGTCATCGATGTAGAGGCCATCGATGCCCACATTGTTTACCAACCAGTTTAAACCTTCTAAGTAATAATTATGCCAGCGGGAAACTCCGCTGTTGATGATGGCTGCATCCTTCAATTTGGGCACAAACCACCCGTTGATGTAGTTGGAAACGAGATGTTCCTGGAGCCAGGAAAATCCTCCACCGGGTCCAGGCGCAAAAATCTCCTCACCCAGGCTTCGCAAGGCAAAGATCTCGGGAGCCCGATTGGTGAGTTCTCGAACAGTGTAATAAATCTTGACTTTCATGCCTCTCTCATGGGCCTGCTCGATGTATTGTTTCATCTCGAGGGGACGGAGAAAGGGATAATTGATGTAAGGATTGATGGCATTGGCATGATGAACGTTTATCGTATTTGCACCTGTAGCCGCTATTTCCTCCACAGGGTTGAAGCGATGGTAGAACCGTGTGTTCCACTGAGCTTTTGTGTTCAGAGTCCTAAAGGGAGTGATAAGCAGAGAGAAGATATAATGAAGCTCCTCCCCTTCCCTGATTCTCCGGGGACCGCTGTAGGCTTTGATTAAAAAAATGTCATCATTCACTTCCAGAAAATCACACCCTCCCCACCCCTGGTTCCACCATGACCGGGGTAAGATCAACGGTTTAAGCTGATAAAAATTCGTGTTGAGAGGACGGGAATAGTTCTCGTCCCTGAAGCTGCACTGAATCCCCGCATTGACATCCCCTACCCAGACCGAATCCTGATTCTTTGTGGCATCCCATTTCCAGTTGAACGCCTTAGGACGGAGTCCTCCTTTATACCCCATCCCCATCATGTATTTGGCAACATCCTGAGGGAGTGGGATCTCCAAGCGAATATCCTTGACTCTGATTTCCTTTTGGCTGGTCAATTTGATGTGGAATTCGACATAACCATCGAATTCCATCTGGGCCAGACAGGTCATGGTTATAGAGCCTGCGGTATTCGTTGATTCCCAGGAAATAACGCCATCAGCGTTTTTTGTTATGTTCAGCCCAAATTCAGTCCAAGGGACAATTTGTTTCTCTGAGTCCTCGATGATGAGTCTTATGGGAGAAGCCAATATATCGCGTCCTTGTGTGCCAATCCGGGTCACTTCAGGAGTGAAGAAGCTTTGAATCTGTAAGGGAAGCCCTGAATGGTCTAGAGTCACTCCACGGCCCAAACAGCTCACTCTGTTTCCATCTACATTCATTGACAAGAAAGGCCGAACAATCCCATCGTCTAGGGCAATCGTGGAATCGAGCCAGCGCAGACGGGAATGCTTCCTTGGCTCACTGTCACCTGCATCCTCGCGGACTTCATCTGTCACTTGGAGGGCAATACAAACCTGATTGGTATCCAGTCCTTCCGCAGATATGGCCACCTCTCCAGAGTATTCTCCTGGAGGCACATCTTCAGGAATCTGGACACCGCACCAGAGGGCTTGAATTTTGCCTTTTTCTACAGGACAGATTTTGTCAAAGGATTTCCCCATCCAATCTACACCTCCTGTGTTGAAACACATCGAGGCGGACGCGGGAATCACAGCATCTGTCTGCATGTCTTCCAAGTCGGTGAATTGGATCTTGAGGTCTGAGATTTTCGCGCGACAGGCATAAACACCTATCTGGTAAGCATAGAACTCTCCCCTTGCAGCTGTTGCTTTGAAGACCTCAGGTTTTCCGTTTTTGATCCATCTTGAGGGCAAATCATCTGTCATACGAATGGGATAATACCGATCCTCAGGGAAAAGAAGAAAAGGAGCATCAGGGTATCTTGCAAGCAAATCTTGGGTTTCCTCAGCCGTGGCAATAACCTCCATGGGATAAAAGCTGTTGAGTGGATCGATCGCCTGAATTTCTATAACCTCAGCTTGGAGAAAGTCCTCAGATTTCGCCGATGACAATTTATCGGGTAAAAGACCATGTCGTTGAAGCCAATCTGGATCAGCAGTCTGTTTTGGCTCAGGGTAAGTCACCGTCGGATAATTGCTCCGGCCCGTCATGTCGCAAGGAAGATAATAAAGGAAATAATCCCCAGGAACGGATTGGGGCTGAAACACAAAGTCACCGAATTCGCGGTTTATTTTCACACGGCAAAGATTCATAACCTGCTTGCCTGTTTGTGCATCCACGAGAATGGCCTCTTTTTTCTCGGGGTGAAGATCCCTTCTCCTCCAGGGGATGTGAACCCAAACAGCCTCTGCGTCTTGTGCTTCTTGAGTGAGCCGAATCACAACGCGGTGATTGCCGTAAAGGTCTTCATCCCACTCCCCGATTCCATAAGGAATCTCCTGGATACAAAAAAGCGATGTGATCATAACTAGACTAAAAGTAGAAATCATGTATCGGATTTTCTTAAACATAGAAACTCCTTTTTGTCTATCGGTCCCTTTTTTATATAAATATTTAAATAAAGGCAATAGAGAAAATACAGTATCGAGAAGTATCATTAGACAGATTGGAGGCTTTAGGGACTGATAGAAGAAACAAGGAGAATTTCAGTTTTATGAGGGAAGTATGTCTCCTGTTGACATGGATTGCAAATTTAGATTGATTCGCACAAAGACTTTGATGCAAGGACATGACTGTTGTAGACCTCGAGTTATCTGGGGAGGATGATGACATAGCTGAAGAGTTTGTAGTCGATGTAAAGGTTGAGGAATTCACAGCGCTCTAATCTCTTTGATTAGAACAGTTTAAACAAGTGTCTCAACCTGTTTCGTGTACGACCAGTGAGAATGGACCAACTTCCAGCTGCCGTTTATGAGACCATAGACTTCGGTGGCTTTCCAACGGTACAGGTCTTTCTCGGTGCCATCATCCTGGGGCACGTAGACCACGAGGTTAAACGTCAAAACAGCGGCCTCCAGACATGTTTATGAGCGATCTTACGGGCAACTTGTGGGATCAGGCCTCTTCGATTCCTCTTTCAAGTTTTTCTGCAAATTCTTGGTCTGTAAAAGCCTTTATTCGCTGGCGGGTGGTATCGTAATTATCAATTTGCTCCTCTTCAAGAGTAGAAAAATAATCGGCTCTTGGATCTATATCATTCAATTTGCTTAACAAAGTATTTCTTTCCTGTCTCGGCATGACTCCAAGATCAGTCATCGCT
>Ga0224495_10000670_pt1 | contig 26186 bp, 23 predicted proteins | sample SF_Jul11_sed_USG_FD_168128 | JGI IMG/M metagenome (GOLD analysis project Ga0224495, IMG submission 168128) | Sediment microbial communities from San Francisco Bay, California, United States - SF_Jul11_sed_USGS_4_1 | ecosystem: Environmental > Aquatic > Marine > Sediment | place: USA: California...
ATACTGGAAGGGCCTTCTCGACTGGGTCAAAGAGACCGTCCTAAAAGAAGGAAAGATCTCTCTTCCTGATCTTGAAATCCTTCAGGTCTTCGACGAACCCTCCGAAATTCTAAGGGCCATCAAAAAGACGGTCATCCTTTAATCTCAATTCGGAGTTGAGAGTTGGGAGTCTTTGCATCTACTCCTATCTCCGAACAGCGAACTCATTACTCCGAACTATTTTCTACTAACCGTTCGGCCACTAGCTCCAGAATGTCCATCACCCGAATCCGTTGATCCAAGTTTAACACCTTAACCGCCGAATCGAGCGAAGTCAGACAGAGGGGGCAGACGGTCACCAGAATCTCAGCCCCTGTCCTCTCTGCTTCTTCAACCCTCATCTGATTGATCCGCCCCCCAGTTCTTTCCTCCATCCACATATGACAGCCCCCTCCTCCACAACAGAACCCCTTCTTCCGACTCCTTTTCATCTCCAAAAGCCTGAGATCGGACAAAGCTTTTAGGACCCTGCGGGGTGGCTCATATCCATTATTGTAGCGACCCAGGTAACAGGAATCATGAAAGGTGATAGGGATTTTCCTTTCCTCTAATTGGACCCGAACCTTTCCTCGTTGGATCAATTCGTCTAAGAAGGTGCTGTAATGAATGACCTCCCACTGAACATCAAACTGAGGATATTCATTCTTCAAAGTATTGAAACAGTGGGGGCAGGTGGTAAGAATCCTTTGAAACTTCACTTGTTGGAGTTGGTCGATATTCCTCTTCGCATTGACCTGGAAGAGGTATTCGCTTCCCATTCTTCTAAGATCGATGCCACAGCACCACTCCCGACTTCCGATCACTCCGAAATTCACTCCTGCCTGGTTCAAAATATGGATGAGGGAGGTAGCGACTTCAATATTTCGATCATCGTAAGACCCGAAGCACCCCACCCAGAAGAGGACCTCCACTTCGGCGCCAGGGAAGACCTCTTTCACTCCAAGATCTTTCGTCCACCACATCCTCTTCTCCGGATCGAATCCCCAGGGGTTTCCTTTCCTCTCAATATTTCGAAAAGCAAAATGCGTCTCCCTTGGAATCTTTCCGTGGTTGAGGGCCAGATTTCTCCGAAACTCCATCAGTTTCACCATTGGCTCGATGAAGACCGGACAATGCTCCAAACAATTCCGGCAGGTGGTGCAATCCCATATTTCCTCTTCACTCACCACCCGATTGATGATCTCCATTTCTCCTTTTCTTCGGGAAATCGTTTCCAAATGGTGTTTTAGATTCTGAACCACTTTCTTAGGATTAAGAGCTTTTCCGCTCAGATGGGCCGGACAGGTTTCCTGACATCGGCCACAACGGGTGCAGGCATCGAGTTCCAGGAGATGCTTCCAGGTGAACTCCTCAATCCTTGCAACCCCGTAGGTCTCGGAAGCCTCAAGATCCATCTTGGACAAAGCTCCCTTGGGCTCCAAATTTCTGAAGAGGATATTCAGGGGAGAGGAATAGAGATGAAGGAGCCTTGAGAAAGAGACATAAGAAAATAGAGAAAAAGAAAGAAGAAGATGGGTCCACCAAAGGATCGTAAAAATGATTTTCAAGACATTTTCCTCTTGAACGGCCATCCCCCATATCCAAGAGAGGGTCGACGCAATGGGTGCCCATGAGGAAAATGGAGACTGAGAGAGGTAATTCCGAATCCCAGTCACAGAAAATCCTGTGAAAAAGACGAGAGAGAGAAGGGTCAAGGAGAGAGCATCGGTCCATTGATTGTCCAACTCCTTTGGCCTCTGAAGATATCGCCTGTAAGCGAGCAGAATCGTTCCTGCCCAGCCAATTCCTCCAAAAAAATCCAAAAAGAACCGAAGGTAGGGATAGGTCTCCGAATCGATGAACCTTATTTGCAGAAGCCCCAGGAAGAAATATTCATGGATGATAATGGTTAGGGTCGCAAGGCCCAGAAGGATGAATGACCAGAAAAGCAGGAGGTGACTTATTCCAGGAAAAGGGCTTCTCAGGACGGTGCGGTGACCAAGGCCATAGAGGAAAAGGCCCTTCCATCGCTCCCTCCATCGATTCCATCTTCCTTCAACCCTCCCGAGAAGCCATAGCCGGTATCGGCGCGAGAATCCTAAAAGGATGAGAAAGAGGGGCAACCCCCAGAGGCCGTACAGGAGGCTCCCCTTCCAGGTTAAGGGATATTGATATCCTCTCTGCTGAAACAGAATTCCTGTTTCATTCAAAGAACCGTTCTGAGGGTTTGTATGGCACAGGATGCAATCAGATCCTGTCAGACGAAAGGCATAATATTCTGTAGCATGGAGGAAAGAGGTAGGCGTAAAGAGAAGAGTGAAGAAAAGAATGACAGTGATCCGGTGATTCCGCTTGAAGAAGGTCACCCTCTCTTTTTAATCCGTTCCTGAAGCCTATGTCAATGATAAGAATTAGTTGTGAAGATCGTGGATGTCATCTACCACATAGTAGGTGAGTAGGGTCGTCAACTCAATCAGCTTCCGCTCCTCCTCTTCTGGACGATACCCCAATGATTCACTTCTACAGATCGCTTCCCACTGACGAAGGCTCTTCCGGACGGTATGTCCATTCGATCCCGAAATCCAGAGGCTGACCCGTTCGGTTAAGGGCCTTGCATATTTTCGGATCAATTTCCATGCCGGTAGGAGATTGCGCCTTCCATTGGCGGGTTTGATGAAGATCTCGTTCATATCATTCAGGTATTCCTGAAGCTCCCCGTTGAGTATCTCCCCATCTAAGCCCCACCATTCCGAAACCGTTTCCTCAATCATTGAATATTCACCATCATGTTGTTTCCTCTTATTGAACGGTTCTTCTCCTCTGATCTTCTTCATCAAATTTTCTACACAGGACAATTTCTCTAAAGCGGCAGGCCAGTTTCGATATTTGACTTTCCAGCGAGAACGGGGATCAAGCCAGATGGCAAACGTTTCTGCCCAATCCTCATCGGGGTGTTTCTGTGCATAGTGAGGATCACCCAAATAATGGAGGTGTCTGACATAGCTTTTTGACCAGGGGTTCACTCGGCCGAGATACTGGGTTGGATATCTTTTCCTGAAATCTCCAAAGGTTTCTTCCCACCTCTTCTCCTGCCAAAGCTTGTATCCGTAATTAATGGCATGACCCGTCTCGTGGCGAAGAATTTTCAGGATCTTTTCATTTGAGGGAACTTCTCCCTCCAGATCTCTCAGTTCAGAGGTCGCTAAATAGAATGGGATGCTGATTGAAATCTTCTTATTGACGCACCCCCATTCATTCCCAAAATAGAAATCAGGCCACAACAGAATACGATGATCCCTCAACTCCCCCCTCAACCTCTTGAAACAAGAGGCCATGCTTTCATCGACATCCAATTCCAGATCACAAATCTTTGTTGTAAGAAATTTTTGGTAACTGATTTCGTCCATGATTATTTGCCTCAGGAGGGTGCTACATTAATATAATATCCCGTTTTCTCGCCGTCAAAGCCTTTTTTTTCACAAATAGAAACCAAATAATTTCAAATAATTATACTACCTTCCTTTTCAAGAATATCCTCTATTACCTAATCCTCTTCTTAAGGCCGAGGACAGACTAAAAAGGGACAAATCGACCTGTGAAAAAGAGTCCATTGGGCAATCTTTAAGAAATAATTAGTATTTTCGTTAGGGAGTGAAGCTCCCCTGGGCTCCTGGCCTACCGGCCCCCGGTCCCGGCCCGAGGGCTTGCGGGAACCATTCCGGTCAATTAATAGGGGGTTCGATGGAAGAGTGGGCAGACGTTACAATTTAAGGGAATTGAAAGGACCGTAAAACCATTAGAAAGGCAAGGGTGGCTGCCCAAGGAATTCTGATGGGGATGAAGAGGACGCGGTTTTGGCCTTTTTCAAATTTTCATAAGCTCTCGTATAGAATCCGGGTTTGATTTCAAGGGCTTTCTCAAAGGCCTCGATCGCTTCTTTGTTTTTCCCTTCGATCATAAAAGCATATCCCAAATTATTATAAGCTGCTGCCTCATCCCCACCCTTTTTGAAGACCTCAAAGGCCTCCTTGTACCTTCCCAATTTGCATAAGGTCAGGCCTAAATTGTTGTAGACCCTATCATTGGAGGCTTCTAACTTCAAAGCCTGCAAAAAGGATTTAAGGGCGTCACCATAATCTCCCTTTAGGAGTAAACACATCCCAAGATTATTGAACAACATGGCCATGTTTGGATTAAGGGAAATGGCTTTTTTGTAATGCCGGATGGCTCCCTCATACTTTTGCTGACGGTCATAAATAACTCCCAATAAGTGGTGCGCCTGCCATAAGGTATCCTCAAGAGCGATCGCCTGTTGCAGGTTTTTTTCGGCCCTTTCAAGGTTGCCTGTCTTGAAGAAGACCCACCCTATCCCTTCGAAGGCCTGGGCATGTTGGGGATGGACTTTCAACACCTCCAGAAACTCATTCTGGGCATCTTCAACCATCCCTTTTTCCAGGAAGAGCCGCCCCATTTTGTAATGGATACCTGGCTGGTTTCGATCCAAGCGCAGGGCTTTATCGTATCGGAGAAAGGCCATGGGGAGATTCCCCTGTTTCACGTAGAAATCTCCCATCCTTTCTAATTCCTCTGAAGTCATCACCGGATTCTCTTTCGAAGCTTGCTCATCAGTCGCCAAGGCCTTCTGCCTTTCCATAAATTTCTTGTAAGCGCTCTCAGAGATTCCCCGCTGGTTATTTCTGCTCCCAGAACAGCTGGTCATCAGAAGGATCAGAAAAGTGATCAGTAGGAATACGTCCATTCCTCTCATTTCTTTAGATTTCAATACCATTTTCCTTTCACCTCATCGGCCTGCCAATCCAGGAAGCAAAATCCTGAAAATCTGGATGACGGCAGGGCCCAGAACCGTTACAAAAATGGAGGGGAAGATGAAAATGATCAGAGGGAAGATCAATTTCACGGGTAATTTGGTTGCGAGTTCTTCCGCTTTTTGATATCGCTTGATCCTCATCGATTCAGAGTGGACTCTCAGGGCCTGAGCGACACTCGTTCCGAATTTATCGGTCTGAATCAACAGGGAAACCAGGCTGCTCACATCCTCCAAGCCTGTCCTCGTGGCGAGATTTCTCAAAGCATCCCGCCGTTGTTTCCCTGCCCTCAATTCCAGACTCAAGAGCCTGAATTCCTCAGCCAACACCTTGTTGCTCAGTTTCATCTCTTCTCCGACCCGATTGATGGCAGCATCGAGACCGATCCCGGCTTCCACACAGACCACCATCAGATCGAGAGCGTCCGGGAACCCCTCGAGGATCTTTTCCTCCCGCCTGGCACTTTTGATCCGAAGCCAGAGATTGGGTAAGTAGAACCCGATATAGGCCAAGACGATGGAAAAAAGGATCAGGTGAAAAGAGGAGAGGGTTTTGAGGACCCATATTCTGATCAAAACAGAGATCCCGAGGAAAACGAAGCTCAGAAAGGCCTTGAGACCTAGAAAGATGACGGAGGTAGTCTCTCTTCGATATCCGGCCCTTAGAAGGTTCTTTTGAAGTTGGGATGCCCCTCCTTCGCTTTTCGGTTTTACAAGTTTCCCCAAGGATCCGACGAGCTTCACAGCCTGGTCTTTAATTTTATAAAACACATCCGTGAATTCTTCAGACCGGATGACGCCGCCGATCTGCTTGATTCTCTTGCTCAGCCTCCACTGCTCCTGCTGACGGCTGATGAAAACGTAGATTCCCAGGGTGAAGAGCATCACAGCAATAAAGGTTAAAAAGATGATTAAAATTTCAAGACCCACCATAGGTTTTCCTATACCTTGATTTCGATCATTCTTTTCATGACAACAATTCCGATGACCATCATGAACAACGCGAAAGCGACCAGAGCTTTTCCGACCGGATCGATAAACAAGGTTTTGATATACACCGGGTTCAGGACGGAGAGGGCCAACGCGATCACGAAGGGAATCGCAATCAAGATGATGGCTGAGAGTTTTCCCTCCGCTGAGAGGACCTGTACACGACTTTGGAGTTTGAATCTTTCCCGGATGAGGTGGGCAATCTTTGCTAATATTTCAGCAAGATTCCCTCCCGTCTCCCTCTGGATGATGACAGAAATAATAAAAAATCGGAGATCCGGACAATCGACTCGTTGGGTGAGGTTCTTCAAGGCTTCGGGAATTCCCGATCCGAAATTGATCTCGTAAAGGGTCTTCTCAAATTCGGTGCCGACGGGTTCCTCCAGTTCATCGCCCACCATCTTTAGCCCGCCAGTAAAGGCATGTCCTGCCTTTAAGGCTCGGGCGATCAAATCTAGGGCATCCGGCAATTGCCGTTGAAATTTCTCCATCCTCCGCTTTCTCTTTAGATAAACATAAACGAACGGGAAGACACCGAGGAAGAAGGCTATGATCAGGGATAAAAGAGCATTGGACGCCATCCATAAACCGATCACAAAACCCCCAGAGGCCAGTACAATGGAAAGCAAAATAAAGACACCCAGGGTTGATTCAGTTCCGGACTGTTCGATCATGCGACTCAACTTATCCGTCCATCGAAAGCTTAAAAGCATTCGATTGAGCCAAGGGACATCGCTCAACATGCTTTTTCGCATGATGTCGATGATCTCACGCTCATATTCTGTGGTAGAATAGCCCCTCAGTCGCCTGAGGACCTCCCTCTTCTCCCGACTCCTCATTCTTCTTAAGGCATAATACGCCCCCAAGATCAGGGTCAGGGTGAGAATAAAAATAGTCATCGCGATCAAAACATCCATGGATGTTTACCCTTCCATGTTTTAGATTTCGTGAACCTTGTCTGTATCGAAAAGATCATAGGGGATGGGGATATTGAGGGCCCTGAACTTGTCCGCAAATTTCGGCCTGTAGCCCCTGGCCCGAAACTTTCCTTTGACCTTCCCCTCTTGATCCAGACCGGTCTGTTCGAAAGAGAAGATCTCCTGGAGAATAATGGTGTCACCTTCCATCCCTGCAACCTCCTGAAAACTTACGATCTTCCGGTTCCCATCCACCAAACGGGCAAGATGAATGATGATATTCAGAGCTGAACTGATATATTTTCTGATAAAGATGCTCGCGATATTTAGGCCTGTCATCGCCGCAAGGGTTTCCAATCGCATGAGGGCATCCCGCGGAGAATTGGCATGGATAGAAGAGAGAGAGCCATCATGTCCTGTATTCATGGCTTGGAACATATCCAGAACTTCTCCTCCCCTGACCTCACCGACAATAATCCGATCCGGCCGCATTCTGAGACTGTTCCGGACCAAATCCCTCTGGGTCACTTCCCCTTTCCCTTCGATATTGGAGGGCCTCGTTTCCAAGCGAACGACATGTTCCTGTTTTAGTTGAAGTTCAGCGGAATCCTCAATGGTTACAATCCTCTCATTGGAAGGAATGAATCGGGAAAGGACGTTTAACAAGGTGGTCTTCCCTGTTCCGGTTCCTCCCGAGACCAAAATGTTGAGCCTCGCCTTCACGATCCCTTTGAATAGTTCTCCGATCTCAGTGGTTAGGGCTTTGAGTTTGATGAGGTCTTCGAGTTCAAGAGGTTCCACGGCAAATCGTCGGATGGACAGGATAGGTCCGTCAATGGACAAAGGAGGAATGATGGCATTCACTCTCGACCCGTCGGGGAGCCTTGCGTCCACCATGGGACAAGATTCATCAATCCGGCGCCCGACTGCAGAGACAATTTTATCGATGATCCTCCTCAGATGGGTATCGTCTTTAAATCCCGCTTCGGTGAGTTCGAGTTTTCCGAATCGTTCTACATATATCTGTTTATGGGTATTTACCAGAATATCGGAGATCGTGGGATCCTGCAGGAAGGGCTCCAAGGGCCCAAGTCCCATGACTTCGTACTGGATCTCTTTGAATAGCCTCTCCCTCTCATTGTAATTGAGAGGGATGCTATTCTTATCCTCCATCAGGATTCTCTCGACCAGCTTCCGGATCTCCTGCCGGAGCATGGCTTCGTCAAGCGAGTCGATGAGAGAAAGATCAATCAGACTGAGCAGGCGATCATGGATTCTGGTTTTCAATTCGTAATATTCCTTGGTGATTAAGAACTGCTCCAGCTTCCCTTCACCGGCGGCGGGTCGACTGCCTTTCATTCCTATCGCTTTGTTTGATCGTAAGTTCATGACGGCCATGATGTCATCCCTCTATGTTCCTTTATCTAAGAATCCCACTCCAAAATCCGCCTTTCCCTTTTTCCTTCTCTTCCTTCTCGATGAAGGTAGAGGCCAATTCTCTGAGGTTTTTACTCACCTCGGCACTCGGGGCTACCGCGGAAAGGGTTTTTCCCTGGTTGATCGCAGACATGGTGGTGGGATAATCATTCGGGACAAACCAGAAGATCTTTTGATTGATGCTCTCCTCTGCTTCCTTGGGAGTAATGACGGTGAGTCTCCGGGAATGCCGATTGACGACAATTTTAATATCTTCCTGTTGAGGAAATCCTAACTTCTGGAAGATCCAGAGCAGCCTCTTCACATTTGTCAGGCAGGGAAGGCTGAGGATGGCCACCAGTAAGATCATATCTGACATCTCGAGAATCTTCATGGAGATATCATCCAGGGCTTGCCCTCCGTCTATCACGATGTAATCGAAGACATTTCGCATCAGCCCAAGAAGCTTCTCAATGATCTCCGGACTGGCCACGTTAACCCCATCCAATCCTGTGGGGGAGGGGAGGACATACAGCCCCGAGGAGTGCTTGGAAAGGATGCTCATGAGATAGGTGGAATCCAATCTTGAAATATTTCTTGCAATCTCACCCCAGTTAAAAACGGATTCAATATTTAAAAAGATCGGAATCTCTCCAAAGAGAAGGTTCATATCGATCAGGGCGACCAAAGGAGATCCGGGGGTTTCAATCAGACTGGCGGCCAGGTTGACTGCAAGCGTAGTATTCCCCACACCTCCCTTGCTGCCAATGACATCAATGATCTTCCCATGCTTTCTTTTCTCCCCCTCAAATCTTCCTTTTCCTTTCCGTTCCTTTAATTGCAAAAGGGCCACTTTCACCTCTTCCTTTTTAATCGGCTGAGGTAAGAACTCTTTTGCTCCAACCCTTAAAGCTTGAAGGAGGAGTTCCGGATCCAGACGGGATGACGTAAAAAAGATCTCTCTGGCCATTCCCGAGTCCTGGAGATTACTAGCCAGCTGAAGCTCCTTCTTAAGATCTTCGCCGACCTCAAGAATCAGAAGGTCACAGGAGACTGCCGAGCTTGAGTTATCAAGCTGAAATCCCTCCATTGAAGAGATGATCCCTTCTAACTCTTCTCTGACCTTCTCTTTTTTGATTTCAAATCTGACCAAAATGGGGTTCTCAGCCATATCACTCCTCTATTTGACGAGCGCGGGTATCTTTGCCATGACGCCAAAATTCTCTCCGCCCGTTCTACCTCTCTGTATTTGATGATGACATTCAGGTACAAAATAAACGGTTTTTTTTTGATAGGGAGCAGGGCTTCCATCTACTGTTTTTAAGTTGAAAAATTGCACGAAGCTGTCCCAGCGCACATGACCGTCCGGGTCGCTCGAAGACCAGGTAAGATCAGTATGCCGTTTGTCCATTTGTAGTGGGGCATCACTGTAGGAAGAATCGTCGTTCTCCCCAGTGATCCAATAGATGTCAACGACCACGGTCCCCACCACTCTTTCTGAGGAGCCCAGATTGTTCCCTGGGCACTCAATCACTGGAAGGGCTATGACCCATGCCCTTTGCTTGCCCGTAACATTTATCCAAAGATTTCTCAGCGATGTAAAGGCAGAAGGGATTTCCCCTCCATTCGTTCCCATGGGCAGACCTAGAATAATTGGATCTGGGTTACTACGCTGGCTGACGAGAGAGGTGACCGTAAGGGGATTCGTGCCGCTGGGATTGTCTTGATTAAAATCGGTCCATCCTCCAGTCTCCTGACCTGCCACATACGCTCCCATGCTCATCATCCAACCATTCGTGCAGGAGTACACCTGGTCGACCGAAAGGCTCTCCTTACAGATGGCAATGGGTTGATTGACCTCTGCAGGAGCCAGTGTACCTGAAAACCCTACGTACGCAATCGACTCGGCCGAAAGCAAGAAATTCTCGAAGCCGAAGAGCCTGGCAAAGATGGAGAGGACAGGAGTGTTCTCCCTTCTTGTCCTGAGCCGGATGGCATTAATAAAATTGGATTGGGCGTCTAATTCCTCTGGGGAGAGATCCCAGACGTGGGTATAGTAATCATTATTATTGGGGATAAAGGTCCGGGTCGTAAAACTCCAATGGCCCCTCTCTACATCCCCTGTATTCCCTCCGCTCCAAAGGACTTCGACAGGGCTTCCTTCGCTTCGGTTTCCGATGGCCGCATCGTAGGCAATCTGATTTGCATTCACATTGACATACTCTCCAACATCGTCAGGTAAATATAAAAAACGAGCCCCGGCTAAGGCCCCTGCATCGGCGGCGTTTTGCAACTCGTTGCGGACGATGAAGAGATGTCCGATGTCAATGGCCACGGCAGCAAAACCTACGAAGACCAGAACAAGCAGAGCGACCATGATAACTGTCGCGCCCCGTTGGTCCTTTAATGGTTTAAAAAAAACCATATCCTTTTTCTCTTCGATACGGTTCCCCTTCCCTTATTCCATTCTCATCACCGTCTCAGCCGCCATGTTTATTCCTCCACTGAGGCTCGCTACAAAGCTTGGAATGATCAAGAAAGTATAAGTATAATTGACTGTGACTTTCAGTTGGTCTCCTGGATTGTAGCCATTTCTTGTTACCGTGGTGTTGGCTGCAACAGGCGCACCGAAGGTGATAAGGCTGCTGCCCAGGTAATCGTTCACGATATTAATAATCTCCCCATCCGTGACGGATGGAACCCTGAAAACGATACCCGCCCTAGCCCCTTCACGACTGGCATTGGTGATCATGGCTTTGTCGTAAAGGGCGACACTAAATTCAATGATCCCAAAAATCAATAGAACCAGGATTGGCAAAACGATCGCAAACTCTACCGCTGAAGCTCCTGTCTCATCGCTTGGTTTCACCTTCATCCTACTACTTACCTGAAATTCCTATCGTCAGCGTGGAAGGAACCGGTGGAGAAGATTTCTCAAAATCCTTCCGGTATTTTTCTGTAGTGGCCTGTGCTGCTTTCCCATCCAATCCGTAAACTGGGTCAAGATTCCTTTCAGCCTCAGGATTATGGATCTGATTGATCTTTAAAAGCCTGGTTGAGGTCCCGAAATCCGTTTCCAATCGGCTGGCCACACAACTCATCAATAAGAAAAAAAGGGCGATCCATCCAGAGACTAACAACCACCTTTTAATCATTATCCGTTCCTCCGTTTCATTTGGGCAGGATATGCCCGAATTGCCCTTCAAGCCCTGAACCCTTGACCGGATTGGGTTTTCCTCTCCCCTCCATGTTTCCCAGCAGGTAAAACTCGAGATCACTCGGTTCCACATATTGATCGGTCGGCAGGGTCTGCTTTGCCATATCGAGAGGTTTCACCAGATGGGCTGTAACAATCACAATCAACTCGCTTTCATTCTTTCTAAATGAGGTACTTCGAAATAAAGCACCGAGAATAGGAATATCCCCTAAAAGAGGGAATTTGGAAACGTTCTGTCGCACATCATCCTTGAGCAACCCAGCGATTGCGAAACTCTGGCCATCAGCCAATTCAATCACCGTTGAAACCCTTCGGGTGGTGATGGAGGGAATAACAAATCCACTGGTTGTCAGGGCATTCGAAAAGTCGAGATCAGAAACCTCTGGAGCCACCAGCATGTTGATCTTCTTATTGCTGAGTACCGTGGGAGTAAAACTGAGCCCTACCCCGAAAGGTTTGTATTCAATGGTAATGGTGGTTCCGCCGCCTCCTGAACTCTGAGGCACGGGGATGGGAAATTCACCGCCCGCAAGAAAATTGGCCGTCTTTCCGCTTAAAGTGATGAGGGTGGGTTCTGCCAAGACTTTAAGCAGGCCCTCCTCCTTAAGGGCATCGATAAAGACGGTCCAGGTCGTATCCTTACTGAGAAACCGAAAGATCGCATTGACCGAATCCGAAACCCCGACTGCTGATACTGGGAATCCCGTCGTCAAACCACTCAGAAGGTTTAAACCGAAATTTTGACCGCTGCTGCTGACGTAGTTAAAATTGAAACCCAATCTCTTCAAAAGGCTGCGGGAGATTTCTGATACCCGGACCTCCAGCATGACCTGATGAACGCCAGCCACTTCCACCAAATTGATAATTTTCGGTTCCTTTTTCTCATCTAAAGGAGCAAAGGGGGCAGCCAGGGCGAGCACCTGTGAGAGATTGGCCGCACTCGAAACCGTTCCGGAAAGGGTGATTTGATCGTGGGTCGAATTGATCCGGATGTCTTTCTCCTCCGGAAGGATTTTGTGGAGCATCTCTTTTAGCCGGGAGATGTCCGGAGAGATCTCGAGGTCTAAGATGCCGATCACCTTCTCGCCCATATCCCAGAGGGTGACATGGGTGAGTCCGGATATCTTTCCCGTCAGATAAATCTGGGTGGGGGTGAGGACCATGGCATCAGCTATTTCCGGGGAAACGAGGGAGACACGTCTAACCCCCCCCGGGCTTTGGATGATAATCGATTTACCCACCGTCAAATGCAATTTCTGCGGCGAGGTGGTCTCAAGTTTGAGACGGGGTGGATCGCCTTGTCCCCAGCTGATGCTCGAGAAGATCAGAACCAATATAATTATAGTCACCGCTAAGATCGCACCTGTTCGTTTAATCAATGTCTATTCACTCCCTTCAAATTTCACTTCGCTGACCTTGCTTCCCTTGATCAATTCAACGGTATGGGTGGACACTTTCGGGGGATCTAATTTCTTCTCTACCGGAGGTGGCGGTAGTTCCTGGGGGGCCACTTTTTTGACTTCCACCTCTTTTCTGGAGGGTGGCCTCCTCTCTTTGACTGGAGAAGGAGAATGAGCAGAACCGACTAGAGTGGTTACCGTCATCCCGTGAGTAACAACATTCTCCGTATCGCTGAAATTCCGCAATGCGAGTTGAAGCCTGCCTTCTGTGCCAGCAAGGGCCAATTTTTCCGCTTCCTCTGGAGTCACCTCCAGGGTGATGACATCCGTAGGTGAAGACTTCTCCTCCGAACTTCTTCTTTCTTTCGTCTCTGTGCCGACGGCTAAGACGAGGATATTTTCTAAAATGGTCTTGGTGACAGGATCAAAGGTTCTTCCCGTAGCTAAGGTCATCAGAACATCAACGCGATTACCCGGGTGAATGAATCCAGAGACCCCTATCACTTTATCCACCTTGACGGCGACCGCCCTTTTCTTGGGACTGATCACGGCAGCGACTCCTCCGGTTTTCATCTCCACGGGAGCCAATCGGGACTCGAAGATCGGTTCATTGGCCTTCACGGGATAGATCAAGACCCTTCCAACGACCAACGTCGGGTCGGAAAAACATCCTGTGGGAAGACTCCCTTTGAGAAAATCTGCCTTTTTAAGCATCTCATTCGTGATCGGAGTTCCCCAGGAGAGATCAACGGCTGCGACCACAACGGGTTGGATGTCGGCAGCGACTTCCTTTACGCTTCCTTTCTTCTGGATATAGCCGTAAACCAAGAGACTGGTTATCAAGGCAATAATGACGGCCACTCCAAGAAGCATCAGCGACTTGTATTTTCCCATTTACACCTCCGCACGTCTCTTCGGAATGGGGAGGAGGGGTGTTTTCCTGGGCCCACCCATCCTTCCCAAAGAGAAGATCGTCTGAGCGCTCATGGCCAGGGGAAGAAAAGATTCTTCATCGATAGGAAGGTATTTAGACTTGTGCAGGGAGTTAAGAGGACACAATTCTCGTCCTATAGCAACGAATGAATAGCCGTTCAACGTGTATTCAGGAAGAGAAGACATAGGTTTCTTGGCATAAGCCTAAACCGACTTCAATAGTTTCCTGCAACAACGTAACACCCTTCCCAGGTATTCGAATGGGTCGTACGAAACTGGAATAAGAGGAGTCAATCTATGGCTTCAGAACGATTGACGCAATGTAATTGAATGTGGCTTGCAGATTTCCTCCTAAAAGTGTAACAGCACCCACGATAACCGCAGCGATCAAGGCTACGAGGAGGCCGTACTCCACAGCGCTTGCTCCAGTCTCATCTTTGAAGAATTTTCGAAGTCTTTGCATAGGCTAATTCTCCTTTCGTTGGACTAAATTTAGCAATATCTGTGCCAATAAAAGGCACTCCCCGGGCTTTATGAAAGCCCTTGAAAATATAATGAGTTATATGACTTTCCTGTAATGTATCTCACCGCGTTCTAATAGAAATTCCTGTAAATAAGTGTAAAATTGTTAGAAGCATGGACAAATTTTTGCCACAACGGTCGAATTTCTCCATTTTTTCGCATTTTACTCTCAATGAAGAAAGGGATGAAGGGGAAGGGGTTGAATAGATGTGGGTTTGCCGTGATGAGATGTTCTTATGGGGCTTCCATTCGCCCCATGTTCGTCGATTCTCTACCTACGATAATCTACATGGCCATAACCTTTTAAGATATCTTGATTGTCACTTATATTTCTCACAAAGATATTTGCAACTCTGTCTGAATAGATGAGCCTCCAATCCTTTCTCTCCATCAGATACCTCGAAAGGATCGAATCTGAATTCAAGATAATCCAATTGATCTTGTATTTTTCGATGATCTTTTCCCACCCAGGCTTGAGATAAACCATGGTCAGGTAGTCCCTAAATTGATCGACCCCGTACATATCTATTCGACTGTCGATGAAGACCTTATACTGGGGGTAGGCACTGTAAATGATATAGTCCCCGAATTCGTCATCATTAAACATATTTCCTTTTAGTAAAACCTTTTTTAGGAAATTGACAGCCTCTACGGGTTTCCTGCTTTCATCAAATTTGTGTTCAATCCGATTCGTTCCGACCGCCAGCGCCACGATGAGAATTCCAAGCACCAACCAGAGATAACCGCTTGCAGAGGCATCCATCAAACAGATATCGCTTGACTTTCTCTGGAAGAGATCAACGAACCGTCTCTTCCTCTGATCCAATATCCACTGAGCATTTCTTACGAAAATGGGCGCCATTACGATACAAAAAAGAGGGATAAATCTCTGCGAAAAAAGCGCCATGTTTGCAAATACGATGGTCAAGAGAATCTCTCTAACCTCCAAGTTTTTTTTCAAGATTCCAATCAACAAGATCATCAATAATAAGAAATACTTGTAGGGGATCAGGAGCAGATGGTGGAAGTTCGGAGATTGAAATTCAGCAATATGATCTATAATCGATTTTTGCGAAATCAACTTTATGGGGTAGAGCATCAGCTCTAAGCCGTAAGGGTTGATCAGGGAAACAAAAAGACAAATGAACAGGGTAATTGTTAGAACTTTTGTTTTTTGCCTGTATAAATTTCTGCCTTCCTCTCTTGACAGGAAGAATTTTAATGAATTGCCAATCAGGTATATAAAAATAAGAATGAAGCCAGAGATAAAGCCACCATGGAGATTAACCCAGAAGAGGATCAGAAGCGGCAAAAAATAGAGGGTCTGGATATGCCTAGACTGAAATTGTTCAAGTAAATAGTAAGTTATGACGAACAGTAACAAGGAAAAAATATGTGGCCTGGCAAGCCAATGGAAGATCGACGAGGCGATGGTCAATAGGATAACAAACACTGCAACAAAAATGTTACCTCGCTCTTTTTGCATGAACTTGAAGAGGATCCAGTAGCTAAAAGAGATGAGCAGACCAAAAAAAATGACGATCCCCGTGAGTCCCAGTGATTGATGAACCAATGCCATCATCACTTCTGAGAGCCATGAATGATTCACCCAATAAGAAGGCGGGGTGATGAAAGAAAAAATATCCTGTTTAGGGACAGAAAAAGTAGACAAGATGAATTCACCCGCCCTGATATGCCAACCCGTATCTGCATCTGACAATAAGAAACCCCCACTGGAAAATGAAAGGGAGAGAAAGAGGGCAAGGAAGAGCAGATTGGCTAAAGAGGGTACAAATATTTTTGATTTGTATTTTAGAATATCAGACAAGGATAAAGACTCCTTTGAAAATCACTGAAAAGGATCTGGCGAAGGGAAGGATATGAGAGCTTCCAGGGCTTTAGGGGCCAGAAAAGGCGATTTTTCTATCGTCCATATCACCAAGGGCTGATTCATCCATGAATCTTCTTGACCCTGCATGAAGAACACCTTTGTCTCCAAAGATCTCTACCTCAAAATACGATCGTAGAGGGCTGCCTCCTGGAGCCTATAGAGTTCCCATCGCCTCCCAGCCATACCCCACCTATGACTGAGGATTTGGGTTGAGTAAAAATGTATTAAATCTTAAAAGGGGAAGTCAATAAGAATTTAAAGCCTCCCTTCCGGAAATCTTCTTGTACACTTTTCCCTGCGGTTGACAATCCTCTCTCGATCTTTTTAATATAAGTCATGCCCCTCTTCATCCTCCTCCTTTTCCTCCTTTTCTCCGCCCCCTCTTTTGGCCAGACGATCTCTGAATCCCCTCAACAGGTCTGGACGGTTGGAGATCGTCGGTGGACCCTTGAAGAGGAGAGTCGATTTGCAAAATGGGTCGAAGAGAATATCACCGAAGATTTCTTCATCCGTTACAAGATCCCTATCGATTGCGCCGATGTTCCTTATGCCATCCGGTGGATCTATGCACGGATTTCCCATCTCCCTGCTGCAGCCACGACAAAAGACCTTGAAATGATCGGCCACTGGACAACCCAGTGGGGACGTTTGCCCACCCATTCCGAGTGGCATCAAGACCGCCGTTTCCGGAAAGCCCTTTTCCACATGCTGACGGAGACCACGACCCGGACGCTCCCGCTGGATACTTACCCGATTCGAATTGTGCCGGATGCGGTCATCCCGGGCACCCCTTTTTTTGTTACGGAATCCCATTCAGGTGTGGTTGGCCGTGTCGTCTTGGATGGGAGCCATGTCCATCCCCTACAGACCTGGGAAGCCACTGTTCCGGCAAAAGTGCAGAAGTTGAACCGGCGAAATTTCTTCACTCCAAGGCCGGAGTCTACGATCTATTCCGGTTTGGTCAAGTTCCGCTGGCCCGTCCTCCAGAACGGGCGATGGGGGTACCTGCCTGTCGAAGAGTATCCATTCTATTCTGAAGAGCAGTACAGTTCCGCTTTTTATGCGGGCTATGCCGACTATGTGGAAGCCGTGGCCAAGAGGATCGATCCCACAGATTACGATCCCTACGAAAAGGTAGACAAGATCATCGGAACCATGACCCACTACCTTCAGGAGAGGGTCTCCATTGTGTCAGAGGGTTTCAGGCAGTGCCGCCACGAGCGGTGTCCGGAGGGTTCACCATTGTGGGAAATCTACAGCACTCCAGGTCGTGACGGCATGATCACTTTATGGATGGACCATCTCCATCAGATCATTGAGTCCAACCATCTCGAGCAGACAGTGATGCAGGAAAAGATGGAGGCTATTCCTTTCAACATTACAGCGGATCACACGATCTCCTTCTATCACCTCTATCAGAACTATCCCTGGCTTTCTCATCATCCTGAGGATTCCATTGAAGCCCGATGGGGATTGAGAAAATGCGAGATGATTCTTTCCCAGATTCAAAGTGCCAAAAATTCGATAGGCTTTATTGAAAGGAATTATCGAAAAAGGGATCCTCGATATGCCGAGTTCGCCATCCGGCAACAGCGGGAGGTCCTTCGGAGGCTTCAGAAAGAATGGGAAAGGTCTCAATGTAAAGGGCAGAAAGAGGTAAGGTGGGATAAATATTGAAAGGCGATGGGAGGGAAGCCTTCTTCCTAACGAAGGTCCACGCAATGATTGACCGCTTCGAGGATATCTTTTACCTGGAAAGGTTTACCGATGACCAGATCCACACCCGATTCTTTGATCTTCTCCTCATCTAAATGCGTCCCCCATCCGGTGATGAGACCCACTGGAACTTTGGGAATTTTACTCTTCACCCATTTGGCCACTTCCCAACCGTTCATAGCGGGCATCCCTAAATCAGTCAAGACCATATCAAACTTACCTTCTTCCAGGTACTTCATTCCCAGAATCCCGTCCGCAGCCTCGATCACCTGATGGCCTCCATAGACCAGGATATCTTTGAGAAGGGTTCGCACGCGATCATCATCATCAATGACCAGGATGGTGAAGGATCGCTGAACTTCTTTCCCCATTTTCTTCCTCCCTTCTATCCCTTTCCTTCTTAGAAATGGGAAGTTCTACGCGAAAGGTTGTTCCCATCTCCTAAATCAATCCCTCATCCATGGGTCCCTCATAGATGAAGACCTTTATGCTTTATCCTTCGACATGTCCGTTAAACGAAATACTTGGTGATGTCAATGTGGTACTGGTTCGGATCGAGGGTCTTCACAATGGTCCGTTTGAACTGGTTCTCTCCGTTTATCGCCGTCAGGTCGGCCAGTTCTTTTTGGGCATAACCCTTCTCGTCCCGTGAGATCAGAATCACCTGGGGCCTGTCCATCCATTTCGATTCGGCGTTGGGTTTAAGAACGATACCCAATTCACCAGTGGTTAGAAGAACGAGGGACCCGATCGGAAAGATTCCCACAAGTCCGATGAAGACCTTAAGAAGAATGGTATCAAGATGTTTGCCTCGGTCTCTCAGCATGAACGCCAGCGCCTGCTCAGGCGTCCAGGCCTTTCGATACACCCGAGGGGTGGTCATCGCGTCATAGACATCTGCAATCATAATGATCCGACCAAAGAGGCTGATCTCCTTTTTCCGGAAGAGCTTGGGGTAACCCGACCCATCTCGTCTCAAGTGGTGGTCGAAGATGCCGATGACCATCCTGGGATTGACCTCACCCAATTCCTTCAGATTGAGGATCGTTTCCACGCCCGTGAGAGGATGTTTCTTCATCAAAGCCCATTCCTCGTCGTTCAGCGCAGCCGGTTTATTCAAAACCTCTTTGGGGAGCCTCGATTTCCCCACATCATGAAAGAGGGCGGTTAACGCCAATTCCGTCAACGTCTCTCTGGAAAACCCCAGTCGCCTTCCGAGGCCAAGGGCATAGATAGAGACATTAACGCAATGGTTGTAGGTGTACTCATCGTAGTTTTTAATCGTTGTCAGTCCCAGCAGAATCGATTCATCCTCCACAACCAGGCGGATCGTCTTCTGCACCAACCGTTTCAATTTTCTCAGATCCGGGTACTGGTTGGCCTTGATCCGGGTCATCATCTCTTTGACCGTCCCGATGGCTTCGAAGAATACCTTCTTGGCCACCTCCTTATGATCCTCTGTTTCCAGCGCGTTATCCTCTCCGTCTGAAACCGATTCCTCAAGGGGTGTCACATCGACGGAATGGATCCCATGGTCCACGAGCCGTTGGGTGAAATGGGCCGCATTATCCTCTCTCCCATCCTCTAGACTGTTGAAGATGGAGACGAATTCATTCAGTACCCTTTCGTCCACCCGTTCTACAAACGTTACACCGCCGATCAATTTTTTCTTCCAATGGGTAAGTACATACTTGAAGCTCATGAACCCATCTGCAGAGTAACGAAGCCGCTGGTCGTTCAGGATGATCTCATTCTGGAGGATCTTGAGGGAAACGGTTCCCTCCTTCTGGATCAGGGCATTGATGGTTTGGAGGGTTTCCTGGCTAAATTGGTGGAAGGTCACGTTCTTGGCGTCGTAGATCTGGGAGACCCTCATGAGGACATGAAACTTGCTGACAAGATGGTTTCCTAACTTGGATAGGTCTGAACTCATCGCCTCAGGGGGCGCCTTGTTGGCTCCTCGAGATTCGATAGGAGATGGATCAAGTTCCATAACTTTTCCTTCCCTTGTGCATCTGCCTCTTTACGACAACCCATTCAATCGGGCCGTTGGGCCGCGGCCGCCTTGGGCACAAAGCCTTCTTCATGCTGCGAGGCGGTTTGTCTTCTGTCCCCCTGAATTATTCTGAGCGTATTCATCGCGCAAACCCGCATCTCCTCCCATTTAGCCTTTTTGAACCAAAACCGCTTTTTGGCAATCTGTTGCAGAAATGGGATTGCTTCTCTCGACCCCGTCTCCCCAAGGGCTTTGAAAAAAGAGACTTTCTCCTCATAGTTGCGCTTGTAGAAGTCTTCTGACAGAATGATCTCCATCAAGGGTTTCACCGCTTGTCCCTTCGCCACCTTGGCCAGATTAATCGAAGCCTTGGACCGAATTTCAGCCGAAGGGTCTTTCAACAATCTCATGATCAGACCCTTTCCGTTCTCTCCGAACTTCACAAGAAGTTGAAGGGTCTCTTCCCTCACCCTTGGATCTTTGTGGGTCACCAAACTTCCCAGGTATTTGACTGTGGAGGGATGACCTATCCCTCCCAAGATACTCAAAATCTGGCAGACTAAACCCGCATTGCGATCCGACAGGTATTTGGTCAAAGGCTCGATATCCTCCTGAGAAAGCTTGATCACAGGGTCAGAAACAAGCTTTCTCCATTTCCCCACGGGCAACTCACCCAAGAGAAGGCAAAGATGAGGGATCGCCTCCTTTGTGAGGAATTGCATGTATTCCTGGATTGGGTCTCCTTCAGCGTCTCCGTCACCTTGCATCGTCTTTCCCAAGAGTTTTATGGCTTGAGAACCGGAACAACTCTCAAGGATGCGCCGAATCGCGAAGATCTGTTTGTCTTTCAAGACGATGGACTCTATCGTATCCGTGAGGCCCTTCAAGATGGTCACGACCTTTCCGACCTTCCCTTCAGTGAGAAGGGACTCGATGATCTGCTGGAAATAAGAGATCATATTCTCGTAGGCATCCGTATCCTCACCGAGATGGAGGAGAACCTCCAGCAGGTTGTTGTTCAATGCGTGGAGATATTCTGCTTCCAGTTCGAGGGATACATCCTGGTTGATCTTTTCAAGTTCATCGGACGTGAGTTGGCAGGCATGAGTCAAGGTCTCGCTGCGGGATGGATCGAGAACCTTTTCTACCTCTTCTTCTGTCAGGGCGGGGAGACTCGGTTCCTCCACCTCGTTAACCTGTCCCGTCCTCTCCTCGAATTTTAACTCCTGGCCTCTGTGGAGATCCTCCTCGGTTGCCGGGACGAGAACGCTTCCTTTTTCCAAGAATTCATCCACCGTGCTGAAGGAGATGTGGGAAAAGTCCTTCTCCCAGAGCAACGTGACCAAATCGTCGACCATTCGATTGACCCAATCAGCCTTCCTCACCACGTCGAGAAAATCAATCATCTCCTTGAACTCCAGTCCCTTGTGGAACCGGAGCTCGCGGATCCCGTCTTTATAAAGGGCGAAGGCGAGACTCTCCTTCACATCTTCACTTTCATAAATTACCTTGCCAGAGTAAAAAAGCTGATGCTCTCCTACCTGCAGGGAAAAGGAATCAAATTCATCAAAGTAGCTTTCAAAGTCATGCTTCAGTCGATCCCGGAATTTCGACAAAAGGGGATGATTGGCCTCATAGAGCCGGAAAGATTTCAAGGTCTGGAGAAGGGTCTGAATCAATGCCTTGGTGGACTTTACCTCTTCCTCCAGGGCTTTCTGCTCTGTAAGATCCGTCCTATCCTCTAAACCCTTCACCAAGTTGTTCCTCCCATTTCTATCTCAAGTCCATCATGGGAGCGTCGGCCGAATTTCCATTCTCTCCTTTTAGAAATCGATCTAGCTCTGACTTAAGGACCTTCCATCCTTTGCCCGCCTTGGCACTTTTGATCCTCCCGAGGTAGATATACTTTAGGTAAGTAGGCCTTGAAATCCTGAGATAATGGCAGGCTTCCTGAGTCGTTAGAACTATATCCTCTTTCTCATTTAGCATTGCTTATCATCCTTTCCGTCAGAATTTACACTACTTGACTGCATTTTCTATACCAACATGATCTGAGGTTGTCTAATGGGCTGACTTTCCATAGGAATTCTTCTCTTCCTTTTCTCGCTGGTAAAAAGACGAATGACGTTTTTTGTCTCGTTCGTGTAAAACTTTCCTGATTTCAACGACTTTTCTATTGTCCCTTGAAAAAGATATCAGTTAGAATTCCCGTATGTGGATTTCCTGAACACCATGGACGTTGAGGAGATGAAAGAGTTTTTAAAGAAGAGAAGAGTTAGGAGTTAAAAGTTAAAAGTTAAAAGTTATAAGTTATAAGTTATAAGTTATGAGTTTAAAGTTCAAAATTTATAGTTCAAGGTTCGTCGTTCATCGTTCATCGTTGTATGGGAGGAGCTATGAAGAAGCAATTTGATCAGAAAAGGGTAAAAGAGATCATCAAAATTCTTTCCAAGGAGATACCGGATTCCAAAATTGCACTCAAATTTTCAAATCCTCTTGAACTTCTCATCGCCACCATCCTTTCAGCTCAATGCACGGATGTGAAGGTCAATCAGGTGACAGAAAATCTTTTTAAGAAGTATCGCTCCGTAAAAGACTATGCAGAAGCCAATCCGACAGAATTTGAGGAAGCCATCAGGCCAACGGGATTCTATCGGAATAAGGCTAAATCCATTCTGAAATGCTCCCAGGAGTTGGCGGCCCGATTCGGAGGAAAGGTCCCAAAGACTCTTGAAGAGCTGGTGACGTTGTCCGGCGTGGGAAGAAAGACAGCCAATGTCATCTTAGGGAATGCCTTTGACATACCCGGAATCGTTGTCGATACCCACGTCCATCGGGTAAGCCAGAGGATCGGTCTGACGAAGAACGACGACCCCGTCAAAATTGAGTTCGACCTCATGGAGATCGTTCCGAAGGAAGAATGGACTCACTTCTCAAACCTTCTGGTCTGGCACGGCCGCAGGACCTGTGTGGCAAGAAAGCCGCTCTGCCAGCAGTGTTCCATTCGGAAGTGGTGCGACTATGGATCCCGATTACTAAAGAAATCCAAATTTCAAACTCCAAATGTCAAATGAATGTCAAAACCCAAATTTGGATTCTGAAACGAGTTCAGAATGACATTATTGTCATGCCGAACTTGTTTCGGCATCTCATTTGACCTTTGGATTTGATTTGGCCGGCAAGTGCCCTGACAAACCCCACTTTGCAAGACGGGTCGAGGGGCACAATGTAGATGATATTTCATTACCGGGAAGCGTCGCCGTTTGGGCGGAAAGCTTCACATTTGCACTTTGGCATTTGAAATTTTTTCTATTCGATTCACATAAACCGTCGCCCCCAATACTATGGTTCTTCCAAAAAAGATTCATGAGAAGATTTTTCTGATGGAAGAGGTCATCAACTTCCCAACCTCCCTTCTCTTCCATAAGAACTATCATTGGGAAAACCTTCCTCTGGTCCACTACTCTAACCTGGCAGGAGCAGTTTTCTCGCTGGCAGAAAGAGGACGTAAGGTAGTCATCGTCACCGGTTTCTATGTTCCGGCTGGAAATCCGCCGGCCACGGAGACCGATGGGCCTCCTGGAGCCCTCATCCTGGCTGAAGGATTGAAATATCTCGGAATGGAGGTAAGCCTCCTTTCGGATGAATATACCCTGTCGACGCTGAAGGCAGGATTAAAAATCCTCAATCTTTCCGAAAAAGATGTCCCTCTGATGCGCTTTCCTCTGGAGCATTCGGACCTGGATCACTCGAGCCGAACGATCAACGAAGAGATTGAAAGTCCTCTCTCCATCCATTTTGCCCGAGAGTTTATGAACGGCCCTCTGGGCAGAGACCTCACCCATCTCGTTTTTATCGAAAGGGTCGGACCCAATCATACGCTTGAATCCTTTTTAGCTCAGGAGCGGCTGGGTACCCCGCCCTTGAAGGAGTTTGAAACCATTCTCCCGCCTCTGCTGAGAAACCGATGCTTCAGTTCCCGTTTGGAGGACATCACGCGCTTCACTGCAAAAACCCATTTCCTTCTCGAGTTCGGAAAAAAATGGAATCCATCCATCGAGTCCATTGGGATCGGAGACCGCGGCAATGAGATTGGCTCAGGAGTGATTCCATGGGTGGTCTTCAAAGAACATGCCATCACGAATCGAGAGCCCGTCTTCTGCTGCCGTCTGAAGACGGACCACTTCATCTCCTGTGGAATCTCAAACTGGGGAGGGTATGCCTTGATGGCAGGAGTGGCGTTGGCAAAGGGGAGATTGGATGTCCTCGAAAAGATCTCTCCGGAGCAGGAAGGGAGGGTCTTGGACTACCTCATCCATCATGGTCCATCGATTGACGGGATCACCCTGAAGCAGGATTACTCTGTGGATGGAATTGAATTTAACGACTATATGAAGGTCATCGAGCGGCTGAAAGAGATCGCCTTTGAATAGGAGACAAAAATGAAAAAAGATTGACAAAATAAGCGATTATGCTATTAGAGACTAAACACCCTTCGCCTGGAAGGCGAGGGGTTTTGGAAGCGTGTCGACTTGGGTTCTATTCCGTTTTCTTTGTCATTCCTGCGGAGGCAGGAATCCAAGAGAAAATTTGAAATGTAGAAATTCCTGGATACCCGCTTTCGCGGGTATGACAGAACGAGGGGATTGCTTTCTAGGGTTGGCTCATGTTCGCCTTACTCACATGACGCCTATTTTCGCTTCGCCTGAAGGCGAGGGGTGTCCACCATCCCGATGGTGACACTTAAGGTTTTGTTACCTCACTCTAACAATTTCTATATTAAGGAGGTGATGAAAGAATATTGATAGAAAAAGCTCAACTCTATTAGAATATCCAAGGAGGTGTAAAATGAAAGGGGGAAAATATTTCTTAATTTTTCTGGTTGCATTAGTTTCTGTTGGAATCTGCCTTTTCTCTACCGCTTTTGCTCAGGAAAAGGTCGTGAGAATGGCCTTAAAGGCCTCAGACATTCGATCCTTGGACCCCCATTATGGGACGACAACGATCGATTATGCCTGCATTGACCCGATGTTCAATGGCCTGGTCCGTTTCAAGCCTGAAGACATCAACCCTGAAAAAATTGAACCGGACTTAGCTGAAAGGTGGGAGCGATCAAAAGATGGTCTTACCTGGACATTCTATCTTCGCAAAGGGGTAAAGTTTCACAAGGGATATGGGGAGATGACAGCTGAGGATGTTAAGTTCTCTTTAGAAAAAGCGGCGAATAAAGCCACTTCAGGATTTGCGGCAGACTATGCTGCCCTGGCAAAAGTGGAGGCTCTTGATAAGTATAAGGTCCGGCTGACGTTTAAGAGCGCTATCCCATCCGTTTTGGGAATTCTGACAAACTACCACGGGGGATACATCGTCTCGAAGAAGGCAGTGGAAGAGAGGGGCGACAAGTTTAAGGTAGATCCGATTGGGACGGGTCCTTTCATGTTGAAAGAGTACGTCCCTAAAGAAAAAATCGTGGAGGCCCGCCACCCAGAATACTTCAGAGGAAAGGCTAAACTCGACCGGATCGAGCTCTGGTTTATGCCCGATGCAAGCAGCCGTGAAATGGCTTATCGGAAGGGCGAGATCGATATCGTCGAAGGGGAAAGAGAACAGGCCTGGGTGAATAAGATGAGGCAAGTCCCTGGGACAGCGATTGAGATCTTTGGCCCTGGTGAAACCCTTGTTATCCATTTTAATATGACCAAGAAACCGCTGGATGACATCCGAATTAGGCAAGCCATCTGTCATGCCATCAATATCGATGAGTTGATGAAATTTCTGGGACCGGATGTGACCGAAAAACTTGTCTCACCGATTCCGATGAGCTATCTGGGCGGGACAGACAAAGTCCCCAGATATGAATTCAACCCGGAGAAGGCGAAAAAACTTATGGCAGACGCTGGATATCCTAAGGGGTTCGAAATGTCCATGGTGATCACAGAGATGTCGGATTACCGTCGACCCATGGAGCAAGTTCAGGAGCAACTCCGAAGGGTCGGGATCAATTTAAAAATGGACGTCATTGCCCATTCTGCCTTCCACGAACAAATCCGGAAGGATGTCAATCCTATGGTTCTCTATGTTTGTGCCCGCTTTCCAACCGCAGACCCTATGCTCACCCAGTTCTATTATTCCAAGTCGATCGTCGGAACTCCTACCGCCATTACCAATTTCTCTCATTACAACAAGATTGACGATTTGATTGAAAAGGCAAGGGTGGAGTCCGATGCTAAAAAACAGAAAGCCCTGTGGGCAGAAGCCCAGAAAAAGATTATTGAGGATGCAGCAGCCCTTCCGCTCTGCATCACGAAGTTTGTCTTTGGGAGAAAGATCAATGTCGATTTGGGA
>Ga0224495_10000673_pt1 | contig 26106 bp, 26 predicted proteins | sample SF_Jul11_sed_USG_FD_168128 | JGI IMG/M metagenome (GOLD analysis project Ga0224495, IMG submission 168128) | Sediment microbial communities from San Francisco Bay, California, United States - SF_Jul11_sed_USGS_4_1 | ecosystem: Environmental > Aquatic > Marine > Sediment | place: USA: California...
AACTTTTTCGCGAGACTCAAGCAATTCCGTGCCATTGCCACTCGCTACGACAAACGTGCAGCCAACTTCCTTGGTGCGATCTATCTCGCTGCTTCAATGACATGGCTTAATTGATGACACGCCCTAGCCGGCACGGCAATCTTCTCCGATCCCTCCTGGGGCATTATGCGACAGCTTCGGTAAGACCTAGGGCCTTCAACTCCCCACTGTGGCGGTGGACTCAGATCGGTTCGGTCGTTATGTGATCAGAACTTCCTGTTTTTCCATGTGGTTGTGCTCGAAGTGGTGGTGTGTCTCCTCTGGCATTGACGTTGCGGAATAGACCAAGTGGACTGATCCGACGAAGGCTCGCATCTTCTGCCGTGGTTGCAGAGGAATGATGATGGTGGTGGGTGAAGGTTGGAAGCTGGGGTGGCCGCAACATGGAGCGTGATCGGTGACACAGAGATGCGTGACAACCGCGAAGAGAGGGTGTGTTTTGCGTTGGGGCTGTATGCTTGCTGCGGTCATAGGCTGGTGGGCTGTTGTGCCGGCTCACCTGTCGTCTGCGCAGCAGGCCAGCCCAGTCGTGTACCTCGTGCCGATCGAAGGCGTGATCGACCTTGGTCTGGCGCCTTTCGTTGAACGGACCTTGGACGAGGCCGCCGGGAGTAGCGCCGCAGCGGTGATTCTTGAAATCGACACCTTCGGTGGACGCGTGGACGCCGCGGTCCTGATCCGCGATGCCTTACTGCGATCGAAGGTGAAGACGGTCGCGTTCATCAACAAACGGGCCATCTCGGCCGGGGCCCTGATCAGCCTGGCAGCGGAACACATTGTCATGGCGGAGGGAGGTACGATCGGGGCGGCGACACCAGTCCAGATCGGTTTGCCGGGGACTCCAGCTCAGCCGGTCGAGGAAAAGACGGTCTCCTATATGCGAAAGGAATTCCGTGCGACCGCGGAAACCCGTAAACGGCCTCCGTTACTTGCTGAAGCGATGGTGGATGCGGACGTTGAGGTCCCTGGCTTAATTGAGAAGGGGAAACTGCTCACACTCACGACCGACGAAGCCCTGGAACACAAACTGGCCGACTTCCGCGCCGACCGACTCGATGGCGTGTTGAGCCTATTGAAGCTAGAGAATGCCGAGGTCCGTCGCGCGGAGGAAACCTGGGCGGAATCGCTGGTCCGGGTCCTCACACATCCGGTCGTGAGCGGGGTTCTGATTGCGGTCGGGATGCTCGGGATCCTGGTTGAAATTCAGACGCCTGGCTTCGGTGTGCCTGGTGCGGTTGGTCTTACCAGCATGGCCCTCTTCCTATGGGGCCATTGGCTGGTTCGTCTTGCCGGATGGGAAGAGATGCTTCTCATCGGGATCGGACTGATCCTGCTGGCGATCGAAGTGTTTCTGATTCCCGGGTTCGGCATCTTCGGGGGGCTCGGCATTGCGGCGTTGCTCGGTGGGCTTGGGCTGAGCCTTGTGGGAGCCGGGGCCACATGGGGCGTGATTCTGTTTTCCGTGGGACAAGTGATGCTCGCATTGCTGATCGCCATCGTGGTGGCGCTCGCGTTTCTGAGGGTCGTTCCACGTCTTCCGTTCGGCCGGCCATTGGTGCTGGAGACTGGATTGCAGGCTGAGTCGGGTTATGCCTCTGCGCCGGAAACGGATCGGCGCTGGCTCGGCAAACGGGGCACCGCCGCCTCAACGTTGCGGCCAGCCGGAATCGCTCACTTCAACCACGAGCGGGTTGACGTGGTGACGGAAGGCGAATTTATTGAAGCCGGTGAGACCATTGAGGTCATTCGAGTGGATGGCAATCGTATCGTTGTCCGGCCCATCCAACCGAGTCCTGAAAGGAGTGCGTCATGAACCAAATGGAAACCGGTCTGTTGGGAATCATCACCACGACGATCCTGGTGATCGTCGGCGGCACGCTTTTGCTGTACCTGATTCCCCTGCGCTTGTGGATCGCAGCCTGGGCTTCAGGTGCCTATACGGGACTGGTGACGCTGATCGGGATGCGTCTTCGCCGTGTTCCTCCGGACACGGTGGTCACCGCGCGCATCAGTGCTGTGAAGGCCGGACTCTCCATTCTGCTCAACGATCTGGAGGCGCATTATTTGGCCGGTGGCAACGTCGTGAACGTCGTCAACGCGATGATTTCCGCGGACAAGGCGAACATCCCTATGCCGTTCAAGCGCGCGGCGGCCATCGACTTGGCCGGGCGTGATGTGTTGGGGGCGGTGAAGATGTCGGTGCTTCCCAAAGTGATCGAGACGCCCCGCATTGCGGCGGTTGCCAAGGACGGCATTCAGCTCCATTCTATTTGCCGCGTGACAGTACGGACCAATCTCGACCGGCTGGTGGGCGGCGCGGGCGAGGAGACCGTACTTGCGCGGGTCGGTGAAGGCATCGTGAGCACAATTGGTTCCGCGGTGACCCATAAAGACGTACTCGAAAACCCCGACCACATTTCGAAACACGTGCTGAGCAAGGGACTCGATGCCGGCACCGCATTTGAAATCCTATCGATCGATATTGCGGATGTGGACGTGGGGGAAAACATCGGGGCCAAGCTCCAGATCGACCAGGCCAACGCAGACAAACAAATCGCCCAGGCTAAGGCGGAACAGCGCCGGGCGATGGCCGTCGCGCTCGAACAGGAGATGCGGGCGCGGCTAGTCGAGGCGGAGGCCGAAGTGCCCAAGGCGATGGCGGAGGCGTTTCGTCAGGGAAACCTCGGCATCATGGATTATTACCGAATGAAGAACGTGCAAGCGGACACCTCGATGCGTGACGCAATCGCCGGAACTGGTGAAGAGCCGCCGACCGGACCGACTGAAAAGGAGCGCCGATGATGGAATGGGGAGAGCTGGCGCTTGCGGTGCTCCTGATCACGGCCCTGGTAGCGCAACTCGTGCGTGCATGGAAACAACGGGGTTTTGAACCGAGTGAGGAGGAAGCGGACAGGGAAGTAAGCTCCCTCCTCCAGGAGAGCAAGCGGATCCCTGTACGTGAGCCGGGTGGTCCGAGCGAACAACCGGGCCTGGCACGACCTGCCACGGATGCATTCACGACAAGACGCCCTCGTACATCCCACATCGACGTGAACACACGCAGCATGCGACGCGGGATCATCCTGATGACGATTCTAGAGCCTTGTCGCGGGGTCAATCCATTCGTGTTTCGCGGCTAGCAGAAAGGGGGAAATGCCCTTCGGGGGGGCGGTGGCGCACGGGCGGACCGCACGCCACACAGTGATACAACGGCTGCGACCAGAACAGAGGTCATGCATGGTCGATCCCTCTTCCATCATCGCCGCCAGCGTCTCTGCTGACTAACTCGTCTGCAGCGACTGTTTGATCCATCGTGCCTCCTCCACATGCGCCCGAAACATCGGAAGGGTCCTGTACGACCAATGAAGCACTTCCGGATCCTCCACTGTCTGCATGCTCTCCTCGAACTCTTGTACATCCCTCTGGTGATCCCACAGGATGAACTGCATGTACTCGCGATCGAATGCGTGGCCGGATAGTGACGTGAGCTCCTTCAGTTTCTTCTTGTGTTCGTCGTTTAACTCCGAAGGCAACTGAACGCCTTTCGCGCCTGCCATCTCTTGTATCTCCCGGCTGATCCGTTTGTGGGTGGCGATCATCTCCTCAGCAAATTCCTTCACCCGTTTGCTGGCCGCCCGTCCATCGACAAGTAGGGCGAGCGAGATTTGGGCTTGCTGCATCTCAGCCGCCTTCTTGAGAAACGCTTGGGTGTACGGCTTCGGTTCCGGTTTGGCGCTTTGCGCCCATGCGACCGGGACGACGGCCATTGCGGTGGCTGTAGCAAGACTGATCACGATCGTGCGTATCATGAGTTCCTCCTTGTGTGAATGTTGGGAAGGTTAGTGGATGGTGAATAGGCCTTTGCCGTTCCAGGCTCCAATCTAGAAGTTCGCTGTAACAGACAATCATATGCACGCGGGCAATACCCTAGAGCTGCATGCTTGTGATAATCGTGTTCAACATCCAACCTCCGAGTACTGCGCACTTGTGCAGATGGAATGCCACCAACTCGGATGAGGTTTGAACGATCGGATCAATCCAAATATCGCCGCGTTAGGAGAATGACCGTGCAAACGTCGACATGAGGAGACGGAGAGGTTGGGGAGTTAGGCAGCAGGAGAATCGTCCACCCTGTTGCGAATGTCCGCAGTATTCGGACGTTCAATCCTACCTCCCCACGGCATCGATTCAGAAGTTGCGGGTTTCACCGAACTGTTGCCAGATGAAGTACAGCGGTGTTCCCGCCAAGACAGTCGCGAGTCCCAAGCCTGCTTCCAATGGTCGCTCAGAGACTGCGTTCCAGATGATCACCATCGACATGAGAATGAAGAACCAGGGAACAAAGGGGTAGAGCGGTGTGCGGTAGGGACGGGGAAGATGAGGTTCTTTGCGGCGCAGAATCAGCACTGCTCCCACTGCAAGGGCGCTGAAGATTGTGAGCACGGTGCCGCTGTAGATCACCAGCTGCTCGAAGCTCCCTGAGAGAATCAGGACTGAGGCCCATAGGCTCTGGAGAAGAATGGCGTGGATCGGAGTGCCTCGTGCCTCTGAAGTTCTGCAAAAGTACGCGGGAATCAGCCCATCTTTCGCCATCGCGTAGTACACACGTGGCCCGGCCCACACCATGGCGCTGATCGCTCCTGTGATTAAGAGGCAGAGCAGCATGGTGACGAACCGTGCAGCGTCCGAGCCCAGCAGCGCTACTGCGACTTTGCTCGCGACGGGCAACAGTGGTGGTTGAGCCAAATCCGTGACGGACAACGCGTAGAAGTAGAACAGGTTCAGCGTGAGATAAAGAAATGTGACAAACACCGTGCCGCTGATCAAAGCCCGCGGAATGGTACGAGCCGGTTCGTTGACCTCTCCGGCCAGATAGACCGCGGCATTCCATCCCGAATAGGCGTAGAGGGCAAAGATCAATGACAGGATGGACAGCCCGATGCTCGGGGTTGTCTGTGTGTCGGAAATGCTGAGATGTGTCCACTCGCCTTTCCCTCCCATCACGCCTGCCGCGATCAGTGTGAAGATGGCTCCCATGTTCACCACGGTCAGCGTTCGTTGAAACAAGCCACCTGCTCCTCTTCCGGCAAGGTGAAATGCGGTGATGGACCAGAGGAGGGCAAGAGCGATGACCGTCGAGCGTAGACCTTGATCGCCATCAAAGACAAGAAGCTGATTCACGTAGGCGGCAAAGCTCATGGCACCTGCCGCAATGGCGGCACTGAAGCCGACGGCGAAGGATGTCCATCCGCTTAGAAACCCGATGAGGGGACCATAGGCTCGGTAGAGGTAGATGTATTCTCCACCGGCCACCGGAAGGGCCGTCCCTAGCTCACTGTAGGAGAGCGCGCCTGCAAGGGCGATGAGCCCTCCCATCAGCCAAATGAAAAGAATCCACGCGGGATGGCCGAGATCACGCGCCATAAATCCTGTTGTGGTGAAGATGCCCGTGCCGACGACGTTGCTGACGAGGACGCAGGAAGCGGTAAACCAGCCGATGCGGCGTGAGAGTGAGGACGGATCGTTCTCGGCTCTGTCCATCGGTGTGGTTCGTCCCTATTTCTCTTCGGATCGAACCAGCGGCACAAACCGCACGAGGGTGAGGGTCTTTCGCTGATAGCCCTCTGCTGTCCGGTGATAGAGTTCCAGGCTTTGGATGCCTCGACCGACCGGCAGGATCAGTCGACCACCTATCGCTAACTGGTCGAGTAGCGGTTGCGGGACGTGGTCTGGTGCGGCCGTCACAATGATGGCGTCGAAAGGGGCTTCCTCGGGCCAACCTTGGTACCCATCGCCCACGCGAACTCGGATATTGTTGTAGCCTAGCTCCGCCAGCGCCTGTTCCGCTTGACGAGCCAGCGGCTCCACGATTTCGATGGTCAGGACCTTGTCGACTAGCTCGGCAAGGATGGCGGCCTGATAGCCGGATCCGGTCCCGATCTCAAGAACCTTATCCGTCTTCTTGAGCTTCAGTACATCCGTCATCTCGGCGACCAAAGAGGGTTGCGAAATGGTCTGGCCGTGACCTATGGACAAGGGGCCGTCAATGTAGGCGAACAGGGAATACCTCCACGGCACGAAGCGATGGCGCGGCACACGTCTCATCGCAGCAATCACGGCGGGACTCTTAATGCCGTGAGGGACAATGTACTGATCAACCATCCGGTTGCGCTCGGTCTCGCGGTTGGAATCCATGGAAGAAGACTCCGTTGCTCGGCCACATGAGGAAACCCAGATTGGAAGACTGATGATGGCGACGCAAGTGAGTGTACAGCACAAGGGACGTTGATCGGAACGTCTCATGGCCCTCCCTCGCTAAGCAGTCAAGGTCGTCATGTTGAAAAGGAGCAATCACGATGCCACGCCGTTGAATGAAATAGTGGGCCAAAGGCCTGTTGAGTCGATGAAGGTGTGGCGTTGCACTACAGAGGAAATCTTGGCGCTGTGGCATCTTAACCCGGTGGGTAGGTTCATTGAACTTGTGTTTATGCCCCAACCTCTCATAGGGGCTTGGTTTTTCCTCGTGCCCTTGAACGGCACCGGCTTTGCTCTTTTTGACCTTCTACAGTTGACATCAGGAGAGAACCCCCATGCCAACCGATCTCCAGCCCGCGTTGTACTGTGAACCCATGGCGGACCACTTCGTCCGATGCACGCTCTGTCCCCATGATTGCAAGATTGCGCCGGGCCATCGAGGGGTTTGCGGAGTTCGGATCAATCACGGTGGCCAACTCTTCACGCGGGTGGCAGACCGCATTGTGTCCGCAGAGGTTGATCCGATCGAGAAAAAGCCGCTGTTCCACTTCCTTCCAGGAAGCACTGCGTACTCCATTGCAACGGTCGGCTGTAATTTTCGCTGCTGGTTCTGCCAGAACTGGACCATCTCACAATGGCCGAAGCTGAAGGAGTTGGTGGATCGGGACGTGGAGACGCCATCCACCGCCGGTGCGCATCCGGCGAATGAGTGGTGTGCGGAGTCAGAACCACCCGAGGCACGCTGGGGAATCGGGACGCCGGTGGTTCCCTCCGAACTGGTGGCTCAGGCCGAACGAACAGGGTGCCGAAGCATCGCCTATACCTACACGGAACCGACGATCTTCTACGAACTGGCCCTCGCCACAGCACGACTAGCGTCGGCGGCTGGGATAGGTAACATCTTTGTGACGAACGGATTCATTTCGCTCGATCCTCTGCGAGAGATCGCGCCGTACCTCGGCGCGGCGAACATCGACCTCAAATCCTTCCGCGATAGCTACTACAAGAAACTGTGCGGAGCCAGGTTGGAGCCGGTCTTGGCGGCCATTCGGGAATACAAGAAACTCGGCGTCTGGATCGAACTCACCACGCTGCTGATTCCGGGGTTGAACGACGAGGACGGCGAGTTGAGAGACATCGTACGTTTCATCAAGGCCGAACTGGGGCCTGATGTCCCCTGGCATATCAGCCGCTTCTCCCCTGCTTACAAGATGGAACACTGGCGGGAAACGCCGATCAGTTCGTTACTGCGAGCCAGGGAGATCGGCCAAGAGGAAGGGTTGCGTTACATCTACCTGGGAAATGTGCCTCAAGAAGAAGGTGCCGAGAACACGGTCTGCCCAGGTTGTGGAACGGTCGTGATCCGACGATCGGGATTCTCCGTGGTGGACAATCGGCTTCAGGCCGGACGATGCCCGAATTGCAGCCAATATCTGATGGGGCGTTGGGCTGTCGGGAGCTGAGAGGGTGTGAGGCTGAGTGTATGTGACGCCGATATGCGCCGCTGAACAGGAGCATCACGAAGGAAGAGCTTGAGGAAGCGCTAGAGGTGGCCAAGGCAGCCGGACTCCACCGGCTCCATCAAAAGCGACCAGGCTCAGCGGTGGCCTGGATTGCGGAGGTCTGAGCCTATGGGTTTGATTGAGCCGATGATACTCGAGTCATCTCGAATTGCTCCCGCAGAGGAAGCGATGGAGATTGTGGAGCGGAAGGGGCTGGGTCATCCCGATACCATTTGCGACGCCGTGATGGAATCCGTTGCGGTCGAGCTGGCGCAGGCCTATCTCAAGCGGTGCGGCCGCGTCCTCCACTTTAATGCCGACAAAGGGATGTTGGTGGCCGGCCAGGTTGCTTGTCATTTCGGAGGAGGGTCGATGCTGGCTCCCATGCGGTTGGTGATGGGCGATCGAGCCACCTACGAATGGAAGCGCAAGCGCATCCCGGTACAGGCGATTGCCGAACGCACGGCATACAAATGGTTCAAGCAGCATTTGCCGCGCGTCAAGCCTTTCAAGGATCTGGAATGCCAAGTTGAACTGAAACCGGCATCCGAGGAACTTTGCTCTGTGACCGAACGGCCGCAGGAACCCGTCGCCAATGATACCTCCGCCACCGTGGGGTACGCCCCGCTGACGCCGACGGAGCGTCTGGTGTTCCAGATCGAACAATATCTGAACGGCCGCTCCTTTAAGAAAGAGTTTCCTGACACGGGAGAAGATGTGAAGGTCCTCGCTGTGCGAAGGGGCAGGGATCTCAGTCTGACGGTGGCCATGCCATTTCTGGCTCCATTGATCCGCAATGAGTCTGAGTATTTTCACCGGAAGGCGTTGGTGGAACGGGTGCTGACGAATTTCGTGACACGTAAGAGCGGGAACGGCGTCTCTCCGCACGTATTCTTGAACGTGCTGGATCGGCCCGGCGCCGGCGAGGCCGGCGGCTCTCTGACGCTGCTGGGAACGTCGGCGGAGGCGGGAGATTCCGGAGAAGTCGGGAGGGGTAATCGCGTCTGCGGAATCATTTCACTCCGTCGGCCGGCCAGTGCAGAGGCAGCGCCAGGCAAGAATCCAGTGGCCCACGTGGGGAAAATCTACAATGTGTTGGCTCAGATGTTGGCGGAGGACATCCATAAGAAAGTGCACGGGCTGCTGGACGTGACTGTATGGATGACGAGCCAGATCGGTCATCCGATTTCCTCGCCTCAATCCGTAGTCGTCGAGGTCATTCCGGCAAGCGGGACGACGCTCGCGGCCGTGCGTCCGCAAATTCAGCGCGAAGTCCAGCAGGCCTTCGCCCACATGAAATCCTTCTGCAAAGCGTTGACGCGTGGCGTGTACGGCGTGTGCTGAGTTAACGGAAAAGTCCCAGTCGACTTGCTCCGCACGTTTCTCACACATTTTCGTATCAGCGGTCGAGCCCTAAGCAAACCTCGTGTTGAACGTCATGGAACCATGAGCGCTGCCGGTGCTCGCCGATAAACTCCCTCTTTTTCAGACCACGGAATCAGGCCGGCGTCCCCGTCCGGCAATCGTTCGTTTTTTCCGAGAACGATGGCGCCCCCGACATGCATTCGAGCTATGACGTCACGCAACGTCTTGCTCTGCAATGGCCCCTCGAAGTAGGTGAATGCCAAGTACCGGCACAGGATGAGGTGAAATGTTTCCTCGGGCAGCGCTTGTCGAATGTCCTGTTTCAAAAAGGTCACCGGTTCCCGAAACTCAGGCTTGATCATCCAGAATCCTTCTGACGTGCGATCGAACCCCTTCATGCGCCAGCTCTCCGGAAGATCCTTCAGACTACTCGGCGTGTAACAAGCTCGCTGAGCCCGTGCAATGGCCTGATCGTCGACGTCGGTCGCCAGAATGGCAAGCCGAATGGCCGGAAATCGAGCTTCGAGTGTCAACTTCCAGAGGAGCGATAGGCTATATGGTTCTTCTCCGCCCGCACAACCGATGCTCCAGCATCGTAGAGTGCTTCCACCCTCCGCGAGTGCCTGCCGAGCCAGAGACGGCAACACCTCTTGCTCAAGAAACTCAAAGACGGCCTTGTCTCGATAAAACCGCGAGATTGAAATCCAACACAAAGAGTCCAGAACAGTCCATTCTTCCGGATGGGTCTCCAGATATCTCTGATAGTCGGCGACAGTTGAAAGGCTCAGGGATTCCAGTCTCCGCTGAATCTGTTTGTAGACCTGCCGCCGCACCTTGCGATAGCCCGGCCAGACGAGCCCCAGCTTCGGTAGGCACCCTTGCAGGAATTGCACCCCTTCCGCATCTTTCATCGCTTCACAGAGGCAATGGCAGGAAACGAGAATCCGCAACTCCGACCGGCGAGAACCTTTTCTCCCTCACCTCCTGAATCGCCCCATGAGCTGCGTTTCGCCGAGAATATGTCCCTTCGCGGCCTCCAGCACCTGCGATTTGGTCACGCGAGGCTTCAAGTCGAGCATGGTGTTCAGCGCGTAGAGCCTGAAGTAATACCGATGGGGATTGCCGGGTGGGGGACAGGGACCGCCGTAGCCCACTCGCTTGAAGTCGTTGAGTCCCTGCCTGGCGCGGTTCGGCAACGTGTCCTGTGTCGGCAAGCCCTCGGGAAGCTCCCGTGTCTCCGGAGGCAGATTAAAAAGAACCCAGTGCACCCAGGTGCCGACCGGTGCATCCGGGTCATCGCAAATCAGGGCAAAGCTTTGAGTGCCCTCCGGAGGATTGCTCCAATGCAGCAGGGGCGATACATCGCGGCCCTCGCACGTAAATGGATTGGGGATCGTGCCTCCCTCTGCGAATGCCGGACTGGTCAGTGCAAAAGCCATGGTCTCCCTCCCTGCCAATAGCTAATCGTAAACAGGTCACAGCTTCTGTTGAGGATTTCCTGCTCCTTCGGTTCCAACGAGACCTGCATCGTCATGCTCCCTTCTCTACAGTCGTTCCTGCAACTCACTCGTGAGCTCATCCGGGAGGCGGTCACGATTTTCCCTTGTGACTGTCACAACACGGCAGTCGGGCTTCCGCTTCACCTGTCTGATCAACCCCTCGCCTTTCAACGCAATTGTAGCGAGAAGAATTTTCGGACCGTCCAGCAACAGCGTGACAAGGTCGATAAATCTCTTGGAGAAGCACTCCATCTTGCCGATCTCGTCGATGATGATGAGGGAAGACGGCGAGTGCCGGAGGTCCAGCTCCTCTAACAACCGTTCAAAGCCCGCCACATCCACTCCGTAGCGGCTGACTCGGTGAGGCCCGGGGTGGCGGACATGGGAAAGGACCAATTGCCGGCCGCAGAGGGTGACGAGCCGAAAGCCTTCTCTAGTTCCCCGTTCGTTCCGGATTTCTTCCGTGTAGAATCCCGCCGGTCGATATTCCGTCAGGCGCTCTACAAGTTTTCGAATCAGTGTGGTCTTGCCGACGCCAGGCAGTCCGGTAATCAGAATATGCGAAGCCATGCACCGACGATTCCGTCAGGTTTTGCGTTTGTGGATCGTGATGTGATTCCCGTCCGGATCCTCGATCACGGCCATCCGACAGACTGGTGTCTCGAAGACTTCTGCGACGAACGGCACAGCTCGTTCCTTCATCTTGTGCACAAACGCCTCAATGTCCGACACCTCGAACGCTACCACCGCACCCTTCGCTCCCGGCGTATGGCCCATCTCCGTCGTCGTGATTGCGAAGGTCGAACCTCCTATGTCGTATTCCACCCAGACGTCCCGATAGTTGTAGCTCACGTGCAAGCCGAGCACATGTTCGTAGAACGCTCTGGCCCGTTCCATGTTTGAGACCGGATAGGCGGTGAATGCCATCGAGGTAATCATGCGATGTATCCTTTCATGCCAAGAACCCCCATTTTGCCGTCACTTGATCGGCCGGGGGATGGTAGGAGCGAAGTTTGATCATTCCCGCTGAATCGTGAGTCGGCTCGTCGGACCAGAGGGGAAACTGGTCGCCGGTCGGAGCGGTGATTGAGTCGATATAATCCCATGCGTCTCCGTCGCTGAAGACGACGATCTTCCACCCGTTGCTCGTCTGATAGGAGACCTTTCCGAGCAGGATATCCCCTTCTGCGAGCTGCACGGTCACCTGTCCGCATTCGATTTGGTGAAGCTCAGCGAAGGCTGCATCGATGAATTCATCTTGGGTCATGGATCCTCCGAATAAGTATCGCTTACAGGAAATACGCGATTGTTAACGGACGAGGTGGACACCATACGGCCCTTGCGCGATCTCATAGGAACTTCCCGTCGCTTCGTCTGGTGCCACAGGCAGATTAGCCCTGCATCACGTGGTACCGTGCCGCGTGTTCGAGCACCTGTTGAATATGGACGTCTACCTGTCTGAGCACCGAGGGAGACACCGCATACCCGTCGCTCTCATAGGTGAGAATGGGCATGCCTTGCCGGATACTGAGTGGCTTAAGAATCGCTTCGGATATTCGATAGGGGAGACAGTTGAACGGCCCGATGACGAGCATGCCGTCGTACCCCTCGCGAGCGGCTTCCAATCCCTTGCCCACTGTGGGGAGAAGTTCACCGTAGATGGCGGGCGACACATGCTCCGCGCCTCTTTCGAAAATGGCCGAGAGCGCGTTGGGTCCGGCCACTAATAAGCCAGTCTCCCGGAAACGTTCACGAGAACGCTCCTCCTCATGCTTCAAGGTGTAATAGCTCAGCCATTGCTCAATGTACCCTTTGCCTTCCGGCTGAAACATCCTCACGCAGGCCTTGGCTAACGCCAAGCCGCCTGGTTTCATGCCCCAGGCACCGGCCGTCTCCGCCATCGGGTGATAGGCGGCATAGAGAAACAACTCGCTCAGATCGACCGGTTTGAGGATGATGCCCCGTTCGGCATAGAGGTCGCGCACGCCGTCCATGAAAAAGGAACTGAAGCGGGTGAAGAAGTCGCCGGCTACGACGACGCGCGGGCAGGTACGGGGATCTCGGGAGCGCGGCAGGCGCGCCAACCGCTCGATGAAGGCGGGGAGACCGGCCTTGAACTCGTCACGCGAATGAGCGCCTGTGGCGAGCCGCACCCATTGCTGTTGCAGTTGATCGAGCGTTCCCTCCTGTCCCACAACACGAAGCACCTGGTCCATTTCTACCAAGATGTCGCCGAGGATGATCGCCTGTGCCAGATGTTGCGCAAGAACATTTTTATCGAAACCAAGGAAGTCGTTCTCCGGTTGAGGGTTGAAGAGGAACAGATCGGTCAGCCGCTGCTCCGCCAGGAACCGTTCAAAATACCCCATGTAGGCGTCGCTGACACAGGGAGCGCCCCCTTGGAGCATGTAGAATCCAGCGACTTCTCCGGGCTGCCGATGCTCATGGACCTGGAGCAGCTGGCCGATGCAGATCGGCAAGGGGAGACATTCGCGGCCGGAGGTGTATTGGAGCCCTCTGTCGAGTTGAGCCCGGTCGAGTGGAATGACGGCGCCGGGGTGAAGCCCGAGCCAGCCAGCTGCCATGGCAAAAGCCTGGGTGTGGTAGGGCGAAAAGTTTGGGAAGTACACTCGGACTCGCGGGTCCGTGAGCGGTACAGACTCGCCGTTTGATCGGACGACCCTGCCTCCTCCGACCAGCCGGCACGGAACGAAAGGGCCGGCCCCGAGGGTCTGCACCTCCCGATAATTGTGGATGATGTCCAAGAACGCTTCCAGCCTGGTTTGCACTCCGGCATCGGCGGTATGCGCGTCGATCTCAAGGACGAGATACGGTTTCGATCCCAATTCTGAAGCAAGTATGGAGTGGGTGAACGCGTCGATGGTGCAGCTGAAATTGCTGACGCTCAGGAGAAAGAGATTGGGGTGCCGCTTCGCGATGCCGACGGCGTTCAGGATTTGATTCGCAAAATGCCAGGAGGTGGGGCCCTCTGCTGCCGGCAGCAGACAATCGGCCGGAATGACGGTGACGCCCATGCTCGAGAGTTTCTTGCCCACCGATTGCGACGCCTCCGGCGTGAAGGCGTTGTAACTGTGTCCGGCGAGGAGAATGGCCGGCCTGCCCGCCGCGAGAGCTGCATCGAGGGCCTGTTTTCCGAAATCACGCAGCGTACGCTCCGCGTCTGTCTGTGCCTGTATGGCGGCCGCCCAGGCGCTGACGGCCGACTCGCGCCTGACGCCCAACTCTCCAACGGCCATATCGACCAGGGCGGAGCAGGTCTCGTAGCCGTCGATGAACTCCAAGACAGGCGACAAGAGGCGGCTATTGGGAAACGCCTTGGCCAGGAAATAGGGGCCGGCCTGTGTAATCGGACAGAGGTAGGAATCACGGCACTGGTTCGGATGGGGCATCCGAACGACGTGCGGGATGAAGATCAAGCCGATGCCTTTCTTGACTAGATCCAAGACAGCACCGTGGGCAATCTGTGCGGGAAAACAAAACCCCGAATGCGAAGTCAGATCCCCACGCGGGTCCACGTCCGACAGCACGACCTGCATGCCGATTTCGGAGAAGAACGTGGAGTACAGTGGAAACAGTGAATGCGTTGTGAGGGCCCTGGGAATGCCGACGCGCGCTCCGCTCGCTACTGTGACCGCGGCGGAACGGCCCAGGGATTCGCGGACAAACGCCTTCGCGCTTTCGTAGGCGGGCCCCACGCCCCAATGCGTGCGTTCCACGCGCTCATACTTCGGCGTCGCAGCCGGTCTCATCGGCGGGACCCGAAAAAGCACCTCGGCGCGTTTTTCGACGAGGTCTGGAGCCGCCGTGGTCCTCGCCTTTCGCTTCCACACGTTCTCATAGAGGCTGCACCGGCCCCCGAAAGGAAACCGGCGACCTGCGACCTCGAACCGGTCGATAGTGCAATACATTTTGCAGGCGCCGCACGTGAACCGGCCGACGCGTTTCATCTCCGGAGCCGCCAGCGTGAGCAGATCAACAGTGCGGCCTGACACCGTACCGGAACGTTTCAGGGCCAGAAGTCCGACACCTAGCGCTCCGAGCAATTCCGGGCTGGGTGGGATCACGACCTGGCGGCCGACACTGTGGGCGAAGGCGTATCCGAGGGCACGGTTGAGCGCCACACCGCCTTGCAGGAAAATCTTTTTCCCGACGTAGCGTGGTCCCTTGACGCGATTCAAATAATTGCCAGCGATGGCGTACACCAGCCCGGCGATGATGTTGTCGCGGGGATGTCCCTGTTGCTGAGCGAGGCGAATATCGGAATTGATGAAGGCCGCGCAGGTCGCCTTGAAGTGCACGGGGGATGAGGCGGCCAGCGCCAGGTCGGCGATGTCCGACACCGTGATGCCCAAATCACCGTGGGCGCTTTCCTCCAAGAACGAGCCTGTGCCTGCCGAACAGGCGTTGTTCATCGCGTAATCGATCGGCACACCGTTGCGCAAATAGATGTACTTGGAGTCTTGGCCGCCGATCTCGAAGATCGTATCCACGTCCGGATCGAAATGCGTTGCGCCGGCCGCATGGGCCGAAATCTCGTTATAGACATGTTCCGTACCGAGGTAGGCGCCGGCGAGTTCACGAGCCGATCCGGTCGTGCCGATCAATCCGATCGGACGATTACCCACCTGCCCGATGAGTGCCTGCAGACACTCACGGGTGGCCCCCACTGGATTTCCTTTGGTGCGCCCGTAATATGAGGCCACCACAGCCTGCGTCGAGGGGTCGAGCAAAATAGCCTTGGTAGTCGTTGATCCCGCATCTACTCCAAGGACCAGAGGGCCATTAGGAGGAGCCTGCCACGGAGGGGTGGCGATCACTTGCACCCGTTCGCCATAGAGATGGAGCGGCGGGAGGCGGCCGAGGCTCGGCTGCACTCCAATCTTCGGAGCGGTTTCACTGGGAGCATCTCGTACGAGCAAGGCTGTGCCCCAGGCTTCGAACCACGGACTTTCCGGCAGCACCACAAACTCCATGGCGGGAAGCTTGGCGCGCAACGCTGCCACCATCGCATCGTTGCGTGTGACACCGCCGATCAACAGAACTCGTTTCAGCTCGCGCGTGCCTTTCTCCAACAACGCGATCACTTTGTTGGACATGCTGTCGTGCAGTGTGTGGAGAATATCTTCGGGCGTGGCCTCGTTGCGGTTCAGTTTGTGGGTGATGTCGGACTTGCAATGGACCGAACAGCGTGACGCCAGGGGCACGACCTTGCCGCCGAAGGACCGCCGGATTGCTTCCTCCATCTCCAGGCCCATGCGGCCGATCTGCTGCACGAAAAATTCGCCGCTACCCGCCGCACATTTATTGTGGGACACCACATGGGCAATTCTGCCGTCCATCAATAGGTAGACGAGGAAGGATTCCCCACCGAGCGACGCGACCGCGTCATACGTGCCGTCCACCTCGCGGAGCGCCCGCTGCACGGCGGCGACTTCTGAAATATGGCCGAGCTGGCCGGACACACCGAAGTATTCGGCATCGGCGAACTCCGGCCGGGCAAGTACCTCATTGAGCACCTCGATCGGTCTGCCTTGATGGGCGAGAACGGTCGCGCTTCGAGAATCACCTCGAAGGGCGGCTACCTTCACCGTGAGGGCGCCGATGTTCACACCGACATAGGCCATGATCTCCCCAACCTCACCATGAGCCGACGGCTGACGTGGAACGAGCAGGATCTTCAAAACTCACACACGATGCCTCTTGGTCGGCTGAAAATGGCCGAATCGTAGGAGCCTCTCTTCAGGGGGGAGGGAGTTGACTCACAATCTCCCGCTCCGCCTCCAGCCAATCATCAAGAGCATATCCATGCCGATAGCCCCGTTCGCTATAGAGTTCATAGGCCCGCTTCGCAATCAACATATGCGGCTCCTCACAGGGTGATACCGGTTGACGCGTCTGTGCGGCAGCGGAAGCCTTTGCCTTGGTTGATATACTCGCTGGCGCTCGGGACTTTGTCTTCTTGGTCTGTCGCGAAGGTTCGAGGTTCATGACTCTGTGATCCTCCTTTGAGGGATTGTTGATATGGATAGAAGCCAACTACATGAAAACCTGAAGGTGAGCAACGATCATGCCGTACGTCAGGTATGTGGAATAGCATGCGGCGCGGTGGTCCTTGTTGCAAATCAGGGCAGTCTGCTTTGATACACTGTCGCCTTCTACCACAGACTTCTGCAAGGTGGCCCTGACATGCAGTCTCCGCCCCTCACCAGAGCTCCGTTCAACCTCTTATGTTATGGCGATAGCCAAGGATTTGTGGTCAGGAAGGGAACGCGGTGAGTAACTGTGGGCTGTATCGAGGATACCCTGCCCGGGGTAACCGCTCATGGCTTTGCTTTCTTCTCCTCGGGAATGGTTCGTTCGCGCAATTTCTTGACCAATTCCTGATAGGAAGTCTCACGAATGATCTTCTGGAACTGACTCCGATAATTCTTTACCAGACTTATTCCGTCTACGACGAGGTCGTAGGCATGCCACCGGCCTTCATTCATGAGGAGACGGTAGTCGACGGGAATGGTCGTCTTGTCAGAAACGAGCTCCGTTCTGACTTCCGCATAGGTTCCTTCGATCCGTTCCGATAGATATTCCACTTGCTCGCCGCTATAGCCTTCGATCCGTTCGGCGTACCGGTCGATGAGAAAACCCTTGAAGGCCTCGACAAACTCCGTACGCTCGGCCGTGGTCAGAGGTTTCCAGTCGGCGGCCAACGAGCGTCTCGACATTTCTGCATAGTCGAATCTATTGGCGATAGCCTCCGCCAGCATGCGGCGACGAGGCATGAGTTTGGCCGGGTCCTTCAGTGCCGGGTCTTCGAGGATTCGGATGACCTGGGTGATCGTTCCGCGAACTGCTTCGGTAGGTGATTCAGGTCCGGCTGCTGCCACAAGGACGACGGGCCAGACGAGAACGAGCTGCACTGCAGCATGAAGGGCGAAGCCCCGCATAGCCGCGCGCAGCCGCTCTCGAATTACCTCCGCTTGTGGCCACTCGCCAAGCACACAGCCCCCTCCTCCGATACTCGCACCCGTCGACATCACCACGGCACCGTCGAATCCCCTTCGTGATCAGGCGGTGACATGAGTCGATAGCCGTTCGGCGAGTCGTCAATCCATTACGAACGTGACCTTCAGATCCACGCGATACAAGGTGACCTTGTTGTTTTCGACTACGACATGTTGCTCTGCCACCCACGCCGACTTGATCCCGTGGAGGGTCTTGGATGCTCGGGCGATTCCTTGGGCGATGGCGTCCTCGAAACTCGTGGGCGAATCGCAGCTGATCTCGATGATCTTGGCAACGGACATAGACATACCCCTTTCAGTTCATGCGCTTCTGCGCGGTTAGCGGTTAATGGTTCAACAATCTCAGAGCAAGGTAACTGCTACGGTAGTTCAGCAAGAGTGACGCCAAAGTTGGTTCAGTCAGTAGTTGGACACTTCGGCAATATTGCAGGGGATATGACGTGGGCTGAAATCAGAGCCCAAGGTTATTGGGGAACTTTGCTACAAGGAGTGACGACGACCTGTAGCAAGAGGGCACATGTCGCAAGCTGGCATGCCCATCAAGAATCCCCTTAGAAGAATAATCGGAACCTTCTTCTATTTTGTCACAGGCTACTTTCCACAGCGCCTCATTGATACTGCCTGGCTCGACGGGAAGCCCGGAACCTTGGGCAACCGCCACGGCATGTTGGACGCCGGTGCCCATGTGCTGAGAGTGTTCGGAAGACGTCAACAACCGAACGCGCTTGTTGACGCAGTCAAATTCCTTGTGCGACTTCGTCGAGAAAAACCGGTGGGGACCCAGCATGAACCGCCCGAACGGCGCGTTCCCTTGCCTCATCTTATAGTCGGTTAACTGCCATAGGGTGACAAGATCGCCGTCACGGCGAATCGTTGTTGGATCGAAGTACACCATGTTACGTCCTGGGGATTGGTAGGCACTGTCAACGGCCACCCAGTTTTCACCCGGGGGCATTACGCCATAGCCCAGGGGTTGACGGAGCTGGTAACCAGCGTCTCCGCACGAGACCAGCGCGAGCAGAACAACGAGAAGAAGGTAGGGAACAAGAACCTGAGGCACGCATACCTCGTGGATACAACATTCTAAACACAGTCCGAAGGAACGGACAAGCTAAGCTCGGAAGGGGGCGCCCATCTCGAACCCTCAGGTCGAGGGCAAGAGGACACTCATTACACGACATGCTCAGTAAACTGATAGGACATGCCACTGCTGTTGGTTCTGTCCTCTGTAGGAGAGCTGGCACGCCTGTTGACTTTTCCTCCACAGGAACTGGACAACGTCATCGCCAAGAAAATTCGATGAAAGAACCCCACCAGATCGGACGGCAATACCATTCTGTGAAGGAGTTGCGTAGCCATCCACTCCAGCGACATGGCGATCAGCTGGTCAAGCACACCGGCAACGAATGCAACGGGAAGGGTGTAACTTACTTCCCCTGCGGGGACATCGAAACAGCTGCGTCAGGCTAATGATTTCTCAGAGGGAAAAGGGTATTCTTCGGCGGCATCGCCGCCGGAATGGGGTGGATGTTGACGCCAGCCATGAGCCAAGCGCCTTCCATTATTACCGAACTTATAGACCGGTTCGAGCAGAACCGCGAGTCCTATAAAAACCAGGGGTATAACGAAACACAGCTCCGCCGGGAATTTCTCGATCCGTTCTTCGGCGCGCTTGGCTGGGATGTCGCTAACAGGCAGGGGCATGCCGAGGCGTACAAAGATGTCGTTCATGAAGACGCCATCAAGATCGGCGGCAACACCAAAGCACCGGATTACTGTTTTCGCATCGGCGGTGCGCGTAAGTTTTTTCTTGAAGCCAAGAAACCCGCCGTCAATGTCAAAGACGAGATCCCCCCGGCCTATCAGCTCCGCCGCTATGCCTGGTCGGCCAAATTGCCGCTGTCAATTCTGACCGACTTCGAAGAATTCGCCGTCTACGACTGCCGAACCCGCCCCACTCCGTCCGACAAGCCCAGCGTGGGCCGCATTCTCTATCTTACCTATCGAGACTATCTGGCCAGGTGGGATGAGATCGCGTCCATCTTCAGCAAGGAGGCAGTACTCAAAGGTTCCTTCGACAAATATGCCGTCACCGATCGCAAGCGCGGCACCGCTACCGTCGATGCCGAGTTTCTGAAGGAAATCGAAACCTGGCGGGAGGCACTGGCCAAGAATCTCGCGCTCCGCAATCCGAATCTGTCCGTTCACGAGCTGAATTTTTCTGTGCAGCGCACCATCGACCGGCTCATCTTTCTTCGTATCGCCGAAGACCGGGGCATCGAACCGTATGCGAAACTCCAGACCTTACTCAGTGGCTCAAATATCTATGGCAGTCTTCGCTACCTCTTCCAGCAGGCCGACGACCGGTACAACTCCGGCCTCTTTCACTTTCAATCCGAGAAAGGCCGTGCCGAAACGCCGGACGAGCTGACTCCTGGCCTGAAGATCGATGACAAGACCCTCAAGGACATCATCGGACGGCTCTATTACCCCAACAGCCCGTATGAGTTCTCCGTCTTCCCCACGGAAATTCTCGGCCAGGTCTATGAGCAGTTTCTTGGGAAGGTGATCCGGCTTACGTCCGCCCACCAGGCTAAGGTCGAAGAGAAGCCGGAGGTCAAGAAGGCCGGCGGTGTCTACTATACACCCGCCTACATCGTCGAATACATTGTGAAGCAGACCGTCGGGGCTTTGTGCGACGGCAAGACGCCCAAGCAGGTTGCCAAACTCACCGTGCTCGATCCAGCCTGCGGGTCGGGATCGTTTCTGATCGGTGCCTATCAGTACCTGCTGAATTATTACCGCGACTGGTACATGAAGAACGGCCCGGAGAAACACCGCAAGGAACTCTTTCAAACAACCAGCGGCGAATGGAGACTGACGACGCAGGAGAAGAAACGCATTCTCCTGAACAACATCTACGGCGTGGACATCGACAGCCAAGCTGTGGAAGTGACCAAGCTCAGCCTGTTGCTGAAAGTGTTGGAAGGCGAAAGCGACGAAACCATGAAGCGGCAATTGTCATTCGTTCATGAACGGGCCTTGCCGGACCTGAGCCAGAACATCAAATGCGGCAACAGTCTCATCGGACCGGATTATTTTACGGGCCAGCTCATGCCGGACAATGACGAGCTGCGCCGGGTGAATCCCTTCGACTGGAAGGCGGAATTTCCGGAGATCATGAAAGCTGGCGGGTTCGATGCCGTCATTGGCAATCCGCCCTATGTGCGTGTTGGAAACATTGATGAAGTCGTCCTGCCCTATTTATACGAGCACTACGATGTAACTCATCGGTTTGATATCTATGTCGTCTTTGTTTTGAAAGCCTATCAAGTTCTTTCGGGTAAAGGCCGACTCGGATTTATTCTTCCCAATAAGTTCTTCACTGCAGATTATGGCAAGAAGTTGCGGGCATTTCTGGCATCTCGAAAAGCGGTGCAGTCGGTCGTGGATTTCGGTGACGCGCAAGTTTTTGGTGGTGCTTCGACCTATACGTGCCTCCTGTTCTTAAATCGAGAGCAGCAAGAAACAGTTAATTACTTGAAAGCCAGCCCTGATTCTCTTGCCGTGAACTTGTGTGCAGGCTCGGCTGTTGAAGTAGCTCAAGTGGAGTTGAGCGAAGCGTCATGGTCATTCTTGCCCGAAACATCATCAAAGTTACTCAGGAAGTTTAATGGCTATCCCAAGTTAGGCGACTTGTGCGAGATCGAAAGAGGGTTGGAAACGGGATGTGATGAGGTTTTTTTTCTGTATGTTAGCCAACAAGATCAATCTAAGGACAGTTGGCTTGTTACATCCAAAGTCTGTAATGAGCCGTTCAAGATTGAAAAGTCAGCTGTTCGATTGTTGGTGAAAGGCTCGGCTGATGTACAACGATACTCAATAGAAAGTGATCGAGCGCTTGTATTCCCTTACCAGCAAAAAGATGGCAAGCCCATTCTTATTGAAGCAGGGTTGTTTGCGCACGAGTTTCCCCTCGCATGGAAATATTTGAATAACAACTCCCAACGCCTGAAAGGGCGGGGAAAGGTGGAGTGGTATGCCTTCAGAAGGCGAAACTATGATCTTCGTGACGGCATATCTCGAATACTCGTTCCATCTATAGGGAAAAGATTATCTGCCGCGATGGATGCTGAAGGAGTGTATCACTTTGTAGGAAGTGGCGGAGGCGGGGGAGGCTCTTATGGTTTGGTGCTAAAAGGCAGGACCCAATATTCTGCCTGCTACATTCTTGGTCTGCTTAACAGCAAACTGTTAGACTGGCTAGCGAAGTTGTCGAACTCACGATTTGGAGGGGGCTATTACTCCTTCAATCGCCAATACATTGAACCTATTCCGATCCGGCCGATAGACTTTACAAATTTCAAAGATAAATCATTCCACGATCAGATAGTTTTCCTCGTCGAGCGGATGTGCGATTCACAAGGGCGAGCTTTAACTGCCAAGACGACTGCGGACAAGGATCGTCTGCAACGCCAGATCGACGCGACAGATCAAGAGATTGACCGGCTAGTCTATGATCTCTATGGCATGACGGAAGAGGAGATTCAGATCGTTGAAGCCTGTGGTGAGCCTGGTCGAACCACGGTCCCGGTTGCTTCTATGAGCAAAGTAAAGGAGAATGACAGCCATGAATCAGAAATCGAAACAGCCGATCGACTTGGCTCAGGCCGACGCCCGTCTGCAGGAGTGGCGGAAGCAGCACAATACACCGGTGAAGGTGGCGGCGGCGCATCGGAAAGTGTTGCTGGAGCGGGTGAGTCAGTCCATGGCGTTCGAGAACCAGCCGGTCAGTACGGATCGTCTCAAAACGCTGATGAGTCCGAAGGCCAAGGCGAGTTAGGCTCAACCCGGTACTTCGACACAGCCGAAGGCCGAATCTCCTATTCAGAGCTATCTGAACGTCTTGCCGTGCCGCTCGTCGCGATCCACGACGAGATTCTTCAAACCAAGCCGCATGAGATCGTCATCACCTCCGAATGGCTGTGTCTGAGACACAGGCGCTTGGCTGGCCACCTGTTCCCGGACTGGGCCGGGCGTTTCCGGGATGTGAATGTGCAAGTCGGAGCCCACATTCCGCCCCCGTTCTATGAAGTGCCGATCCACATGCGGCAGTTCAGTGACGACCTGGCTGAGCGCTTGCGGCACAATCCCGGCACTTCGATCAGAAGTGCGGCGGAGTTTCTGGCCTGGGCCGACTGGCGCTTCCAGTGGATTCACCCGTTCAAGGACTTCAACGGTCGCATCGGGCGCGTCTTGCTCGCCGCACTGCTGTACATGCTCAGCCTGCCTCATGTGGAGACTGCACCGCCAGATCGCGGTACGCGGGAGCGCTATCTTGATGTTCTGCGGTCCGCTGACCAGGGAAACTATGATCCATTGACTCTTGAGTGGCTACGGCGTCTGGAGGAGGCTCTGTGAGAATGCAGTCCGCCGGCTACGCCAGATACGTCGCGACGATCCCGGACGGCACGATGCCGTCGAAGGTGCCGGCGCCGCCGATGCTGGCGATGCCGGTGGCGATTTTCTCGATGTCCCGAAGATGGAGCAGGTCCGCGCCGATGAGTGGACCCAGCACTCCGGCGACGAAGGCGATAGGAGGCGCGTGGTCCGGGACGAGAAGCAGGGCGCTCAGCGCTGCGAGCAAGGGAGGAAAGAGCCCGGGCATCGTAATTCCAATTCCCTCGACGGGTTTTGCCAACCGGTAGCACGCCGCTGTGATGATGAATAGCGCCAGGAGTAGACCGAATGGCAGGCATTGGGGCCTGACATGCGTGTCGACTTATCTCTTTCCATGCATCCGATGTGACACGGAAGAGTGGAGCGTATAGCTGATGACAGGATCCAGGAACGTGCGTCGTGCGGTGTTTGCGAGAATCCGGAAGGACCCCTACAGTCTCGTTGACCCCTCGGCTACATGCTGCTATCATTCTGCTAGCGGTAAGGCAGAATGGAGGGCGGTATGGCACAAGTGCTTGTTCGGCAACTTGACGACAAGGTGGTAGATCGGCTGAAGAAGCGGGCGAAGGAGCATGGGCGCTCGTTGCAATCGGAGGTGAAAACGATTCTGGAAGAAGCGGTGCCGGACTACGAGGCAGCTTGGAGGCGGATCGATGGGTTTCGCAAGCGCTTGAAGAAGTCCGGCAGAAAATTTAGCGACAGCGCCGCACTGATTCGTAAGGACCGGGATCGGTGAGCGGCTATGTGGTGGATGCCAGTGTAGCGATCAAATGGTTCATCCCGGAAATTCACTTCGAGGCTGCGGTGCAAGCAAAGAGCCTGCGTCAACAGCTTCATGTTCCAGCATTTTTGACATTGGAGCTCGGCAACGTCGTGGCTAAGAAGATTCGGCGAGATGAACTCACCAGAGCGGACGGCGAAACGGTTCTGAAGGAATTGCGGAATTTACCGCTCCAGCGACATGCCGACGAGCGCCTTTTCCCAGCGGCCTACACACTCGCACTAGATACTCGTCAAAGCCTCTATGATTGTCTCTATCTGGCTCTCGCCGAGACTATCAACGGGCGCCTCATCACCGCCGATCGGAAGTTTTACAATGCCTTATTCGGAGGATCCTACGGTCGGCGATTGATATGGGTTGAAGATCTACCACGTCTGACTTAGTTCTCCCTCACGCCAAATACGCGGCCACGATTCCCGACAGCACGATGCCGTCAAACGTGCCGGCGCCGCCGATGCTGGCGATGCCGGTGGCGATTTTTTCGATGTCGCGAAGATGGAGCAGGTCCGCGCCGATGAGTGGACCCAGCACGCCGGCGACGAAGGCGATAGGAGGCGCGTGGTCCGGGACGAGAAGCAGGGCGCTCAGCGCAGCGAGCAACGGAGGAAAGAGCCCCGGCATCGTAACCCCAATTCCCTCGACGGGCTTTGCCAGCCGATAGCACACAGCTGTGTTGATGAATATTGCCAGGAGTAGTCCGAAGACAGGCCACCAGCCTGCCATCACCAGATGAGCCGTTTCATAGACCGCCAGCGCCACCGGTATGAGGCAGCCTCCCACATTGACCGCGATGACCGTTTCTCGGCGCACCCGTTGGAACATGGGCCACCATCCGGACAATCCGAACACCGCCAGAGGGTCTGCCGGCACCGATTCCGTTCGGGAAATGCGTTTCACAGGAATGTTGATCGGGCTTCCCAGGAAAATACCGATGACGATGAGCAGGGCGGACGCAGGTTCCAGGTGGAGTTTGACCAGGGCCGATGTGAAGATGTGACCGAAGACGAGCGGCAGCATTGCCATCAGCAGGAAGAAGAGTAGCAGTGGCAGCAGGCTTGAAAATCTCATCGCAGGCAGCGCCTTCCAACCGAACGCGGTATGAATCCAAAGCTGGTTCTCATTTGATTCCGATGGCTTCGCGTTTCGACTGTTCGGCCCAACGGTCTGCTTGCCGCGTGGGTTCGGGAATCCGGTACCCTTTCCCGCACGCGAGCGTGAGTTGAACAGCCTGGGCGAGGCCGATTCGATGACCGACCGAGACAAAGACGGGTTTCACGCGATCACGGGTCCGCACAACGGCTCCAATGACATGGTTATTCGCATCATACAGCGATGTATAAGATCCGCGCGACGGACCCGGTACGCGATGCCTGCCGATCAGGAGCGACTTCGCACAGCCGATCGTCGGTTTGTTCAGGCAGAGGCCGATGTGGCAGGCAATTCCGGCTGAACGAGGGTGTGACAATCCATGCCCGTCGATGAAGACGACATCGGGATCGTGCCGCACCTTCTCGAAGGCGTGAAGCAGTGCCGGTGCCCCACGAAACGAAAGCAAGCCAGGAATGTAGGGGGAAGACAGAGATTCCTGATGCACCACTCTTTCAACCGGCTCCAATGAAGGGACAGAGAGCACCACGACAGCAGCGAAAATGTGTCTAGGGAAGGTCTGATTAATTCACGTTTGTACCGACAGCTCTGTGCCCGAGCTGGGTCACGAGGCCTATTGATGGGAATCCACTGCTCCAGGTGCCTTGTTAGGAGGCTCACCCGCCATCCGCGTGGCCCCCTGCGGCCCGGCGGACACCCGTCATCTACGTTCGTGCCAATAGCCGTCGGCGCATGAGGTACAGATTCGCCAAGCCGCAGCTGAGGAAGAGCCAATTGGTGTTCTTCGCGAGCCCCCGGTAGCGGACTTTTGCCCACCCAAAGATTCGTTTGATTACCAAGAACGCATGTTCCACTTTGGCCCGGACCTTTGATTTCGTCCGGTTCTTTGCCCGGTCCTCCTCACTCAGCGGCCGATGCCGATGGGCTTTAGCCTGAATGAAACTCTTGGCCTTGGGGGCATGCTGCTGAATCACTTCACGCTGTCCACTGTAGGCCGAGTCGCCCCATACCCGCGTCTCCTGGCCATGCAGTAGTTTGGGCAACATCTGGCTGTCATG
>Ga0224495_10000674_pt1 | contig 26104 bp, 25 predicted proteins | sample SF_Jul11_sed_USG_FD_168128 | JGI IMG/M metagenome (GOLD analysis project Ga0224495, IMG submission 168128) | Sediment microbial communities from San Francisco Bay, California, United States - SF_Jul11_sed_USGS_4_1 | ecosystem: Environmental > Aquatic > Marine > Sediment | place: USA: California...
CCCAACAAAAGACAGCCAGACCCTAACTACAGTTTACGTCGTTGCTGATATCAGAGAAGGGACGCTTTCTCAACTTTCTCCTTTTGAAATAATCGCCCGAACAAGTCCGATCTCAGCCGACACCCACCGGTGCGGAGGCCAAAATTATTACCCCTACAGCGGCAGCTATGGACCGATGACATTCAGCGATCCCTCAGTGAATTTATCTCAGTTAGGCAATTTTCAAACCGCAAGAGACAACTACACCGGCAATTTCTACATTGTCTTCGGTCAAAATACCTTTGATCGCCGTCAGCTTTACTTTGTTGATAACGGCAGCGGTAACGGCGGCCTCGTATTCTTCTCTGGCAGCCCAGATCAAACACACAGCACATACAGCATCGCCTCACAGGGAGATTGGTATGTCAGTTTGTTCCAGAGGGGTCAACTCGGCAGCCCAACATTCCCGACCGAGAATTTTTCCCGCGTCAGCTTCTCGCCCTATGAATACGCCAGAATAATAAACGGTTATATTACTTCTAATTTTTATGACCAAGCCACGCCAAACTATAACTTCAACAATTACGGAACCAATTTCCTAGGCGGATAGCCATTGACAGCTAGATGTGGCTTGCTTATAATATAACCCGGCACAAAATGGACCTTATAGACCAAATCCTAAGCCAAGCAAAAAACTTCCTAATTTGTCCTGTCTGCAAAAATCATTACCAAACAGGGGAAATCAAATTAAGAGGTTTTATTGACAATACTTACATCTTCCAGGCCTTCTGCGCCCGAGGACATCAGCCCCTTATTGTTACTTATTTAGCCTCGCTGCAAAGACTAGAAAAGCCGATTGGCGCCTATTTCCACCCCCTATCCGGAGAAAAAATAACCGAGGATTTAGTTTTAAAGGCAGAAGAGAATTTAGACAAGTTTGACGGCAATTTCAAAAAAATCTGGATCTAGACTTCAAGTGTTGATTTGTTTACCCTTTTGGGGTAATATTTTTTTGTTAAACATTCGCTTTATCAAATAGTATATGACTGAACAAAAAACACACGCCCTTAAGGCTCGCGAGCGGGGGGTAACCGGCAAAAAAGTCAAAACCTTGAGACTAAAAGGCATTGTTCCGGCGGTCGTCTATGGCCGTGATGCGAAGCCCCAGAATATCTCCCTTGCAGCCAACGAATTCACTAAAATCTACTCCGAAGCAGGAACTTCTAGCTTGGTTGACCTCACGATTGACAATGCGGCCCCTATTAAAGTGTTAACTCACGAGCCCCAGCTCGATCCGGTTAAAAATGTCCCGATTCATATTGACTTCTACAAAGTCAGAATGGACGAAAAAATTAAAACTGAAATTCCGCTCGAGTTTATTGGTGCCTCAAAGGCAGTAGAACAGCTTGATGGGAGTTTGGTCACAAACAGGGATAGCGTCGAAGTCGAGTGTTTGCCTTCGGATCTCGTCTCCGAAATCAAAGTCGATATCACACCGCTTAAAACTTTTGAAGATAACATAACCATCTCGGATCTAAAAGTGCCCGCTGGAATAGAGATTTTGAATGACTCCGAGGAGGTGGTAGCTCTCGTCGAACCCCCGCGATCAGAGGAAGAACTAGCTGAACTCGAAGAATCTGCTGCCGAAGAAGAGAAAGAGGCGATCGAGCAGATGGAAGGCGAAGCGGGTGTTGAGGGGGCCGAGGGTGAAAGGCCGGAGGGTGAAGAAAAAGAAGCTGAATTAGAGCCTAAGCCCGAAGAGCAAAAAGAGAACTAATACTATCTGTTTTCGCGAATCCTCCTGTCAGAGGCAGAAGCGAGACGTAAATTTTAACTTTCATTTTATTTTTAAATCGACGATTTCAGCCTTCTTAAGATCGGTATCGAAGATAGCGACCGTCACGGGAGTATTCTTTACTTCATACATGTACCCAACGAGTGATCCGGGATTAATTACTAAAGTTCTTTCCTTTTTCTCAATTTTGGGTTTATGCGTGTGGCCAATGCATAAAACATCAAACAATTGCGATTCGATTAAACATTTGTTCAAATTTTCATCGTCGCCATGAAAAACACCGAAACGAATATTATCGATAGTAAAATCTTGAAAGCGATATTCCAAGCTTAAATCTAATTTCTTCAAAACTTTTAAGTTCTGTAGTTGATACTGGAACTTTTGGATATCGGGGTCTCCGTTCCCCAGAACTCCTCTTATTGAGCATTTCAGCTCTATATAAGACCGCATTGTGAAGGGCATATCCCAATCGCCGCAGTGAATTAACAAACCTATTTTTTCTTTATTAAAAAATCGGACCGCTTTCTCAAGATGCCTTAAATTATCGTGCACATCGGATATTATTCCTATTTTCATAATTTTATTAAAGAAATCTTATTTTTGTTTGACAATTGGCACAACTAGGATTGATAAAACCTTCTACTTGCGATAATATTCTAGTCTGTAAGACACAAATATGAAAAATTTCTATATCTGGACTATCGGCTGCCAATATAACGTTCACGACGGAACCGTTTTGAATTATATCCTAAAAAAACTCGGTTTCAATGAAACCGACCCTGCCGAAGCAGATTTTATTATAATTCTCGCCTGCTCGGTCAGACAAACCGCAATTGATAGGGTTTTTGGCAGAATTAAACATTGGCGAGACAAGAAGATAATTTTAACCGCCTGTGTCCTGCCGCAAGACAGGAAGAAATTTGCGAAGCTCAATATAAAATTTTGGGATATTAAAGACACTGCTGGACTAGCTAAAATTTTGGACGTCAAGGTTAAGAATAAGATCGATCAATTCAAAAAAGAAGGTGCAAAATTCTCAAATTATGTTCCGATAATGGTCGGGTGTAATAATTTTTGTTCTTATTGCGCTGTCCCCTTTACGCGCGGACGAGAATTTTCGATACCGTTTAATACAGTCTTGAACAATGTCAAAAACCTAGTTAAAAAAGGTGAAAAAGAAATAATGCTTCTCGGCCAGAATGTAAATTCTTACAAATACGGTTTTGCCAAACTCTTAGAGAAATTGAATGCTTTGCCAGGAAATTTTAAGGTTTCCTTTACTTCAAACCACCCTAAGGATATGACAGATGATATTATCGAGGCCGTCGCGACTTTGCCAAAAATCAAAAAGGAAATTCACCTACCCCTTCAGTCCGGCTCGGATAAAATTCTGCGACTTATGAACCGGCCATACACGGCAAAAAAATATTTGAAAATTATTGATAAAATCCATAAAGCTAGTCCAAAAATAAAAATTACGACCGATGCAATCGTCGGTTTTCCAACGGAAACCAAAAAAGATTTTCAAAAGACTATTGATGTCTTTAAAAAAGTAAGGTTTTCACAAGCTTATATCGGCAAATACTCGCCCCGTCCCGGAACGGCCGCCGCTAAGATGAAGGACGGTATCAGCTGGCAAGAAAAACAGCGCCGCTGGCACATCCTAAATAAACTCATAAATATTGACAAATAATTAGTCCTCTGTCATACTACGCACTAGTAACCCTCCCTTTGACGCAGGCGACCCAAGGGAGGGCCCTCCCATGGGTCGCCCAAGACATTTCCCGGGCTCGAGGCACTTCGCTTCGAGCCCGTTCTGCATTATTTAGAGCCTTTTATTTCAGCAACAAGGGCTTCCACAGAGTTCTGCCCTTTATCACCCTCGCCTAATTTTCGAATTGAAATCTTATTTTCAGCTATCTCTTTATCACCAACCACAATCATATAGGGAATTTTTTTGAGCTCCGCGTCGCGAATTTTTCGGCCGATAGTTTCACTTTTAAGGCCGGCCTCCGCTCTAATGTCTAATTTTTTAAGTTTATCAGCAATCTTTTGGGCATAAACATTGTGCTTATCAGAAATCGGCAGGACAACCGCTTGAACCGGGGCTAACCAAACTGGAAACGCACCGGCATAATGCTCGGTTATTATTCCTATGAAGCGCTCGAGCGACCCCATCAAGGCCCGGTGAATCATCACCGGCCGTTTTAGCGAGCCGTCCCTTGCCACATACTCAAGTCCAAATCTTTCCGGCATAAAGAAATCAAGCTGAATTGTTCCCATCTGCCAAGTCCGGCCAAGAGAATCGTTAATATGAATATCAATCTTCGGCCCATAAAAAGCGCCGTCTTTCTCTTTAATCCCGTATTTAATTTTGCTTTTTTTAAGTGCTGATCCCAGGGCGTTTTCTGCTTTTTCCCAAACCTTCTCGTCTCCCATCGCATCATCCGGTCTAGTCGCAAGATATATTTCTCGTTCCATATCAAATGGTGCGTAAATCTTTTCTAAAATCTTTATAACCTCGCCTACCTCATCCTCGATCATCTCCTCGGCAATAAAAATATGGGCGTCATCTTGAGTCATTTGTTGAACTCTAAACAACCCATGTAGCTCGCCTGATTTCTCGTTTCTATACACCGTTCCCAGCTCGCTCACCCGCATTGGCAGGTCATTGTAGCTTCGAACGCCTTCCTTGTAAAGAAGAATCGCCCCCGGGCAATCCATCGGTCGCAGGGCCAGGGTTTTATTATCTCCCTCGACAAAGAACATATCATCTTTGTAGTGATCGAAGTGGCCGGACTGCTTCCAGAGTTTTACGTCCAATAAATCCGGCAACCTTACCTCCTGATAACCGTGTTCTTTTTGAATTTTTCGCCACCTTTCAACCAAAAGATTAAAAATGACCGTTCCCTTGGCGTGAAAAAAAGCCATTCCGGGAGCTTCCTCATGAAAAGTAAAAAGACCCAATCTTGCCCCAAGCCTACGGTGGTCTCTTAACTGCGCCTTCTCGCGGTTTTCAATAAACTTCCTTAAATGCTCTTCAGTCTCAAACGCCAAGGCATAAATGCGCTGGAGCATTTTATTTTTTTCATCTCCTTTCCAATAAGCGCCGGAAATCCTATCTAGCTTAAAGGTAACCGCCTTTAAATCTTGGGTTGACGCAACATGGGGGCCTTTACACAAATCAACAAAATCCCCCGTTTTGTAAAAGCTAACCGTCTTATTTCCTTCCTTCTTTAAATCCTCAAGAAGTTCTAGCTTTAAATGATGCTTTGAGTCTTTAGCTTTTTTGATCGCCTCATCAATTGCCATTTCGGCTTTTTCAAATTTTAGATTCTTTTTAATCAAGGCCCTCATTTTTTCCTCAATCAGAGGTAAGTCCTCGGGAATAAGAGTCCTCGGCAGGTCAAAATCATAATAAAAACCATTCTCAATTGAGGGCCCAATTCCCAATTCCCCCTCTGGAAACATTTCAATAACCGCCGCCGCTAATATATGAGAAAGAGAGTGGCACTTCACTTCTAAATTAATTTTTTTGCCGCTCATAAAAACTCCTCAAGAGAATTTTATCTTAAAAAAGTTCGATTTGAAATAGGGTTCAGCTCTTTATCTGGAATTTCAACTGCTGGGTTGAGTCCTTGGAGCTCTTCCCAGTTATGAGATCGAAAATTCTTTGGCTGATCTCCCCCGGTGATAAGAGCTTGCCGTCCAATGTCATGCAATTAATCGTTCTCCACTCGCTCTGATTTTTGGCTAAATTGAGATATTCTTGCTCAACGCGAGACAGGAATTCAGAATCGCTTTCATGAATATCCTTTTTTCTACTAGTATAAGAGCGCCTCTTTTTCTTCTCCACCATTTTCTGACTGATCTCATAGGGAGCATAAAGATAAATCACTAGATCGGGCTTAGGAATATGAAAAATGCCAAACTCAAGCTCTTCCAGCCACTCTAAAAACCGCTTCTTTTCTCTTTCTTTTTTAAACTTAGCTGCCTGAAAACCCATATTTGATTGAGTGTAGCGATTAGAAATAACATATTTGCCCATATTAAGATCGCGCTTAATATGATCCCTCGCCTCAAACCTATCACCAGCGTACAAAAGCGAAATTAAGTATGGGCTGACATCATCAACTCCACCGAACTCGCCATTTAAATATTTGCCAACCATCGCCCCAAAAAAACTTCCTTCATATTGAGGAAAATCATAAAAAACCACCCTCTTGCCAATCCTCCTGAAGAGCTTGGTTAAAAGTCCTGCTTGAGTTTTCTTACCTATCCCGTCCGAGCCCTCAATAACGATAAACTTTCCTTTTCTTGGCATTTTATACCTCGCTAAAATCAACTTTTATATGCTTGGCAAAATAGGGATGAACGCGATTTATTTCTCGCCACATATCCCAGACAACGCGGCGATAAGAAATATGACCCTGGGGGCGCGAGCGCAACTCAATTATATACAACGCCTCGCGTAAATTCATATGGAACAAAAACCTTCGACGATAGGCCATCGGAATAATATACTGGGCTTCAAGCGGATAATCTTTGGCAATCTTACGATAGGCCTCATCGGCAAGCCTCATCACTTTATGATACTCTTTGACCATACCAGTTTCATCCAGGTTCAGCGGTTCAACATAGCCAAGGTGGGTTGTAAAAGGCTGAATAGTTTGAGCCGTCATCCGATGGCGCTGTAAATCCTTAAACGCACCAAAGTCGCAGACCACATCAAAAGTATAAGCCGTTTCCTCAAGCTCGCGCAAGGGTTTGTCGTGGCGCAACTTACGATCTCCTATAACCGTATCAAACAATTTTGCCTTTTTTTTCTGGCTCATCCGTTTAAGATTCTTTGTGATAAAATAATAGGGCTGATTAGAAAATCTCTCGAGCACAGCCGCCAAAACCCTATCCAAGGCATTCCTGTCATACTGAACAAGGCAAACAAATTTATTATCAACCAACCTTTTCGGACCGAGAATTTTCCGCGCTTCGCTCAAAAGAATTTTTTCCTGCGCAACTTTATACTTAATCGGATCCGTATATTTAACTAAAATCGGCAACTTCTTAATAGCAACCTTTTTGATTTCTTCGCCGAGACTCTTAACCTCACTTAAGGGATGAGAAAGCAATTTGGCGATCGTATATTCAATCGATCGACCAGACATCGTTGCGCCGACATTACAGAGTGTCGCAGCTGGTAAAACCAGCCGGCAACGGTCAATAACCGGCACCCTAATTCTATTCTCATATGCGGCTTCGCTCTCACCCTTTTTCCGTTTATTTTTTTCCCTCGCCAAGCCAAGCAGAGTTTCCACAAAAGCATCATATAGGTCAAAAACCGAGTTAACCACCTCCTGATATCGCTTGTGATATTTAGATTTTTTTATCTCATCCGGCTCGGCCACATTCAAGCGATCAATAATCTGATAACGAGTTGATTTCTCCTGATACGCCGCCAACCGCGTGTCCTCCAGAGCTTTAACCGCCAGCTGCGAGATATTTTCGATTGCAATATGAATAAAGGCCGTATCGGCAATTGAGCCGTGGCCGTAAGTGATATAGAACTTCTCCAGGAAATTCGCCGAACGCTTTGAGTCAGTCTGCGAAAGAATCTTGTCAAAAGGTTCGGGAGAACGGCTCGTCACCGCCATAGCCATAGCGATTTCTTCTTCGCTTTTGCCCTCTAAAACATAGACTCTTCTTTTGGGTAGATTAGGCATTGCCGATTTATTTAGTGATGCCTGGCACGGGAAATTTCTTAGCAAAGCTCGTAACTTCCTTTTTAATTATTTTGAGCTCTGTCACTTGCCCTTTGCTTGCCAGAACGCGCAAAATGAATTCACCGATGATTTTCATTTCTTTTTCTTTCATCCCCCGGGATGTTACAGCCGGTGTTCCAAGCCGAATCCCAGAAGGATCCATCGGTTTCCTCTCGTCGTAAGGAATAGTGTTTTTATTAACCGTAATCCCCGCCTCGTCAAGCCAGGCCTCGGCCTGCTTTCCCGTAACGCCGAGAGAGCCCAAATCGACTAAAATCAGATGATTGTCTGTCCCGCCCGAAACAAGTCGCAAACCACCGGCAATTAATTTTGCCGCTAAGGCTTGCGAGTTTTTCACGGTTTGCTTCCCATATTCCTTAAATTCCGGTTTTAGGGCCTCGCCGAAAGCAACCGCTTTAGCTAGATTAACATGGTCATGCGGACCGCCCTGAATGCCTGGGAAAACGGCTCTGTCGATTGCCTCAGCATATCTGTCTTTACAAAAAATAACCGCGCCGCGGGGGCCACGCAGGGTTTTATGGGTTGTTGTAGTAATGATATCGGCCAGACCAAAAGGCGTCGGATGAACCCCTGCCGCAATCAGCCCGGCGATGTGCGATATATCAGCCATCAAAATCGCCTTAACCTTCTCGGCGATTTTAGAAAAGGCCTTAAAGTTAATTATTCTGGGATAGGCAGTCGCCCCGCAAATTATCATCTTCGGTTTTTCTTTCAAGGCGGTTTTCTCCACCTCGGAGTAGTCAATTATTTCAGTCCGGCGATCAACACCATACTGGCAAAAGTCATAGTATCGTCCCGAAAAATTGACCTTATGGCCGTGAGTCAGGTGCCCACCTTGAGTCAGGCTCATTCCCATCACTTTATCGCCAAGCTCTAAAACCGCCAGCATCACGGCAATATTCGCCGGAGAACCAGAATAGGGCTGAACGTTAACATGGTAGTCGGTCTTAAAAAGTTTTTTAGCTCTCCCAATCGCCAAATTCTCTGCCTGGTCTATATAGAAATTCCCCCCGTAATACCTATGTCCGGGATAGCCTTCAGAGTATTTATTGGTCAAAACAGAACCAACCGCCTCAAGAACTGCTTTTGAGACATAGTTTTCCGAGGGTATAAGCTCCAGCCCCTCGACCTGCCTTTTTTGTTCCGCTTTTAAAATCCGATAAGCTTCACCATCTGCCGCGATTTTCATTTTTCCTCCGCTCTTGTGCCTCGCTCCCACCCATGCGGGAAAGGGGCTCGGAAAACCCCTTACTTTCTTTAGAAAGTGCAGGGGCGTTACTTAACGCTTTGGTAATTTCATCAATAGTTGGTTCCTCTTCCTTGATAGCCGCCTCTTCTTCCAACTCAACCAGTTCCTCGCTCTCAACCAATTCGTCACTTGAGCCGAAAGCATCTTCCCCCCTTGCTGATTCGCCCAAACCGTCTGTTTCTTCTACCTCGACCTGTTCAAACGGCTGAATTATAATCTGGGCAATCTTCTCTCCTTGCATCACTTCAACATTCTCACCCGACACATTAACAACCGGAACGATAACCTCTCCTCTATAACCCGAATCGATAACTCCACCCATTGTTTTTAAACCTTTTTTAACCGGCACGCCGCCGCGGTCCCAAATCAATCCGACGTATCCGTCAGGTATTTCCATTGAAATTCCTGTTTTGATTTTCTCCCGCTGGCCCGTCGGAATACTCGCCCCTTCCGAGGCGTACAAATCGAGGCCGGCATCGCCTTCGTGGGCATAATCAGGCACCTTAGCCATCGGGTGAAGTTTTTTAATTTTCAAATTACTACTAAGAAGCAGCGATTTAACAGTTTCCGTTTCTTTCTCTTCCGGTTTTGGCTCGGGCAAATCTAGTTGATCTGGCGCCTTATCAGCGCGCAGAAACTCCATCTGCACTCCGGCTTGAGCAGCCAAACCAACGACCTTGTCAGACGCGCCGTATCGGCTGCCATAAAAGGCCCCGCAAACTATTCTCTTTATTCCGGAATTGATCAGCATCTTAAAACAATCATAACAGGGCGATGCAGTAGTGTAGAGCGCCCCGCCGTCGATCATAATCCCATTCTTTGCCGCCTGAACAAGCGCATTGGCTTCGGCATGGACCGTTCTAATACAATGCCCTTCGACCATTTCGTGCCCAATATCATCACAATGATCCAACCCTCGCGGTGAGCCGTTATAGCCAGAGGATAAAACAGTCCTGTCCCTGACAATCACTGCGCCGACACCCTTAAAACCCGGCACGTACTTTAAATCCGAGCCCCGATTGCAAGTTGCTCTGGTAGCCACCAGCTCGGCGATATCCATAAAATACTCATCCCAGCCGCGGCGCTTTTTCTCTTTCTTCTCCATCTTCGTCACTCCTTTTTAGAAATTTTTTCAAGCAAACCATCTACCTGGCGATGTAGCTCATCAAAAGTGCCGACATTTTTAATCTCAAAATCCGCCAGCTCCATACATTGATCCATATTCATCCCTCCACCCTTCCCGCTTGCCTGAAGTTTTTCAACTCTCCTTAGATCTTCAACACTTTTTACATCGCCTGCCCTCCCCCTGCTCCTCACGCGCTCAAATCTCATTTCTATCGGCGCGGTCACTTTGACCAGAAAAAACCCAGGTATTTTCTTTAAATATTCAATTTCGCCCACTTGACGAATGGAGGAAATCACTGCCTTATTAGACTTTATTCTCCGATGAGCGATCTTTGCTAAATATCCCGCCCCCTTTTCATCTCTCAACTTATTTCCATATTGGGTTAAGTTATCAACTGTTGCGTCAACCCCTTCTTTCTTCAAAATTTCGCGCAAAATGCTGGAGAGTGAATGATGCTCGAAACCTTTTTTTTCCAAGTATTCCGCAACTTCGTCCTTGCCAGAAGCAATAAGTCCCACAACTCCTATTATCATGTGCTTTCCTCCTTAACTAATAGATAAATAGACAAAACAAATGTAGCAACGAATTTTAAGAAAATCAAATCCACTGAAAAATAAGACTAAAAGAGGTAAAATATAAGTGTATGGCCACTAAAATCCAAAATAAATATGCACGGTTTGAATATGAAATCCTCGAGACTTTTGAGGCAGGTATTGCATTGCGCGGCGACGAAATAAAGGCGGTTCGCTCAAACAGAGTAAACCTTAAAGGCTCTTATGCTAGGATATTTTTTAATAAAAAAGCGAAGCCTGAACTTTACCTCTTAGGGGCTCATTTTCATTCCCAAACCCATGACCCTTACCGGACAAGGAAACTGCTTGTTTCAAAAGGAGAACTCAAAAGTTTAGTCGGAAAATTAAACGAGAAGAGATTGACTCTGCTCCCGCTTGCTCTTTATATCAAAAAGGGGTTGGCCAAAGTCGAGCTGGGTCTAGGCAGGGGGAAAAAGCTCCACGATAAACGAGAACTGATTAAAAAACGAGACCTTGAAAGAGAGGCGCGAAGAGAGGTAAAATAATACCGGAGCAAATATGAGAAAACTATTCTATGCTGGGCTGGGAAACCTGGTTGTCGGAGCAATAATTTTAGGGATAAGTTACCAGAGGTTCGTCAGTGCCGACATAGCTGATGAAGTTATCGCCGAAGGTGCTAACACCTTAATGATATTTTTTATAATCGGCGCGGCGCTGATTATAATTTCTATCGTATTCTTTTTGATAGCTGTATCGGTGGGTTCTAAATAATATCAGGGGGGAATCGGTCACGCTTTCGATTCCGCTGCTGGGGGGAATCGGTCACAAGTCGCCGTCTGCTGACGGCGCTCGCGACCCCGCCTCCTTTGCCTTCGCTCAGTCCGGCCTTCGATTCCCCTTACCAACGACAAAATCGCCCTTTAGGGGCGATCTGTCGTTGGTGGAACTGGGGGGAATCGAACCCCCGTCCGGTAAAGGCGATGATGGAGTAGATGCACAAGCTTCGGGTATGTCCTTGTTTACTTGAGCCTGCTACTAGGACTATCTTGCAAGCCGCAAACCTGATTGGTCATGCCTCATATAGCTCTCCAGGTTAAAGGGCTATAGAGACAGCTGTCGCCCTTAGGCTACAGCAGGTGAGAGTGTAAGTCCAGCAAAAGCTGTCTTTACCTTCTCGACAAGTGAATTTGCACTTGTAGGTTGTATCGAAATTTTTACGAGCCTAACGATACCTGCTCGGCTTGCCACCCGCATCAAAGTTCTTTCCGTCGAATCCGTACAGTCCCAATTTGGGATTATATCTTATTTTCTCCTAAATGTCAAGGTAAATACTCCTATTGCAACCGCTCCTATTATTATAGCAAAACTAACAGTCTGTGCCAAATCGAAGGGGCCAAAAATCGGTTTATAATCCATTCTCCAAAACTGGACAAAGAATCTGACGGCGTTATAAATGATCAAAGTGTAAACAAATCCGCTTTTGAAACCGAGCTTGGCTCTAAGGATTAAAAACAAAAAATAAGCCAGAAAAAGAAGGGCAGACTCATAGAAGAACACGGGCCTAAAATATTCAAAACCCTCAAACCCTAACGGCCTGCTGGCAGGCGATACGTAAAGTTTAAATAGGCCGTCATATGGCCGACCGGTGATTTCTTCATTAAAGAAATTCCCCCAGCGTCCGATGGCAACACTCAAGAGAACTTGCGGGGAGATTGCATTGGCTAATGTCATCAGCCTAACTTTAAAAACAAATTGGGCGAGGAGCAACCCCAAGGCTCCACCAATTATCGCCCCGTGAATCGACAAACCACCATTCCAAATCTCAAACATTTGGACAGGATCTTTAAAATAATAGGACAAATACTGAACAACATGCCCAATCCTGGCACCTATTAACCCCAAAACAAGAACGCTTAAATATGAGCCGTCTATTTGCTTAGAGCTTATGCCCTCTTTTTTCAAAAACCTAGCACAGATAAAATATGAGAGTAAAACCGCTCCGGCAACCAGCACCCCATACCAACGGATCTGCCAAAGCCCAAGATCAAAAGCAATCGCGCCAGGCGAAGACACTACCAACCTCCACCTCCTCCACCACCACCTCCGCCGCCGGAAAATCCGCCCCCGCCCGTGCCGGAACTCGAGGGCGAAGAACTCATTGTTGTAGCCATATTAGAACTGACCGAGCTGATGGCTGACGAAAAAGAGTCAGCGTTAAACGAGGCGATTCCCGCTCCATAAAACCAAACGGGGTGGTAAGTAGCAAAATACTTCTCGCCATAAATATCCTTCATCTTCTTAATCCACTCCCGCGTTATGCCAAACATAATTGCATAGGGCAAAAGTTTTTCAAATACGTTTTCCTTTTCCAGATATCTCTGCCGGTATTTTTCAGCTTTATCGAGATATAACTTAAACCCCTGAATTCGTCTAAACAGAATATGCCCTTCTTCAGTTCGCTTTCGCATCAGAGGCGCAAAAACTAAAATAATAATTGCCGATATCAGCAAAGAGAGAAAAAGGTGCATGCTAAAAAACATGAAAAAGAATGATATGAGCAGAGCAGGCAATCCCAAGCCCCAAAAGACATAGGAGAGTGTTTTGGAATGCGCTACCAGAAATTTTTTCTTTTCCAAAAACCCGCTACCCTTACTTTTAATATCACTTAGGTGAACGTAAAAATTGTTTTTGAGCGCCGAGAGTTTAGTTTTGTCAGATGCCGAAAAAAGCCTGTCAAGCAAAACTTTCTCGGCAACCGATGTCGGCGACGATTGTTTCACTCTTTCAAATTCAAAATCCGGTTGACGTAAAAATCCTTTTTCTTCAATTTGTTTGATTTTAATAAAACCGTTCACTGCAAGATTGATAATTGAAGCGGAAATATAATTCGTCTTTAATGTGCCGTCTGAATAAACCAGCCCCATCTCAATCGGCGAGAGCTTTTCGGGAATTTCAAATTCCGGCGCCACAGTCGGATTAACTTTAGGATCCCGCCCATATTTTCTCCATAACTTTATGCACAAAAGAAAAATCAAAATCGGCAAAAGATACGAGAAATAGGTGCCATACTTTTCAAGAAAACTTGGTACATATGGTTCTACGAAACCTATCGGAAAAGCAATAGAGCTTGTGATTCCCCCGCCCAGATTCAGCGTGTGAGGATATTCAACCCGCAGAGTATTATCGTCTACGAAATTGTAGGTTGGCTCAAGCGCGTTTTTTTCGCCAAAATCACCCGAGTAGACATTAAGTTCCGAATTTTCGCGTGTCACGCCTTCGGGCAAATGAATCGTAGCGGTAAAACTATCAATCGGAATATCCCAAAAATTCCCCGACAAATTCCAGTAAAGCTCGTCTTTGTCTTCTTGGTGGCGAAGAGCGTTTTTAACTGAATAAGAAATGCGGTAATTATTGACAGAGCTCACCCAAATATCTTCATCGCCGATTTTCCATGTGATAGTATTTTTAAAAGGATCGCTCGAACCAGAGTAGTTATATGGTTTACCATCAAAATCAGTAATACTTTTGAGTTCAACGCGGCTCTTTTGCTTCCCGCTCTCAAGGTACTGAACAGTCGGCAGGACCCTAAAAATTCCGTGCTTTTGAGCAGTTCCACAATCGGCAACTATATTTTCGACGACATCGATCGAGGAATCACGATTTACAGTAATGTCGCTCTGGAAATCTTTTATATACCAATAGTCCACATTTTCGCGTGCGAGAGCATATGCCGGAAGCAGGGTGAAGGTAAGTGCAAACGCGAAAAAGAATAATATTTTCTTCATGCCTAAATCATAACACAAAAACCTCCTGCGAGGTTTGTGGTGCGTCCAAGAGGACTCGAACCTCTGACCTCCTGCGTGTCGAGCAGACGCTCTAACCGGCTGAGCTATGGACGCAAACTGGACAAATTCTACCAAAAACGAGTCCCTCTATCAATCTACTTGCCTATATCCGTATACTCACCCAAGAACACCTGAATTCCTGCCGCAACGGGGACGGCCAAAATTGCCCCACCCAATCCCAGCAGTTTTGCTCCAACTAAAATAGCGACAATAACAACAACTGGCGAAAGACCGACAGCCCGGCCCATAACCTTTGGCACAAGAATATTATTTTCAAGCTGCTGAACTAAAACGTAGACAAGAACGATCGCTAATATCTTCCACAGGGCAACCCCTGAAACAAAAGCAACCAGGATTGCTAAAACCCCAGCCACAATTGGCCCGACAACAGGGATAATTTCCAAAAGACCCGACAGGATACCCAGGGTCAGGGCAAAAGGAATCCCCAAAATCGAAAGCGCAATTCCGTCAACAACACCGACTATTACCATCAGCGAAATCTGACCTCTCAGCCACCTGCCCAGCTTCTCGCCCATCTTATCTATAGTTTCTTGAAATCTGGGGCGGCTCTCGGCTGGAATAAGCTTGACAATACTTCTCCTTATACCCTCCTCTTCAACCAGAAAATAATAAGTCAAAACGAAAACCGTTACCGTTGAAACAATTCCGCCGAAGACAGAAATCACGGCATTAATGATTCCGCCAGCAAAACCGGAAAGCCGGGAGGTAAGCCCATCTAGGGTACTACTTAACGTCGAAGAGAGAGCCCCGAAATCAAAGCTGCTTAGCCTGTCAGTATAATAAGGCAAACTAAGCGTCATCTCTTTAATCTGGTTAGCAACGGGCGGGATAATAAAATAAACAAAAAAGCCTAAAAGCGTTAGGATGGCAAGATAAAGGACTATCACGCTAACCGGTCTCGGAATCCCCTCTTTGGCTAAGCGATGGACAAACGGCTCTATTGCCATCACGATAACGCCGACGACTAGAAGCAAAACAACGATATCCCTCAACAGATAAACGAGCCATAAGATTGCAATAACGGCAATCACCTTCAGGAGCGAACTAATCGAAACCTCGTGGACTACTCTTTGTTTTTCCATAGTTTAATTATGAATTATAAGTTTGCTTTCTTCAAGACCTCTGAAATTCAAAACAGATTACAAACTTTTCAAAAGATCCCTGTCCCTTGCAATTAATGCCTCTTTCTTTGCCCTTGTCCAGCCTTTAACTTGTCTCTCCCTTCGCATTGCGCTTACCATATCTGAAAATTCTTCGGTATAAACTAATTTGGGACCTTTAGAATATCTTGTAAACTTTGCGCCCTTGGATTTCTTATGGTACAAGAAGCGCTTCCCCGGATTTTTTGACATTCCAACATACAAGCGATTATCGGGTAATCTTAATATATAAATACTGTACTTCGACTCGTCTCTCATCATTCCTCGCTCAGTACATTCAACTCGTTCTATTTATTGTGGCTACAGCCATGAGCGAGCGACTTGTGGTGAGCGTAATCGAACCAAGCGAGTCGAATGGTACCCCCGATAGGAGTCGAACCTATATCTAGAGCTTAGGAGTCTCTTGTTCTATCCGTTGAACTACGGGGGCGTTAGTCTAGATTTTACCCGATTTTTAGGTTAAAATCAATCTTAGGTCGGGGATTGGCCCAGCGGTAGGGCGCCGGCTTCGGGAGCCGGAGGTCGTGAGTTCAAATCTCACATCCCCGACCAATCTTTACCCCCACACTCTTGAATGACCATTTCTTTGAAATTATAGCCGCTAGCGTTTCACCTCCATTGCTCTACTCAGAACTAGAAGCAGTATTTAACCTAAATCTTTTTTGTAAATCGCGGCTGCCATTCAAAAGTGTGGGGGTTTACAAGACAGATTTAATTTGGTAAGATGTATACAGGTTATGTGTACTCGAGTGGGGATTTATATCTACCCCGGGGAATCATAACGGGGTCGAAAAAATAATATCTCAAGAAGAAAAAATGGCAGAAGAACAAAACAGGCTCTACGTCGGAAATATTGCCTATACGACAACTTCCGAGGGTCTGAAAGAGCATTTTTCTTCCGTTGGCGAAGTTGAGGATGCCGTCATAGTCACTTTCAAGGACTCTGGCAGATCCAAAGGCTTTGGTTTCGTTACAATGGCCGACGAGAAGACAGCTCAAAAAGCAATCGCCGAACTCGACGGGAAAGAGCTGGATGGCAGACCAATTAGGGTCAGTCTAGCACGTCCCAAGACCGAGGGCGGACCAAGAGAGAGCTAAGGTTTATAACCTCTGCTAAAACCAGTTGCCGCGGTGCAAAGGCCGCGGAGGTTTTAGCGTTGTAGCAACATTTCAAAATTTTCTTGACTATCAATAAATAATAAGATACTATTTCAGAAGTCAACGCACCTCGATAGAAAGAGAAGGGATGATCCCAATGCGCAGGGGTACCACACTCGTCGAGCTGTTAGTCGTGGTCGCGATCATCGCTATCCTGGTAGCGATCCTCTTCCCCGTCTCCAACAGCGCTCGCAAGAAGGCGTGGCTCTCAAGCTGTGCCTCGAACGAGAAGCAGCTCGCTACCGCTTTTCTGATGTACGTCAACGACGCGGGAGAGCTTACCCCACCAGAAGGCGTCATCGCGTCGGACGCCCTGGCTAGCCAACTCCATTCGATGGACACCTTCGCCTGCGCAGCTCGCAACAGAGGCACAAAGAAGGACATTGACCCACCTATCTTCATCAGCTACCTCTGGAACAGCCAGCTGTTCACCTGCGGCGCCGCCAAACCCGGGACAGACGACAAGAACACCCTCCTGTTTGGCGAGGGCTCGAACGCCAGCGAGCTCTTCTGTCGTCTTGAAGAGCTAGAGTGGTGGCTCCACGGAACAGGCCGCAACTGCGCCAACCTCGGCTTTCTGGACGGCCATGTCAAGCTCTATCTCGGGCCAGAAGGCACGTTCAAGCTAGCGCTCGAGGCCAAGACCATCATCACCGATATCCGCCTCCCTCGCCCAGGGCTGCCTCGGCTTGAGGCCAGAGCCGGCCAGAAGGTCAGGGTCGGCGGCAGGGACTATATCCTCACAACGGTCGGGGATCGGCCCGAACTGATCCCGGCCAAGTAGCCCGAGGTGCGCTTCCATGGCCCCGCCTAGGCGGGGCCAGTCTTATTGTTTTTTACCCTAAAAAAACATATCATTAGAATATAAACAAATAAGTTTTAAATTATGGAAAGAACTCTAATTGACAATATAGGCAAAAGCGAGGGGAAAGAAGTTAACATTTATGGACGAGCGCTTAATGTCAGAGAGCTGGGCGAAATCGTTTTTGTTCAAGTTCAAGATTACAGCGGGACAATCCAGTGCGTATTTGAAAAGAAAACTGAAATAAAAACCGGCGATGCGGTTGAGATAACCGGTAGGGCCAAAAAAGAAGAACGAGCCAAGGGCGGATACGAGGTCCATGCAACAAGTGAAAAAATCATTTCAACTAGCACCGAGGACTTGCCGATCGATCTCTCAAAAAGCGAGTTAAAACTTCAGCTAGAGACGCTCCTCAACCTGCGCGCCCTCTCCCTGCGGCACCCGAAAGTCCAAGCAATCTTTAAACTTTTCGATATCGTTTTAAAAAGTTACTCTACCGTGATGCGGGAGCTCGGCTTTACCGAGATCAAGACCCCTAAGCTTCTCAGCGCGGCTTCGGAAGGGGGAGCCGATTTCTTCAAAGTAGACTATTTTGAAAAATCAGCCTATCTGGCTCAAAGTCCTCAATTTTATAAGCAGATAATGGTTGGTTCTTTCGAGAGAGTCTTCGAGGTAGGACCAGTCTTTCGCGCCGAACCACACTTCACCACCCGCCACGTCAACGAATATATTAGTCTAGACGCCGAGATGGGGTTTATCAAAGATTACAAGGACGTAACGCGAACACTGAATGACGTCTTGATCAAAATGTTCAAAATTATAAACTCCGAGAGCAAGCTATATATGGAGACATATTCAGTCAAGCCGGTTAAAGTACCAGAGGAAATTCCTTACATTAAATTGGCCGAGGCAAAGAAAATAATTAAAGAAAAATATGACTATGACGTGCCAAAAACAACCGACATTGACCCGGAAGGAGAACGGTTGATCTGCCGCTATGCCAAAGAAGAATTCGATTCCGATTTTATTTTCGTGACCCACTACCCATGGGATCATAGGCCATTTTATACAATGCCGGACAAGGAAAACCCCGGAGAAACTTACGGATTCGATCTGCTGTTTAGAGGTGTCGAGCTTGTCACCGGCAGCCAAAGAATCCACGACTACAAGATGTTGATTGAGAATATGAAGAAAAAGGGCTTAAAAAGTGAGGGGATGGAATTTTATCTTGAAACATTCAAGTTTGCTATGCCCCCGCACGGCGGCTGGGCAATCGGCTGTGAGAGATTAGTTCAGCTGACACTCGGCTTAAAAAGCGTAAAAGAGGCGACCCTGTTTCCGAGGGATGTTAAAAGACTAAGTCCTTAAATAAACGAGCGAAGGGAAGGGATGAAAACTTTCGGTAAAATTCTCGTGGCGATTGCTGTGATCGTAATTGTTGGCTGCGGAATATATGTCGGTTGGAAAAGGTTTTTCCAAACAGAAGCTGACTCCCAAGAAGCGGTTGAGCCATCCCCAACCCAAACGGCTAAAACCGTAATCCCGGTTACAATCCCTCAAGCAAACCTAGCAAACAAATTCGGATTTCTCTCGGCTGGAGAGGGAGACTCCGAAGCAATCATAAACTCAGGTGCTATGTGGGTCAGACCCCACCCGGGACCGTTCCTATGGGATAGCATGCAAAAAGAAAAAGGCGGCGAGCTATCATTTGAGCTAACAGACAAAGTCGTGTCAGATTATCAAAAAAGCGGCCTGGCCATCTTAGCAACAATCTGGCCTTTCGCCGAATGGGACCAAATTTCAAAATCAGATGCGGCAAAATGCGCTGTCTCGTCAGAAGATGAATTCCTGTCCCAAAATGACAAAAAGGGCAGGGGCGAGGATGATTATTTACCCGAGCATCGTTGCAATCCGAACGACTGGGATGCATACCAAAAGTGGGTGTCGCAAGTAATCGAAAGGTACGACGGCGACGGCACAAACGATATGCCCAATCTCAAGATCCCCATTAAATACTGGGAGGTGATGAACGAGCCCGATCTTGACGGCAATGAAAGACTGGATTTCTATAAACAAGACGCCAATGCTTACATAAGACTCCTCACCACTACTTATCAGGCAATTAAAGGATCTGATCAGAGCGCCCAAGTCCTAATCGCCGGTGCCGCGGGGGGAAACGAACAATTCCTCAAATTTTACCGAACTGTCCTAAGGAATAAAGATGCAGCCGCAGCGTTTGATATCGGCAATGTCCATTGTATTTCAAATGATAATTACCAATCTTTTAATGTTGAGCCCTACCAAAAAATGCTGGAGGGATTCAATCTCAACAAACCGGTTTGGGTTACCGAAGCCGAAGCGATAATATCACAAGATGAAAACGTCAACGCTACTCAAACTTACGAGAGCACAAAAAAGGCTCTTGAACTAAAAGCGCAAAGGATATTCTTTACTCGGTACTCGTTCGAGTCAAGAGAGGATCTAAAAGATCGTCAAACGGATGCTAGTATCACCCCCAGTCTCGACGGCAAAGATCCCATTGCCGCCTACAAAAAAATCACCGCTCTATAAAACACTTGCAAGAGAATTTTAGAGTTGTATCTTAATAAATACCGGAAATATTTCATTCAAAATGAGAAGCAGTTTTTTAGGTTGGCTTAAAGGCGTAATCTACGGCCCGATCAGCACTGATTTTGCTCTTGCAAATTCGGCTAAAGTTGTAGTAATCGGCGGAGGGACAGGACTCTCAACTCTATTGCGAGGAATCAAAAACTATTTTTATAATCTCGCGGCAGTTGTAACTATGACTGACGACGGCGCTTCATCCGGAATAATAAGCCGCGAATTCGACACTCTACCGCCTGGGGATATAAGAAAATGCATTTCCGCCCTAGCTAAAGATGAAAGTCTCATCTCAAAAATTCTAGAGTACCGTTTCCCAAGAGGCAACAAATCTTTTTCCGGCCATACTTTGGGCAATATCTGGATCGCGGCTCTCACCAGACATTTCGGCTCGTTCGATAAAGCTATCGAAACGACCTCGGAAATTTTTGCCACTCAGGGAAAAATCCTACCGGCGACCCTTGATTCCGTCAGGGTTGGGGCAATCTATTCCGACGGTAAAAAAATAATCGGCGAGTCAAAAATTCCCCGCCCGGGTGCAATCATAGAAAAGATTTTCCTAACTAAAAATCCCTCACCATACAAAAAAGCTCTTGAGACAATAAGGTCGGCTGACATCATCATTGTTGGCCCCGGCAGCCTTTACACCAGCATTATCCCCAATCTCCTCATAAAAGAAATATCCAAAACAATCAGAGCTAATCGAAAAGCACTAAAACTATACGTGGCCAATTGCTCGAGCGAGCGGGGAGAAACCGAGGGGATGACCGTTGAGGACCATATCAGCGAGATTGAAAGGGTAGCTGGCAAAAATTTCTTCGACTATTGCCTGGTAAACAGCAAAGTAATAAAAACTTCAAGAAATTCTTCCAAGCTAGGCGCGGCGAACAACATCACCACCGACAACAAAAATTTCGGTAAATGTGAAATAATCAAAGCTGATTTAATTAACGAAAAAAATCCGATTGCCCACGACAGCGAAAAACTAGCCCAGGAAATTGTCAGGCTCTGCGAATCGTAAAAGTAGATTAGTTCAACCTGTTCTGCTATAATCGAATCACTATGAAAAGAAAAATATTTATCGGTGCGGCTTGGCCTTATGCCAACGGCTCGCTACATTTAGGCCATATTTCAAGTCTAATCGGAGGCGATATACTCGCGCGCTATTTTAGATTAAAGGGCGATAAGGTCCTTTATGTTTCAGGCAGCGATTCTCACGGTACGCCGGTAGTCCTCAAGGCAGAGACAGAGAAAACATCACCCGAAGAAGTCGCAAAAAAGTACCACGGAGAACTTAAAGACACATTTCTTAAAGGCTTGAAGTTTTCATATGATATCTATACCAACACAACCACTAAAAATCACGAGAAAGTTGTCCAAGAGATCTTCCTTGCGCTTTATAAAAAAGGCCTTTTATACATCAAAAAACAATCGCTCCCTTATTGCCCAAAAGACAAAAGATTCTTGCCGGACCGCTATGTCGAAGGAGAGTGCCCAAACTGCCATTTTAAAAATGCACGCGGCGACCAATGCGACAATTGCGGAGACCTCCTCGACCCCGAACAGCTTATCAATCCAGTTTGCAAGATTTGCTCCACCAAACCAGTCTGGAAAGATACGGAGCACTTTTTTCTAAAACTCACTGCACTTGCCCCAAAACTTAAAGTTTGGGTCAAAAAAGCAAAGGGGTGGCGGGCTAACGCCCTCAATTTTACGAAGAAATTTTTAGAAACAGGTCTTCAAGACCGCGCCGTAACCCGCGACATCGAATGGGGTGTAGCGATTCCTCTACCTGGGTATGAATCAAAAAAAATCTACGTTTGGTTCGACGCAGTTTGTGGGTACTTATCTGCATCTAAAGAATATTCGGAATTAAACAGGGAGGATGATCTCTGGGGAGAATTTTGGCGAAAAAAAGATTCCACCCACTACTATATCCATGGGAAAGATAATATCTTGTTTCATAGTATTATTTGGCCGGCGATGCTCGTTGGCTCAGGCAGTCTCCATCTGCCAGACAAGATTTTTTCCTCCGAGTATTTTACGCTTGAGAGACAGCAATTCTCGACAAGTAGAAATTGGGCTGTCTGGCTACCGGACTTTCTCTCCCGTTATGAGGCCGACACGCTAAGATATTATCTAACAGTAAACGGTCCAGAGACTTCTGATGCCGATTTTTCTTGGGACGAATTTCAAGCAAGGGTAAATAAAGAGCTAATCGGCAATTTTGGCAACTTCATCCACCGGACACTAACTTTAATTGAAAAACATTTTCCCGGGGGCATTGAATACCCCAAGAATGATAAAACAAAAATATTAAAGTTAGCCGAAGAAAAATTCACCTTTGTGGGCGAGACGATTGAAAAAGGCAGATTTAGAGAAGCCCTTAAGCACGTTTTCGAACTGGCCGAAGAGGGCAACCGATTTCTAGCTACCGCAGCCCCCTGGCAAAAAATCAAGTCCCAAAAAAAGGAAGCGGCAGAGGATCTTTGGGCCGCCGCCGCAACAATTCATTGCATTGCGGTTTTGATCGAACCGTTTCTGCCCAAAACTTCCCAAAAAATCTTAAAGCTATTAAATGTAAAGTCTGATAAAATAAGCTGGAAACCGCCAGAAAAAACAAAATACACCATCGTCAGCCCAACGCTGCTCTTTGTCAAAATCGAGGACAAACAAATAGAGATTGAAAAACAAAGACTTGAGGCGGAGGTCAAAAATGCAAATGTCTAATGCAAAAATCCTCGTCATTGACGACGACGAGAATATCCGCAATCTCTATGTTGAAAGACTAAAAGCCGAAGGATGCATAGTCGAATCAGCTGAGAACGGAGAGAAGGGACTCGCCCGCGTCACTGATTTCAAACCAGACATAATTCTCCTTGATATTATGCTGCCAAAAATCAGCGGCTTCTCGGTTCTAGAAATTCTAAAAACAACCAAAGACTATAAAAATATTCCTGTAATTATCCTCTCGGCTTTAACCCAAAGCGAAGACAGATCCAGGGGTCTCACCGCCGGCGCCGTGGAATACTTGGCCAAATCAGAAAATCTCCCTAAAGAAGTAGTGGAAAAAGTTAAAGCGGTCTTAAGAAAAAAAAGAGGCTAAATGCTGCAAGCTGCATTATTTGGCGGAATTGGAGGGCTGTCTTTAATAGTAGGTGCACTGGCCGGGCTTAGATTTAAATTTTCAAGAAAGATTACAGCTTCTTTTATGGCCTTCGGCGCCGGGGTTCTAATCTGCGCCGTTTCCTTCGGTTTAATAGACCAATCCTTCGAGCATGGGGGGCTAGTTGCGGTAATCACGGGATTTCTTTCCGGCGGGATCGTCTTCATAATCGGCGACTACCTCATCCACTTAGCTGGCGGAAGAAAGCACAGATATAGACCGCTTATCGCCGTAGAGGACGAATCCCGAGGAAGAGTAATAACTTTGGGAACGATACTAGACGGAATCCCCGAAGCAATTGCCCTCGGCGTTGCTCTAAGCTACAGCGGGGGCAAAGGACTGCTTCTTCTAGCAGCAATTGTGCTAAACAATTTTCCTGAAAGCATTTCTTCGATCCCGGGCCTAAAAAAGGAGGCTTACCCAACCTGGAAGATACTTCTAATCTGGCTAATAACTGGGTTCGCAATCTTTGTCATTACAATTTTAAGCTACCTTTTTCTCAAGGATTTAAGCTTCAGCACACTCGGCACTCTTGAGGCCTTTGCTGCCGGGGCGCTTTTGACGATGGCAGCTAATAGTTTGATCCCCGAGGCCTTTGCCGGGGGCGGTTTTATGGTTGGCTTTATAACAGTAGTTGGCTTTCTAGTAGCATTTGTTATTTCAAAATTATAAAAAGCTCCGTCAGTAAATAGTTCCGATCTTCAAAACCTAAAAAATTATTTTTCGAACTCTATGAGTTCAAACAATTGAAGAAATAGTTTTTTATCAGTCTCAAAAAAACCTTCGGCGTATTTGCCGGCACCAAACATCCCTCCCCTGTAGCGATTAAGCCCCGTAATTCCCTCGAGATATTCCCGGCAATCGAGTTGCGACTTGTGTTGCCTTAGAGCTTCGGTTTTTTTCTTTATCTCAGCATTTATAATAACAATTCTATTAGCATAAAGAGGGAGCCAGGTCTCGTAAGAAAAAATTCGCCCCTTAAAATCCTTTAGTTCTTTCAGAGCCAAAGCAAAAACTTTCGCTGTCTCCCAGTGATCAGGGTGAGGGTCCAAAAAAGAAGGAACATATATTATTTCAGGAGAAAATCTTTCAATCAAATTCGAAAGTAATCTTATTATCGCTCCGCTTGAAATTAGTTCGTTATCTCTGTATCTCCAAAATTCGAGGTCTTTTGCACCAATAATCTCCGCCGCTTGTCGGGCTTCCTCCTCCCTTTCGACAACAAGTTTCTTTCTCTCCGATGAAGTCAGACGAATCTCCCTCCCTCCCCCCGAACCGTCGGTCAGAAAAACGATTCTGACATGATCTTCTGACTTCTTATGTTTACAGATCGCGCCACCGCAACCGAGAATATCATCGTCCGGATGAGGAGCTAAAACTAAAACCTTACCTCGCGGCAAATCACTCAAGATTCTCAACCTAAAATCATTTCTCACAGCATTCCAAAAAACTTCCCAACCAATAAATTTTCGGAAATTGTTTATTGATACCAAACCGCTTTTTACCTTAAAAAACCTTCTTATGCTCAACTTTTCTCCACAACCTGTTTATAAACCAACTCAATCCTGCGGCACATTTTCTCGGCTGTAAATTCACGCTCGTATATTTTCCTTGCAAATGCACCCATTTTTTTCGCTCGTTCGGGATTTTTAATCAATTCTATAACAGAATCAGCGAAACTTTCAACATCACCCCTTCTAACTAAAATTCCGGATTTACCATTCTTTACCAATTCCCTTAGCCCCCCGACCACATAAGCTACGACCGGCTTTTTGGCTATTGAGGCCTCTAAAACAACTTGGCCAAATGACTCGCTCAGAGAAGGCACCAGCACGGCCCGCCATCGGCCAAGGTATTTACCGATATCTCTCGCCTCCCCAAAATATGAAACGGAGTCATTAAGGCTTGCCCTTCGCTCAACAAAACTACGAAGAGGGCCGTCACCAACTATTTCAAATTTCGCCGATGCTTTTCTTGAAACCAAATCAATTATTCCAAAAAGCTGATAAATTCCCTTGTGATAATTAAGTGAGCCGATAAATCCGAAAGTCGGAAGCTTTGTTTTTTGATCTTCTGTTTTAAAATCTTTAATCCCATTCGCTACAATTACCAACTTACTTCCCACCCGCCCATAAAACCTATTCAAAAAAATAGAGACTGCCTTTGAGGGGCAAATCACCTTTATCGAATTTCTTAATATCACTTTCAAGCCTAAAAGCTGTAGATACTCTCTCAACTTATTTTTTAAATGATAGTCTTCGGTATAAAGATGTTCCGAATAAACTTTTTTTACTTTCAATCCTGTACAAGCCAGGGTCACTAGCCATCCCGCCCTAATACCGTGAGAATGAACGATGTCAGGCTTCTCCTGCTTAATAAAGCGGCGCAATTTGACAACTGAACCGACATCAAAAAAACTCTTGAATGTAATCCTTTTAACTTTTACCTTTACCCTTCCCCCTCTATTCGCCAACCACCCTTCAGGACAAACCAAAACCGATTCAAATTGTTGCCTGTCTATTCCGTTTAACAAAGTCAAAACATGGCGCGGAGCGCCCGACAACGAAGAGTCAGCAATTACTTCAAAAACTTTTATCATTTTCTCCCGATATACTATCAAAAACCGGCGAGGCCTGAAAGGCCCCGCCAGCCACATCCTGAAATTATAAGTCTATTTTTCCTCTGGCGGTTTCTTCTTAGCAATCACCCGGTTTATTTTCTCGATTACCTCACCAGGCATCGTTTCTGACTTAACAATATAATCATCAGCTCCGCCTGCTATACTACGAGTCTTATTTTCATTCTGAATAAGAGCGGTTAGCATAATCACCGGAATATTCTTAGTTGTCTCATCCCGTTTTAGCTCTT
>Ga0224495_10000675_pt1 | contig 26086 bp, 29 predicted proteins | sample SF_Jul11_sed_USG_FD_168128 | JGI IMG/M metagenome (GOLD analysis project Ga0224495, IMG submission 168128) | Sediment microbial communities from San Francisco Bay, California, United States - SF_Jul11_sed_USGS_4_1 | ecosystem: Environmental > Aquatic > Marine > Sediment | place: USA: California...
ATCGACCTCGCCCCCGGCGCGAAGATCTCGCATGCGCTGTGCGGCAAGTCCGAGCAGCAATTGCTGGTCGCAACCTCTGCCGGCTACGGCTTCACCTGCGCACTCGGTGACATGGTGGGCCGGAACAAGGCGGGCAAGCAGTTCATCACGGTGGACAAGGAAAGCATACTCGCCCCTGCCCTGTTCACACCCACCGAGCATTCGCTTATCGCAGCGGTATCCGCCGGCGGCAGGCTGCTGGTATTCATGCTGGCCGAGATGAAGCAGCTGCCCGGCGGCGGCAAGGGTGTGATCATCATGGGGCTGGCCGACAAGGATGAGCTGGCGGCAGCTACAGTGATCAACCAGCCCGAAGTGCATATCAGCGGCAAGAGTGGTGCAAAGGAGCAGGTACTCAAAGTGTCCGGCACCGCGCTGCAGAACTGCTTCGGCAAGCGTGCACGCGGGGGACAAAAGCTGCAGTCGCGGATCAAGCCGACCGGCATCGAGTAAGCTTTTCTCGCCGTTGCGATCGCTCACAACAGGCTCACCCTTTTCGGGTGGGCTTTTATAGCGCAACAAGCGGAAGTTAAATTCGCAATTCTCTCTGCTAGAATGCGGGTACTCCCTTTATCGAGTCGCTTGCAACCCATAACTCAACGATGACCATAGTCGCGGTATTCAACCAGAAAGGTGGCGTAGGTAAAACCACGACAGTTCTGAATCTGGCTGCTGCGCTGGCAAAGCGCGGACGCCAGCCTGTCGGCATCGACCTTGACCCGCAAGCACAACTCAGCTCGATTACCAGCTCCGCAGCAACGAACAGTGACGACAGCATCTTCAGCCTGTTTCAGCGTAATCGCCCGATCATCGAGGTGATGCGCGAATCGCCAAGCGGAATCAGCGTCATCCCCTCCCATGTCGAACTATCCAAAGTAGATGCACTGCATGGCAAGGGGTACAACGCCATCAACAAATTGAATACGGGATTGCATACCGAAGCATCACTGAACGAAGGTCGTCCGGTGATTATCGATTGCAGTCCGCTGGTGGGCGTGCTGTCGCTGAATGCGATATTTGCCTGTGACGGCATCATCGTGCCGATCTCGGCTGATTACCTGTCGATGAATGGTGCGATCCAGATCAGAAAAACGCTGCATGCACTGGAGCAGGTGTTGAAACGGCGCGTAAATCGACGCTATCTGATTACCCGCTTTGACTCGCGCAGGGGAATGGCAAAGAAAATACTGGAAAACGCACAGGACGAATTTGGCAGTGAAGTGTGCCAGACCATCATTTCCGAAAATGTCAGCCTGGCTGAAAGTCCCGCTTTGAACAAAAACATTTTCGAACACGCGCCAACTAGCCGGGGAGCTGAAGATTACAACGCACTGCTGGACGAATTAATGGCCGACGGATTTATCCAGTAACGGATGAAGAACCCATCAGACGGTTTGTCACTCTTTGGCAATCAGCGTCAGGATCTCTTCGATATCGACTGAATTGCCGGACGATTTATCTGTTTCGATTGTTCTGCAGCTGGTTATTTCGCAATGGTGATACATCTGCCGTAATTTGCGCTCTGCATCAGGCAAATCCTTGCCGTAGATCTGTATGCTGTCAACTGTCTGTCCATCACGTGTCTTGACGGAAAAAACATGTTTTAGCATACCGGCTCCGCTACTCCATATACATTCCGCCGTTCACGTGCAACGTGACGCCGGTAATGTAACCGGCACTCGGGCCGGCAAGAAAGGATACTGCGGCAGCAATGTCCGAAGCCTGGCCCAGGCGTTTAAGCGGGACATGCTCGACCAACTTTGCACGTTGCTCTTCACCCAGTGCATGCGTCATGTCAGTATCAATAAAGCCTGGAGCAACGCAGTTGACGGTGATGTTGCGGCTGCCGATCTCCTGCGCGAGCGACTTGGTAAACCCTACCATGCCGGCCTTCGAGGCGGCGTAGTTGGACTGTCCGGGATTACCCATACTGCCGACCACTGACGAGATGCTGATAATACGACCGCCCCTGGCCTTCATCATCGCGCGCAACACGGCGCGCGAAAGACGGAATACCGATTTCAGGTTGGTTGACAGTACGTCGTCCCATTCCTCGTCGGTCATGCGTGCCAGCAGGTTGTCCTTGGTGATACCGGCGTTGTTCACCAGTATTGAGATCTCGCCGAAATCCTTACGGATCGTACTCAGCACCTGCTCGGTCTGTGCCGTGTCGTTGACATTCAGTGCCATGCCCGCCCCCTTGATATCCGCGGCTTCCAGATAGGCACCGATGGCCTGTGCACCTTTGTCACTGGTCGCGGTACCGATCACGGTCGCGCCATGTTTGCCGAGTTCCAGTGCGATTGCCTGGCCTATGCCGCGGCTTGCGCCGGTTACCAGTGCGATTTGTCCTTGCAGTGTCATGTCATCCCTCCCTTATGCGAGTGCAGCCAGTGCTGCTTTTAGCGCTTCGCCGTCATTGATGGCCATAGCCTGTTGATTCGTGTCGATGCGCTTGTTCAGGCCGGCCAGTACCTTGCCCGGCGCACACTCGACGTTGTGGGTGATGGCCTGCTTGCCGAATGCCTGCACGGTCTCTACCCAGCGTACCGGCGAATACAGCTGGCGTACCAGCGCATCCTTGATCGCCGCGCCGTCGTTGTATGCGGCGACATCGGCGTTATGCAGCACCGGGATTGCCGGTGCCTGAATCGAAATATTATTGAGGTACTCGCGCAACTGTTCCGCCGCGCCCTTCAGTAAAAGGCAATGCGACGGCACGCTCATCGGCAGCATGATCGCGCGCTTCGCACCTTTGGCCTTGGCCAGTTCCATACCGCGCTCGACTGCGGCACGATTGCCGGCAATCACTACCTGACCCGGTGAATTGAAGTTGACCGCTTCCAGCACCTCGCCCTGCGCACCTTCGGAACACACTGCGCGGACAGCATCATCGTCCAGTCCGAGGATAGCCGCGATGCCGCCTACACCTTCCGGTACGGCCTGCTGCATGCACTGCGCGCGATAACGAACCAGCGGCAGCGCGTCGGCAAAACTCAGCGCACCTGCTGCAACCAGCGCGGTGTATTCCCCCAGGCTGTGGCCTGCCATGATGGCCGGAACGGGCCCATCCTGCAATTGCCAGGCACGGTATACTGCAATGCCCGCAGTCAGCATAACGGGCTGAGTATTGACTGTTGAGTTCAACTGCTCGTCCGAACCCTCGTTGATCAGTTGCCAGATATTCTGTTCCAGAATATCGGAAGCTTCAGCAAAAGTGTTGCGCACGATAGGAAATTCGTCGTATCCGTTCATCATGCCGCGCGATTGTGAACCTTGGCCGGGAAATACAAATGCAAATTTAGTCATCTTGAAACCTTACCATTTAATCAAAACAGCACCCCAGGTAAACCCACCACCCACGGCCTCCAACAGAATATTTTGCCCGGATTTAACGCGTCCGTCTCGTACCGCAGCATCAAGTGCCAGCGGAATCGATGCTGCCGAGGTATTGCCGTGATTGGCAACCGTGACCACCACGTTGTCCATACCAAGACCCAGTTTTTTAGCGGTTGCTTCGATGATACGGATATTGGCCTGATGCGGTATCAGCCAGCTGATATCGGTGCCGATCAGATCGTTTTCTTCCAGTACTTCTTCAACCACTTCGCTCAGCACCTTGACCGCGAACTTGAACACGGCCTGGCCGTCCATCTTGATGAAAGGATCCCCGTCAACCTCACCGTTACGGATGTTGCCTTCCGCTTTAAGCATATCTCTGTGGCTGCCATCCGCATGCAACCGACTGGCAACGATGCCCGGCTTATCTGAAGCACTAAGTACCACCGCTCCTGCACCGTCACCGAACAGCACACAGGTGGTGCGATCATTCCAGTCCAGCATGCGCGACAATACTTCGGCGCCGACCACCAGTACCACGTTGGACTGCCCGGCTCGGATGTACATGTCGGCGGTATTCAGTGCATAAACGAATCCGCCGCATACTGCCTGAATGTCGAAAGCGGGGCCGCGATTCTTGATGCCAAGCTTATCTTGCAGGATACATGCAGTGCTGGGAAACAGCTGGTCGGGTGATGTTGTCGCGACGATCACCAGATCAATTTCATCCGCGCTGATACCGGCAGCCTCGATCGCCTTGCGGCTGGCGTGCAGCGCGAGGTCGCTGGTCAATTCACCCTCGGCAGCAATATGACGTTGTGCGATACCACTGCGTGAAAAAATCCAGTCGTGCGTAGTATCGACCATCTTTTCCAGATCGTAATTGGTCAGCACTTTTTTTGGCAAATAACTGCCGGTACCGATGATTTTGGAATATTTTTGGGCGGGCATCAGGCAGCTCCTTGCTCAGTTTGTTGACGCTCGTTATGCCACTTCTCGACATGTTCGCTGATGTGGTGCAGCATTCCTTCGCGAGCCTCTTCCGCGGCCCGCTCAATAGCGCAGCGAAAAGCGAAAATATCTGCTGAACCGTGACTCTTCACCACAATACCCTTCAAACCAAGAAAACTGGCACCATTGTAACGGCGGTGATCCAGTCTGTGCTTGAAAGATTTGAGAACAGGTAACGATACCAAAGCAGCCAGCTTCGACAGAATATTTCGGCTGTATTCTTCGCGCAGGAAACCTCCCATCATCTTGGCAACACCTTCGGCAGTCTTCAGCGCCACGTTCCCCACAAAGCCATCGCATACCACCAAATCAGTGACGCCCTTGAAAATGTCGTCACCCTCGACGTTACCGTAAAAATTCAGGTCGCTCGCACGCAACAAAGTGGCTGCCTCCTTGACCACCTCGTTGCCCTTGATGTCTTCACTTCCAATATTAAGCAGGCCGACCGAGGGATTGGGTTTGTGCTCCAGCGCAGTCACCAGCGTAGAGCCCATTAGCGCGAACTGCAGCAGGTGTTCTGCGGTGCAATCTGTGTTGGCACCCAGATCAAGCATACACACCTGCCCCTTCTGGGTCGGCAGGTATGAAGCGATTGCCGGACGATCAATGCCCGGCAGGGTCTTCAGCACATATCGCGCCGTAGCCATCAGCGCGCCGGTGTTGCCAGCGCTGATACAGGCAAGCGCCTCGCCGCTCTTGACCAGATTGATGCTGACACGCATGGATGAGTCTTTCTTCCCGCGTAGCGCAGACTGTGGCTGCTCGTCCATGCCCACCACTTCGCTGGCGGGATGAATACGCAGGTGCGGACCGACTTGTGCGCCCAATGCGCGCAATTCAGTTTCGATTGCGTCAGGTATACCCACCAGGATGATGGTATCGCCGGGCGATTGCTTCAGATATTCGACTGCTGCGGGGATGGTGACCGTCGAACCATGGTCGCCCCCCATCGCATCTATGGCTAATGTGACGTCCACTAAACGATTCCCATATAGAAACAGAAAGCAGTGATAGAAAAGAAAACGCAGCCGGTCATGACGACCGGCTGCGTCACCTCAAGGTTTATTCGCCTTTGGTCTTGACTACTTTTTTGCCGCGGTAAAAACCGGTTGGGCTGACGTGATGGCGCAAATGCGTTTCGCCGGTAGTCGGCTCAATTGCAGTTGCCGGATTCGTCAAGAAGTCGTGTGCACGGTGCATGCCACGCTTTGAAGGGGATTTTTTATTCTGTTGAACTGCCATGTCTACTACTCCTATAAGTGCTATTTAACTACTCTCAATTTCGCCAGAGCCGCAAAAGGATGGCTTTCATCCCCATGCTCACTCTTGCCATCTGTTGCCCGGCAAACACCCGATTCATGTTTGGGTGCAATTGGCAGGCTTAACAAAATCTCTTCTTCCAGCAGATTCAGCACATCAAGTGTGCTTTCTGCCAATATGCTGTCGAATTCCTCTTCAGTTCCGCCAGCAACAATCTCGTCCAGTGCATCAAGCCCAGCCTGATCTCGAAGCAATAGTCGAGTTTCAATCTTCACATCATGTTCCAGCGCTCCCAGACATCTCTGGCAACGTAACCAGCAATTCCCACTGATGTTAACATCCAGATAGGAAATACCCTGCCTGTCCACTCCACCGCTTACTGTATACGCCAAAATCCCTGCGGAATTTTCCAGTACATCCAGCAAACGCGGCATCTTGGCAAGCGGTGCTTCACCGCTGATTTTTTCGCCGTTTCGGGCAAATTCCAGACCATCGATGAAAGACCGTGCGTACATGAGGCGCGCATGATATATTTTTCGCCGCTCCCTGTCAAAAACACTAAGGAAATTTCTTGAGTTCTCAGTTGCTTGTCCTCGCCTCCACCTCGATTTACCGTAGCGAACTGCTCCAGCGGCTTAAAATCCCCTTCGAGACCATCGCTCCCAACGTGGACGAAACTCCGTTACCGGGGGAATCAGCCCTTTCAACCTCGACTAGACTTGCTGAAGAAAAAGCCCGCGTTGTAGCATCCAACTATCCCGATGCACTGATTATCGGCTCGGATCAGGTTGCCCTGCTGGAAGGCAGGCAACTCGGCAAACCGCTCACCCATGATAATGCAGTGAAGCAACTTCGCTCGATGCGAGGTAAAACAACTATTTTCTATACCGCGCTGGCGTTGCTGAACAGCAAAACGGGGCACATACAGAGCAGGGTAGCGGAAAACCACGTCACCTTACGTGATCTTAGCGATAGCGAGATCGAGGGCTATCTGCTAAAGGAACAGCCCTATCACTGCGCAGGCAGTGCCAAATCCGAAGGCCTGGGTATCGCGCTGATCAGCAGGATGACAGGCGACGACCCGAACGCACTGATCGGTCTCCCGATGATTTTACTTGTTGACATGCTGCGCAGCGAAAACGTGCGCCTGTTTTGAGTATGGATACAGCTCAAAACACTAACAAAGGGACGCTTTACCTGATCCCCTGTACGCTTGGAGACACGCCTGTACAGCAGGTTTTGCCCCAGCATGTTATCGATACCGCCCGCAAACTGAAGCATTTCGTCGTGGAGCACCCCAAAACCGCGCGGCAGTTCCTTTCCCTGCTCAAACCTGAACATCCTATCCAATCCCTGCATTTCGCTACGCTTAATGAGCACACAGCCCCCAATGAAATGAGTGAGCTGCTTTCTCCATTGCTGTCAGGGAATGATATCGGTATCGTTTCCGAAGCAGGTTGCCCGGGTATTGCCGATCCTGGCGCTGACCTGGTCAACCTCGCCCATCGCCATGGCATTCGTGTCGTGCCACTCGTTGGCCCCTCTTCAATTCTGCTAGCGCTGATGGCTTCCGGGCTGAACGGACAATGCTTTGCCTTTCATGGCTACCTGCCGATAGACGAGGCTGAAAGGAAAAAGGCCATCTCAGGGCTGGAAGCTGAGTCTTCCAGACGCAAGCAGACCCAGTTATTCATCGAAACGCCTTACCGGAATGAAAAACTGTTTAACGCCCTCCTCACCCATTGCCGCCCTCAAACTCTGCTCTGCATAGCCTGCGATATATCCCTGCCCAGCGAAAAAATACATACCCGCTCTGTTTCAAAGTGGAAATCCATGCCCATGCCCATGCTGAACAAGCGACCCTGCTTATTCCTCATTCTGGGCACCAATTAATCCAGTTGCCCTGTGGCTCGCTTTCTGGTATTAAAGCGGACTTGATTTTATCCAGTTGGAGAAGCGTAATGCCGGTACAGTCACAAAAACCTATCGCCCCCTACAAAGCCAAGAAGGGGGAACAGTATATGAACCCCAAACAGATAGAACATTTCCGGCTGATTCTGAACACCTTGAAGGCGGAGTTGGGACAGGATATTGATCGGACTGTGCATACCATGCAGGATGAAGCCACTGTTTTCGCAGACCCGAATGACCGAGCTACTCAAGAGTCAGACATGGGACTGGAGTTGCGTAGCCGGGATCGAGAACGCAAACTTATCAAGAAAATCAATGAGATGATTGCCAAGATTGATGCCGGTGAATATGGCTATTGCGACAATTGTGGTATCGAAATCGGTCTGAACCGCTTGGAAGCTCGACCAACTGCCACACTGTGCATTGACTGTAAAACTCTGGACGAAATCCGGGAAAAACAGGTAGCAAAATAAAATTTTGCTACCTGTTTTCGGTGCAGACTAATTTGCGCGTAGCGCAAGTTATGTCGGAACCAAAAACTCCTTAAGTTGCATTTTGACTGCTTGTTTTCGGCGTAGACATAATCTTCAGCTTATATCGTAGCCACAAGAATAATATTTTCTGCTTGCAGCGCAGAATATTTTGAGTTTTGCACTTAAGGCAGCGCTCAAAATTATATTCCCTGAGAAATCGTCGGTTAATATCCAAGGTTATAAAACAAAAAAGCCCCGCCAGTTCTGGCGGGGCTTTTTACATGTCGTATGGCTTATTCGGCTGATGGGGCAGCATCCGGTGCAGGCAACAGCACCTTCATGCTCAGCTTCATCCTGCCCTTGTCGTCCACCTCCAGCACCTTCACGCGAACGATCTGGCCTTCCTTGAGGTGATCCGAAACGGCATTAACACGCTCGTGGGCTATCTGCGAGATATGCAACAGTCCGTCCTTGCCCGGCAGGATGTTGATCAGCGCACCGAAGTCCAGCAATTTGACCACCGGGCCTTCGTAAATTTTGCCCACCTCGACATCGGCCACAATGTCTTCGATACGTTTCTTGGCCAATTCACCCGCCTCGCCACTGACGCAGGAGATGGTGATGTTGCCGGTATCGTCGATATCGATGGTAGTTCCGGTTTCTTCGGTTAGAGCACGAATCACTGCTCCGCCTTTGCCGATCACGTCGCGGATCTTTTCAGGATTGATCTTCATCTTGATCATGCGTGGCGCGAATTCTGAAACTTCGGTACGCGCATTCGGCATCGCCTGTTTCATCAGACCAAGAATGTGCATACGCCCTTCACGAGCCTGGGTTAAAGCAGCCTGCATGATCTCGCTGGTGATGCCGTTAATCTTGATATCCATCTGCAATGCGGTAACGCCCGCTTCGGTACCAGCCACTTTGAAATCCATATCGCCCAGATGATCCTCATCACCAAGAATATCGGTCAACACCGCAAAACGGTTACCTTCCTTGATCAGGCCCATGGCAATGCCGGCCACATGCGCTTTCAAAGGTACGCCCGCATCCAGCAACGACAGGCAGCCGCCGCAAACAGAAGCCATTGAGCTGGAGCCATTTGACTCGGTGATTTCCGATACCACGCGCATCGCATAACCGAACTCTTCTTCGCTCGGCAATACGGCAATCAGTGCACGTTTGGCCAGACGACCATGACCTATCTCACGACGCTTTGGCGTACCGACGCGGCCAGTTTCACCTGTGGAATAAGGAGGAAAGTTGTAATGCAACATGAAGCGGTCGCTGTATTCGCCCTGTAAAGCATCAATCTTCTGTGAATCGCGCATGCTTCCCAATGTGGCCACTACAATGCCCTGTGTCTCTCCGCGCGTAAACAGAGAAGAGCCGTGGGTGCGCGGCAGCACACCATTGCGAATCGTAATAGGACGTACAGTCCGGGTATCGCGACCGTCAATACGCGGCTCACCACTCAGGATTTGGCCACGCACAATCTTGGCTTCTAATGCACTGAACAGGTCGTTTACATGATTTTTAAGGCCGGGAACCGATTCCGGGGTAATCGTTGCCGCGATCATCTTGTCGCGAATAGCGTTGACTGCATCAGTACGTGCCTGTTTGGAACGGATCGCATAGGCCTTACCCAATTCAGCTTCGGCAATAGCGGCTATTTGTGCAATCAGCGCTTCGTCCTTGGCAGGAGCAGTCCAGTCCCAATCGTCCGCACCAACTTCGTTTGCCATCTCGTTAATTGCCTGAATCACCACTTGCATCTGCTCATGACCAAACATGACTGCACCCAGCATGATTTCCTCTGACAACTGCTGCGCTTCGGATTCAACCATCTGCACCGCACGATCCGTACCTGCAACCACCAGATCCAATTGTGAAGTTTTCAATTCAGTCGCCGTCGGGTTAAGCAAATACTGGCCATTGTCATAACCCACGCGCGCTGCGCCAATTGGGCCATCGAACGGAATACCGGAAATTGCCAACGCTGCAGAGGCGCCTATCATCGCCGGGATATCGGAGTCGATCTCTTCGTCCGAAGACATCACCGTTGCGACGATTTGCACTTCGTTATAAAAACTCTCGGGAAACAATGGACGTAGAGGACGATCAATCAAACGCGACGTCAAAATCTCCTTCTCGCTGGGACGGCCCTCGCGCTTGAAAAATCCGCCCGGAATCTTGCCCGCTGCATAGGTTCTTTCCTGATAATCCACAGTCAATGGGAAGAAATCCTGATCCGGCTTGGCATCTTTCCTGCCGACCACAGTAACCAGCACTACCGTATCGTCCAGGCTGACCATTACTGCGCCGCTGGCTTGACGAGCTATTTCACCGGTTTCCAGCGTAAGCTGATGGTTACCGAACGCGATTGTTTTTTTGTAGTGACTCAAAATAGACCTCTCTGTGCTTGGCATGACGCGCAACCGCATCACCCGAAATTGACCAAACGAATTGGATAAGACGAAACAACACGGGCCGCATATGCGACCCGCTATTACAAACTCTTACTTACGAATTTCCAGGCGCTGAATCAACGTACGGTAGCTCGCATCATTTGTACGCTTGAGGTAATCAAGCAGCTTGCGACGGCGACTTACCAGACGCAGCAGACCGCGACGTGAATGGTGATCCTTGGCATTGTCTTTAAAATGTTCTGTCAGATAGGTAATACGTGCGGTCATCAGTGCCACCTGCACTTCCGGGGAACCGGTATCGCTCTTTGCGCGTTGGAAGTCGGTTACGATTTGCGCTTTCTGCGCGGCGTTAATTGCCATTTGGTTTCATTCTCCTAAAAAAAGTTCAGCATTTTAACCTTTATTGGGGTTGATACTCAACCCCATAATGCCCACAAAATCAGACTAAAAAATACTTTCTTATCAAAGCTTGAAGAGTCTCGTTTAGTGATATTAAAACCAGAAATATCAACTCTTATAAGTGTAATGCAATAAATCCGCAACACAACACCGGCCCGATAATATTTCTTATTTATCAGCCACTTGATATCTTAAGCTTGCGTGGCTTTTCTAGCAACGCTTGACAGTAATCGCTCCGGCGCCAATCGTCTACCTTGAATCAAACCGACGCCAATAAACCCATCCGGGCCATGCAGCCTGACTTTTCCATCCGGCAAACCGGTATCCAGACCTAGTCGCTGCCCTTGCGCGAGGCGTTTAATCAAGGCGGACTCAAGTTGAAGCAGTGGCAGGTCCGGCATCAGACTTTCCAAGCTCAGCATGCAGTCAAGTCGCTCAGCTTCGGTCATATCTTCCACTTGCTTCATGGTATAAGCATCCTTCAGATCGAAATGAGCAATTGCGGTACGGCGCAAGGCGATCAGGTGTGCTCCACAACCAAGCGCTGCACCGATATCTTCAGCTAGTGTTCGAACATAGGTACCCTTGCTACATCGCACGGTGACGTCTATTTCGTTAGCGGCAAACTGATTCAGAACAAGCTCATGTATAACCACGTTACGCAATTCACGTTCTACGGTTTCACCGCTGCGAATGTATTCGTAAAGCGGCTTGCCTTTATGCTTGAGGGCGCTGTGCATTGGGGGTAGTTGTTGGATATCGCCGACAAATCTTGCCAGCACTAATTCAACCTGGCTCTGCGTCACGTTGACCGGTTGCTCACTGAGTGTTTCACCCTCCGCATCGCCAGTACTTGTGGTTTGCCCAAGTCTCAACATCGCGCGATAAGTTTTATCAGCGTCAAGCAAAGCATTGGAAAATTTGGTGGCTTCACCAAAGCAGATTGGCAGTAGCCCGGTAGCAAGCGGGTCGAGTGTTCCTGTATGCCCCGCCTTTTCGGCCTGAAATAACCGCCTGACTTTTTGCAGTGCAGTGTTGGAGCTTAATTCCAGAGGCTTATCGAATAGCAGCACACCGTCAAGAGGGCGAAAATTACGCGCCATGCTAATGATTACTGCTTGTCGGAATGAAGCTTGTCGCTGGCAACCGCCTGATCGATGAGTTGCGACAAGTGACTGCCGCGCTCAACGGAAGAATCGTAGATAAAATGGAGTTGCGGCATGACACGCAACTTGATGCTATGCGCCAGTTGGCTGCGGATAAAACCGGCCGCGCGTTCAAGCCCGGCCAATGCTTCGTCATGCTTACCATCCAGGCGAGTAAAAAAAACCTTGGCGTGCGAATAATCACCAGCCACATCCACGCCCGTGATGGTCACCAAACGCACCCGGGGATCATTAATCTGCAAACGAACCAGTTCTGCAATTTCGCGTTGCATCTGCTGCGCTACCCTGTCGGTTCTGGAAAAATTTCCCATGCTGTTGATGCACCCCAATTAAAGGGAGCGTGCAACCTCGATGGTTTCGTATACCTCAAGCTTGTCACCGACAACAAGATCATTGAAATTTTTCAAGGACAAACCACATTCAAAATTGCTTTTAACTTCCTTAACATCATCCTTGAAGCGCTTCAGGGAATCCAGCTCGCCGTCATGTATCACCACGTTGTCCCGCAATACTCTTACATTTGCACCGCGTTTAACCATGCCCTCAAGCACGTAACAACCGGCGATGGTACCCACTTTCGAAACGGTGAACACTTGACGCACTTCGACCAGACCCAGAACACTTTCTTTCATCTCGGGAGCCAGCATACCGGACAGCGCAGCCTTGATCTCGTCTACCATCGCATAAATGACGTTGTAGTAGCGAATATCCACTCCCGAAGATTCGGCCAGCTTGCGTGCGGCGGCATCTGCGCGTGTATTAAAACCAATCACGATCGCCTTTGAAGCCAATGCCAGATTGATGTCCGACTCAGTGATCGCACCCACTCCACCATGAATCAGATTCACTTTTACTTCATTGGTGGAGAGCTTTTGCAGTGATTGAGCAATTGCTTCTGAAGAACCTTGAACGTCGGATTTCACAATCAGCGACAGGGTACTGACCTCTCCTTCTGCCATTTGCTCGAGCATGTTTTCGAGTTTGGCGGCCTGTTGCTTGGCAAGTTTCACGCCTCGATATTTACCCTGACGGAACAGCGCAATCTCGCGAGCACGTTTTTCATCCGCCAATACCATGACCTCCTCACCCGCAGCCGGAACCTCTGACAACCCCTGTATCTCGACAGGAATGGAAGGATAGGCTTCTTCAACGGTTTTGCCGTTCTCATCCAGCATCGCCCGGACACGTCCGAACACAGAACCCACTAGAACCGTATCTCCGCGCCGCAACGTGCCCGATTGCACCAATATCGTGGCAACAGAACCCTTGCCCTTGTCAAGACGCGCTTCGATTACTACTCCCTTTGCGTGCGAAGTGCGGGGTGCCTTTAGCTCGAGCACTTCAGCCTGCAACAGTATCCCCTCAAGCAACTGGTCTATACCCTTTCCGCTCTTGGAAGACACCTCGACAAACATCGAATCGCCGCCCCAGTCTTCAGGCACCACACCTTCTGCAACCAACTCCTGCTTCACCCGTTCGATATTTGCATCTTCCTTGTCAACCTTGGTCACAGCCACTACCAGTGGCACGTTCCCCGCCTTGGCATGATGAATGGCCTCTTTGGTCTGCGGCATCACACCATCGTCGGCTGCCACGACCAGAATCACAATATCGGTCGCTTTTGCGCCACGTGCACGCATCGCGGTAAACGCCTCGTGCCCAGGAGTGTCAAGGAAGGTGATCATCCCGCGCGGTGTATCAACGTGATAGGCACCGATATGCTGGGTAATTCCACCCGCCTCGCCGGTAGCGACGCGAGTTCGACGGATGTAATCAAGCAGGGATGTCTTACCGTGATCAACGTGTCCCATTACTGTAACTACCGGAGCACGGGGCTCCAGCTCAGCCTGATGATCCTCTGCATCAATCAGGTAGGCATCGGGATCGTCCAGCTTGGCGGCTTTGGCGATGTGCCCCATCTCTTCCACCACAATCATTGCAGTTTCCTGATCGAGAACCTGATTAATGGTTACCATCGAGCCCATCTTCATCAATGATTTGATGATTTCTGAGGCCTTGATAGACATTTTCTGGGCCAATTCGGCGACTGTAATAGTCTCTGGAACCGCAACTTCATGAACCACTGGCTCAGTCGGCAAGGAAAATGCATGTGCAGTTTCCTGAGCCGCATGCCTATTATGTTTTTCATGATGACGGGGTGCGCGAACAGGGGTCGACCAGATTGGCTTCTTGTCTCCCGTATTCATTGGTGTGCGTTTCTTGTGCCCCTTTTCATCCCATGGGCTGTTCTTGTCAACCGCCTTGGCTTTTTTCGGCTTGGCTATCTTGTCTCCCGGCTTGGGAGTCGGTTTATGCAACGTACCTTCAACCACGTCGGTTGTGGGAGCGACGCCTTCCGCTGCCTTTTCATCGGGCTTTTTCTCATCAGGAACTGCAACAGCGACCGGTTCTGGTTCCGGTTCTGCAACCTTGGTTTTGCGCTTGGCACGCTCCTGCTTGGCCTGAATCTCAGCAGCCTGGCGGGCCGCCAACTCTGCCTGCAAACGCGCATCCTCTTCGCGAGAGGCCTGCTCTGTTTCGTCAACAATCTTGGCAGTCTTACCTTTTTTGGGCGCAGCTGCAGGTGCTACTTCGGCCGTCGGCGTGGGGGCGACTACTCGACGCTTCCTGACTTCAACCTGAATAGTTCTTGCCCGTCCGGCACTATCAGATTTTTTTATTTCCGTGGTTTCCCTGCGGATCAATGTGATCTTTTTGGCAGGTTTTTCCGCACCGTGTGCCTGACGCAGGTGTTCCAGTAATTTCGCCTTATCCTTTTCGGATACGGGATCGGATTCGTTTTCCTTGGTAAGTCCGGCCGCCTTCAGCTGCTCAAGCAGCAAAGGCACTGGCAACCCAAGTTCAGTTGCAAATTGCTCTACATTTATTTTTCCCATTACTGTCCTTTAGCCACCCCGTTACGCAAACCAGGGGGCGCGTGCTGTCATGATCAATGCGTTAGCTCTTTCGCCGTCCATGCCTGTCAACTCGATTAACTCATCTCCATCGAGATCTGCCAATTGATCCTGAGTCACAATGCCTTTCGCTGCCAACGTAAGAGCAGTCGGCTCATCCATACCGTCTATCTTAAGCAAATCTTCAATACCATGCTCGACTTGCTCTTCGTTGGCAATTGCCGCTGTTAATAGTGAATTGCGAGCACGACTGCGCAACTCATTAACAGTAGCTTCGTCGAATGAATCAATTTCAAGCATTTCTTCCAGCGGAACATACGCAACCTCTTCCAGCGTATTGAATCCCTCCTGAACCAGAATATCAGCAACCTCTTCATCCACATCGAGTCGCTCCATAAATACTGAACGGGTCTTGGAGAATTCCTCATTATGCTTTTCATTGGATTGCTCAACTGTCATGATGTTGAGTTCCCAACCGGTCAATTCACTGGCCAATCGCACATTCTGTCCACCGCGTCCTATTGCCTGAGCCAGATTCTCCTCTTCGACAACGACATCCATACTGTGATTTTCTTCATCAACAACAATACTGCTTACCTCTGCCGGTGCCAGCGCATTGATAACATAAGTTGCGGGATCCTCCGCCCAAAGTATGATGTCCACCCGTTCACCCGCCAGTTCATTGGTCACCCCCTGCACCCTTGAACCACGCATACCCACACACGTTCCAATCGGATCAATGCGAGGATCATGTGACAACACGGCAATCTTTGCTCGCGATCCGGGGTCTCGAGCTGCACTGACGATATCCAGCAGTTTTTCTTCTATCTCTGGCACTTCCAGTTCGAACAGCTTCACCAACAACTCTGAAGATGTACGCGACAAAATCACTTGGGGTCCACGCGCATTTCGATCGACTTTCAGTAGATGCGCTTTAACACGATCACCAACACGCAAATTTTCCTTAGCGATCATCTGGTCACGCGGAAGCAACGCCTCTATCTTTCCAAACTCGACTATTGCGTTACCGCGCTCGAGCCTCTTCACAGTCCCGGACACAAGGTGTTCCTTGCGATCCATAAAGTCTGCTAAAACCTGTTCGCGCTCAGCATCGCGTATTTTCTGGAAAATCACCTGCTTGGCCGCTTGTGCTCCAATACGCCCAAAGTTTATCGATTCCAAAGGCTCTTCGACAAAACCGCCAATCTCAATATCAGGATTACTTTTTTTTGCTTCTTCCAGCTTGATATGCAGGTCCGGAGTCTCAAAAGTCTCGTCATCCATAACTTCCCAGCGCCGAAACGATTCGTACTCTCCGGTTTCTCGATCAATAGCTACTCGTACGTCAGCCTCGTCCACAAAACGCTTCTTGGTCGCCGAAGCCAAAGCCGATTCGAGCGAAGAAAAAACCACATCCTTATCAACGTTCTTTTCTCGCGACAGCGCATCTACCAGCAACAAAATTTCACGACTCATACAATTCTCCGGCTAATTACTTTGTTGATTCAAAAGGTACTTTCTGAATCAAATTCAAAAACTAAAATGAAGGCACCAAACGTGCCTTATCCAAATTTGACAGTTCAATTTCCACCTGCCTTCCCTCAACATTTAGATTCAGGACGCCATTGGCAACCGCGCCAATTACTCCAACAAAATTTTTGCGTCCGTCCAAAGGCATCCGCAATTTAAGCTGCACCTTTTCGCCAGCAAACCGGACAAAGTCCGATTCTTTCTTCAGCGGCCTGTCCAAACCAGGCGAAGAAACTTCAAGCCTGTCATAGTCAACATTCTCAACCAGAAACAAGCGTGAAAGTTGATTACTTACCGTTTGGCAATCATCCACCGATATACCGTCATGTTTGTCTATGAATATTCTCAACAAACCTCGCCCTGAGCGCTCGAAGTCAACCAACTCATACCCCAAGCCTCCCACCGTTGTTTCAATCAGCCTTACGACATCCATAAACTTGACCCACAAATAAAAAACGGGCCCGAAGCCCATCTCAAAACGCGGTGTATTGTATCAAAGTTCCATCCCGAATGGAATCTGAATATATGCTCTTTTGGCAAATATAGTGCGAGTCTTGGAATTTCAAATATCAGATTTCAGGACAGCCAATCGAGGTCAAAACATAATCATTACAACGCTGTTTCGTCTGTTTCGCCCGTGCGAATGCGAATTACTTGGTCTACATTTGAAACAAATATCTTGCCGTCACCGATCTTGCCTGTGTGAGCAGCCTTGATAATTGATTCCACCGCAGTATCAAGCAAATTGGACGGGACAACCACCTCCACTTTTATTTTAGGAAGAAAATCCACGACATACTCCGCTCCGCGATAAAGTTCAGTATGGCCTTTCTGGCGACCAAATCCTTTTACCTCGGTCACAGTCAACCCGCTAACGCCGAGTTCCGAAAGAGCTTCACGCACCTCATCCAGCTTGAATGGTTTAATAACAGCTTCGATTTTTTTCATTGAATAACTCCTGCTTTGTTAGCGTTATATTCACAATATGCGAATTATAGCGATTTGCTAATCATACATTAAGCCTCAATCTGGTTGAGATATTCAACCAACACTATTTCAAGCTCCTGCAATCCAACAGGGGTGCGCAAAACTGCCACTTCCCCAACGCGTAATTTTAACAACGCGCGAGACAATGGCGAGACCCAACTGACCAACCCCCGCCCTACATCGGCCTCGTCCACCCCAACAATACAATACGTATTCTCAATGCCCTCATTATCGCTAACTGTTACTGTAGCGCCAAAAAAAACTTGCTCGCATTCTCCGCGTTGCGCGGGATCAACGACTTCTGCCAATTCAAGACGTTTTCGTAAAAATCGCACGCGCCTGTCAATCTCACGCAGCCGTTTTTTTCCATAAATATAATCGCCATTTTCAGAACGATCACCATTGGATGCTGCCCACGCTATGGTTTTGACTAATTCAGGCCGTTCTGTCTTCCATAGACAATCCAATTCTTCCCGCAATTTCCGGTAGCCAAGCGGAGTAATGTAATTCTTCACTCCAGATGGTAATTCTGAAGAAAAACCATCCTCGTCATCTGGAGTACTTTCGCTTTCAACTTCTTTGATCATGGAAAATACTATAAATAATTGGACAATCAACCTGAAAAAATCGGAAATTGCCTACTAGCTCAATTTGACTCAAACGAGATAACGAATGAGTCAATATCAAATAAGGAGTTAGCTAGGTGCGAATGCTAAGGAAAGAAATAAGCTCTTTGATTTCGTGGCGCAACGCAATGATGTCCAATGCAGCCCCTTCTGTTGACACACGGTCATCATGATGGCTCAGATCACTTTCAAGGCGATTGCGTGCACCACTTATGGTAAAACCCTGGCCGTAGAGTAACTCACGTATGCGTCTGATCAGCAATACTTCGTGATGCTGATAATAGCGGCGGTTTCCACTTCGCTTAACAGGTTTTAACTGGGTAAACTCCTGCTCCCAATACCGCAGAACATGCGCCTTTACCCCGCATAATTCGCTGACTTCACCAATAGTGAAGTAACGCTTGGCAGGGATCGGGGGGAGCTCGTCGTTAGGCTTGTGGTTTTCCATGATAGGACTTTTCCACCATGGTCTTCAATTTCTGGCTGGGATGAAAAGTTACCACTCGACGGGCAGTAATCGGTATCTCCTCTCCAGTCTTCGGATTGCGACCAGGGCGCTGCGGCTTGTCACGCAACTGAAAATTGCCAAATCCGGATAGTTTTACGCTCTCCCCCTTTTCAAGCTGGGCTCTAATCTCTTCAAAGAAGGCTTCAACCATATCTTTGGCTTCTCGTTTATTAAGTCCAACTTTGTCAAAGAGCAGGTCAGCCAGCTCAGCCTTGGTTAACGTCGTAGTCATTTCTCTCCCTTATTTGCGCAACTGCGCACCATACTTCTGCATCGCTTTCACTAGAATAGTGATGCTTGGTTCAATTTCAGAATCAGTTAAAGTTTTTTTAGTATCTTGCAATAACACACGGAATGCAAGGCTTTTTTTGCCTTGCTCCACACCTTTTCCTCGATAGACATCGAACAATGAAATTTCAGACACGTTTGGTGCTGCAGCCTGCTGCATCTCATCCAGTAGGGTTTGGACCAGCACCTCGTCATCTATCATCACAGCAACATCCCGACTCACAGGCATGAACTTGGACACCTCCCTCATTCGAGGTACTTGCAGCTGAATCAACTCATCCAGTGCAATCTCAAACAGGATCGGAGCCAACGGCATATCGTATTTCTGTTGCCACTGTGGATGAAGCTCCCCTATCCAGCCGACAACCTGCTCACCGCTGAAAATCTGTGCGGAACGTCCCGGATGCAGCGCTGAATGGGTTGCTGCGACAAAGCTCAGTGCTTGCGGGGAAAACAAAGCCTCTACATCTGCCTTAACATCATAGAAATCGACGGCTTTGGTAGATGCCCCCCATTGCTCCGACAGGTTGGTTCCATAGGCAATACCAGATATACGTTGCATCTGCACATATTGATCGTCCAGCTTTCCAAAACACGCCCCAGCCTCAAACATACGAACTCTCGATTGCTTGCGATTCAGGTTATAACGCAATGCACCTACCAGCCCGCCGATCAGGCTGCTGCGCATAACAGCCAGATTGCTGGCTATCGGATTGTTCAATGCGACAGGCGATTCGTTACCACACAGCTCGCGCTCGACCTGCTCTTCCAGAAAGGCATAACTGACGATCTCCTGATAGTCGCGCGATACCATCATTTGCTGGATCTTCGCCAGGGAACGCTGCGATTCGCTATTCGGCAGCATGGTCAACGCGGCTTGCGGTGCCAGAGCCGGAATGTTGTCGTAACCGTACAGACGGGCCACCTCTTCGATTAAATCGGCTTCGATGGTCAGATCAAAACGAAAGCTCGGCGGAGTCACGCTAAAGTCGTCGCCATTCGCGGTAAACTCGAATTGCAGACCTTTCAGCAAGGCTGCAATCTGCGGGCTATCCAGCTCTATGCCCAGCACTCGCTTCACGCGTGAGCGGCGCAAGGCAATAGCTGGCCGCGCCGGCAATTCGCCCCGTACTTCAGTGATTGCACCCGCTTTCCCGCCGCATATTTCCAGCAGCAACTGCGTAACACGCTCCAGCGCCTGACGTGTCGCGGCAAAATCTACCCCGCGTTCGAACCGGAACGAAGAATCAGTCGCCAGACCAAACCGACGCGCTCTGCCAGCAATCGCATCGGGATGGAAAAAGGCGCTTTCCAAAAACACGTCCTGCGTGGTTGTTTCCACGCCGCTACCCTGCCCTCCCATGATGCCGGCAAGTGCCAGCACATGAGCGTCATCAGCAATGACCAACACATCACTGTCCAGTGTCACCTCTTGCTCGTTGAGTAGGGTCAACGTCTCGCCATCACGAGCACGACGCACCGCGATGCCCCCGGACAGCCGCGCCATATCAAACGCATGCATGGGCTGACCCAACTCCATCATCACATAGTTGGTAATGTCGACCACGGCATTGATACCGCGCAAACCGCTGCGCTCCAGGCGGCGCAACATCCAATCTGGCGTGGTCGCTGTAGCATTCACACCACGCACCATACGGCCACAATATAACGGGCAGGCCTGTGCGTCCGCGACCTTGACGGGCAATTGTTCGGACAGCGTAACTGTTTGTTCTGACGCGACGACAGCCTGAAGCGGGCTCCCCGTCAGCGCCGCGACTTCGCGTGCAAGGCCGGCGATACCGGAACAGTCGCTGCGGTTTGGCGTCAGCTTGAGCGTAAACAACATGTCATCAAGATCCAGATATTCACGTAGCGTCTTGCCGACTGGTGCGTTATCGGGGAGCAACCATAGCCCGTCGCTCGTTTCGGCAAGACCAAGCTCAACTGCGGAACACAACATGCCAAATGACTCGATGCTGCGCACCTTGGCCTGTTTGATCTTGAAATCACCGGGCAGCACTGCGCCGATACGAGCACAAGGCACCTTCACGCCGACCGCAACATTGGCTGCGCCACAGACGATGGTCAATGGTTGTTCCTCACCGAGGTTGACCTGACAGACATTCAGGCGATCCGCATTGGGGTGCTTGACCACTTCCAGCACCTCGGCGACCACAACGTTGTTAAACGCAGGAGCAACTGCTTCCAGCGCCTCAACTTCCAGTCCGGCCATGGTCAGCGCATGTTCCAGCTCGTCGCTGGAAAGAGCCGGATTAACCCAGGTGCGTAACCAATTTTCAGAAAATTTCATTTCTTCGTTCTCAATTAAATTGCTTGAGGAAACGCAAATCGCTCTCGTAGAACTGACGCAAATCATTTACGCCGTAGCGCAACATTGCCAGCCGCTCCACCCCCAATCCGAATGCGAAACCAAGATATTTCTCACTATCGATGTTGACGTGTTTAAGTACATTGGGATGAACCATACCGCAGCCTCCGATTTCCAGCCAACCGCCGTTCCAGCTCATATCCATTTCAGCAGACGGCTCGGTGAACGGAAAGAATGATGGACGGAAGCGCACGCGCAAATCGTCACGCTCAAAGAAGCGTTGCAGAAAATCCTGCACCACCCCTTTGAGATTCGCAAAACTAACCTCCTCATCAACCCACAGACCTTCGACCTGATGGAACATCGGCGAATGTGTGGCATCGGAATCGAAACGGTAAACTCGCCCCGGCGAAATTATCTTCAGCGGTGGCTGATTGACTTCCATATACCGCACTTGCACCGGTGAGGTATGGGTTCGCAACACATGCTTCGGGTCAATATAGAACGTGTCATGCATTGCGCGAGCCGGGTGATTCTCCGGAATGTTCAGCGCGGTAAAGTTGTAGAAGTCGCTCTCAATCTCAGGGCCCGAGGAAGTTGCGAAACCCAGTGAATGAAACAGCTGTTCGATGCGCTGCAAGGTACGTGTTACCGGGTGCAATCCTCCGGTGCCCAAGCCGCGTCCGGGCAAGGTAACATCCAGCGATTCAGCTGCCAGCTTCTGTTCTAGTTTATTTTGCTTGAGCGCATCACGGCGTGCTTGTAGCGCAGCTTCGATAGCTTGCTTAACCTGATTGATGCGTGCACCTGCGGCAGGCCGCTCCTCAGCAGATAACTTACCCAAACCTTTAAGCAAAGCGGTGAGACCACCTTCTTTGCCAAGGTAACGTGCTTTGATCTGCTCAAGTTCCGTTTCGTCGCTGGTCGCGGCGAACTGCTGCAGTGCCTGATCAAGAATTTGTTGGAGTTGTTCCATATTTATAATCACACCAGAAACAAAAAAGGAGGCTTATCGCCTCCTTTATGTTCAATGCTAATGCTTAAACGCCGAGGCTGGCTTTAGCTTGCACTACAAATTGTGCAAATGCAGCCTTGTCGAACACCGCGATGTCAGACAACACCTTGCGATCAACCTGAATGTTGGCTTTCTTCAATCCATTCATGAACACGCTGTAACTCATTCCTTGCTCGCGAGCCGCTGCATTGATACGCGCAATCCATAAAGTACGGAACTGGCGCTTCTTCTGGCGGCGGTCACGGTAGGCATATTGCCCTGCCTTCATCACCGCCTGCTTGGCGATACGATATACGTTTTTGCGACGGCCGCGGTAACCCTTGGCCAGATCCAGAATCTTTTTATGACTTGCTCGTGCTGTTACGCCACGTTTTACTCTAGGCATGATCTACTCCTTAAGCGTAAGGCATCATGGCGCGAACCGATGCTGTATTGGTTGAGTGCACTTCGGTGATGCCGCGCAACTGACGTTTGTTCTTGGTAGTCTTTTTGGTCAGGATGTGACGCTTGAAGGCCTGCGAACGCTTGATGCTGCCACTGGCGCGAACAACAAAACGTTTCTTCGCTCCGCTTTTGGTTTTCATCTTAGGCATAATTACTCCTTAAGTTATGATGGAAGGTGTTTCCCGATGGAAAAACTTGATAACCCGCTCACCACTTTTTATTGGGACTATTTGCTACTTCACCGAACCGGCCATCCCATTACTGCCGGCCCGACTAAATTTATTTTTTCTTCGCTTTGGGTGACAACACCATCACCATCTGCCGGCCTTCCATTTTCGGAAATTGCTCGACCACGCCGAACTCTTCCAAGTCATCCCTGACACGCTGAATCAAACGCATACCGATTTCCTGGTGCGCCATTTCACGACCGCGAAAGCGCAGTGTGATCTTGGTCTTATTCCCGTCCTCCAAAAACTTGATCAGGTTACGCAACTTGATGTTGTAGTCACCTTCATCAGTTCCTGGGCGAAACTTGATTTCCTTTATCTGGATCTGCTTTTGCTTAAGCTTGGCTTCGTGCAGCTTCTTGCTCTCTGCATATTTAAATTTGCCAATGTCCATGATGCGACAAACGGGCGGCTCAGCCAATGGTGAAATTTCCACCAGATCCAGCTCCGCTTCATCTGCCAGACGCAGTGCTTCTACGATTGTTACGATCCCGAGGGGCTCTTTTTCGACACCAATGAGGCGCACTTGCGGTGCGGTAATCATCTCATTCATGCGCTGTGCTTTATCTTGTGCTATTGCAATATCTCCACTTAGACAATATCAAGCCGTGCTACCCGTTATTGATTTCTGACTTAAGACGCTGAAGCAAGGCTTCCAACGTCATCTGCCCGAGATCTTCACCACTACGGGAACGCACGGCCACCAGACTTCCAGCAACCTCCTTGTCGCCAACAATCAGCTGATAAGGTAATTTCTGCAAGCTATGTTCGCGGATTTTATAGGTAATCTTCTCATTACGCAAATCCAATTGCACTCGAAGCCCTGCTTCGCGCAACTTCTGTGCAATCTGGCGGGCATAATCCTCCTGGGCTTGCGAGATATTCATCAAAACCACCTGCATAGGGGCCAGCCATAACGGGAATGCGCCGGCATGATGCTCGATCAGGATGCCGATGAATCGCTCCATTGACCCCAGTATTGCGCGATGCAACATAACTGGTGGCTTGCGGCCGTTATCCTCGTCGACAAATTCAGCACCAAGGCGCACAGGCAAATTGAAATCCAGTTGGATCGTGCCGCATTGCCACAGGCGTCCGAGGCTATCTTTCAGAGTGAACTCGACTTTAGGACCGTAGAATGCACCTTCACCAGGCAGCACCTCGTACTCAAGGTTATTTTGCTTTAAAGACGTTGCCAGCCCGACTTCGGCCTTATCCCAAGTCTCATCGGAACCAACCCGCTTATCTGGACGGGTGGACAACTTGACCAACACCTCATTAAAACCGAAATCTTTATACACCTCTTCGAGCATCACAATGAAATTCGAGACTTCGGTTTGGACCTGATCTTCGGTACAAAAGATATGCGCATCATCCTGCGTGAAACCACGTACTCGCATCAGGCCGTGCAAAGAGCCGGAAGTCTCGTTGCGATGGCAGGAACCAAATTCCGCCAGTCGTAACGGCAGATCGCGATAACTATGCAGGCCGTGATTAAAAATCTGCACATGCCCAGGGCAATTCATAGGCTTAACCGCATAGTCTCGGTTTTCCGAAGCAGTGGTGAACATATTGTCGTGATAGTTATCCCAGTGGCCGGATTTCTCCCACAGGACGCGATCCATGATTGTCGGCGTGCGCACTTCCTGATAGTCGTGCTCGCGAAACTTGCGGCGCATGTATTGCTCGACTTCCTGCCACAAAGTCCAGCCTTTGGGGTGCCAGAACACCATACCGGGCGAAGATTCCTGCATGTGGAATAACTCCAGTTGCTTGCCCAGCTTTCGGTGGTCACGCTTCTCTGCTTCCTCGATCTGGTGCAAATATGCTTCCAGCTCCTCTTTCTTAGCCCATGCCGTACCGTAGATGCGCTGCAACATCTCGTTCTTGGAATCGCCGCGCCAATATGCCCCGGCCAGTTTCATCAACCTGAATGCTTTCAGCTTGCCGGTAGATGGCACATGGGGGCCACGACACAGGTCGGTGAACTCGCCCTCGCTATATAGAGACACATCCTGGTCTGCAGGAATCGATTCGATAATCTCGGCCTTGTAATGCTCGCCGATATGCTTGAAGTAGGCCACCGCCTCGTCGCGAGGAAGCACTCGGCGTGCCACTGGCAAGTCCGACTTGGCGATTTCGCCCATGCGCTTCTCGATTGCTGCCAGATCTTCCGGCGTAAATGGGCGCGTATAGGAAAAGTCGTAATAAAAACCGTTTTCAATCACCGGGCCAATAGTTACCTGAGCATCGGGAAACAACTCCTTCACCGCATGCGCCAGCAAGTGTGCGGTTGAATGTCGAATGATCTCTACGCCATCCTTATCCCTGTCGGTAATAATCGCAAGAGTGGCATCGCCTTCAATCAGGTGTGAAGCATCTACCAGCTTCCCATCCACTGTTCCCGCCAATGCAGCGCGCGCTAATCCTGCGCCTATACTCTGAGCAACTTCGGCAACTGTCACCGCCTTTTCATAGCTTCGTTGAGAGCCATCCGGCAACGTAATAACTGGCATATATTCTTATCCCCAAAACACAAAGCGCGGCAAAGCCGCACTCACACAACACTTCCCAGAGAGGTTTCCACGCCAAGTTGAAAAGTAGAAACCCTCTCGTGCTTATTTTCAAACACCTAATGTACTAATCGTTATGATAACCCGAGTAGAAATTACATCCAAGAACTTAGCGCAGATTAATACCAACCACTTTCATAGTTACGTCAATTAAGGTAGACCCACACCGATTAAGACAACTTGATTTGTGCTTTCGATTTTCTACCCGGTGTAGCAGGCGGAATATAACCAGATACCCGACAGCAAATGCCCTCGACCTTCTTGCCCTTTTCAAACCGGATTGAGCGGCAAGTCATCACCTCCCCTTTAGCAGCAAGTTCTGTGATGTGGACACGCGTCTTGGCAAGTGTCAGGCCAATCGCATCGGCAATTTCCTTGTCGAAACGCTCACCATGCTTGTTCAGATACTGCAAAATTTCTTTCATTACGTCACCTCTTTCTGCAAGTTAGTAAGGATAACCACACTATTACCTTATACGTTACGCTGGCAATAGTGAAATTCAGTCCAGTATTACTCGGAGGTATCTATAGCCAAAACTCCCTTTCAACCTGGAGCACCATTTGATGGTGCCCGGAACCGGAATCGAACCGGTACGAGGGGTTAAGCCTCGACGGAT
>Ga0224495_10000676_pt1 | contig 26064 bp, 24 predicted proteins | sample SF_Jul11_sed_USG_FD_168128 | JGI IMG/M metagenome (GOLD analysis project Ga0224495, IMG submission 168128) | Sediment microbial communities from San Francisco Bay, California, United States - SF_Jul11_sed_USGS_4_1 | ecosystem: Environmental > Aquatic > Marine > Sediment | place: USA: California...
GAGCGGCTGGTGATGGTGGCAAGCACACCCTGTTTCGTGCGCCTGCCCGACTGGAAGTATGCGCTGAGTGTCGAGATACTCGAGGAGTTCGCGGTCAATTTGCAGCAGAATTACACGCTTACGCTCAAACGCTTCCTTTCTTTGCAGATGCGCGGCAGCGAACAGGAACGCGAAGTGCTGGCAATATTGCGCGACGGGTTGTTCAGTCGCGGCCAGCCTGATTTGGACGCATTGCAGGCGGGGCTGGATATATTGCGCAGCAGCGACCAACGCGCCGCTTTGTCGGGACTCCAACAGGACACTCTGGTGCTGGCTGGCGAGCGCGATACGCTGATCCCGCAGCAGGCCACGCAGTATCTGGCGGACAAGGTTCCCCATGGGCGGCTGGTGACGATCAAGGGCGCGGCGCACGCGCCGTTTTTGTCGCATCCGGATGAGTTTATTGAGCACCTCGTAAATTTTATAAATGAAAAATGAACGAATTCGAAATAGATAAAAAACAAATGCGCCGCGCGTTCAGCAGGGCAGCATCACATTACGATGCGTCTGCCTTGATGCAGCGCGAGGTGTGCAGCCGCATGCTGGAGAAGCTGGACCTCGTCAGAATCAAGCCGCTGCGTATTCTCGATGTCGGTAGCGGCACCGGCTGGGGCACGCGCCAGTTGGGCGAGCGTTACAAGGAGGCCGACATCGTCGCGCTCGACATCGCCATCGGCATGTTGCAGTCGGCGCGCGGCACATCAAGCTGGTGGCAGAAACTGTTCTCGGCCACGCAGCAGCGTTTTTTGTGCGCGGATGCCGAGGCCCTGCCGCTGGTGGCGCGCAGTGTCGAGATGATCTGGTCGAACCTTGCGGTGCAGTGGTGCAACGATCTGCCTGCCACCTTTGTCGAGATGGGCCGCGTGTTAAAAACCGACGGCCTGCTGATGTTCTCCACCTTCGGGCCGGACACGCTCAGGGAGCTGCGCACCGCGTTCGATGGCGTGGACGACTATAACCACGTCAACCGCTTTGCTGACATGCACGACATCGGCGACATGCTGGTCGCGGCGGGTTTCGCCGATCCGGTAATGGAGATGGAAAAGATCACTCTGACCTACAATGACGTCAAGGCGGTGATGCAGGACCTGCGCAACATCGGCGCGCACAACGCCACCGCGGGTCGCGCGCCGGGCATGATGGGCAAGGCAAAGTGGGCGCGCATCGTGCAGAATTACGAAACCCTGCGGCGGGATGGCAGATTGCCTGCGACCTTTGAAGTGGTGTACGGTCATGCCTGGAAGCCGGAGCCGCGCAGCACCCGCGACGGCGCGTCCATCATCAAAACCTCGTTCAAACTGAAGTGAAGCAATAAAGGAGAAGCGAACATGCTGCCCATGGATATGCCCAATGCACCACCGCAGGAAACGCCCATTGCGCTGGCGCAAACCGCAGCCCCCGGTGCAACTGCGCAGCCCGACTACTTGCTCGATACATGTAAGGAAGTACCTAGTGTGGGTTCAGTCCTACAGGGTGCTGCCATTTATCCAAGCAAGCGCAGGTTGGGCTGAATGAAATGAAGCCCAACGTTTCCCATGAATTTGTTGGGTTTCGCTTTGCTCAGCCCAACCTACATGACGGTGCCGTGTTCGTATGAGTTACTTCATTACCGGCACCGACACTGGTGTCGGCAAGACGCTGGTCAGTTGCGCGCTGTTGCACGGCTTGGCCGCACAGGGCAAGCGCGTAGTCGGTATGAAGCCGGTCGCAGCGGGGTATGATGCCGATGGGCGGAATGATGATGTATCGCAGCTTCGTGCCGCCGGAAATGTTCTAGTCAGTAACGAACAGATTAACCCCTACAGTTTCTTCCTGGCCATCGCGCCGCATCTCGCGGCGCAACTTGCGGACACCGGCATAGACTTGACGTGCATTGTAGAATCGTATTCGGTGCTGGCGGCGCAGGTCGACGTGGTGGTCGTGGAAGGGGCGGGAGGCTTTCTGGTGCCGCTGAATATCAATGAAGATAGTGGTGATCTGGCGCGGCAACTGGGCTTGCCGATTATTCTGGTGGTCGGGATGCGGCTGGGGTGTTTGAATCATGCACTGCTCACGGTTGAGGCGATTGCCGCACGGGGTTTGAGGCTGGCGGGCTGGGTGGCAAACGGGATGGAGAAGGACATGGAAAGGTTTCATGAGAATGTCGCGGCGTTACAACTGCGTATTCGCGCGCCAATGCTGGGTATGGTGCCGCATCAAGAGCAACCGGATGCGCGTGAAGTTGCAAAGTACCTGGATTTGAAATTAATGGCGCAGAGATAAATGCATGAATGAATTTGGCATCATCACGGTATTTTTTGTTGGCCTGCTCGGCGGTGTGCATTGCCTCGGCATGTGCGGCAGCATCGTCGGCATCCTGACTGGGCAACTCCCGAAAGACAAAGTGCGCTGGCCGTTCCACCTGGCCTATAACGGCGGGCGGCTGGCGAGCTATGCGGTTGCGGGCGCGCTGGTGGGGGCTATCGGGCAGGCCGGGATGTTGTTGCGCGACGAGGTGCCGGTGCAGCATCTGTTGTTCGCCTTGTCCAGCCTGATGCTGATCGCATTAGGACTGTATCTCGCCGGTGTCTGGGGTATGGTGCGGCGCATCGAGCATCTGGGCGGGGTGTTGTGGCGGCGCATCCAACCACTGACGCGCGGGTTGTTTCCTATTGCGACACCATCGCGCGCATTCCTGCTGGGTACCTTATGGGGCTGGCTGCCCTGCGGTCTGGTTTACAGCGTGCTGGTTACGGCATTGGCCAGCGGCCATGCGCAGAATGGCGCGCTGATCATGCTGGCGTTCGGGTTGGGGACGTTGCCTAACCTGCTGGCGATCGGCCTGTTCTGGGAGCGCACCATGAAATGGGTGCAGGCGCCGCGCGTGCGGTTGGCGGCAGGATCGCTGGTGGCGGGTTTCGGGGTGTATGGTCTGTTCAAGGTGGGCTACACATTCTATGTGCACGGCTGGGCGGGAGCGTGTCATGTGGCTGCGTAATATTTTGATGTTGTTGCTGGTCGCGATGCTGGCGGCTTGCGGAGAGCAGAAGCTGCCCTCGCCTTTTCACGCCAGCGATATCAGCTTCAGGTTTGAACAGACCGATTTTCATTTGACAGACCACAACGACAAATTACGCACATTGGCTGATTTTCGCGGCAAGGTGGTGGCGCTGTTTTTCGGCTATACCCATTGCCCGGACGTATGTCCGACTACGTTGGCGGATTTGGCACAGGCAATGCGAATTTTGGGCAAAGATGCCGAACGGGTGCAGGTGTTGTTTGTGACAGTAGACCCGGAGCGGGATAATCCGGAGTTGCTGGGGCAATATGTTCCCGCGTTCGATCCTGCATTCATCGCACTATATGGCGATGAACAAGCCACGCAAAAAATTGCCAGTACATTCGCAGTGACATACCAGAAACAGCAAACGACATCAGGCTATAGCGTGGATCATAGTGCAGGTACGTTTTTGATCGACCCGAAAGGGCGGGTGCGGCTGCTTGCGCCCTATGGGCAGCGTTCGGAATGGTTGGCGGAGGATATTCGCCTGCTGCTGGCTGGGGTATGATTGCACATGGCGGGGTAGATATGCTGCGCGTAGCGGTATAGTTGCATACTGCAATTGCGATGCGGCGTCTGTGTTTTGGCCCGCGCAAGTGAGCGTGTCCGCTGCATTTTTTCAGCATGTTACAGCGGCTATAGGTGACATCAGGGTCGGAGAGAATTAATGAGTCAGTTTTTTTCAGTTTTATCGCTTAATTCATATCGGGTATCCCGTCGTGGCTGAAGCAAGCAGCGATTTCCCCGCGGGTAAATTATTCGTGTTGCTGCGCGAGTCGCGCTGGCTGTTTCTGGTCGCCAGCGCGTTGTATATCGCGATGGTACTCTACAGCTATAACCCTGCCGATCCTTCATGGTCGCATAGCGCGAGCGGCGCGCTGACACTAAACCCCGGCGGTGTGGCGGGCGCTTGGCTGTCTGACCTGATGCTGTATCTGTTCGGTTTTTCCGCATGGTGGGTGGTGCTATTCATGTTGCAACGCGTGTGGGCGGGGTATCATGAACTACGTGTCGATAGCATCTTCAGCAAACGACCGTTATGGGTTTCAATTGCGGGGTTTGTGGTGCTGCTACTGGCTAGCAGTGCACTTGAGTCAATCAGGTTGTACACACTGAATGTGGTGTTGCCGATGGCGCCCGGCGGGATGCTCGGGGCAGTGTTGGGCGGCGCATTGGTGCAAGTATTCGGTTTTACCGGAGCGACTCTGTTGCTGCTGACTATGATTGCTACCAGCTTCAGTCTATTTAGCGGCTTGTCATGGCTACGTTTTGTGGATAGTCTGGGCGAGTGGATCGAAACTGCTTACCAGTGGGTATACCTGACATGGCAGACGCAATTGGATCGGCGTATCGGTGCGCAGGCTACGCATGAACGCGTCGCTGTCGTCGAAGAAGAGAAAAAGAAACGCATTGAAGAGCACCACCCCATTCATATCGAAATGCCGCTGGTCGAGGTGGTCAAGTCGGCACGGATGATCGAAGAGAAACAGGTGCCATTATTTTCCGACATGCCCGATTCACCTTTTCCGCCGCTGCATTTGCTGGATCAGGCCGAACGGCATGTGGAAACCGTTTCTGCCGACACGCTGGAATTCACCTCGCGACTGATCGAGCGCAAGCTCAAGGATTTCGGCGTGGAGGTCAAAGTCGTTGCGGCTTATCCCGGCCCGGTGATCACGCGCTACGAGATCGATCCCGCCACCGGGGTGAAGGGTAGCCAGATCACCAACTTGGTGAAAGACTTGGCGCGCGCACTGTCGGTGGTGAGTATCCGCATGGTGGAGACCATTCCCGGCAAGGCTTATATGGCACTGGAGTTGCCGAACCCGAAACGGCAGGTCGTGCAGCTTTCCGAGATTCTTGGCTCCAAGGTGTATGCCGATACGCACTCTGCGTTGACGATTGCGATGGGTAAGGATATTTCGGGCAAGCCGGTCGTGGCGGATCTGGCCAAGATGCCGCATGTGTTGGTGGCGGGTACTACCGGGTCAGGCAAATCGGTGGCAATCAACGCGATGATTCTAAGTTTGCTGTACAAGGCCACGCCGGAGCAGGTGCGTTTGCTGTTGATCGACCCGAAGATGTTGGAACTGTCGGTGTACGAAGGTATTCCGCACCTGCTGGCACCGGTAGTCACCGATATGCGCCAAGCAGCGTCGGGGCTAAATTGGTGTGTGCAGGAGATGGATAAGCGTTATCGCCTGATGTCGCACTTTGGCGTGCGCAACATATCCGGTTTTAACCAGAAGTTGCGGGAGGCCGATAAAGCCGGACAACCACTTACCAATCCGTTCACGCTCACGCCGGACAACCCGGAACTCCTCGAAGAGCTGCCACTGATTGTGGTATTTATCGACGAGCTCGCCGACCTGATGATGGTGGTTGGGAAAAAGATAGAGGAGTTGATTGCACGATTGGCGCAAAAAGCGCGCGCTTCCGGTATCCATCTGGTGTTGGCGACACAGCGTCCCTCGGTGGATGTGATAACGGGATTGATCAAGGCCAACGTGCCGACGCGCGTGGCGTTTCAGGTATCGAGCAAGATCGACTCGCGCACGATACTCGACCAGATGGGCGCGGAAGCCTTGCTCGGGCAAGGCGACATGCTTTACCTGCCACCTGGATCAGGTTACCCACAGCGCGTGCATGGTGCGTTCGTGTCCGATCAGGAAGTGCATCGCATTGCAGAATATCTCAAGGCTCAGGGCGAGCCGCAGTACATCGAAGGCGTACTCAATTCTTTGGACGAATCCTCGGGGGATGGCGGAGAGGGCGGAGCGACCCTTGATGCGGAGGCTGACCCCTTGTACGATCAAGCGGTCGAAATCGTTCTTAAAAATCGCAGGGCCTCGATCTCGCTGGTGCAGCGCCATTTGCGCATCGGCTACAACCGCGCCGCACGGCTGGTCGAGCAAATGGAGGCAGCGGGTCTTGTGTCGCCGATGCAGAGCAATGGCAACCGCGAAGTGATTGCACCCGCAAGAACGGAATAGGGCGCGGTACGCTGCGTCCACACTCAGGAAAACGATGAAATATATCCTTACTCTGTTGCTCTTGCTTGCTGCACCGTTTACTGCCCATGCGGGAGCGGTTGAGAAACTCAAGATTTTTATTTCGGCGACGCATTCTGCGCAGGCTGATTTTACTCAGGATGTGCTGGATCAGAACGGCAAGCGCATCCAGTCCGCTTCCGGCGTCATGCAGTTCCAACGTCCCGGCAAATTCCGCTGGTCTTACCAGAAACCCTACGAACAGGTTATCGTCGGCGATGGTGAAAAATTCTGGTTGTATGACGTTGACCTGAATCAGGTGACGGTCAGGAAACTGGATGCGGCATTGGGTAGCAGCCCCGCTGCGCTCCTTTCGGGTAGCAATGAGATCGAGCGCGGTTTCACATTGGCTGAAGCGGGCAACAGGGATGGCATGGAATGGTTGCAAGCCACGCCAAAAGGCAAGGGTCAGGACAGCAGTTTCGAGAAGATATTGATGGCATTCAATGTGCAATCCGAACTGGTGGTGATGGAACTCAACGATATGTACGGACACAAAACCGTGCTGAAGTTTTCCTCGATGCAGCGTAATCCGAAAATACCGGCTCAGCAATTTCGCTTCACGCCGCCCGAAGGGGCAGACGTGCTGGGCGAGTAATGAGCGATCTGTTTGCTGCCAACCAGCCCGCAGCACCGCTGGCCGAACGGCTGAGGCCCAAGCATATCAACGAAGTTATCGGGCAGTCTCATCTGCTGGGAGCAGGCAAGCCGCTACGCTTAGCATTCGAATCACGCAAGCTGCATTCGATGATCCTGTGGGGACCACCGGGTGTGGGCAAGACTACGCTGGCGCGATTGATGGCTTCGGCATTCGATGCTGAGTTCATGCCGCTGTCTGCGGTATTGTCCGGGGTGAAGGATATCCGCGAGGCCATCGCGCAGGCGCAACAGGTGTTGCAGCAGCATGGTCGCCACACCATTTTGTTTGTGGACGAAGTGCATCGTTTCAACAAGTCGCAGCAGGATGCCTTTCTGCCTTTCGTCGAACAGGGCTTGGTTACATTCATCGGTGCGACTACCGAGAATCCATCATTTGAGGTGAATAACGCGCTGCTGTCGCGTGCGCAGGTGTATGTGCTGCACGCGCTGTCACCGGACGAACTAGGCACATTATTTGAACATGCCCAGCGATCTGCGTTGGGTGAATTGCAGTTCGATGAGGATGCGAAAGAACGTGTCATCGGCTATGCCGATGGCGATGCGCGCCGCCTGCTCAATGTGTTGGAGCAATTGCAGACCGCTGCTGAAACCGCAGGCTTAAGCAAGATAGACAGCGCCTTCCTCGACAACACGTTGGCGCAAAACCTGCGCCGTTTCGATAAGGGCGGAGAGGCGTTTTATGATCAAATCTCCGCGCTGCACAAATCGGTGCGCGGCTCCAATCCTGATGCCGCGCTGTACTGGTTCACGCGCATGCTGGACGGTGGAGCCGATCCGCGCTATCTCGCGCGGCGCATCGTACGCATGGCCTGGGAAGACATCGGGCTGGCCGATCCGCGCGCCATCGACATCACGCTTGCCGCCGCACAGACCTACGAGCGCCTAGGCTCACCGGAAGGCGAACTGGCGCTGGTGCAAGCTGTGCTGTACATGGCCGTCTCCGCCAAGTCGAACGCGGGCTATGTCGCGTATAATGCCGCCCGCGCCTTCGTCAGCCAAGATAGTTCGCGTGAAGTGCCACTGCATTTGCGTAATGCGCCGACCAAATTGATGAAGCAACTTGATTACGGCAAGGACTATCGCTACGCGCATGACGAAGCAGGTGGTTATGCGGCGGGCGAGAATTATTTTCCCGAAGGCATGCCTGAGGTGGGTTTCTACCAACCAACGGATCGCGGGCTGGAAGCGAAGATTGCGGAGAAGCTCACGCGGCTTCGCGAATTGGATGCTCAGACAAAGAAAAAGTAAAGTGTAGGTTGGATAAGCGCAAAACGCGCATCCAACATGGAGTCAGTGGATGCGGCGTGACATATTTTATCCACTCTAAAAGTTAAAGCGGAGAAGCAATGTTAGATATACAGACGTTACGAAATGATTTGGCTGGTGTGGCAGCACGCTTGGCGACACGCGGTTTCCAATTGGATACCGCGACTTTCGAAAAATTGGAGGCAGAGCGCAAGACCATCCAGGTGCGCACGCAAGAGCTGCAAGCCAAGCGCAACGCAGCTTCCAAACTGATTGGTCAGGCCAAGGCCAAGGGCGAGGATGCGTCGGCGATTATGGCTGAGGTGGGTACGTTGGGTGAAGAGTTGAAACAACTTGAAGCCAAGCTGCCGCTTGTGTTGCAAGCGATGGATGATTTTCTATCGGTCATTCCCAACACGCCGCATGAGAGCGCACCAAAAGGAAAGTCGGAGACGGACAACGAAGAAGTCCGCAAGGTTGGCGCAGCAAAGACATCAAAAGAGTTTGGCTTTGAGGTAAAGGATCACGTCAGTATTGGCGAAGGTTTGGGCGGACTGGATTTTGAGACTGCCGTAAAGATTTCCGGCGCGCGTTTTTCGCTGTTGAAAGGCCCGCTGGCGCGGCTGCACCGCGCACTTGCGCAGTTCATGCTGGACACGCATACAGAGCAACACGGTTACACCGAGACTTATGTGCCCTATCTAGTGAACGCTGAGTCGATGCGCGGTACCGGGCAGTTGCCGAAGTTCGAGCAAGATTTGTTTAAAACGCAATTTGGTATTGATCCTGCTTTGGAACATAACAAGCTCAATCAAATTGCCGCTAGCGTACCGTCTTTTTACTTGATTCCTACCGCCGAAGTTCCCGTCACCAACATCGTGCGCGACGAGATCGTGCCGCTGGAGCAGCTGCCGCTGAAGTTCGTTGCTCATACGCCATGTTTTCGCAGCGAAGCAGGCTCTTACGGGCGCGACACGCGCGGTTTGATACGCCAGCACCAGTTTGAAAAAGTGGAATTGGTGCAGATTGTCCATCCGGAAAATTCCTACGCTGGGTTGGAAGAGTTGCTTGGTCATGCAGAATCCATCTTGAAAAAACTCGGCCTTCCGTATCGCGTGGTCAAGCTGTGCACCGGCGATATGGGTTTCTCCGCTGCGATGACTTACGACATTGAAGTATGGTTGCCCGCGCAGAATACCTACCGTGAGATTTCTTCCTGCTCCAATTTTGAGTCGTTTCAGGCACGGCGCATGCAGGCGCGTTTCCGTAATGCGCAAGGCAAGCCTGAGTTGCTGCACACGCTGAACGGTTCCGGTCTGGCAGTGGGTCGCACATTGGTGGCAGTGCTGGAGAATTATCAGCAGGCCGACGGCAGCTTGGTAATCCCTGAGGTGCTGCGTCCTTACATGGGCGGCAAGGAAGTTATCACACCTTAAGCCTCATGAAGATCGTCCACTTGCTAGGCATTGCCGGGGTTGAAACACATGAGAGTCGTGTAGCTCGACAGTGGGCAAAGCGGCTAGAGTGGCCGATGTTGTTCGTAGCGTTGTGGATACCACTGCAATGGTATCTGGAAGAGACCAGCGCGATTGAACCCTCGCTTGCGCGGGTTGCCGATTGGCTGGTGTGGCTGTCATTCCTGATTGAAACCCTGCTGTTGAGTGCGCTGGTAAAGGATAGGCGTGCTTATCTCTTCGGCAATTGGATCAATCTTGCCATTATTGTGGGAGGAATGCCCTTCTTCTGGCAGTTTGCTCCGCTGATTGGTTTGCTACGTAGCTTCCGTTTGTTGCTGGTGATAGTGATCTTGCTGCGTTTGTCCAAATCGGTGCGCATGTTACTTGCTCGTCATCAATTGGGTAACACATTGGCTGTCGCATTTATCACCATGGTACTGTCGGGTGTAGTTGTGTCACATATCGATCCATCAGTCGGCTCGGTATGGGATGGAATGTGGTGGGCATGGGTGACGATGGCCACGGTGGGGTATGGTGACGTGGTTCCACACAGTGCAGCAGGGCGGCTGTTCGGTTCATTGTTAATTTTGTTTGGTGTAGTGCTGCTGTCATTACTGACTGCCAATCTGGCGGCGTTCTTCATCGGTAGCGAAGTTGAAAAATCTGGGCAAGAGGATAAAGAAGTTGAAAGTATGCTCAGAGATATATCCAAACGATTGGAGCATGTTGAACACCTGCTCGAGCAGCGCAATAACCGCAACAGTTAGCTTGCGGCGCAGGTGTTATTAATCTATGGGCGCACGCGTTCTAGGTTGTTTTAGATAGCAATATTTGCGGTTGATTGGCTGATTAAATGCTATTCAGATATTCGGGAATCCCGTCTGCGAACTTTAGCTGCACGAAATCAGGGGTAGCTGGTAAAATTCGCGCCGCTGTTTTATGACGCGCACGGAGAGGTGGCAGAGTGGTCGAATGTACCTGACTCGAAATCAGGCGTAGCGTATTGCGTTACCGTGGGTTCGAATCCCACCCTCTCCGCCAGATTTGTATTTTCTTGGCAGTATTTCTGCACACGTTTGATGTAAATCAAACTGCCGCTCTGTCTATTTATTATTATCCGCCCGTGCAGTCAGATGCTCACAATTCCTGAGCATTTCAGGCGGGCATGGGCTTGATGGATGCGCTTTCTACTTTACGCGTGCAGAGAGGTGTGCCATGATTGCGCAGCTTTAGAAGTTGTAATTTGGAGATGAGCCATTTGCTTTGAATTTTAGGGCGGGTGGTCGTTGTGTTTAAAACTTTGCTCTAGGAGGAGACTACTGTGGAAGCAACTCAAGCTACACCAGTAAAGTACGACATGGAGGTTGTCCGATGGTTCACCATCATGGCATGCGTCTATGCGGTTGTGGGTACCCTGATCGGTGTGTATGTGGCATCGGAGCTGGCGTTCCCGTTTTTGAACTTTGATATACCCGAGATCACATTCGGTCGTCTGCGCCCACTGCACACTAATGCAGTGATTTTTGCGTTCGGCGGTTGTGTGCTGATGGGAACTGGTTTCTACATCGTGCAACGTACTGGCGCGACCAAGCTATGGAGCAACGGCTTGGCATGGGCTACCTTTTGGGGTTGGAACCTGATCATTGTGCTGGCCGTAATTACCTTGCCACTGGGGATGACTACAGGCAAGGAATACGCGGAATTGATCTGGCCGATTGATATCCTGATTGCGATTGTTTGGGTGGCGTTCGGTCTGAATCACATAATGACCACCGCGATTCGGAAGACGTCCCATATCTATGTATCCAACTGGTTCACCATGGGCATGATCGTGATGATCACTTATTTGCACGTGGTAAATAGCTTGGCGATTCCAGTCAGCCTGACTCAATCCTTCTCCATTTTCTCCGGAGTGCAGGATGCCATGATTCAATGGTGGTGGGGGCACAATGCTGTGGGTTTCTACCTGACCGGCGGTTTCCTTGGAATTATGTACTACTTCATTCCCAAGCAATCGGGTCGTCCAATCTTCTCATACCGCTTGTCTGTGTTGCACTTCTGGACATTGACTTTTGGCTATGTGTGGCTCGGCGCGCACCATTTACAATACACCGCATTGCCTGACTGGACCGGTTCTCTCGGTGCCGGGATTTCTCTGGCGATGATTATCCCTTCATGGGGTGGCGCGATGAACGGCATGATGACCTTGTCCGGTGCATGGGACAAGCTGCGTACCGACTACATCCTGCGCTTCCTGGTGACAGCGATGGCGTTCTATGCGATGTCTACCTTTGACGGCCCGGTAATGGCGATCAAGACAGTGAATGCCTTGTCGCACTACACTGACTGGACCGTAGGCCACGTTCACGCGGGCGCTTTGGGTTGGATGGCGATGATTTCTTTCGGCGCGATCTATCACATGGTTAAGAAGTTGTGGAACACAGAAATGTATTCCGACAAGCTGGTGAATGTGCACTTCTGGGTGGCATTGATTGGCGCAACTACATACGTTGTAGCCATGTGGGTGTCTGGAATCATGCAAGGTCTGATGTGGCGTGATTACGATGAATATGGCACTTTGACCTACACCTTTGTTGAGTCTGTATCTGCGATGCATCCTTACTATGTGATGCGTGCGGTCGGCGGAGCAATCTTCAATCTGGGTGCATGGATCTGTTTGTATAACGTAGTGATGACAGTGCGTATGGCAGGTGCTGCGCGTGTTAACGCTGTGCCAGCTAAAGCATAAGGGGAGAAAAAAATGTCAGATCACGACAAAATATATTCGACTAAATTGCAGGACAAGATCGAACGCAACACATTGTTGATGTTCATTTTGACTGCGCTTGCGGTGGCTGTTGGCGGTATTGTGGAAATTGTGCCTTTGTTTTATTTGCCAAATACTGCGATGTGCCAAAATGATCCGACCTGTAACGGTACGTCACACAAGGACCTGCAAGGTAATCCAATCCCGATGGATAAGATCATCTGGAACCCGGCCACCTCCCAGCATAAAACGCTGGATGAGTGGCAGCCTGGAGATGGTGTGCGTCCTTACAAGGCTCTGGAGTTGGCTGGACGCAGTGTCTATATCCGCGAGGGTTGCTTCTTGTGTCACTCGCAGATGATACGTCCGTTCCGCGACGAAAAAGATCGTTATGGTCATTACTCAATCGCTGAGGAATCGATGTACGATCATACCTATCAGTGGGGCTCCAAGCGTACCGGGCCGGATATCGCTCGCGTGGGCGGAAAGTACTCCGACGAATGGCATCGCAAGCACCTGAAGTATCCGCGCGATGTGGTGCCTGAGTCTGTCATGCCTAACTTCTTCTTTCTGGATAAGGCCATGGTTGACGGCGATAATACGGTCACTACTATGGAAGTCATGACTAAAATGCCTTTCAATCCTGTTCCCAAGACTATCTACACCGATGCGTACATAGCAAGCGCAAAGGCTGAGGTGGCCGGTAAGACGGAGATGGATGCGGTCATCGCTTTCCTGCAATCCTTGGGTAATCATGTGAAGTTCGAGGAAGGCGTGAACTACCGTGACTAAAATATTGGACTATCTGCACACGGACTGGGCAGCGATGTCATTGAACGACTGGCTGGGCGTATTTTTTACGGTGACAGCCTTTGTAGCAATGGTTGCGGTCTATGTGCTGGTGTTCAATCCTAGGAATAAGGAGGCGTTCAGCTCGCAGGCCGATATGGCTCTGCGGGATGACCCTGAGTACAATAATTCGGGAGATAAATAATGAGTGACAATCACAATTCCGATGGTGGCGTAACCACCACGGGGCATGTATGGGATGATGATTTGGGTGACTTGACCAATCAGCCACCGAAGTGGTGGATGCTTGGCCTGACAGCTAGCGCAATTTGGGTGGTGGTGTATTTCACGATGTACCCAGCTATTCCCATGGCGATTTCCGGGACATACTTTAAGGGTGTAGGATTGCCCGGTTCCGGACAGTGGACCGCTATTAAAGAGCTGGCGGAAGATCAGAAGGTTCTGGATGATGTTCGTGGAAAATACGAAAACAAACTGAATGATATGACGCCGGCCGCAATTTTGGCGGATGCAGAACTGTCTACATATGTGGAACGTTCCGGCAGGGTGTTGTTCGCCGATAAGTGCGCGGCTTGTCATGGTCAGAATGGCGTGGGTACAGTGCAAAAGGGATCTTTCGCGATGCGTGAACAAGGTCTGATGGCACCCATACTGCTTGATGACGACTGGTTGTATGGCGGCACAATCGACACTATCCATGAAACCATCTCCGGTGGGCGTCAGGGTATGATGGTTGCGCATAAAGACAGCTTGTCAGCACAGCAAATCGACTCTGTTGCAAAGTATGTTAAAGCAATGAGCGAAGGTAATGGCGATTCCGAGGCAGCCGGCAAGAAAGTGTTTATGGAAAGCGACTGTACTGGGTGTCACGGTGCAGATGCCAAGGGTGTGCAGGGTATGGGTTCAGCTAATCTGACCGACAAGATCTGGCGTTTTGACGGATCTCTGGAAGGTATCAAGCAAACCATTACGCACGGTGTGAACTCCGGTGATCCCGATGCACGCGTCGCTATCATGCCTGACTTTACCACTGCCGGTACGTTGACTCCAGTGCAGATGAAGAAGCTGGCTGTATACGTCTACAAGCTTGGCGGCGGCGTAGCTCAGTAACTACATGTATCTGCGCGGCTCGATGTCGCGCGGATTTAATGAAAGGAGATAGATATGCATGACTTCGTCTTTTGGGGTTTGATGATAGGTACAGCTGGAGCCTTTGCAGCGCTTGTTTTTGCTCTAATCTGGTTGTTTGTTAACGCGAAAACAAAAAATCGCGGCGATAAATAATTTGTGGAGTAACACGAAAAATGGGGGGGTAACCCCCCATTTTTTATCATTAAATGCGCTTTGCGTAATGGGAGAGTCCCCGTTTAAATTTTGCAAGGCAGAATTTAAACGGGGTTTTTTATGTTAGCCGACAAAATCGAGCAGTTAAAATAATCAGGAGTTTGGTGTGAGCAATCCAGATAAGAAGTTGGGTGCGGAAACGGTAGGCGTTACAGGCCTCTACCATGAGCAAGAAGAGTGGCACGTCAATTCCGGCGAAACGACGGTGCACGCAAAACGAATGCCGGGTCGTTTCAGAACGCTCAAATATATTACCGAATCGTTTTGGCTGGTTTTTTTCTTTGGGGCCTATATGCGATGGGACGGCAAGCAGGCTTTATTGCTGGACGTAAACAATCGTCAGTTCCATATTTTCAGTCTAACCATCCTTCCCCAGGATATATGGATGGTATCTTTGCTGTTGCTGCTGCTGGCAATGACATTGTTTGCGGTCACATCTGTCGCATCAAGGGTGTTCTGCGGTTACTTTTGTTTTCAGACCGCATGGGTCGATTTGTTTACATGGATTGAAGAGAGAGTTGAAGGCCCGCCAAACAGACGTCATAAGCTGGATGCGGAACCTTGGAGTGAGGACAAAATCCGAAAAAAAATAATCAAGCATATCGTTTGGTTGATAGTTTCAATATTTACTGGAATCAGTTTTACTGTCTGGTTTGAGGATGCATTCCAGTATTGGCGTGATCTGCTGAGCTTTAATCTTTCCTTGCTGGAATGGTCGGTCCTGATCGCATTTACCTTGGGTACTTATTACCTTGCCGGATTCATGCGTGAACAGGTCTGCATGTGGTTGTGTCCATATGCGCGAATTCAGGCGGTTATGGCTGATTCGCAAACCATATTTCCTACATATGATGAAAAGCGTGGCGAACCGCGTGGCAAAATTCGACATGGAGGAGCCGTAGTTGCGAAGCAGGGCGATTGTATCGATTGCTTCCAATGTGTACAGGTATGTCCGACAGGTGTTGATATTCGAGACGGACAGCAGTTGGGATGCATCACCTGCGGCCTGTGCCTGGACGCATGCGATTTGGTGATGGACAAGATTGGCCGCCCTCGTGGCCTGATCCGCTATGCTTCCTTGGATGAGATAGAGGGACGGCCTGTCAAAAAACTTTATCAGCACCCGCGTACGCTGGTATACATATCAATTCTGCTTTTGGCTCTGGCTGGTATCATTTACGGTTTGACGCATTTGGGCGCACTTACCCTCAGGGTGGCTCCGGAGCGACAGCCTTTGTACGTTCGCATGAGCGACGGTTTTATTCAGAATAAATATACCCTCAAGGTGCTGAACAAAACGGGCGAGGATATATTCGTCAAGGTGAGTACGGAATATGGAGTGCCAGGGCAGGTGATTGTGGGGGCGGATCAACCCCAGAAAGTGCATCACGGAAAAGCTTCATCATTTACAATTTTCGTTAAGGCACCTGAAGAAGGAATTAAGGAAGAGGTGACCAAGCTTGAGTTTCGAGTGGAAAATGTCGAGAATCCCGCAATGTCGGCTGAGTACACAACTATGTTCAATGCGCCAAAAAAATAGCGCAAGACAAGATTGAGGGGATGTAATGATTTCGCAAAAGAATAAACAGGGTTGGCGTAACCCGTGGGTCTTCGGCCTTGGTGCCGTTGTTTTGTCCGGGGTGCTGATCAATGCACGCATGATATGGAATGTTGTTCATAACCCGGTGCGCTTGCTGGACGAGAACTATAGCGTAAAAGGTCATAACCAATACGATGCCAAGTGGTTGCAACAACAGGCAGGCAGATCCACTCTGGGCTGGCAGGCAAAGTTACATTCTCCGCAGCGGTTGCAAAATGACCCGATGGCGACGGAGAGTGCTGCGCGTTTTATCGTAACGAAAAATCCTTCTCAGTTTAGAATCGAACTGAATGATCGCGCCGGACAACCCATTCAGGGCGGACAGGTTGTGATAAATGCTCAGTGGCCGGGCGGACCGTCATTTGATACTAATGCCACACTCAATGAAGTTTCCCCTGGAGTTTACGATGGCTCAATCGATTTTACACGTCCGGGTAACTGGGATCTCATTATTAATGCACAGCAGAAAGAAAGCCTGTTTGAAATGGAACAGAAGGTTTTTGTCGCCATTGAAGGCAAATTTTAGCCATTGATTTGATGCAACAGGATAGTCCCAGCCGCCACATTGCCGGGTGTTTCCATTGCGGTTTGCCGATAGCCGCAGATGTCGATTACCATGGTGTGCTTGGAGGCGAAACTCGAAATTTCTGCTGTTTCGCCTGTCAATCGGTATGTGCAGCCATATTTGAAGCAGGCTTGGAGGGCTATTATCAGCGCACTCCACAAGGCACTTTGCTTGCCCCTCCCCCGGTTCCCCCCAAAGATATTGAAATGTACGACCTGGATGAGGTGCAGCAAGACTTCGTCACTTGCCAAGGAGATATTCGCGATATACATTTGCTGGTTGAGGGGATTCATTGCGCAGCCTGTGTGTGGTTGATTGAACGCGGCATGATGCGAATTCAGGGTGTGAAGGCGGCCAACGTAAATCTTGCAGGGAGACGCGTACACTTGCGTTGGGATAATACCCGCATCAGGCTTTCGGCATTAATTGGAGAGTTGTCCAAAATTGGCTACGCGGGAGTACCCTACGATCCTGAAGTTGCAGAGGGGGCAATCAAAAAGACCAATCGAGCCATGTTGTACCGGCTGTTCTTCTCGGGTTTTACGATGATGAACATGTCCTTGATAGCGGTAGCGCTCTACACCGGGGCCAATGCGGGGCCGTACCGGGATTTCTTCCACTGGGTAGCGCTTGCCCTTGCCACACCAACATTACTCTACTCCGGTTATCCGTTTTACAAGGGGGCATGGAGTGGATTGCGTAATGCCCGTCTGACCATGGATTTACCTATCGCACTTGGTCTTTCTGTGACCTATAGCTACTCTTTATACGTGATGGTGACTCACAGCATGGGAGGTGAGGTCTATTTCGATACGGTGACCAATCTGATTTTTGTGATTCTGATAGGCCGCTATCTGGAGGGGATGTTCCGCCATCAGGCGGTATCAGCGACCAACCGCTTGATGGAATTGCAACCGCGCGTTGCGACAGTTTTGTCACATGGAGAAGAAACGCTGATCTCAATTCGTGCAGTGAAAATTGGCGAGCATGTACTGGTCAAACCCGGTTGTAAGATACCGATGGACGGAGTAGTAATCGAGGGGCATAGTTCGGTGGATGAGTCTATGCTGAGCGGCGAATCAATGCATGTCAGCAAGAGTGTCGGCGATAAAGTCGCTACGGGAACGTTGAATGGCAGCGGGATATTGGTGGTGGAGGTGCAGGCTGGCCTGCAGGACTCAACCTTGTCAAAAATTATCCGTCTGGTCGAGGAAGCGCAGTCTTCCAAGGCACCAATACAGCGGCTGGCTGATAGCATAGTGCCCTGGTTTGTCATGGCTACACTGACCTGCGCAGGAATCACGTACTTTTTATGGTCAGAGAATTTCGAGGCCGCGCTGATGGCGGCAACTTCAGTGTTGATCATCACTTGTCCCTGTGCGCTGGGGATGGCAACCCCGATGTCCATCGCCGTGGCTTCTGGATTGGGTGCTAAAAACGGAATTTTGGTAAAAAATGGCGTAGTGCTGGAGACTTTATCCAAGGTTACACATTTTGTGTTCGACAAAACAGGTACGCTGACCGAAGGTAAGATGCGAGTTGAACAGGTGATTGTAGTTGCGGGGCAAGACGCGTCAAGCCTGTTGGAATTGGCCGCCGCAGTGGAACGATATTCCGAACACAGTGTTGCCCAAGCCGTTGTGCGTGATGCAGACGAGCGAAAATTGTCCTATCGAAGCATCGTGGTAAAAGGGTTTCATGCCTCACCGGGATTAGGTGTGGAAGCAATGCTGGATGGAGAGTGGATGCTGCTTGGCACGATTGAATGGTTGAGGCGTAACCAGATAAAACTGAACGATGAGTTGCAAGATCAACTTGATGAACAGGAATTACAGGCGAAGACCTGTGTGCATTTGGCCATAGCAGGTCGGCACGTCGCGATGCTAGTACTGGCTGATACCTTGCGTCCGGATGCGCGGGGACTAATTGATTCCTTACGGTCGGCGGGTATCAATATGACGCTGCTGAGCGGTGACCGCAAGTTGGTTGCGGAGGCGATCGCACACCAGTTGGGTGGTATGGAAGTGATCGCCGAAGTGCTGCCACAGGACAAAGACAGGGTGATTCAACAATTACAGCATCGCGGTGAATGCGTTGCGATGGTGGGCGACGGGATCAATGATGCGCCAGCATTAATCCGCGCAGATGTAGGAATTGCTCTGGGGTCGGGTACAGATGTTTCCGTGGAAAGTGCGGATATCGTGCTGATGCAAAACGAGCTTGATAAGGTGCGTTTGGCTACATTGCTATCAAGACGTACACTGCGCACAATCAAGCAGAACATTGGCTTGTCGTTCGTGTATAACATTATCATGGTGCCGCTGGCGATGATGGCTCATGTGACGCCTCTGGTGGCAGCGATTACCATGCCGATCAGCTCGTTACTGGTGATCGGCAATGCTTCGCGTATACGTAACCTGTTTAAGTGAAAAGAAAGGTAGGATGAAATGGATGTGATCTACACACTGATTCCCGGCATGATGTTCTTTGGACTGCTGATGGTTGGCATTCTGATTTGGGCGGTGCGTAAGGGGCAATACGAAGACATGGAGGGGAATGCAAGTCGCATCCTGCTGGATGATGACGAAGATGCGATGCTGTTTGACACGCCGAAGCCTGAAAAAGAGGGCAATAAGCCATCCTCGGGGCAGTAATTGCTATTGCAGTATTTCACCGTGCGCAAGCAATGGAGCGCGCAACAATTCAAACTCCTTGGGCGAAATGTATTGCAATAAAGGTTTTTCCTTGCCGCCCAGCGTCACATCCAAGCCGTGTTGCGGATATAGCCAATGTTCTGCCCCTGATTCTGTTTCACGAATACGCTGTGCAGGCTTGCCGAATCGCTGGATTATAAGGTCCTCTTCCAGACGCATTCTGGGCAAATAGGTCAGGGTGGCAACCGGTGAATTACGAACGATCACCAGATCGTCCGGGGTTAAGGTGATGCGTTTGCCGCTGGGGGTACTATTCATCCGTAACCCGCGGTTAAACATACCCTCCAATTTTTCGGGCGGGACAGCGATAGTCATTACAAACTTTGCTTTCAGTCCATTTAGGTTCAGTTCATCAAAAAATGCTTCAACTACCATCTTTCCGTCACTAGTTTTAAACAGGCTCACTAATGTCTGTTCAAAGAATCTCGTCTCCAATTCACTCAGGGTGCTTTGTCCCAAGGTGATACCGAACACGCGAGAGGTTTCAGGTGTGGAGTGGGTAATATGCCAAGGGAGAGTTTCGGGAGTGTCAATCGATTTGCTGGGTATCAGGAGCAGGGCGAAAATTGATACGGTAGTAAGCGTGAGTACGCCAAAAATTATTTTCTTATCCATGCGTTATTCTGATTCCTTTGGCGGTGGGTAATATGCGATAGCCCCGGCGGGCACCTTTCCGGTTTTCGCCTGATGCTCAGCATCGAATTCAATAACAATGAGCCCCAAAACGGCAACCATAAATGGCAATAAACCAAAACCGCCGGTGAGTGCCCATGTGGCAACCTTTTTCATTTGCATTGCTTGGCCGCCGTAAAAAAGGGCGAGTGTCAGACCTCCGAGAGCAATGAACAGGAACAGGAACAGGCGAGCACGCTTGGCTGCGAATTGCCAGTGGCATCGTATATACCATGAAGGTTCGTTTGTCAGCGACTGTTTTGCCCTGACCAAAATGTAACCGAGTAATGCGATGGAGAGGAAAACCATAAAAATCATGGGGATGTAACTCTGGCTTATAAGTGTTAACGCCATCAGAAAGAGAAAGATATGATTAATAACAAGATTGAATAACAGAATTGCGTGTAAATGGCGAGCACGTTTTCTATCAACTTCGCTTGTTTGAATATCTGTCATGGGATGCCTCTTAGAATAATAGATGTGAGAATCTGGTAGCGCATAATCAGGCCAAGCCGACTTGTTGTCAAACCGTCATGAGCTTTTCAGGTATGCCTGTAAAGCCGGTAGATCAAGAATCTCGATGGACTTGATGTGAATGCTTATCAGGCCTCGTTGTTGCAGCGAAGAAAAAGTGCGGCTAACCGTTTCCAGCTTTAAACCAAGATAGCTGCCTATCTCATGTCGCGACATGCGTAATTTGAATTCTGTCGGAGACAATCCCCGAGCCGTACAACGCTGCGATAGATTAAGCAGGAAGGCGACTAGTCTCTCCTCTGCGCGCATTGAACCTAGCAGTAGCATAATTCCCTGGTCGCGCACAATCTCGCGGCTCATAATCTTGTGCAAGTGACGCTGCAGGCTGGGTAACTCGCGGCTTAATGCTTCAAGCTTGCTGAAAGGGAGTTCGCATACCTCGCTGCTTTCCATCGCTACGGCGTCACAAGTGTGGTGGTCAGTGCTGATGGCATCCAAGCCGATGATTTCACCGATCATCTGGAAGCCGGTCACTTGCTCACGCCCGTCTTCATGCAGAACCTGAGTCTTGAAAGAGCCGCTGTGTATGGCATACAGTGATTCGAACTTGTCTCCGCTGCGGTAGAGATAATCGCCGCGCAAATAGTTATGTTTCGCATGGCTGAGATCATCAAGCCGCTGCATTTCGAGGGCAGTTAAATCAATGGGCAGACACAGCTCGCGCAGATTACAGTCGGAGCATGCGATTTTAAGATGTGGGGGTGAAACAGGTCGTTGCACTTAAGGTTAATCCAGAGTTGCTCAAACCCGAATATGCCATGTATTTTGATTTATATCAAACTGATAGTGACGTCGGGCTGGCATAGTGCGGGGCGGATTTCAGGAGGATTTATGAGTAATGCAGTAAATAACCTTGTGGTAGATTTGGATTTGATACGAAGGTTGGATAAAAATGGGCCGCGTTATACGTCCTATCCGACCGCTGACCGTTTTGTTGAAGCTTTTAATGCCGAAAGCTATCGCGATTGGGTGATGAAAAGGGAAATTGGCGGAATCGTACGTCCGTTGTCGCTATATATTCATATTCCATTCTGTAACACGTTGTGTTTTTACTGTGCCTGCAACAAGGTGATCACCAAAGATAAAAGCAAATCCGTTGAATACGTGCGCTATCTGCTCAAGGAAATGGCAATGCAGGCCAAACTGCTCGGACCAAAGCAGGTAGTTGAACAGTTGCACTTCGGCGGAGGGACGCCAACCTTCCTGAGTGACGACCAGATACGTGAAGTGATGGCGGCAATCAGCCAGCACTTCAAACTGGTTGACGAGGGGGAATACTCCATCGAAATTGACCCGCGTAAAGTCAGCGACGAAACTATTGCTTTGCTCGGTCAGACGGGTTTTAACCGCATCAGTATCGGGGTGCAGGATTTTGACGCAGAGGTACAGAAGGCGGTAAACCGCATTCAAAGTGAAGAGGAGACTCTGCGCGTTATTCGTGCCGCACGAGCCAACGGTTTTAAATCGGTGAGTATTGATCTGATCTATGGCCTGCCAAAACAAACACTGGAGGGTTTCGGGGTGACTCTGGACAGGGTGATTGCAGCCAATCCAGACCGGCTTTCCATATACAACTATGCGCATATGCCAACCATGTTCAAGCCACAACGCCGTATTCACGAAGCTGATCTGCCGACAGGGCAAGTTAAGTTGGACATTCTCAGTATGGCGGTAGATAAATTGACCAAGGCCGGATATGTCTACATAGGCATGGATCACTTCGCCAAGCCAGAGGATGAGCTTGCTGTGGCTCAGCGTCAGGGTAGGTTACACCGTAATTTCCAGGGATATTCCACCCATTCCGATTGCGACCTTGTTGCATTGGGGTTGAGTTCCATAGGCAAGATCGGGCCGACCTACAGCCAAAATTTTCGTGAACTGGAAGATTATTACGATGCGCTGGACAGGGATGAATTGCCCATTATGCGCGGTATGGAGCTGAATGCCGATGATTTGGTTCGTCGTGCCATCATTCAGGCACTGATGTGTCACTTTGAACTTTCCAAGGAGTCTTTCAATATTGCTTACCTGATCGACTTTGACCAGTATTTCGTCACCGAGATGGGGGAGTTACGGGAATATGAGCGCGAAGGCCTGCTGGAGATTTCTCCGCAATGGATTAGTGTGACCCCCAAGGGGCGCATGCTAATCCGCAATATATGCATGGTGTTCGATAAATATCTGCGTACTAGAAAAGAACACGCGACCTATTCGAAGGTGATCTAGGAATGCAGTAGTTTCGGGATGAGTCAGTGGCCGTATAAAAGCGGCCAGCTGGCTCACCACCACTCTCCGATATAATCCCCCCTTGTTTTTGTGCGCGGGGTGAACATGAACAAAATCCTCAAATACAGTTTGCTGGGTGCCGGGGCGGTTGCCGGCATTGCTGCGGCTGGTATCGCCTACGTCGCGCTTACATTCAACCCCAACGACTACAAACCGCAGATCATCAAGGCGGTGAAGGAAAGCAAACAGCGCAACCTGCGTCTTGACGGCGACATCAGGCTGTCGTTCTTTCCCGATATTGGCGCAAACCTGAGTAAAGTATCCCTATCCGAATTCAACAGCGATCAGGAATTTGCGGCGATCGAGTCCGCGCGTGTTTCGCTCGCTCTCATGCCGCTGCTGCGCAAACAGCTGGTGGTGAACGAGGTGGCAGTGAGCGGGTTGCGGGCGACAATCGTTAAACGCAAGGACGGCACAACCAATATCGACGACCTGCTGGGCAAAGCCGAGCCGCAGCCGGAAGAAGGAACAAAGGTCGCTAGCCCGCCGGTGAAATTCGATATTGCTGCGGTATCGCTGGATAACAGTAACTTTGGCTATCGCGACGAAATGGCAGGGACAAAATATGCGCTGAAAAACATCAGCCTCAAGACCGGGCGAATAGCTGAAGGCATACCCAGCACTCTCGAATTCTCGGTCGGTATCGAGGCCGATCAGCCCAGGCTCGACATCATCACCCAGTTGAAAACCACGGTGACCTTCGATCTGGAAAATAATGCATATCAACTGAACGGTCTCGAATTCCAGTCCAGTGGCGTGGCGCAGGACATCACTGAATTGCTGGTACAGGCAAGTGGAGATGCCAGTGCCAATCTCGGCACGCAGGAATTTTCCGCAAGACAATTACGGGTATCTGCATCAGGCCTGAAGGACAAGCAAAGGTTCGATGTCAAACTGGATCTACCCGCATTGAACCTGAGCAAGGAAGAGTACTCCAGCGGCAAGGCAACGATAGAGGCAAAGCTGGAGGGCGCGATGGGCAACCTCGTTGCCAGCCTGTCGCTGCCCGCGGTGGAAGGGAATGCAAACTCGTTCAAGAGCAACATCACCCTCGATGCAGAACTGAAGCAGCCAGAACAAGCATTCAAGGCAAGGCTTACTGGCGCGGTGCAGGGTAATCTCGATGCACACCAATTCGATTTTTCCGGCATGACCCTCGCACTGAATGCGACAGGCGACAAGTTGCCGAACAAATCCGTGAGCAGCGAAATGAAGGGCAGCGTGCAACTGAACACGGAGCGGCAGAGCGTGCAGGCGAATCTTTCCGGCGGTTTGCTGCAAAGCAAGGTGGTTGCGAAATTGGCGGTGAACGGATTCGAAAAGCCGGTTGTCCGTTTCGATGCAGAGGTGGACCAGATCGATGCCGATCTGTACATGCCCAAGGCGGTTGATGCGGGTGCGGCCAAGACAGAAGTTTCACAGTCCGAACCGGAACAGCCGCTGGATTTGTCGGCGCTGAAACAACTTGATCTGGAGGGCGGCGTGCGCATCGGATCGCTCAAGGTCGCCAACGTGAAACTGGCGCAAGTGAAACTCGAAATGAAGGCGCATAATGGACTGCTTGATGTCAGTCCGCTGTCGGCCAATCTGTATCAGGGGGGTTTTTCCGGCAGTGTCAGCGTGAATGCGCAGCAGGCGGTTCCGGCATTTGCCGTCAGGCAGGACGTAAACGGCATCAACCTCGGTGCGCTGCTCAAGGATGCGGCAGGTCTCGACACGGTGGAAGGCAAGGGTAGCGTATCTTTGAATCTCAATACGCGTGGCAATACCGTCAGTGCTCTCAAGCATGCCGTGAACGGAAGGATGACGCTGAGCGTGGCGAATGCGACATTCAAGCAGGACGGAAAAACTTACGCGGGCGAGGTGAAAGGCAGCGTGCAGGTAGAGGGAAGCAAACAGAACCTGCAGGCCGATGTCTCCGGCAGGCTGCAGCAGAGCAAGTTTTCCGCCAAGGTTGCGCTGCATGACTTCGATGACCCGGCGATCCGCTTCGACGTGGATGTGGATCAACTCGATGTCGACCAGTACCTGCCCAAGGAAGCGGCGGCGGGCAAGGGCAAGCAGCAAGCTGCCCCCGAGGAACCGTTTGACCTGTCCGTGCTGAAAAAACTGAATGCGGAAGGTGGGCTGCGTATCGGTGCGTTCAAGGTGATGAATATCAAACTTGCACAGGTGCGTCTCGAGATGAAGGCGAACAAGGGCATCGTCAGCGTCAATCCGCTTGCAGCGAATCTTTACCAGGGCAGCATGAACGGCAGTATCAGTGTCAATGCACAAGGCACGCCCAGTTTTACGATCAATGAAAAGCTGAGCAATGTGTCCATCGCGCCGCTGATCAAGGACCTGATGGATATCGATGCGGTAGAGGGTTCGGGCAATGTTGCACTCAACCTCACTACCCAGGGCAATCTGGTCAGCGCGCTGAAGAAAGGGTTGAACGGCGATGCATCGGTAAGCCTAGCGAACGGTGCAATCAAGGGCATCAACCTGACCAAGCTGATGCAGAATGCGCAGAACATCGGCAAGGGAGCCACAACCCAGACACTGGGCGTGAGCAAGGAAGACAAAACCGAGTTCAGCGAATTTAAGGGGAGCTTCAAGGTCAGCAGCGGCGTTGCACACAACGATGATCTGTCGGTGAGATCGCCGGAATTGCGGATCACCGGCAGCGGCGATATCAATATCGGCAACGAAAGCCTGAACTACACAGCCAAAGCCATGTTGCAACAAACACCGGGGCAGGACAGCCTGATGGTGCCGGTGCAACTCAGCGGGCCCTTTACCGACCTCAAGTACAAACTGGATTACTCGGCAATGCTGGAAGACCTTGCGCGGAGAAAACTGGATGCGCGGGCGCAGGAGCTTAAAAACAAGGCGGTGGACGATGCGAAGAAGCGCTTGCAGGATGAGCTGAAGAAGGGCCTGAAGGGGCTGTTCAAGTGAAGACGCATTCCTGATGTCCCAGTTTTCGCAACGCCTGATCAAATGGCAACTCCAACACGGTCGTCACGATCTGCCATGGCAGGGCGGGGACGCCTATTGTGTATGGCTGTCCGAGATCATGCTGCAACAAACGCAGGTTGCCACCGTCATTCCCTATTACCGGCGCTTCGTTACATCCTTTCCCGACATCAATGCACTCGCGGCTGCCAGCGAAGAGCAGGTACTCACCCACTGGAGCGGCCTGGGCTACTATGCGCGCGGACGTAATCTGCATAAGGCCGCGCAGATCATCGTCGCGCAGTATGGCGGCGAATTTCCGCGCGAGTTTGCGCAGATCA
>Ga0224495_10000677_pt1 | contig 26035 bp, 16 predicted proteins | sample SF_Jul11_sed_USG_FD_168128 | JGI IMG/M metagenome (GOLD analysis project Ga0224495, IMG submission 168128) | Sediment microbial communities from San Francisco Bay, California, United States - SF_Jul11_sed_USGS_4_1 | ecosystem: Environmental > Aquatic > Marine > Sediment | place: USA: California...
ATATGGTTGTGGTAAAGAGCCTGCAGGCATTAAGTCTGCAGTTTTACTTTTCGGGCATGGTCAATAAAACTGACAAATAACGGATGAGGTTTTAACGGTTGTGATTTAAATTCCGGGTGAAATTGTGTACCCACAAACCATGGATGAATGGATTGAGGCAATTCAACGGCTTCAACAAGACGGTCATCCAGAGAAACGGCAGAAATCACCATGGGGGATTTCATAAAATCATTGCGGAAACGGTTGTTAAATTCAAACCGGTGCCGATGCCGTTCGCTGATTTCAGGAGATTTGTAAATCTTCTGGATTAGAGAGCCTTCGGTTAGTTTCGCCTGATAGGCTCCCAGCCTCATGGTTCCGCCTTTGTCGGTAATGCTTGCCTGATCTTCCATCAACGCAATTACGGGATATTGGGTATCCACGTTAAATTCAGTAGAGTTGGCATCTTTCATGCTTAAAACATTTCTGGCAAATTCAATAACGGCGCATTGCATTCCAAGACATATGCCAAAGTACGGGATTTTATTTTCACGGGCATGGCGAATGGTTGTTAGTTTTCCTGCAATTCCTCTTTCGCCAAATCCTCCCGGAACCAGAATGCCTTGAGCGCCCGATAAAAGATCGGCCACATTATCTTCCGTCACCTGTTCTGAATCAATGTTGATAAATTCCACGCGCGACTTTCCGGGCAACCCGCCATGCCACAGGGCTTCGCGCAAACTTCGATAGGCATCGGAAAGGGCAATGTACTTTCCAACAAGGGCAATTTTTAATACAGTTTCAGGGTTTTTAAAAACATCTACCACGCTCTGCCATTTTTCCAGAGTTGGATTGGCGTCAAAAAGCGGCGCGGTATTTTCCATTTTAAAATATTCCATTATTTCATTATCAAGATGCTCTTTGTTGTAAATGAGGGGTATCTCATAAATAGTGTGTTCAATATCAGGCGCGGAAATTACGCGCTTGACCGGTATATTGCAAAATAAGGATATTTTGGATTTTACTTCCTCATCCAGATAATCTTTGGATCGGCAGATTAAAATGTCGGGCTGAATTCCCTGGTTTAGCAATTCCTTTACAGAGTGCTGCGTGGGTTTTGTTTTTACTTCCCCTGCTGGAGAAATGGACGGAACCAGAGTCAGGTGAATAAATATGGTTTTGTCCGGCCCTTTATCGAGACGAAATTGTCGAATGGCTTCCAGAAAAGGCACCGACTCAATATCTCCCACCGTACCGCCTATTTCCACCAGAACAAAGTCGATATCAGGATGGTTTTTTTCAAGAAGCAAAATTCTGTTTTTTATTTCATTGGTGATATGCGGAATAACCTGAACGGTTCGTCCAAGATATTCCCCTTTTCGCTCTCTCTGTATTACGGTAAAATATACCTGACCAGTACTGACCGAGTTGATTTGGCTCAACGGCGAATTGGTGAACCTTTCGTAGTAACCAAGATCCAGGTCGGTTTCTGACCCATCGTCGGTAACATAAACCTCGCCGTGTTGATAGGGACTCATTGTGCCTGGATCAATATTTAAATAAGGATCCATTTTTTGAATTGTCACCCGGTAGCCCCTGGATTCAAGAAGCGTGCCAATGGCAGCGATACTCACCCCCTTGCCAAGGGAGCTGGCAACGCCGCCCGTTACAAAAATATATCTTACGCTTTTCACAAGGTATATGTGAATTAGCATAACCCGTCGTCAAGAATTTGGAGCGCAGTTATGGTGGTTAGGCCGGAACCCCTGGTTCCGGCCTAACCTCAAGTTTCGGCCTGCCTAACCTCTATGGCGGATAAACAAAAAATAATTTACAGGGCTATCATTTCAAATCGAATGGCAGTCAAGCGTTCGTTATTATTTAAATATTTAAATATTATAAGTTATGGGTATACATAAATAATGTCCAAATACAAATAGTAAAGTCAAACAAGAAATATAAATGCTAAAATTAAACGACTATAAAATTAAAGACATAATATATGAAAGCGACCGCTCTGTTATATATTCGGCAATTCGAAACAGCGATGCACAACCTATTATAGTCAAGGCGTTGGCTAACGGATATCCATCTCCGGAAGAAATTGCCCGGTTTAAGGGCGAATTTGAGATTATGCGGGATATTCATCTCGACGGGGTTGTTCAGGTTTATACTTTTGAAAAGCATGAACATACTTTTATAATGACGATGGAAGATTATGGCGGAATTGCTTTAAAAAAAATAATGCATTCCACAAAAATGAAAGTTAGAGATTTTCTCATTTTGGCCGTTCGTCTTGCAGAAATACTGGGAGACCTGCATAAAGTGGGCGTAATTCATAAAGATATAAATCCCGGCAATATACTATGGAATCCGAGAAATAACGAGATTAAACTCATTGATTTTGGAATCTCCACCAGATTATCTCGCGAAAACCAGAATATACGCAATCCGGACTTTATCGAGGGAACACTATCGTATATTTCCCCGGAACAAACAGGAAGAATGAATCGTTCGATCGATTATCGTACAGATTTTTACTCTTTGGGAGTCACATTTTATGAAGCCCTTGCGGGTATTTTACCTTTTACTGCCAGTGATTCTATGGAGTTGGCGCATTGCCACATAGCGAGAATACCCCGTTCGCTATCGGAACTATCTGCTGACCTTAGCGGAACCTCCAGTATTCCAAAAGTGCTTTCGGATATCGTAGGTAAACTGATGGCCAAATCTCCGGAGGAACGTTATCAAAATGCGTATAGTCTCAAGCGTGACCTTCAAAAAGCCCTGGATATCTACAACGATACCGGAACCATCGCAGGGTTCCAAACAGGAATGGATGATATTTCGGATATTTTCCAGATTCCGGAAAAACTCTATGGCATTGAAAAACAAATCGCGCGTTTTCTTGCTGCGTTTGAATCAATGGGAAATGGCGCAGCGCAGATCGCTATGGTATCTGGAGAATCTGGCGCCGGGAAATCCGCTCTTGTAAATGAAGTTTATAGATTCATTGCCCCAGGAGCTGGATATTTTATACGCGGCAAATATCAGAGAGCAGATAACAATGTTCCCTATTCTGGATTGAATTATGCCCTGAAAGACCTTGCAGGGCAGCTTCTTCAAGAGCCCAATGACGATATTATTCGCTGGAAAAGCGAGATAAATAGTACCTTATTCCCCAACGGAAAAATTATAACAGATTTAATTCCGGAAATGGAGAGTATTATGGGCAGGCAAGGCGAACTTGATGAGCTTGGCCCCGGGGAATCGTATAACCGCTTCCTTTTTACTTTTAAAAACTTTATCAAGATTTTTTCGAAACGAGGTTATCCTCTGGTAATGCTTCTGGATGATTTGCAATGGTGCGACATTGCCAGTTTAAAGTTAATGGAAGATCTTTTGTTGTCAGATGACATTGATCGCTTATTCCTCATTGGAGCATATCGCGCCAACGAGGTTGATGCAGGTCACCCTCTCATGTTTTTTTTAAACCGAATTCAAAAAATAAAAACAATTCACATGCTGGGTATAGAGCCATTGAGCAAATTGTCTGTAAATGAAATGGTATCGGATACTTTAAAATGCAATTTGAATCGGTCAGAACCGTTGGCTGATTTGCTCTATGCGAAAACAAATGGCAATCCATTCTTTATTCGCGAGCTATTAAAAAATTTTTATAGTACGCAATCCATATACTTTGATCACGAACATCGAATGTGGGACTGGAAAATAAATGAAATCGCGAAAATAAATGTCTCCGAAAATGTTGTTGAATTATTAAATCACCGCTTAAAGAAACTCGATGTCAAAACCATCGAGCTCATAAGCTTTGCTTCGTGTCTGGGAAGTATTTTCGATTTTACAACATTGAAAACGATCAGCGGCCAATCTATAAGTATTCTGGCGGCAGCGATCTGGGAGGCAATTCAGGAGGGGGTCATTATTCCGTTGACAGGAAATTTTCGTATGCTGCATTCTGGCGTTTCAGAAGAGATCATCGGGAAACTCGAAATTCAATACCAGTTTCAGCACGACAGAATTCGTCAAGCCGCATCGAACTTTATTGAAGTAGAAAAGAGGAGAGAATTATACTTAAGGATCGGACGACTTTTGCTGGCGGGTATTGACCCGGAGAATCAACAGGAAAAACTTGTTGAAATGATCCATTATTTGAATGAGGGGGTGTCCCTTATAAAGGAAAAAACTGAGTTGGAGCGGTTAAAATGGCTTAACCTGCTGGCTTCAGAAAAAGCCAAAGCCTCCGGCGCTTTTATTCCGGCTCTTCAATATATTTCTTTATCTGCGCAATGGGTTGACGAAAGTTCCTGGGAGAAGGACTATGATTTATCGTTTAAAATAAACCGGCTATATGCAGAATGCCTTTATCTTTGTGAGCAAGCTGAAGAAGCTGATAGGGTGTGCGATGCATTAACGGTTAGATCGAGAAACAGGTATGAAAAAGCATCTATAAAGGAAATGCAGGCGATTTATTATAATTATTTATGGAGAACCGATCACAGCATTGATGCGGGAATTAAAGGTTTGAAATGTCTGGGTATTCACATTTCCCGGCATCCTTCAATGATTTCCGTGCTTGGAGCGTTAATCAAGGTGAAGTGGGCGCTTCAAGGGAAAAAAATTGATGATTTGGCGAATAATCCCGCTATTGACAAGCCAGAAATTAATCTCGCGCTGAAATTGCTGATAAACTTTATTCCTCCGGCTTATATGTCTGGCAACGCCAATCTTTTTGCCCTTACTGTTTTAAAAAAGACATGGCTGGCAATAAAATATGGTAATAGCGATGAAACTGCGGCAGCCTATACAGGGTATGCCGTGCTTTTGGCCGGTTTGGGCGATTTGAAAGGAGCCGATGAATTTGGCAAGCTTGGTATGAAACTTGCCAATGCAAATATCCGTCAGGAATGGAAATCCATGATTTTTACCCTGTTTGCGCTTTTTAGCGTGAGCTGGAACAAATCGTGGAGTCATCTAAATGGTTTATTTACGAAAGCCGTGGAAATCGGCCTGAGTTCAGGAGATATGTTGTACACAGCCTTTGCCGCGGGTTTTCTCAATTTATGGGATCCAGTCATGGATTTAAAAACAAAAATTGAAGAGGGCGAAAACCTTCTGGCGCTTATTGAAAAAACAAAGATTGAAACTGGATTGAGCGTCGCCAGCCTTAATCATCAAAAAAATATGAACTTTCGCGGTTCTACCAATGAAAAATTTTCCATGAATAATGATCTTTTCAATGAAATGACATGTGTGGAGCGAATGAGGGAGACTAAATACGAATCAGGGATTGCTATTTATCATTTAAATAAAATTCAAATTTATTATATGTATGACGATTATGACGGGGCGATTGTGCATATAAAAAAATCCGTGAAACTGAAAAACTCTCTGCTGGGTTCGCCGTATATGGTAGATTTTTGTCTTTATGCTTTTTTGGCGTATGCGGCGATAACGCCATCTCTGAATTATTTTGAGAAAAAATATGCGATGAGGAAATTAAAAAAAGAGTATGGCAGGATGAAAAAATGGGCGAATCATTTTTCGCAAAATTTTTCTCATTATTGTTTTTTAATGGAAGCCGAGCTGGCCAGAATTTCCGGAAATAATTTTGCGGCAGTAAATCTTTACAGCAAAGCGATTGAGGCAGCCATGGAAAATGAATTCCCGGTAGCGATTGCTCTATGTAATGAGATCGCCGCCCGGTTTTATATTGCTCACTTAAATTACAAGGTTGGGGTAATGTACCTGAGGACTGCGCTGGATTATTATAAAAGCATGGGCTACCTTGCAAAAATAAAGCACCTGGAAGATAAATTCCGGGATTTACCGTATTTTGCTGATGAAAAGGAAAATCTGACATTGCACTCGATCGGCAGCATATCTGAAAACTCCCAGGAAACCAGCAGAATCCCGTTTGATATGACTACTTTAATGAAAGCGGCTACAGCTATATCCGGGGAAATTCTTTTAGACAGGCTTTTGGAGCGTTTGATGAACATAACAATAGAAAATGCCGGAGCCCAGTGCGGTTCTCTTTTTTTATATCGTGATGCTATGTTGTGTCTCGTTGTAACTGGATGTGTTGGAAGTGAAACCAGGATTATGGACTGGGTTGATCTCGAAACTATGGAAGGGTTCCCAAAATCTGTTGTACGTTTTACTGCCAGAACCAATGAATTCGTGGTGGTTGGAAATGCAGTTTCAGATAATCGCTTTTCAGGAGATCCGCACATTCAAGACCATTTGGTGAAATCGCTGCTTTGCATTCCAATATTGAATCTTGGCAAGGCGATTGGAGTATTGTATCTGGAAAATAATCTCGTTGCAAATTGTTTTACCAGTCAAAGAGTTGCGCTTTTGCAGGTGCTTTCTGGTCATATCGCGGTTTCCATCAATAATGCGGTTTTATATTCCAACCTGGATCAAAAAGTCCGGGAGCGCACCAGAGAGCTTGAATCGAGAAATCAGGCCATGGAACATGATATTGCTCTTGCCCGAAAAATTCAAAATGGCCTTATACCGGTTCAACCTCCGGTTCATTTTATTTCAACGTTATATAAACCTATGCATGATGTAGGGGGCGATTTTTTTGATTTCATTACATTTGAGGATTCGCCAAATATCGGGATATTTGTAAGCGATGTATCGGGCCATGGAGTTACTGCTGCGTTCATTACATCAATGATAAAAACCATTATTTTGCAGGCGCAGGAAAAACTTTATGACCCGGCAAGTCTTTTGTTTTATTTAAACAGTATTTTGATAAATCAGATTGGAAGGAATTTTATTACGTCTTTTTATGGTATATTTAATCCTGAAAACAAAAGTATAATATACTCAAATGCCGGGCATAATCCTCCTTATATAATAACTGAGGAAGATGTTACGCAAATGGATCGCGCAAAAAGCGTACCTATCGGTGTCTTGTCCAATGAGGTTCTTGCTGAAATCAACAAATCCTATGAAAATTTTGAGGAAATAATACCTGTTGGTAGTAAAATTTTATTGTATACAGATGGCTTGAGCGAAGCCACTTCGGGCAGGAACGATATCATGTTTGAAGATGTCAGAATGATTGAAATTTTCAGGGAAAATATAAGACATTCGCCAGAGAAGTTTATTTCCAGTTTATTTGCGGATCTGGTTGTATTTCGCGGTTCAGAGAAATTTGATGATGATATTTGTCTTGTTTGTGTGGGTGTAAATTAATTCTTTTCTTTCATGCCCAAGCTCCCAAGTTACTCCCGTTGCGTTAGATGATATATAAAATTAATTTACATTTTATTATGGAAGAATATAATGTCGCAGGCAGGGAAAATGAAAAATCTTTTCAGGGTAAGATATTTACAGATTATTGGTTTGTATACTCTATTTAATATTATATACATATCCATACTGAATTTCTATATGGGGAATCAAAAATATAATTTCCTTTTATGGAATTTGTTTCTGGGGTTTGTTCCATTTGCCATTGCATTTGTCATGCGTATCAATATTTCAAAATTAAACACATTTGTATTCATTTTTGGAATCTTTTTGTGGCTCTTGTTCTATCCCAATGCGCCCTACATGGTAACAGATTTGATTCATGTAGATCAGGACAGTACGCGAGTATTGTATGAAACTTTAATGCTGTTTTCTTTCGCTATGCAGGCTCTTTTTCTTGGATTTTATTCATTAAAACTAATGTGGGAGATTTTTAACGTTAGATTCAAGAAGCTGACAGCCAATATTATAATATTCATTGCAGTTTTGTTGAGCAGTTTTGGAATTTTTCTTGGGCGCATCCTGAGATTAAATTCATGGGATGTTTTTACCCATCCATTTCAAACCCTGAAAACAATCCTGGAGCATCTGTTCCCAATTTCAAGCAATCCGGCAACCTATGCGGTCATCATTATATTTACTTTGATTCAGTTGCTTTTATTGTCGTCAATTAGAGATTTGGAGGAAATTTAAATGAATAAACCCGGAAGTCAGGTATTTTTGCTAATTTGCGCTGTATTTTATTTTTTTCTGCCTTATGTGGCGAGCCGCATTCGATGGGAGGGGACAATCTATCCTCAAACTCCTCCCGGTCATTCGCCGGGTTACGGATTATTCCCGGATCAGTTTATCGTGGCTCCTCCCGGATTTAATCTAACAGTTTTTATCATCGTGGCGGCATTTTGCGCGTTTGTTCTTTTGTTTATTCTATTTCCCGCTTTGTTTGGATTTAAGAAAAATAACGCTTCGGGAAAGTCTAATAGCGCGGAAAAATCCAAAGTCAGGGCGAAGATCAAAAGCAAAACCCCATTCCCAACCTGGTATCTGCCCAGTTTAATCATATTTGTTCTAAGCTGGATTATCAATTGGGCCAGGTGGCCTTATCCGGTAGATAAATATATTTTTATTCCGCTTTGGTGGAGTTTTATTTTTCTTATGGATGCCATTGTTTATAAAAGAAATAATGGGGAGTCTATCTTTTCAGGCAAACCAGCCACGTTCAAACTGATTTTTGCTGTTTCCAGCGTGGCATGGTTTTCGTTTGAGTATTTGAATTTCTTTTATGTTGAACTTTGGTATTATCCCGTCAAATCGCTGATGACCGATTTTGGTTTTGTATTCTGGTACCTTTTGTCGTTTACCGTAGTATGGCCGGGAATTTTTGAGTTTTATACATTATTGCGAACCTTTAAATCGTTAAGATTGAGATATAAATTTGGACCAAAAATCCATTTTTCAAAGACTGTACAAATTTTTCTTTTAATTGCCGGATTTGCAATAGCCTTTTTATCAGGTCTTTATCCGCATCAGTTTTTTTGGGGATTATGGATTTATCCGTTGCTTGTATCGGCAACTGCCCTCAGCGTTGCAGGGTATCCGAATATTTTTTCTTCGATAAAGTCCGGAAACTGGTCATATGTTGTATTGATTGGGCTGGCCTCTCTTGGTAATGGTTTTTTTTATGAATTGTGGAATGAGGGCAGCAATATGTTTCATAGTACACTTCCGGACAATCCCAACTTTTGGAGATATTCTGTCCCGTATGTAGACGTGATTCATATATTTTCACAGATGCCCTTGCTTGGTTATTTTGGGTACATCGGTTTTGGAAGCATCATGTGGTCTATATGGTTGATATTTGCGCATGTGCTGGATTTCTCGCCCGAGTTTGATCCGGTTAAGGACGATTAGGATTTTGGGCAGTTGGATGGAAAACAAGTTCAGCAAATTTCAGCCTGCTTTTACAAGTATAATAAAAACCATGTTTCCGCAGGCCACCATTGGCGTAATCATTACGGGGTTGATTGCGCCATTTGTAGTAGCCAGAATTACCACAGGCATTGAAAACAAAAAAATTCAAACAGAGCTGGTGACAAAAATATTGGACATGACCAAAGAAACCGATTTTAATGACGAGAGACAATTAAAAAGATATTCTATTTATGCGCAAATTGTCAGAGACAATCCCGATTTATTTAACATTAAACTGGATACAACTCTTGAAAAAGCCAATTCACTTTTTAGCGAAATTTCAAAAAAGAAGGCAAAACTGGAAATGATAAACAGCGAGATAGATCATTTAATATCTCAAAAATTGGATTATGCAAAAAAAAACCTTGAAATTAATGAAAATCTGCGTTCTATGGTCAGGGAGGCTGGAAAAGGAGAAGATGAATCTCTTCAAAAAGAAATAAATGAAAATTCCGACAATATTATTAAAATGGATCAGGAAATCAGGTTCCTTGAGGCTCACAGAAGCTCCATTGAAGACGAAGCCCTGACGTATAAGAATTAATTTTTCATGTAGTCGCCACAGCATACAATATGAATCTTGATGAAAAAAAACTTTTAAGATATTTTCGTGGTATTGGCGCTATTCATCAACAGTCCATTCTCGATTTTGCGCAGCATTTATACGAAAAACATCCGAATCGGGAAAATATATCAGATCCGGTGGAGATTCTTCGCCCCGAAGAGGAATCTGTGGTTTCTGCCATAAAACGCCTGCGAAAATCATACCCAATGTTAGACTCCATGGGGCTTCTTGGAAAATCATCTGAATTATTAACCCAGAATCTGATTCAGGGAAAAGAAAAAAAATCTACAATTGATGAGTTGGAAGTATTATTTAAAGACGAATACACAAGATTTGCAAAAGATAATACAAATCAAGATACAGAACATTAGATTGACGTTTTTTCTCTATAACGCAGTACAATCCATGGCAAAAAATTCTGTAAATCAGCCACATAGTATTCGCATGGCTCAAAAAATGAAAATCACAAAACAGTTTTCCTGGATATGCGAAGTATTGTATGTTCTGGAGGTGGCGAAGAAGGTTCGGCAGGCGATCCGCACAATAACGCCCAGGACAAAAGTTCATTATTGGGTAAAATACTACGCCTTGATGTACATACCTTAAATGGTTACAACAATCCCCCGGATAACCCGTTTCAAAAAGATGGGCGCGCAGAAATATTTGCCCTGGGTTTGCGCAATCCCTGGTGATTTAGCTTTGATGCAAAAACAGGCTTCCTCTGAGCCGGCGATGTTGGTCAGGATTCTTATGAATACAGCCATGACGAGGGACAATCAATTATCGGCGGTTATGTATACCGAGGCAAAAAAATACCCTGGCTTGAAGGCAAATATATTTTTGGAGACTACGTATCAGGAAATATCTGGTACATTGACGCCATCGATAAACCCAAGGATAATGCCGTCTCCTTATTGAAATCTGGTTTGAATATTTCCAGTTTTGCAAAAGACAATTACGGGGAAATTTATGTTATAGATATCAACGGTGGATTCATTTATAAATTGATGGATAAAAACCAGCATGCCGGACTAAATTGATAAATGGCAGCCTCATATTTGCTTTTCACGGCATCCTGTTTTTGCATTGAGGATGTATGTCTGGAGAAGCATTCTTGTTTGAGTTATATACAGAGGAAATACCTTCATTTTACCAGATTCGCGCAATTTCGGACTGGCGCGAAAAACTTGTGTTGCAGCTTCAGGATAATCTGTTAGAGTGTTCAAGTGTGGAAACTGGCGGAACCTCTCGCCGAATCTACGCTATAGTTCATAATTTAAAGCCAAACCAGATTTCAGGTAGAAAGAAAATAAAAGGCCCCCCGCAGGAATTGTGCCAAAAAGACGGTAAACCCACCAGCGCACTTTTGGGATTTGCCAAAAAAACCGGTATCGGAGCAGAAGAGGCCAACTTTGAAATGTGGGATGGCAAAATGTATGCTACAGCGGAAATCAATATCGGGGGAAAAGCCATTCAGGATGTATTTCCTGGTATCTTTGAAAATCTTGTAAAAACCCAGTTTTTTCCGCGCAGTATGCGGTGGGGAAGTTCCAGCATGACCTATGCCCGTCCGGTGATCCAATATTTTGCAATGTATGGTTCCAGCATTTTGAAGTTTACATCCGGAATCTGGGAGTTTATTTCTGCTTCTCAACGGCCAATTGGTCACTTTATTCTTGGGCCGGAAAAAGTTGAATTTGAAAATGCCTCCCAATATGTTGCGGCCATGGAGAAGGCCGGTATTCTGGTTCACCCCGAAATTCGCCGTGAAAAAATTAAAAAGATGCTGATAGAATATGCCAGCAATGAGTCGGTTGTTATGAATAACAAACTTCTTGACGAGGTGAACTTCCTTGTCGAAAAACCTGTTGTAATTCGCGGTTCCTTTTCGCGCGAATTTTTGGAAATGCCAGGAATCGTTATACTTTCTGAAATGGAAGAACATCAAAAATATTTTGGCCTGCTTCAAACAGCTGGATCGGCAGACAGTCTGTCGAATGAGTTTCTCGTGGTGGCTAATGGTGATTCAAAAGACACAGAGGCCATGGGAAATATTCGCAGGGGAAATGAGAAAGTTTTGCGTGCGAGACTTGCCGACGGCTCATACTTTTTCAGGGAAGACCGCAAAAAAAAACTGATAGAGCGGGAAGGCGATCTGAAGCGGATGGTTTTTCATGAAGGCCTGGGGACTCTATATGACAAAAAAGAGCGAATTAAGGAAATTGCAAAAATATTGTCAAAATATATATATTCAGATGTAAACCCGGCAAAAATGATTCGCGCCTGCGATTTAATGAAGGCCGATTTAACGACTCATCTGGTTTACGAATTTGACCACCTTCAGGGTGAAATTGGCTCTGTATACGCGGCGCTTGACGGCGAAGATGAAGAAGTTTGCAACTCTATTCGGGAGCATTATTTACCGAGAAATGAAAACGACAACCCGCCGCAATCCAAAATGGGGCTCTTACTTTCGTTTGCAGATAAATTGGACAATATTCTTTCTGGATTTATTCTGGGCAAGCAGCCCACCTCGTCCCAGGATCCGCTGGGTTTAAGAAGGCAAACTCTATATATTATTGAAATGATGATTCATAACAAAATTAACTTGTCCACTACCGGGTTAACGCAACAATTGCTGGCTATTTACGGGAGTTTTAAAGTCAATAATACAAATATCTTGAAAGAGATACAGGAATTTTTTAGCGGACGTCTGGCGACCATTTTTGAAAAAGAAGGTTTTGACAGAAAATTAATCAATGCCGCTCTGGATGCCAGGAGTGATCGTATTTATGAAATGTTTCTCAAGCTGGATTCTTTGCGTGCGATGAAAGAAGACGAGAATTTTATTTCAATGATGTCTGCCTTTAAAAGGATGAACAATATTGTCCAGGATTATTGTGCAAAAAACGACGACGCAATTCCCGTTCTCAATGAAAAATTATTTGAACTTGCCCAGGAAAAAAGGCTTTATGAGATATCGCAAGAAATTAAAAATAAAACAAAAAAAATATCCGGAGTCGACAGACAGGAATACGAAGATGTTTTTGTCTATCTTGCCTCGGTAAAATCTGATGTTGATAATTTTTTTGACAGGGTCATGGTTATGCATGAGAAAAAAGATATTAAAATGAATCGTCTGGCGATATTGAATCAGGCAGTACAGTCAGTTAAGGATTTAATTAATATAGGAATGTTGTATTAGAAAATATAAATAATTTGAAAAGAGAATAGAAAATGAAAAAAAACTACTTGTTGGCTCCTGGTCCGGTGCAGATACCTCCTGAAATATTGCTGGAAATGGCCAGGCCAATCATTCATCACAGGACGCCTGAATTTGAAAAACGGTTCAAAGATGTCCAGGATTTATTAAAAGAATTATTTCAAACCAATAACCCGGTGATAACTTTTTCAAGCTCCGGGACGGGCGCCATGGAGGCGGCCATTGTAAACACGCATTCTCCCGGGGATCAGGTGCTGGTCGTGGAAAATGGCAAATTTTCAGAAAGACTAACTCTGATATCAAAGGCATACGGTCTGGATGCCCATGTGCTTTCTGTCCCGTCAGGAGAAGCCGTAGATCCGCAAAAAATCAAGGCGACTCTTGCTGAAAATCCACAATTCAGTTCTGTAATGCTTGAATATTCCGAGACTTCCACCGGAACCATGAATGATATTGAAGCCATATCAAAAATTGTCTCTGCCAGCAATGCTCTTTTGATTGTGGACGCGATAACGGCGCTTGGCGTGGTAAATATCCCCTGCGATAAATGGAAACTGGATGTTGTTATTGGGGGATCGCAAAAATCGTTGATGCTTCCTCCCGGGCTGTCTTTTTTGTGGCTTTCTGAAAAAGCATGGGCAAAAGCCCTTAAATCTACATTGCCAAAATTTTATTTTGATATTCACGAAGAGCGAAAGGCGCTCGAAAAAAATACTACTGCCTGGACTCCAGCCATAAGTTTAATTAATGGACTATATGTTGCCCTTGACATGATGTCCTCTTTTGGTTGGAAAAATTTATTTCAGAAAAATCAGCAATTGATGGAAGCGGTACATAACGGTGTTTCCGCTCTTGGGCTAAAGCTTTTCAGTAAAAGCCCATCCGTATCCGTAACAGCCGTATGTGTTCCGGAAGGTCTCGATGGAAACATTCTGGTAGATAAATTAAAAGATGAACAGGGAATTACCATTGCCGGGGGACAAAGCGAACTAAAAGGAAAGATATTTAGAATCGGAACCCTGGGATGGATAGATGATGGAGATATTCTTGTCTTTTTTGGAGCGCTCGAAAAAGTATTGCTGCAAATGGGATATTCATTTACTCCCGGTTCTTCTCTAAAGGCAGTTCAGGAGGCGCTGTTAAAAAATGCATAGCGAGTTTCGAAAGACCAGATCGCCGTATGGTTTTCCCTTTCTGGATCCCAGAGCAACTGAAAATCTCTATGCAATGATTGAAAAAATAAAAAAATTGCTGATCGATGAAAACTATAGGGGGGTTATTCCGGGAACGCTTGATTTTCCAGAAACCTTTCAGGAGTATGAAACCTTTGATGCGTTCCACTCCCGTGATTCACACGGAGAAGATTTGTATTTAAGAAGCGATGCAACGGCCCAGATTATAAAGGGATTTGCAAATTTTCTGGAGCATTCTCACGAAAAAATAAATGAGTATAAATATTTTTATGTTTTGCCGGTTTTTAGAGATGCAAGAAAAAGCTATCCCAGATTGCGCGAAATTTATCAGGTAGGAGCTGAGAATATTGGCATGGATTCAGATATGGCCATGCCGGAACTTGTTTATCTCGCCGATAAAATGATGAAACAGACCATAGGAAAAGAGACGCGTTTTATTATTGGCGATGTCAGGGTATTACACTATATTTCAGAATATTCCAGCAGTATAAAAATTAAAGATATGATTTTAAACCGCGATGTTCCTTCTCTTTCAAAGGAATTTGGCGAGCTTGGATGGGATTTAAGTATGGTAAACCAGATGTGGAGTGTAATGCTTTATGCTCCAGAGCTTTTGGAATGGAAGGAGCGATGGAACTTTATTAAAAGTAAATTAAATAACAAGCTTCATCAGGCATTTATGAATGAGATAGAAAGGTTATCGGCTCCGGTTCAAAAAATACATGCAGATATCGAAAAAAAAGGGGTAAATATTTCATGGGAGCCGTTACTTGTTCGCAATGTTGAGTATTATACGGGCTTTATATTTGAAGGCTATGTTGAAGGTTTAAGTGTGGCTCCTTTGCGCGGCGGATCTTATGATAACCTTGTGGGCAAATACTCCAGAAGAGATATGACCGCTTGCGGGTTTGCGCTGGATATGTCGTCCCTGATTTTATTATGAAAAATTATTGCCGCATCAGGTATCTATTCTTAAGTTGAAGCAGATGTTAAAAACGCAAAATTTGATTATTTTTTTTTTAATGATTGTTTTTGTGAATCCGCAAAAAGCGCTTGAAGTCGATGATGTTGAGGGGAAAATCAAGGGATTATTTACCAGCTTTACGGCAAACTTTTCGTATTCGTCTACAGTTGGCGATAAAAATGGCGAAAGCGTAGATCTGTATACAGGTAAAATATATTATCAGTACCCAAACAAGCTGAATATTCAGATATCCGATGGAAGGGTGATTGCTACAAACGGAAAATACTTGTGGGTTTATAATCCAGACACAAAAATTTGCGGCCGACAGGCAGTTAAAGAAGAGAATATTGGAGGCTTGTTTTATTTCCTGCATGGAGGTTATTCAGTTCAGGAAGACAATGGCCGATATATTTTCCAAAGACCTGGAAGCGCGCTTGGAGAAGTTACGCTAAAAGTTGATGGAGATATTTTAAAAAGCGTCCAGTTCAAAATTAAAGATAATGTGAACAAGATCGATACAGTAATTAATGCAAGCTTTTCAAATGTAGTGACAGATACGAATATCAAAGCCAGTCTTTTTAATTACAAACCCGACCCTGATGCACAGTTGATTGAAAACCCTTTGAACAGGGTTGCCAATGGATTTATTCAGAAATGAGACATCTGTAAAAACACGATATTTATAATATGAGGGAGAAACATTATGATAACAATGGATCAATTAGAGCATCTTGAAGGGCGAATTATAAAAGCCCTGGAATTAATTTCTGATTTAAGACTGGAAAACAATCACCTTGAAAGCGAACTTGAACAGGTGAAATCGGCAAATGACCAACTAAAATTAAACGCAGAAGAAAAAGCATCTGCGGCGGCGTCCATGAAAAGTCAATTAGACAAGGCAAAAGCTGAACTGGAAAGACTGCAGGGGAAAGAGGCCGGTCTGGAAGAAAAACTGCATAATATTATTTCCAGACTTGATGGAGTAAAAACCCCCAAAACAGCAGCCGCGTCTTCTTTTTCAAGTGAAAAGCCTGAAGCAAAGGATATTGCTTCTCCTGATTTTTCAAGTACGCCTGCGGAAAGTTTTCCTGAGCCGCATGATGCGCCTGAATTGTCAGATGCAGATTTTAATGAAGAGGAAGACTTTTCTCTTAAAGAAGCTGACGAGGGGCAAGATGAAATCGTACTTCTGGAAGATGAGGAAGATGATGAAGTCATTATTATGGACGATGAACCCGAAGATGAGCCTGTCAGTAATTCGAGCGTAGAAGAGAAATCATCGCCAAAAAATAAAAAGGATGACGATAGTATATCCCTGACTGAGGATGATGATTCTACAGATCTCGCCATTGACGAAGAAGACGAGGAAGATATTCTCGGCGTTTTTGAATCGGATGACGATGATGAATTGCTTATTGTTGAAGATGATGAAACTCCCCCAAAAAAATAGATAATCTGCATATGGAAAGCAAAGCAAAGGTGCGTATATTAAACAAAGAATATATCATCAAAGGCGATGTTGATTTTAGTTACATAGAGAATTTAGCCAAAAAGGTTGACAAACGGATACTTGAAATAAAAGATTCTTCGTCAAAAGACACGGATGAGATGCAATTACTGATTCTTTTGGCCTTGAATCTAATGGATGAAGTTGAAATGTATCAGGAAAAAAACAGGGAATTGCCTGCAGAGGAAATCACCCAGAGAACCAACCGCCTGATATCCATGCTTGAAAAAGGCATTATTGGAGATGAAAGTTAAAATAAAATTTTAACGGTAACTCCCGCTTGTACTGAAAATACTTCCGAAATTAACTGGTCGGTGTCTGCACGTTTGCGGATGTCATAAACGAACATTAAATCCAGAATTCCTGTTACGTTTTTGTGCAGATTCATGTCCAGGGAATGTTTCATGATATATTCATCCAGCAAAGGCGTCTGGATCATGTTGAAATAACTGATTTGACGGTCGTTTAAATCGGCTCCCAGCGTGATGGAATAACGGGGATTATGGTCAATTTTATTATGAATAATGCCTTCCAATAATTTCTTTAATCCGGGCAGCTCGGTAAACATTTCAATAGAAATATTGTAATTGATAGAATTTTGAATGGAATAGAGTTCCATAATATTTCCCGGTTGATCGTTTAAAGCCGGATCCATTCCGAGGTCGGTGAGGTATTGATGTTTTTTAAAGGAATGGAATCCAGCGAGCAGGTGCAGCGTAACTCCATTCAGGGTATTCAATTTCTCGTCCAGCCATTTAAATTGTATCGATGTGTCCGGTGTCAAGATAGTTTCTTCAACATTGGATGTCAGCAGCATATGGATATCATGGGTAAATCCGAGAGACAAAATGGAATTGTTGCTTTTATTTTTCCAGAAACCAAAATCCAGAAGATCCATGAGGTTAAATAAAAAAGAAAAAGAGTATGCAAAGTCTGCCTCCTGCATGAGAGCCGCGTAAATAAAACTTCTCAGGGCGTTCTGCGATAATCTGGAATCCATATTTAGTGAAATGGAGCGGGTTATATTCAAATGACTATTGATGGATGCTATTTCTGTTAAACCAAGAGAGTTGTCATATAAACTGCTATAATCTCCGGCATTGGTTATGGATAAATTTTGAGAACCAACAAATTGTCTTCCATTGTAAAAATTAACTCCTGTATTTGGGGGACTCAAAAAATAATACCAAAATGGATAACGCGCCAGATCAAACGTCCATGCCATTAAGCCGGGGAAAATTCTGTTCATACCATATGCATCATTTGCGAGAGTTGCATTGGCTGTAAAGGGAACGGAGAATTCCTGAAGTTGAATTTCCCTTCTAAAATTTAATGATAAACTGTTGGAAGCATTAAAATTACTTTCTTCCTCTTTTTTTTGTTCCATTTTTTTATCGCCCGTATCTTTTCTACCGCTAAAAAATAATGGTAACGATAAATTCAGAGACGTGAGAGCATGGCTGTTTTTATATCTCTGAAAAATATCAGAATTAAATCGAGTTGTATTGTCGCGGAAACTGTCCTCGTTGTATTTCATCGACATGGTAATTTTTGGTAAAAAAATTTTCAGGTGATCATATCCAACATCAAGCATAACAGAATTGTTGCGCTGCTGGAGTCGGAAGTCTGATGGTTTTCCAAAAAAAGGAAAATAATAATCGCCATTTACTTGCGAAAGTACGGTATAATCCGTATAGTTGCGTTGCACTAAAAGCGCCTCGGCGTTTTCGTGTGAGGCAGTAATACCAAGATTTACAAGCGAAATGTGAAACATTTCCATGCTGTGCTGCCACTGGTCTTTTTCAGAGGTTCTCAGGACGGATGTCCCGGTGGATTCCGTAGAAGTTTCCCTGATCTGGGTATTAAAAAAAGTTGTTGATGCGTTCATATCATAACTGATATTGATAATTTTAAAAATATCCGAAATTTTTTGCGATATCTCAATGTTTGGTTCATAATTGTTTCTAAACTGTTCACGGGAGAATGTCCCATCCGTGATTGTGGGAGAGTTGTTGATGTTCGTGCCATCTTTGCTGTAATTCAATGCCAGCAGAATATGGGGGGCTTCCGGTAAATCGTTAAAAAAATCGCTGCGCATGCTATGGAGAGTTCTGGCGAAAGTTCCCTGATGGTATTTATCTGACGAAATATCCGTTGGAAGCATATCCGATTTATAATCATTTAGCGTGTAACTTGCTGCCCAGGAAGGGAAAATTTTGGTTTGAACAACAAGATTGTTCTGGTTTTCCAGATAGGGCTGCCCGGTTTCTGCAATCGAGTGATATTGGTAATTTTTGAAAATTCTATAATAATCCGCCCTGAAATCAGAAAATACAGGTATGCCGGATTTTGTCTTAAAAAAAGGTTTACTGACCTCAAAACCGGCGCCGTATGCAAATGCATTGTCGGATGTGATTATTGTGTCTGAAACATAAATATCATCTACCCATGTAATGCCATTTCTAACTGTACCCGAACTGTTTTTTATCCCGATAGATAAGTATTTTATTACCCTGGAATTTGGATTCCCAATATATGTGTTCGGTTTATTTAAATCAAACCGCAATTTTTGCCAGTCTTTGCGGTCAATGCTGCTTTCAAATTCCTTGTAATTATGGGTATCATTGCCGATTCTGAAAAATATTTTTCCTCCGCTTGCATTGTAACTGCGATGATTCACCCATATATTGATATATTTGTATAGACTGATATCCATGGATTTTGGAAATATTCGTTCCACCAACGCATAATCCAGCGCCGGGTCAAGGGTGTAGGACAATTTTAGAGAGCCTTCTTTTAGAGTATAAATTTCATTGTTTGATTTTTTGCCATAGAGATTTTCATATTCGGCTCTTTTTTTTAATAAAAAAGATTCCGCCTCATATTCATCTTTGGAATTGAAATTGTCAATGTTGGAGACGTATAGTGTCGCGGGATTTGTCAGGGGCGATTCAATGCCACCGGCAGTTTTTTCTTTTTTGTTTTTCCACAATGAACCGCTGAAACGAATTTGATCAATGAAAATTTTTCCTTTTCCTCTGGCAGCGCCTGCGGGTACGGCATAAATGCGGATACTTTCTACTCTTTTCAAAACAGATTTTTCCCGTTCGCCGAGAAGTGCAGGATTGATAAATATTTTATACTGTTTCCATCCGCCGGGCAGAATAACATTGCTTCCCGAATCAAACCGAATGGCCGGGTTGGAAGGATCTATATGGATTACGTTGTCCGTTGTGTCCATCTGGCCGTTATCGTTGGTGTCTTCAGAGTTTAATACTCCGTTACCAATCGTGGAAGGGTAACCGGAAATATCCGGGCCGGCGCCCACTTTTGTTGCTGCTGCCGGGCACGTGGGCGGATTAAACGGATAGCCGATATCTTCGGTGCCTCCTGTTGTTCTGTCAAAGTCAATGACATGATTTCTTTCTCCTGTATCCCAATGTTCTCCGGCATCCTGAATTCCATTTCCATTTGTATCGCCGTCAAGATGGTCAAGTCCGATATCTTCAGTTTTCATTTTTCCGGAACCATCCGTATCTTCGTTAACGGAGCCTACGTCCATAATGAGGGAAATGCCGGAGTCCAGTCCGCTAATATTTTCCAGAAGCGCAGAAAAATTTAATTCTGTAAATCCTGAAAAATCCTGATCATCGCCGCTCAATTTTGTCTGAATCCCGATAAATGGATTTGCATTGTCCGGAGCCCTCGAAAAATCAAAATCAAGTGTCATGGACTTTTGAATCTGGTTATTTTGAATATTGATTTGATTGGGGTTCAGATGCCCGTAGAGAACATTGTAAGGTCCCGCGAGTTGCGAATAGGGAGGCGACGCGGTCGGTTTGGAATCATATGAAAGAAGACCATATTGATAATTTTTGGGGTCATAGTAGTATTTGTAATATAGCGGAGCGCGGTTGCACTGGGTTGCGCTCGTTAAAGACGGCGGAATGGAAGATAATATCCATTCGCCCGCATTAAGGCTTACATCAAGATTGATTTCTGAAGATTCCATATTGTCAATCAGAGCCATTCCCATGGTATTGACATTGTAAAAACTTTGCGCGTATTCCCCAAAGGAATGAAATGTGACAGGTACTTTCTCATAGGAGGTTTGGAGAATCTTGTTTGTCATGGATGTCAGTGAGCTCTCATCGGCGTCTATGTGCAAATCAGTTCCGGTCACAAACAAACCATGAGGTTCGTTTCCGACATAATCCATGGCAGACGGTTGAAAGTCTCCATTGTAATACGCGCTGGCTCCAAGGGTAATTTCCTGAAAAGGTTTGTATTCAACCCTGGTTCCCACAAGGTAGCTTTCCTTAAGCTGACCAAAGGGAAGATAGTTATAATGGATTTCAATTTTGGAAAGGTTATTGTTAAAAATACTATCTTTGTTTAAAAAGACAAAATATCCGCTCAGGTAATCCAGAAAGTAGGATTCCGGAGGAACTCGTATTCCGTTTATTCTGACAATTTCTGAAGAGGGTACAATATTCATATGCTTTAATTGAATGCTTCTTTGATGGGCGGTAAATTCTGCCTTAAGCTGGACATTGGAATTTTCAAAAATATTAACAGACTGGTTTTCAGAATAAATCGAAGAAATATCGCTATCCTGAATTATATATTTCCCGTTATTTTGCAGATTGCGAAATGGTTCGCGGGAGCCAAACTCAAGAGTGCCTTCTACGTAATTGATTTTATAATACCCAAGCGTGTCTATCCCGGGGATCATTTGAAATGACGGAGAGGAAAGCTCCAGATGAAAACCTGTTTGATCAATATCCGTCCCCTGAAGATCGTATACGCCCCGAACTTCATAAACATCGAGGTTTACCATTCCGTCGCGGATAATTTCTACATCATCAAATCCATTAAAGGAGACAACGCCGTTGCGCAAGGAGTCCTCATTCATTGCGGTGGCAAACTTGATAAATGTTTCAATTTTCCCGCTCACGATCCTTGCGCCGGGATCGGATGTTGAAGTAGAGCCTTTGTTGCGCGTGTATCGGACAAACGCTTTTGATGAAATCCCAAGAGGAACGACAAAATTTATACGCCCGCTTGCATAATGAATTGTGAAATCCCTGCCTTCGCGCAGGCGATAATAATTGCCGAGAAAATTACCATTAACGTATTTTGGCGTTGCCCTCATAGACGAATTGATCCGGGTATTGCCGGAATCCAGAAAAATTTCAACGGAGGAAGGATCGACATCTACCGGCGGAGGAGATGTAACCGGAGTTGTGGAAGTAAATATATTCAGAGCTGCTGCATTTCCTCTTTGATAAGCGGCGCTGGAAATGCTGGCAGGCATGCTCGTCATCCTGTCGTAGTATAAAAAGGGTTCCAATTGATAATATTTTCTTCGCAAATAGCGGTATTCGTCAATAAATACAATTTTGTGTTTTCTTTGTCCGTCAAAAATTTCGGTTTCGCTCTGGCTCTCGTTAAGAGCGCCTATTGCCTTGATTTTAAATTTATCAAATTGCAATGTGCTTTCCATTCCCAGAGCCCGGAAAGATTGTTTGTTAAAATAAATTAACCGGGATCGGGAAAAGTCAAAATCGAGATTGCCAATTTCCATTTTTTTAAAAGGAGAATTTTCATCAGCAGGGGTGTAAATAATATGTATTTGATTATTGCTTAAAATTTCTTTTTGATCAAAATTTGTATTTATGTTTAGCTGCTTGCCGATATTTCCTTCCAGATTCATCTTGAAATCCATATCTGGATTAAGTCCGTTTACAACAGCCGGGGAAAAGGCGGGCAGGGGAGAATTCAGTCTGTCTTTATCGGAAACGTAAAAAGATTTTCCAAATTTTAAATTAAGAGTGTCTCCGCCATAAATTTGAATATTTATTTCTGGTTCATCTTTGTGTGGCAGGGGAGTTTCAATTTCTGAGTTTTGTCCGGGATTCTCCGGATCGGGAGAATCAAGTTCGGGTATAAAGTTTTCCAGGTCAGGATTTACGCGGGAGTTGGGGTTTTCGGAGGTTTCATTTTTTTGTATAGCCTGGGCAAGAATCCATCCGGATATCAAATTTATTGTCAGAAAAAAAGACGCAAGAGCAATTTTAAGCGCAACGCTTTGATAAGATCGAAATTGAAATTTACCCGGATTTTTTTTTCTCCTGCGATTTTTCTCAGTTTTTGTTTCCACGATAATCCATTTCTTCGGTTTTCAGGCGCAGGGTCTCTTCGAAGGTTGGATCAGGTTCAATGGGAATACAGGAGGTATCCGGATAAAGGCTTTCCTTGAGATCATGGTATTTTTGCAGCGCGAGATAATTCCATGTATGATCTTCTGTGAGCATTGATCCGGAAATATAATGGTGACCATTGATAAACCTGCCGGACTGAGGATTGCATTCCTGAACAGGGGTATTGCCTTTGCAGGATATCAGGGTAAAGACAATAATGGCGGCGAAAAAAGTTTTCATGGGCATACTTTATATAATCGGACTGACGAATCAAGAACATAATTATTATCCGGATAACGCTATGCCATTTTCGCGGAGTTCAATTTTCTTTTGTTTGAAAAGTATTCCAACGGCTTTTTTAAAATCACTTTTGCTGATGTTGAATTGCTTTTTTACTTTTTCCGGGGGACTTTTGTCGTTTAGAGGCAGAAATCCATTGTGTTTTAACAGTTCATTTAAAATAATTTCGGTAATGCCATTGAGGCGATCAAACCCAATGGGTTGCAGCGAAAGGTCAATTTTATGGTCATCACGAATTGCTTTTACGTAACCCGTTACTAAATCGCCAATATGCACTTCCCGCCCAAGTTCATTGTCATATAGCATTCCGGCGTATTTTTGGTTGATGACGGCTTTGTATCCGATGGGGGTTTTTTGATATATATACAGGTGGACTTTTTCTTTTATTGTTAAATCCCGGGGAACCTTTGAAAGATGTTTTTCAATACGCATCGTGGCAACCAGTCGATCGGAGACTTTATCGAGATAAAGGTAAACCAGATATTTTAAACCGGCCTTCATGGGCATTGTCTGTTCACGATAGGGTACAAGCAATTGATTCTCAATGCCCCAGTCCAGAAAAGCGCCATATTTGGTTACGTCCATTACTTGAAGAAAAGCGCACTGGTTTATGGTAATTTTGGGTTGATCGGTTGTCGCAATCAATCTGTTTTCGGAATCCTTGTATATAAAGACACCGAGCATTTCGCCGATTTTTGTACCATCCGGAATCTTGCTTTTGGGGAGCAAAATGTCACAGTCACGGGATTCAAGATAGGCTCCAAAATCGACAAAGCGTACAACTTCGAGCGTATTAAAATCGCCCACTTTAAGTTCCGGAATTTTATTTTCAGATATTTCTTCATCCCAACGCATTTTTTCTCCTTTGATATTGCATTATTCAGGCAGATTGCCGGGCAAGTTCACGGCAAAGGGCAAGAAAAGCATCGCCGTAATGTTCCAGTTTGCGTTCTCCAACCCCTCCGACATCGAGCATTTCTTCGCTGGTTACAGGCAAACGGGTGGCCATCTCGATGAGAGTTTTATCGTTAAAAACGATGTATGCGGGCACTTCCTGCTCCCGGGCAATTTTACTTCGAAGAAGTTTGAGTTGTTCGAGATTGGATTTTTCGTCAGGGGAAATTTTTAAAATAATTTCAGGACGGCGCTGCTTTTTGGCGGTTTTCGCGGAACCCGAAAATGCTGATTGCGCAAGCCGGTCTTTGCGAATACTGACGAAGGTTTCTTTTTTCAGGATGGAAAGTCCTTCGGGGCGAATGATGAGCTCCTGATATTCCCCCCTTTCCATGGTTTTAAGTTCCTGCAGCCGCTGAGCGATGGTGTGCCACTCGGATCGGGCGCGCTCTTTGCCAATTCCGTATACGGTTAAAGTTGTGTGTCCGTTATCCAGAACTTTTTGATTTTTGGAACCAAGCAACAGATCAATAATGTAATTGGCTCCAAAACGCTGTTCGCTGCGCAATACGGCAGAAAGAAACATCTGGGCTTCGCGGGTGATGTCCACGTTTTCCTTTTTTGCAGAACCATCGGATGAAAGCGCATCTGGATCCCCTGTCTCAAGGCAGTTATCGCAATGGGTCTGGCATGAGTGCATGTCTTTTGCGTGCGGATCTTCGAAGTAGGCCGCTAATTGAGCGTGGCGGCAGTTTTCGCTTTCGGCGTATTTTGTCATGGCTTCAAGCTGGGCGTAAGAGTGAAGTTTGTACGGAGATTCATCCAGTTGGTCGATTAACGCTTTGCGTTGCATTTTGTCGCCAATGGAAAATAATAAATAAACCCGGCAGGGCAGTCCGTCGCGTCCGGCGCGGCCAATTTCCTGGTAATAGTTTTCGATGGTTTTCGGCAAGGAAAGGTGGATAATAAAGCGGATGTTGCTTTTGTCGATACCCATGCCAAATGCAATGGTCGCAACAATAATATGGATTTCGTCATGTACAAAATCGTGGTAGGCCGATTGGCGAGCTTTGGCGGGAAGACCGGCATGGTAGGCAAGGGCTTTAATACCCTCTTTTTGTAAAAATGCTGTAATGGCTTCGGCAGAGTTTCGCGTAAAGGTATAGATGATGCCGTTTTCGCCAGGATGCCGGTCAATGATACGCAGCAGTTGATTTCGTCCGTCCGCGTTGCGGTAGGCAGCGGAAACCTGCATGTTGTTTCGAAAAACAGGACCGCGAAATATCTCGGGTTTATTTAACTTCAGGTTCGAGGCAATGTCTATCTGAACTTTTGGCGTGGCAGTAGCCGTAAAAGTGGAGATGGATACGCCCGGAAAATTTTCGCGCAATACGTGAAGTCGGCGGTAATCTTCACGGAATTCGTGTCCCCATTCGCTTACGCAGTGGGCTTCGTCGACGACAAAAAAATTAATGTCAATCTGACCAAGAAGATCCATAAAACGGCTGCTTTTAAAACGTTCGGGCGCCACATAGAGCAGTTTTAAATCTCCGGTTAGCAGACGTTCATAAACGTCTTCTATCTCGGAGGTATTTTGTATGGATGAAATCATTCCTGCGGCAATGTCGAGATTCAGCAGCGCCGTCACCTGATCGTGCATGAGCGCAAGAAGAGGCGAAATGACAACGGTCACGCCGCTCATCAGCAACGATGGAAGCTGGTAACAAAGTGATTTACCGCCGCCGGTGGGCAGAATCATTAAAACATCGCGGTTTTCAAGAATGGCGTTGATGGCTTCCTCCTGCAATGGGCGAAAGGAGTCATGGCCAAAGACCGATTTTAATGTAGATAGTTTTGTGCTTGCCGGGTTTATCATATGGGTAATAGCGAAGATCGCTTTTACAGCCTGAAGTCGCAACACACCTTGAAAAGAATTAAACAAGGGA
>Ga0224495_10000678_pt1 | contig 26030 bp, 20 predicted proteins | sample SF_Jul11_sed_USG_FD_168128 | JGI IMG/M metagenome (GOLD analysis project Ga0224495, IMG submission 168128) | Sediment microbial communities from San Francisco Bay, California, United States - SF_Jul11_sed_USGS_4_1 | ecosystem: Environmental > Aquatic > Marine > Sediment | place: USA: California...
CACGTCTCCGTAGACCCTAACCGGACTTCTTTAGCCGGCCATGGAGGATCATTGTACGGGGGTAGAGTCGGGAATGGGCACCTTCAGTATATCGGCGGAGTCACCTGGCGTTCTCCCGGGCTTGAGTTGAACGATATGGGCTATCTTCGGGATGCCGACATGATTATGGAGTTCATCTGGGCTGGTTACAGGATCTGGGATCCCTTCAGCATTTTCCGGAACTTCAATTTCAATTTTAACCAGTGGATGGGCTGGGATTTCAGCGGTGAGCGAATATTTGCGGGCGGAAATTTCGGTGTCTACGGCCAATTCAAAAACTACTATACATTTTCCGTGTCCATAAACAGAAACGATGAGAGCTTGGCTAAGTCTCTTCTCCGGGGAGGCTCTTCACTGAGATGGCCGGGCAGGTGGGCTCCGTCCTTCAATTTTGAAACCGACTCCCGGAAGAAACTCCGCTTTCACGCTGGCGGTTATTCCTCTTTTATTGATCAAGGCAACTCAAAGTATATGAGCTGTCAAGCGGGTTTGAGTTACACGCCAAACAGTGCGCTGTCCGTAGCTATTCTACCTTCCTATGATGTAAACAAGCAGGAGCTTCAGTATGTGGAAACCGGAAGTGTCGAAAATGAAAACAAATATATCTTTGGACGGATTGACCAGAAAACGCTTGCTGTCACTTTGAGGTTCAATATCAGCTTAACTCCCGACCTTTCGATTCAGTTTTACGGGCAGCCTTTTGTCTCTGCAGGAAATTATACAGAATTCAAGCACATTACGGATTCACGGGCTCAAAATTACAGAGATCGTTATCACACCTTCATGGACGAGGAGATTTCTTTCGATGAAAATACAGGTGTTTACAACATAGACGAAAACAAAGATGGAACGCCAGATTACAGCTTCGACGACCCGAACTTTAATTTTCTCCAATTTCGTTCCAACCTGGTCGTCAGATGGGAATACAGGCCAGGGTCGGTTCTCTTCCTCGTCTGGTCACAAGGGAGAACGGACGTATTATCCAACGGAGATTTCTCCTTCGGAAACGACTTACGCAACCTTTTCGACACTCATCCCCATAATGTCTTTTTGATCAAATTTTCATATGGCTTTCAGCTATAGGGAATCTGTCGACATTCAAGGATTTTCTCTTTTCCACGATGAGGAAAACATCTAATCCATCTAGGTAGTGCTGCGGTGGTTCCTGTCCGTCCGAAGCCCCTGATCACATCCCTCATCATTAACGATCACGGAAATAGAATGGCTTACTTTGTTGACTCCCGGTTTATTCTGTGATATCAACTATAAAAAATTGTTTAGGAGGGGAACACAATGAAGAAAATGACAGCCGTGGTGGCATTGATGGCCGTGTTTACATTGGCCGTTTGTTTCATCATCCTTGGTGCTATATCGGTCGAGTTGATGGATTCCCTAGGAATCGATGAGGGTCAATTCGGCACGTTGGCCATGGGCTTATTTTTAACGAGTTGTATTGTACAGCTCATCATCGGTCCCTTAGTAGACAAACTTGGCTACAAACCCATAGCCATTCTCGGATTTGTGGTTACAAGCGCCAGTGTGTTTTTATTGGCTTTTGCTTCAAATTTTGGATTAGCACTTATTTCCTGCATTCTATTGGGTATAGGCGCCATGTCTTTAAATACAGTGGGAAACACTCTCATTCCTATCGTTCTTTTTGAGGGTAAGGATCCGGCGCGTGCCAGCAATTTCGGTAATGCCTTCTTTGGGCTTGGATATGTGCTCACTCCTTTCCTTTTTGTCTTCTTCCTCAGCAATTTGAATTTAAGCTACAGCACGTCGCTGTCCATTATTGGAGTTTTGGTGCTGGTTTTCCTCGTTTTTGCCCTGACCGCAAGCTATCCCCAGGTTTCCACAGGATACAAGTTTTCCATGGCCATCAGGCTCTTGGGAAAAGGGGCGGTCTTGCTGGCTGCATTGGCTTTATTCTGTTACATATCGTTGGAAGTATCTATGGGTACCTGGATTCGAAAGCTCATGGAACAACTCTTTGAAGGCAATGCCAATCCCAAAGCAGCCTATAATGCCGGGTTGGTGTTAAGCGCTTTTGGATTGGCGATGATGGCAGGACGATTCTTCACCTCTACGATCAAGAATCTGACAGCTATAGGCAACAAAGTTATTCCTGTAATGGCTCTCGTTTCATTAGGAGCCGTCGTGCTCATGATCATTGCCAATAGTCCGGCAGTGGCCATCTTTGCCATTTTTCTGGCTGGATTGGCCTTTGCGCCCATCTTTCCCACTATCGTAGGAGTCACATTCGCAAAATTCGATTCAAGCCTGTATGGAAGTATTTTCGGTATCATCTTTGCAGTCGGCTTATTGGGTGGGACGTTCGTTCCAAAATTTATCGGGAACCTGAGTGTTGGTTCAACCGTACAACAGAGTCTGTGGATCGCAGCGGCCATGGCAGCCATACTGTTTGTTGTCGCTCTGATCATGGGGATAACAGGAAAACAAAAAGAATAGAAATCTCCTCTGACTTACTCTTTTCCTCAAAGCCTACTATTGTCTTCACAAAGGGAGACGGAGCATCTTAAAACTGTCTTCAGAAGAAAAAAGGGCAATCTTGCTCCCAGCAATAAAAATGCAGATTTTTGATAATTGTATAACTGGGAGTTATAATGACAGACTGCTTGCAATCATGAACAGACAGGGATGAAATTACTTACGATAGGCCATTCTTCTAGACCGATTGAAGAGTTTATTACCCTCTTGAAAAACTATGAGATAGAAATTTTGGTTGACGTTAGAGCCTTTCCCTCATCCTCGAAATTTCCGCATTTCAACAAGGAAAATCTGGAGACGAGTCTTTTTCAAAGCGACATCGAATACCACTGGTTTGGAAAAGAGCTGGGCGGACACAGGAAAAAAAATGAGGGGCTGGGGGAGAAGTCACCCACTTTCCCTTTCTTGAAGATCCTCATGAGTTTGCCAAGACCGTGAAGAATTTTTTATAAGGCATGAAATCAACTTTCTTCCTTACTGCGTTATACATATGGGCGGATTGACATCCAGCCGTGCCTCATTTAAAATCTTTAAAGGATATCTGACCCGAAAAAAGAGAGCATATCTCATCGATTAAAGAAAGACGTGCAAGATGAAGTGTCCTCAGTGCCAAACGGAAAATCCTCCTGACAGCAGTTTCTGTCGAAAATGCGCCACCCCACTACCATCAGCAGTAGAACTCGGCCTCACACAAACCAAAACCATGATAATGCCTCCAACTGAACTGGAGAGAGGAACCACATTTGCCGAAAGGTATGAAGTCATCGAAGAGCTGGGAAAAGGAGGCATGGGTAAGGTCTACAAGGTCTTCGACAAGAAGATCAAGGAAGTCGTGGCCCTCAAGCTTGTAAGACCTGAAATCAGCACAGACAAGAAGACCATCGAACGGTTCAACAACGAATTGAGATTGGCCCGCAAAATATCCCACAGGCACGTGTGCCGCATGTATGATCTTGGCGAGGAAGGTGCCTCCCATTTCATCACCATGGAGTATGTTCCGGGTGAAGACCTCAAGAGATTTATCAAGAGGTCGGGACAGTTGACCGTCGGGAAGGCTGTATCCATTGCCGAACAGATCTGTGAAGGACTGGCAGAGGCCCATCATCTCGGCGTCATCCACAGGGACCTCAAACCGCAGAATATCATGATTGACTCAGAGGGAAACACCCGCATCATGGACTTCGGGATCGCCCGCTTCCTCGAAGGTGAAGGAGTGACAACTCAAGGCGTCCTGATCGGCACCCCGGATTATATGTCACCCGAGCAGGCCGAAATGGAAGGTGTGGACCAACGCTCTGATATCTACGCCCTGGGTGTGATTCTTTTCGAGATGGTTACGGGAAGAGTGCCTTTCGAAGGGAAAACACCCCTGAGCATTGCCATGAAGCACAAGAGCGAGCCGCCTCCTGATCCCAGAAATTTGAACGTCCAGGTAACAGATGGACTCAGCCAAGTAATTCTCAAATGTATGGAGAAAGAGAAGCACAACAGATATCAGAGCGCAGAGGAGCTCCTTGCTGATTTAAAAAATATTGAAGAAGGTCTCCCTACCACGGAAAAAATCATTCCTCCAGCTAAGCCTAGACCTCAAACATCGAAAGAGATAACTGTGATCTTTGATACAAAGAAACACCTTGTTCGCGTTGCGGCATTGATTATCATCCTCATAGGAATAGTGGTTGTCTGGCGGCTAATCCCCCGAAAGGAAGGGGTGATATCCTCCCAGGAGCCCGCTCAAATTCTAACACCTCCACCCCCTCCTGAAATCAAAAAGGATGCAGTCATCTTTAAGGCTCAAAAAGAGGGCAAAAAAGAGAGTGAAACAAAGGAAAGAGAGGGAACAAGAACACGCGAACCTCGGGTTACTTCTCCTGAACTTAAACGGCTCATACCCAAAGATCTTGGAAAGCTCTTCGATGCCTCAAAGTACAGCACTGATGCCCAATGGCTGTTGAGAGCGTTTAATCTGCTGGGTCCAGAAGTTATCAAGCACTTGGACAAGGAAGATCTTAAAGGCATTGAAAATTTTCTAGAGAATATCAAGGGAAATCTACCGGAAGAGGGCGCCCACAAGAGTATCATTGACCAGATTAAAGGAAAACTGCAAGAAGGGCAAAAGTTGCAAGAAGAAGGCAAACAAGAAGAAGCCCAGAAAAGCTACGAAGAAAGCCAAAATCAGATGAGAAAACTCCTCGAGATAGTCAGAGACAAAGAGGGAGCGGATCGGGCAAAGACCTCGATGGAGCAGGCCAGGTTAGTTGCTTCTCAAAGACTTGAGCCTGAAGGGGATAATATACTCTATCGGGTCGCTCAAGAAAAGGTAAAGGACGCCGCCAATGCTTATGAGGAGAGCGATTTTGCAGGGTCAAAAACTCTCTATACCATCCTGGGAAGAATCTTTATGTACAGTGCCGAAGATTGTGAAGATAACCGATGTATCGAGATTCTGAAAACCTTCGTCATTAGCATTCGAGCTGAGGCAAATCTGTTGAATGCCCAAGCTTCAGCCTCCTGGTACTTCGATCGCGCACAAGAGGAGGAGCAGCAGGCCATTTCACTAGCGAAAGAAAACAAATTCGAGGATGCCGCAGAAAGTTATATCCAAGCCGCATTCCTGTATGAAAAAGCCAAAGAAAAAGTATCTGCAGGCAAAATCCAGGAGAAATAATCTCTTCTTTCAGAACCACTTCGGTTTCATCCAGAGGCTAAAATTGAAGAGAAAAGAAATTACCTATTTTCCCTTGATTATCATCTGATACCGGGCATTTTTCTGTATCAATTCTTTAGAGAAATAATCGGATCGATAGTGGTTTTCTAAGTAGAGCCTTGTCTGGTCGCAGTAATGGGGACTGGCAGGAATACCCGATACCCCTGTCGGAAGAATGGTAAGCGATTCATCCCAATTGGACAGCGAATAGATATGACGGTGGGAAGCCCCGTTTGTGACCTCAAAGGGTTCGTTGAGAAGGTAGACATAAGGACACACCGTGTGAAAGCTCCCTCCGACCTCATAGGGTCCTCTGCTGAATTGAAACAGCCAGTCCAACAACTTGACATTACCCAAAGGGTGGACAAGAGTGAGTTGATGAATCTTGCCCCATTGCCAGTCTGTGGGATCCGCTCCCAGCTCTGCTCTAAGAGTGGAGACTGTATCTCTAAAGCTTTTCTGGACGATCTCCTCGAGTGTCTCCTTGATCCCACCCGTCCTCACATCGTCACTCCAGAGTGAGTCTCTCTTGCTCAAAAAGTTCCGAATGGCAAAATCTCTGAGCAGTTGTGAAGAGAGAAATTTCCTGTAGAGCTCATTGCCCATCTCATCACGAAGCATATTTTCCGCAAACAGACAAAGAAACGTCTCGAAAATCGAAGCCTCAGGACTTGTCTTGGAAAGGCTCCCATCCCATGACGAGTACAATTCCAGAGCCTGCTCTTCCAGTTCACTCCACTCGTCTGATTTTTCCAGATCTGAAGTCAGGATGCCTTTTATTCCTTCCACAAGTTTGGATTTGTGGTCGGCATGCATACGCTTGAAATCCTCAATCGAGAACATCTCCCTTTCACCGAGCATTTCTCTGATGCGGTCATTTCGATAACTGGGAAAGAACCAGCGACTTATGTAATGCGGGTAATCTTCGCTCACAGTTTTGTTGTTTGCACTCGCGACAAAGCCAATCTCAGGATTAAAGCTGTGCGGCAATTCCTCGAAAGGCACAATGCCCTGCCAGTCAAACTCGTCTGTCCACCCTGGAAGGATGGCGTTGGAATCTCCACCTTTGCGGATCGGAACGCCTGCGCAACAGTAGAGACCTATGTTGCCGTCGACGTCTGCATACACAGTATTCTGGCTTACAGAGATAAAGGTTTTCATAGCATTCTTGAATTCGTCCCAATTTTTGGCCCGGTTGAGGAGATAGATGGTCCGCATCTCGTCGGAATAATCGTTTCCGATCCATCGCATGGAAATCGCTCCATCCGTGACATCATGAAACCGAGATATGATAGGGCCGCGAAGGGTGAATCGCAGTTCCTCTCTTGCAGTTTGACCACCCTTTATAGCTATCTCCTCTGTTCTTACCTCAATCTCTTTCCACTTGCCGTTCAACTCGTACTGGTTGGGATTTTCAGGATTGAGCTTCTCCAGGTAAAAATCCGTGTTGTCCACCATCACATTCGTGAAGCCCCAGGCGATACGTTCGTTATGACCGGCTACAATAAAGGGTTGACCTGGAAGGACCAACCCTGTCACATTCAATTTTCCTTCCACCACCTGATGCATCTGGTACCAAATACCGGGAGCATTAAGGTCCAGGTGCATATCATTGGCTAAAAGGGGCTTTCCTGTTACGCTTTTCTCTCCTGAAATTGCCCAATTGTTGCTTGCGTTGAAAATGACGAGCCCGAGTCTCTGAAGCCACTTGTTGGCACTCAAAAGAGTGGATTCAAATTCGGGATACACCAAGGTCCTCTGAAAATCCATATCAGGGAGAAGTTCCTTCGCCATGTCCTCTCCGAATTTTTTGCGAATCCTGTCAAGCACCACTTCTTCATCCCATGACAATCTCAAATCCCATCCCATGTATCCCACCAGATGGAGAGAATGTTCCGGCAGCCACTTTTCTGGTTTGTAGCCAAGGATTGAAAACTCTGGGGGAAGCTTTCTCTGATGCGCTTCGATGAATTGATTCACGCCCTCTGCAAAGGCCTGTAGGGCATTCACGAGAATACTCTCAGTCCTTTCCAGCACCATCCGGGATTTTTCAGGCATCCTCAGAGATCTCATAAGGAGGTCTGTCTCGACTAAGTCTTCCCCAAAAATCTCAGAAAGTCGTCCGGTACAAACCCTGCGGAGGAGATCCATCTGCCAGAGCCTGTCCTGAGCCATGCAGTATCCGACCGCTCTGTAAAGGTCGTCTTCGTTCGGAGCATAGACATGAGGGATTCCAAAGGCATCCCGGTACACAACCACTTCTCCAGTAAAGCCTGAGAGCTCTACAGTCACATCATAATCAGGAAGCCCTCTCCGGGCCATTGATCGAACAAACAGAGCGCCTGCCGCAGCAACTATCCCGATTAAAACAATCAGCACGATTCCAGCAATCTTTAACTTTTTCACTGCTACCTCCTTAATCGCAGATTTTTCTTTTTTCCTTCTTGTCGATTTTTTCCGCGCCCAGAAATTTCTCTCTTTTCCCTATGCGCTCTCATCACGGATCCGCTGACAGGATGCTAAAATAACGCGGTTAATTTGGTCATTGCGTATCCTATCCCCAAATCATTATACTAAAAGGAAGCTTATGATTATAATTCGCTCTGAAAAAAATCAAGATATCGAAGCCATCCATGAGGTCAACCGTTTAGCCTTTGGACAGGAAGATGAGGGATTGCTCATCCAAAGGATTCGAAGCTCGTCTCACTTCATTCCAGATTTGTCTCTGGTGGCTGTCAAAGATGGACATCTTGTCGGTCATATCCTCTTCAGCAGGATCGAAATCGAGTGCCAACACGGAAATAAACCTGTCTTGTCATTAGCTCCCATGGCTGTCCACCCCGAATTCCAAAATCAGGGGATTGGCTCGAAACTTGTCAGAGACGGGTTGAAAAGATGCAAAAACTTGGGACATGAAATCGTAATTGTCATCGGACACCCCGCCTATTATCCTCGCTTTGGATTTGCTCCTGCACGGGAGAAAGGCTTGGATGCTCCTTTCCCGGTGCCAGATGAAGCGTTCATGGTCCTCGAGCTTGTTCCGGATGCTTTGGAAAGGGTCAAGGGCATGGTAAAATACCCCTCAGCATTTGATGAAACGACCTGACTATAAACAAGAATTCTTGCATATTAGAGATGCGAAGTGAAAACACTCCTTCAAGAAATATTTTGCAACATTTTTCTCCCAAATCGGGTTATAAAGTCTAAAGGAGGATGGAAATGAAGATGATCTTGAAATTGACTGTTTGTACTGGAATCATGCTGTTTCTTGTCTTAACTGTTAGCTCCCACCAAAAAATTGAGACAAAGGAAGGAATTCGACTCATTCATAATGAGAAAAACGGGAAATGGAGTAATCAACCCAAAGTCTCTTTGGAATATGTCAAAAACATCGGTGACCTTGAGTCCGAGGATGAAAGCGTGCTCTTTTACATGCCTTCAGACATTGCTGTCGACGATAAAGGCAACGTGTATGTCCTGGATTCCGGCAATCATCGTATTCAGAAATTCGATCCCAAAGGTCATTTTCTTGCCTCTTTTGGAAGACAGGGACAGGGGCCTGGGGAATTTCAGTATCCACAATCCATCGATATTGACGCGGAAGGGAATCTCTATGTCTCTGACTCGGGTAATCAGAAGATACAGATCATAAAACCCGAAGGCTCCCTGGCAAAAGAGATCAAGATGACAGAAGAAGCTCCGGGAATCATCAGAGTGAGATCCGGTCAAATGATCATGGGACAGGGAGCCTCTGTCTTCAGTATTGGGATGGGGAGAATGGACCAGGAGGAGGATCTTCCAAAGCTGATAAAGATTCTCAACATGGAGGCAGAGGTTCAGAAAGAACTTTGCGAACAGAAAAATTACAAAGATGTTCTGGTGAACAGGATGGGCAACCGGTATCATTTCACAGTCGACAAAGAAAGCAACATCTATGTGGCATTCGCTTACCAAAACCGGATCGAGAAATACTCCCCGGAAGGAAGCCTCCTGTGGGTGGCGGATCGCAAGCTCAATTACGATGTGACGACTCCCAAGGCTAAGGGCGAAAGGACTGGGAGCGGAGGCAGGGTTTCCATCCGTATGCCCGAGATGAACAGAGTATCCAGCGGAATAGCTGTGGAAGATAGGGGAAGAGTGTGGGTCGTCACACTGAAGAGGCAGCTCAGAGAAGATGAACAGGTTCAATCGAACGTGATGATCTCCATGACCGGTGGGCAAAGATCCATGAATTTTTCCGTGTCAGGGAATACGGATGAGAGGAATACAGACGCCTATCTACTGGAGGTCTATGATCCAGAGGGTGTTCTACTCGGCAGTATCGAGCTCGACAAATTTGTGGATGGGATTCACATCGAAAAGGACAGGATCTTTCTCCTGGATCAAATGCGCGGCATGCAGTATTACGAATACAAGATATTAGAAAAATAGGAATTTAAGTAAAAGACTTGAGGACTCGGCTCAAGGCTGGGTGTTGCAGTTTTCTTATGGCCTTCAACTCGATTTGTCTGATCCGCTCACGGGTAACGTTGAATTCCTGTCCAACCTCTTCCAGGGTGTGTTCCCTGCCGTCCTTCAAACCATACCTCATTTCCAAAATCCTCGTCTCCCTGTCTGTGAGGTTATTCATGGCCTCCTTGATCTTCTTTCTGAGATCGGAATGAATCACAGTATCTGGAGGGGAGGGAATATCCCTTCCCTCGATGAAATCAGCTATCTGACCGTTTCCGCCCTGTCCCACGGGCATCTCTATCGAGATAGGTTCCTGGACGAATCTTATCAGATCTCTCACTTTATAGACGGGCATCTTGATCTTTTCAGCCAATTCTTCGCAGGTTGGCTCTCTTCCTCTCTTCTTAATGATCGATTGTGCAGCCTTTTTGAGCTTGAGCAAAGTTTCGGTCACATGGACTGGAATCCTGATTGTTCGTGCCTGGTCGGCTATTGCACGTGTTACAGCCTGTCTAATCCACCATGTGGCATAGGTTGAAAACTTGTTCCCCCTGCGGTATTCGTATTTTTCTACAGCCCTCATCAATCCCATGTTTCCTTCTTGGATGAGGTCAAGGAGTGGCACACCCCGGTTTTGATATTTTTTCGCGATCGAGACAACCAGCCTCAAGTTAGCTGAAACCATCTCCTGTATCGCCTGATCCCTCTTCTGTTTTCCCCTCTCGAGCAAGGAGAGGATTTCCTCCAGTTTTCGCTGGGGGAGATGAGCGTCCTTTCGGATCTTCAGGAGCATACTGGTGACTTCTCTGAGTTTTCGTCTCAACTCAGTCGCTTCTGTTCTTCCCCCGACCCTCTCGACCAACAGCTTGAGCTCTTGTTCGGTCTCGGCCAGTCTCTTTGCCGTTCTGAGTCTATCATGAATTTTGTCTATGATTTTTTCTCTCTGGGATTCTCTGATACTCAAACCCTGTATAAGCTTTCTTATCTGGATGACAATCTTTCCTCGGCTGAACATATTCATTTGTATGGGAGGGAGGAGGTCCAATTTGGCATTAAGTCTTTTGATTCTTTCTATTTTTTTCAGGACATTCTTTTTCACTCGCTTCAGCCTGCCCTCAGAAAGCTCTTCATCCGTGTACTCGAACAGCGACCGGATGACTTCGGGATCTTCCTCGATCTTTTTCTCCAAATGGAGGACTTCATCTATGACAAGCCTGGTTTTGGAAAGAGCATGCGTGATCTCCTTCTGTCCTCTCTCGATCTTCCTTGCTAGAGCTAACTCCCCCTCGCGAGAAAGGAGCATCACTCTTCCCATGTCTCTCAAATACAGCCTCACCGGATCAGTTGTCAGCCCTACTTCTTTGTGTTGAATTCTCTTTGTCTGCCGCCTCTTTTCTTCGATGTCCTCTCCATTATCTGAAATGTCTTGGCTGTCATCATCTCCAACAGAATATTCATCCCCTAGGACTGTCCCAGAATCCGGATAATCAGGAAATGCTTGGGTAATTCCTTCTGAAAGAAAAGGGAGGAAATCCTCCTCCCAAGATTTATGGTCAAATGACATTTTCAATTCACCTATAATTCCTATAGACATACTAATAACTATTTTCTCATCTTTTTCGTTGCATTTCAAGCAATTATTTTCCGATGCTTCCTTTTTCCTTTTTTGACCTTGGATTCTGACTTTGGTATATGTAGTAGCTGTAGATTAAAGATGAAACAAAGACTCAATTTTTTACTTCCCCTACTAGGTCTTACCTTATTCACCTGGTCTATCTCACCAGGAGCTATGGGGCATACTTTCTTGAAACTCATTCCCTTTGCAACCTCAAATCAGACAAAAGAAATCGCGATACGCAATCTGACCGAAGAGGTTGTGCACTACACCATAAAAGCGTCTCATATGAGCAGACAATCAAAGAAAATGACTTTAGGAGTGGGCGCCCTCGAACGCTTCACAGAAGGATACTCCCTCATTGTTTCCTTCCAGAGCAGAGGCAGCACGATCACATACAGACTCGATCCAGGAAAGGCCTACTCCTTTCGCTATAGCGAAAACGATGAACTGGAGCTTTATGAGGGCTCACACAGCAGGACCGATGCACCAGATCTTGCACCCTACGTGAGGACTCCGATGATTGTGGTCGAAAAGATGCTCGAAATGGCCAAGATAACAGAGAGCGATATCGTGTACGATCTCGGCTGTGGAGATGGGCGGATTGTGATTACGGCCGCGAAGAAATACAGAGCCCGTGGAGTGGGCATCGACATCGATCCTGAGCGGATCAAGGAATCCGAGGCCTATGCCAGTGTCGCAGGAGTGGAAAAGCTTGTAGAGTTCCGTATACAGGATGCCATGAAGGCCGATATATCCCAGGCAACAGTGGTAACTCTCTATCTCCTCCCAGAATCGAATATCCTGTTGCGTCCTCTATTGGAAGAACAGCTCAAGCCAGGGGCGCGAGTCGTCTCCCATAACTACCACATGCCAGGATGGGAATTGAAGGAGATCGGCTACACCACACTCACAACCGGAGATGGCGAACTGCATACTATTTTTGTCTATCGGAGATAAAGGAGAGAGAGAAAATTGGTGTTGTACATGCAACAAGAAATTCCATCGCATTGCTGAATAAAGACTGATCTCCAATGATCGTTAAGGAAGTTCAGGCTAAAAGTATCCTGAACAAGTCGAAAATCTTCGATTACTGTCTCAATCCTTACACAGGCTGTCAGACGAGCTGCAGGTACTGTTATGCCCGCCTGTTCATGCGGCGTTACTCCGGCCACAAAGAGCCGTGGGGCGAATTCGTGGATGTTAAGGTGAATGCCCCGGAACTCCTCAGAAAGCAGTTGGAGAGGGCAAAAAAAGGCACTGTCTGGATTTCATCGGTCTGCGATCCTTACCAGCCTCTTGAGGCAAAGTATAAACTCACCAGGCGGTGTTTGGAGGCGCTTCTGGAAAAGCAATTTCCAGTGAATATCCAAACCAAATCAAAGCTTGCACTCCGCGATCTGGATCTGTTTGAACAGTTTGAGCTTATCGATGTGGGTTTCACGATCACCACAGATAACGAGAGGATGGCTAAATTGTTCGAGCCGATGGCCTCACCTGTAAAAGACAGGATAGGCGCACTGGAGAGAATCCATGACGCCGGAATCCGAACCTTTGCCTTTATCGGACCTCTTCTTCCAGGAGATCCAGAAAAGCTCGTCGCGGCGCTGGAGGGGAAGGTCGATTATGTGTATATCGACCGGATGAACTATGTGAGCACGATCAGAGGGTTTTATGGTTATCTTGGATTAAAAGAAGCTTTAACGGACAGGTTTTTTAGCGAAAACAAGAACCGACTGATCCGAGAATTGAGAAGAAGAAGGATGACTTTCGAGGTCTTCTTTTAATCGCCGAGGACTTTAAATGCTTTGTTTTCTCAACAAAAAAAGACTGTTTAAGCCATTTTTTTGGGCAAAAATTGGCGCAATTGTTATAATATCAATTACCTAGGTCGGTCTGACCCAAATAACTAATGAAGAGCCTGAATGGCTTCTTCAATCAGTCGCAGGCTCATTGGCACATCCTGCTTGAGGTTTACACGGATTACGCGGCGACCCCGCTGTCGCAGAGCCCCTAAATCTCCGAGCGCCTGAGCCTGAATCAGTGTCCCGAAGGTGAAATCGCTTTCCGGCACAGCGAGGTCCTTCTCTGGTTCGTCGATGAGCTGGAGAAAGAGCCCAGAGTTCGGACCCCCCTTGTGAAGCTGACCTGTCGAATGAAGAAAACGGGGTCCGTATCCTAGAGTGGTGGCTAGGCGAGTCTTTTTCAAAAGCGCATGCCGTATGGACTGAAGGGCTTCTGTGGTTGATGGGCTCGGAGATAGGTAAGCCTGGAGTCCTAAGTAATCACCTTTTTGGGCTTGGCCTATCCAGGTCTTCAGGCTTTCCTCAAGCTTGACCCTATCAGTCACGTTAACACCCTCTTCCCGCGTGTACTCTTTCTCACCGGAAGACCTCTCCCTCACGGCCTTCTCGGCTAAATCTTTAGCCAGTTGAACATCGGGCTGGTTAAAGGGATGGATCCCCAAGATCGCCCCTGCCGAGGCTATGGCCACTTCCCATCGAAAGATCTCTTGTCCCAGATCATAAGCATCGACCAATCGGATACGAATGACCGGATGCTCCAAGGCTCTGAGGCGCTCCATAAAGCCTTCCAGTTCTTGATTGTCCTCACCATCCTGGAAAAGCCCGACAAACACTCTATCCTGACTATATTCCTCTGCCGCAGTCCTCGGTTCGTTAGCCACCGGAATAAGACCTTTTCCGCTCTTACCAGTGCTCTCGGCAATGAGCTGTTCCAGCCAGTCAGGAAAACTGTTGAGAGATGGCGAAGTCAGAATGGTCAATTTATCCCGCTCCTCGGCCATTATGCCCAGGGCTGCTCCCAAAAGAAATCCAGAGGCGTTCTCAGGGTCTACGCAGAACGCACTGTTTTCTGCGGCTCTCCAGCCTCGATCGAGGAGGCTGTGAACATCCGTTCCGATGAGTGCCGCTGGAATGAGTCCGAACACCGTGAACGCGGAATAACGTCCCCCCACATCCGATGGGGCTTGAAAAACGGAACGAAATGCCCGTTCGCGTGCAATTTTATCCAGTGGGGAGTCTGGGTCTGTGATGGCCACAAAGTGCTGTCCTGGACGAGCACTTGCCTTGCCAATCTGTTTCCAAAAATAGCGAAAGAGAGACAGAGTCTCGAGGGTGGTTCCAGATTTGCTCGAGACAAGAAACAGGGTTTTTGATATGTCCAACCGCTGTTCCAAACTCCGGACAGCATCAGGATGCGTGCTATCCAAAACCATCAGTTCTGGATAACCAGGTGCATTCCCAAAAGTTTTCTGGAAAACTTCAGGCGCAAGACTCGATCCTCCCATACCTAAAAGGACGACATGGATTTTTCCCTCAGTTTTGATGTCTCTGGCAAAACTGATGAGATCGTCAAGCTTCTCACACATCATCTCGGGAAGATGGAGCCAACCCATGCGGTCAACGATTTCGGATTCTTTTTTTGGAAACCAGAGGATTGGATCTTTGGCCCAAAACCTGCGGATGAAATCCTGGTCACGCCAGGTCTCAACACGGTTTCCCACCGCACGTTCATATGAGCCGATTTGAAAAGTCTGTCTAACCTGAATACCGCTCATCAGAGCAAGCCCCTCTTGTAACCCGAACTCCCGGAATTGACCTTTCTTCTATCATGCGAAGACTCCTTCATCAATCCTTCATAGTTCATGATCATCTCATTACTGTATAAAAAATACCACAAATCAACCCATAAAAGTAGCTAACCTGGATTATTCACGACTCGAGATTGATCCCCGCTCCTCCTAGAGTTACATTCATGGAAATGTTGCTATTGAGATTCAATAGGAAATTTTCTTGAAAATAAAGGTGCCATACACAGAATTGGCAATGAGCAATAGCCCGGATAGGATGAAAGGATACTCCAAGCCCACCCTATAGCCGATCGAAGAAAACACAAGCGCTCCCACCATATGGCCGAGCGTCATCAAAGCCAGAAGAATCCCTGAGCTTCCTCCAATGCTTTTTTTCTGGAACAACCGGGAAATGAACAAAAATATCAAAGCGCCCATCAAACCATCTCCTATCTCATGAATGATGCGGAAGAAAAGAGACACATAGACATTGTGATTGACCATAAGGATATGCCCGGCTCCAGAAAGAAAGAGGGCAAAAAGAAAGATTCGCTGATTGATCTGTGCATTGAACCTTAAAAAAGCAATCGCAAGGCCAGAAAAGGCAAGGAAAAAAAGCGAGATGGAAATATAGAGGGAGAGTTGGAGATTGTTCAGATGGAAATAGGATTTTAGAAATGGACTGTAGACCGTGCCTTCTGCTCCCCAATGCAGAGCAAGCGTAAAGATGAGGACCGAAAACAGGATAGTTTTCTTGTTGATAAGATTTAGCCTGTATTCTCTTAGAGTGACCACATGAAATTTTTCCCTCCCCACTTTTTTGGCGAAAATCAATACAACTAGAAGAAAGATGGCATAGACATAAAAAAGAAGACGAAAGTCTGAGAAGTGGACTACTGTTCCTCCCGAAAGTGTACCGGTTGCTGTGCCTAAAGCCAACCAGAAAGCCAATGTTCCATATTTCTTGTTGAGGTCCGCATGGGTTTCATCTTTGTAGTAAAGGCTGTTTGTGGATACATCCAGGGCATTGTTAGCAATCCCCAAAAAAAGGAAGATGACAGCAAGGAGATAGAAATTCTTCGTTATGGCCAGCAGCAGAAACAGGAGGCTCAGAATCAGAAGAGCCGATTGAATGATCCTTCTGATCGATAGCCTGTCGTTGATCCAGCCAATTGGAAAGGAAAAAATCAACGGGGCAAGGCCATAAAAAGAAACGACCGCACCAATCTGCCAGCCGCTTAATCCGATCTTTAAAAGATGAAGCGGGATCAAGAAGAAAAGAGTGTTTACCGTAAGTTTTCGGCAGAAATTAATAAGATGAATATGCTTTTGGGTGTCCATCTCAGGAGAAGGTTGTCAATTTCCCATTTGATTGATGAGTCCCCTTAAAGACCTGTTCCAAATTCAGTGTTAAGAGTTTAGTGATTGAGTATCCTGTCCCCGAATTATAGGTAGGTGCTCGTGTATTCGGTCAAGATCTTTCTTAGCTTCTCGGCAACCTCTGGCGCTTTTATTCTCTCCTTGCCGAATAGAATATCATGAGCGCTCAAATAATCTCCGTCATAAAAATTTGCGTTGGCCTCCTTATCGATCTGGATTGCGGCGCCCTCGATCGAAACTCCTGCGAACAGCCCTCGGCTCTTGGAATACGAATAGATTTCTGCCTCCAGTTCGATATCCGTACTCGCCTCCGCACGACGTCCCACAGAACCCGCCGCCAAGCCCGCATCAGCGCCCAGAGTGATCTTTCCCTCTGTGATCGAGTCGATGCTTTTTCTTCGCTTAAACACCAAAATGATATCGGCTGATTGCACACCGATCTGCCATCCTACGCTTCCTCCAGCAATCTTGATGAAGCAGGGGTGGCCCCACCGTCCTGTTTCGGTTCGAACAAGCAGCACGCCCTTTCCATAACGACCGCCTACAACCCAGGCGGCCTTGATCACCTTCGGGATGATGGCAATCCCATAGGCTTTGCTCAATAGGGCTCCGGGAATACCTTCCTCTGGAATTTCGACCATCTCTTCGATAACCTCGATGGCCTGGTATACTCTGTCTTCCTCAGCCGATAAGGATTTTTCCTCTCTGACATTGGATCTGAATGCATATGAAACAGAGATCATTATAAGAACCAGGATAAAAACAAAAAACAATGATTTCTTTCTCACAGAAGCCTCCTTTATAACCAACGTGAATCCTCGACTAAAAGTTTATTCGACACGTCTGGTCCATGTCAATTTCTTGCTTCAATAATCTCAAATCCAAGAAAATTTGACCCAATAAATACATTGTGATAAAAACATGCATCACAGCATCCAAGGAGTTAATCATGAGAAAATCTTTGTCTGTTTTGTGCGTTTGCATGTTTTTACTGTTTTGCCTTACAACGAAAGCATGCCAACCAGAGTCACCGTCGGAGGCAAGCACCACCAATCCAAAAGTAGACAAACTCTTCGAAGGCTGGAATAAACCGGACTCCCCAGGTGCAGCCCTGGCTGTTCTCAAAGACGGCGAGGTGATCTATAAAAAAGGTTATGGTTATGCCAACCTGGAATACGACATTCCGATCACATCATCCACGATCTTCCATGTCGCCTCTGTATCCAAGCAGTTTACTGCCTTCGCCATCGCTCTATTGGCAAACCAAGGAAAACTGTCCCTGGATGATAATATCCACACGCATATTCCTGAGGTTCCAGACTTTGGGAAGACAATAACCATCAGGCACCTTATCCACCATATAAGCGGGCTCCGCGACCAATGGGAGATGCTGGCTATGGCAGGATGGAGGCTCGATGACGTGATCACAAAGGAGCACATTCTTAAAGCAGTCAGTCACCAAAAAGAACTGAATTTCAGCCCGGGCGATGAGTATCTCTACTGCAACACAGGATATACCTTGCTTGCAGAAATCGTGGAACGAGTGACTGGAAAATCCTTCCCGGAATGGACACAGAAAAACATGTTCAAACCCTTAGGTATGTCGAACACCCACTTTCATGACGATCATGAGATGATCGTGAAAAACAGAGCCTATTCCTATGTTCCTAAAGAGAATGGAGGCTTCAAGAAAAGGGTATTGAGCTATGCGAATGTTGGAGCCACCAGCCTGTTCACAACGGTTGAAGACCTGGCCAAATGGGCCGATAATTTCTTCGAAAAACGCTTGGGGGGTCCTGAGGTGATAGCTCAGATGGAACAGCTGGGTATACTCAACAACGGAGAAAAAATCGACTATGCCTTTGGGGTGACTGTTGGAAACTACAAAGGTTTGAAAACCACTTCACACAGTGGCGGAGATGCAGGATTCCGCAGCCATCTTCTGCTTTTCCCCGACCAGAGATTTGCAGTGGCCGTTCTCAGCAATTGCGGATCCATAAACCCTGGACAACTTGCCAGACAAACTGCTGAAGTATATTTGGGAAATCTGATGGAAGAGGAAACGAACAAGGAAACGCCCTCTGAACGCAAAGTAGCGAACATTCCCCCTTCCATATTCGAGGTTTACGAAGGCAGATACGAGCTGGAGGATGGAAACACGCTAATCCTGACGAAAGAGGGTGATCGATTAATGGCCGAACACCCGGCTGCACCGGAAAAGGTGCAGTTGTTCCCAGAGTCGATGTCTAAATTTTTCTTAAAAGCAGCAGATGTCCAAATCCAATTCCATCCTGAAAAGGACGGCTATGTTGAGCGTTTAACCGTATTCGCTGAAGGCAACACCATTAAAGGCAGAAGAGTCACGACCAAGGGGCTCACTCCGGAACAGATGCAAGAATACACAGGTGAATATTACAGCAAAGAACTCGACACGACTTATAGAATCGTCCTTCAGGATGACAATCTTTTGGCCCGTCACAGGCGTCATGGAGATATACCTCTTATAAGAACAAAGGAAGATGTATTGATAGGAAGACAGTGGTTTTTCCACAAAGTTCAATTCATCAGAAATGAAAAGCATAAAATCAAGGGATTTCTGTTGACCGGAGGACGAGTCAGGAATCTGCGCTTTGAAAAACAGTAGTAGAATCCTCTAAAATATTAAGGGAACATGCACAGGGCTTTCAGGAAAAAAAACATTTCTCTTCTCATCTTATCAGTTCTCATTTGTATGATCTGCTGTGGTCATAAAACCGATGAGGATCTGATCAGGGAACTCATGGAGGATGTGGGCAAGTGTGTTGAGAAAAAAGACCTCAGCAGTCTCTTGGCATTCCTGTCCGATGACTTCCTGGATTTCAGAGGGAGGAACAAGGGCCAGACCGAGGATATGGTTCAGTCTTATTTCAATCAATTTCGAGGAATCGTCATCCACATCCTCCACACCAGGATCGACGAGATCAAAGCCCAAGAGGCTTCTATTCAGAGTGATATAGCACTCTCTTCAGGAGCAGCCAGAGCTTTGCGTAAGCTCGTTAGAGTTTCGACCGATAACTACCGGTTCAAGATCAAAATGATAAAAAAAGAAGGCCGCTGGTTTATTCGATATGCTGAGTGGACATACATCGGGCTCGATGAGCTTTTTCCTGAATCTTTATCCATCCTGAAAAAATTATTTTCGGATGAATAAAAATGACTAATGCAAACGCATTAAATCATATGTCATCGCAATCACAACGTAAAAGCACTGATTGCGATTATATTAATACAGGGAAAAAGGCGCCAGGACCAAGACAGAGGTATCCAAAAAAAGATATAATATGACCTTAATTTTTCATAGGAACGGGAGGAAAAAATGCAGATAAAAATCAAAAGTTTGGCTTTTGAAGACGGAGGCATGATCCCGAGCAAATTCACCTGTGACGGACCCGACGTGTCTCCAGCGTTGGAATGGGAATCTGTTCCTGAGAACGCGAAAACACTGGCCATCATCTGCGACGATCCAGATGCTCCGATGGGAACCTGGGTGCACTGGGTCATCTTCAACATCCCGGCTGGTCTGGGAGGACTGGAGGAAGATGTGCCTGCCGATGAGGCTCTTTCCAGTGGCGCCATCCAAGGGATAAACGATTTCCGCCGGATCGGCTATGGCGGTCCTTGCCCGCCCAGTGGAACCCACCGTTACTTCTTCAAAATCTACGCCCTGGATACAGAACTGGACCTCAAGCCTGGAGCGACAAAATCCCAGGTTTTGGAAGCTATGGAGGATCACATTCTGGCTCAAGGCGAGTTAATGGGACGCTACAGCCGATAGGAAAACCAATTTTTAAAATTCAACGAACAACAAGATTTCCTGAATGCTATAGTAAGCCTTGCTTCTAAGTGGATGTTTTCAAAATTCAAGTATGGATAAAAAGTTATTGAATAATTCAGGAGAAAAAAGGAGGACGAAATGGGAGAAACTGCGGCAACAATAAAAAATATAACCACAGAAATCGTGATCATCGGATGCGGACCGGCGGGATTGACAGCCGGCCTGTATTCTTCGCGCGCAGGAAGAAAAACCTTGATTCTGGAGGGAAGAGCGGCTTCCCGCTTGTCAATAAGATACGAGCTGGAAAACTATCCTGGTTTTATTTCCATCGATAGCCAGGAACTTCTGGAGAAAATACGAAAGCACGCCGAACATTTCGGCGCCGAGATCATGAGCGGAGATGCCATAAATTTCAGCCTATCCACCGACCCCAAGTATGTAACAACCCGAGACGCCTTGATCGAGGCAAAGGCGGTCATCATCGCCACTGGGAGGGGGATTTCCAAAGGGAAACTGATACCGGGTGAAGAGAGGCTTTTGGGGATGGGTGTGAGTTATTGTGCCACCTGCGATGGCCCTCTGTTTCGCGGCCATACAGTCGTAGCCCTCGGCAACACAGATGAGGCGGCCGAAGACATCCTGGCTCTCAAAGGGATGGGCTGTGACGTCCGGTGGATTCCTGGTGAGGATGAGATCAAGGTGTCAGAAAATCGCTTGAAAGAAATCAAAGAAAAAGGAACTCCCATCCTTCAAAAGACCAAAATCAAGAAGATCGGAGGGGAACATCGGGTGGAAAAAGTTGCCGTAGAGACAGAGGGAAAGGAAGAGGAATTGGATGTTTCGGCGATCTTTATCATCAGGGATATCCCGTCAACTTCCCTTTTCGGCAAAGCAGGCGTAGAGCTCGATCACAAACAGTGCATCAAAGTGGACCGTTTCCAGAGGACGAACCTCGAGGGCGTTTTTGCTGCCGGAGATGTCACCTGTGGCGGGCTTCAGATCGTATCCGCCGCAGGCGAAGGATGCATGGCTGCCCTCCAAGCTATAGGTTATGCAAGAAAAAAGGATGATTTGTAATTACTTTTTCTTAGAAGCGCTGAATGGAGACGGTTCTGTTTTTTCTATTCAAACGATCCGGATTAGATAGAACCTTCCTCTGATTTTTTATCCTAAATAGAGGCCTTCAGCAATCAGGGATTTAACTCGGGAGCCGATGTTGATATCTCTGCGGCAGGAAGCCGTGCACTGGGAACACTCCCTGCAGACATCTAGCCCCTGCTTCTCAGGGAGCTCGGCAATGGTCATTCCTGCCTGGACATAATTCCCATAGCCTTTGGCATACATGTAAGCCCTCATAAGCTTAGGGACCTCGACATCTTGTGGACAGGAAGGCACACAGAACCGGCAGTTTTGGCAGTAAAGCGTACCCCTCATTGAAGCGGCCACCTGCAGGTCTCTTTGCTCTTCTCCTGTCAAGGTCAGATCATTCATCACACCCATGTTCAGGTCTAGCTGTTCAAAAGTGGTCATCCCTGGTATGGTTGTGCACACATTTTGATCATTCAACACCCACTTCAAGGCTGCCTGGTGATTGATCTCCACATCTGGGTCTTGTTGCAGACGTCTTCCTCCCTGGGTCTTCATGGCAACCACTCCCACGCCTTTTTCCGCTGCATACCGAATCGCTTTTTTCACTTCCTCCTTGTCCTCCAGCACATAGTTATAAGCGGCAAGCACGACATCGTAGATTTCGGCATCGACGGTGGCCCGGATGACATCCGGCACATTTTTGTGAGTGGAAACACCTAGGAATCTTGCTTTCCCTTGCTTCCTGGCCTTGACTAAAGCATTCATCAGAGGCTCAAAAGCCGTCATCTGGGGGCTGTAGGCGCTGTGGAGGTAGAGGATATCCACATAGTCTGTTCTGAGTCTTCCAAGACTCGTCTCAAGCTGTTTGAAGAGATTCTCCTCTGTGGCCCCGGGCTCACGCTCGCTCCCCTTCAAAAGAAAAATGTTTTTCTCGTTATCCCGAGCAAATCGCATTTTTGTTGCCACATGGATTTTGTCCCTGTTTCCGTCCCTCTCCAACACTTCTCCGATGACCCGCTCACTATTGCCCCGCAAATAAACATTGGCCGAATCCAGATGGTTTATTCCCCTATCCAGAGCTCTTTTTATAAGATCTGGGCTGTCAGAGTTCATCACACCAAAGCTGATTATAGGAATCCGAAGATTGGTCCGTCCCAAAGTCCTGTAGATAATCTTTGGCTCATCACCCTGACTGGCGATTTCTTTCTTCAAGAACGGAGTCGCAAGCCCGGCTGAGAAAAATCCCAAGGCAGCTTTCCCGATAAACTCTCGCCTCTTCATATTCTTTCCCATTCTTTCTCCTTCATTAAAAATATAGGAAAACTATGATTTTAATCTTGTATTTTATCAAGGTGGACATTTTTTGCAACAATTTTTTGAAAATCTTATAACATGCAGTCATTAACATCCCTCTTGATAAAAAATTTATTATCGGAGAAAATTGAATGACACTAACTGGAGGTAGGAATGAACAAAAAACGGATAGGAATTTTGACCGGCTTCTTGTTGACTTTTACTCTCTGCTTATCGGGCACCGTTACCGCCCAAACAGAGGAAACAGAAAGCAAGGTTCCAGAACTCACTGCTTTCCATGAAATCATTTATCCGATCTGGCATACTGCATACCCGGAAAAAGACTATGAGGCCTTGCGAAGTTATGTCCCAGAGATAAACCGGCTTGCAGAAGACCTCTACAACGCTCAGCTTCCTGGAATCTTGAGAGACAAGAAATCCAAATGGGAGAAAGGTATAGAGGGGTTGAAAAAAACCGTGGATGAATACAACGAAGCGGCTGCCGGGGAAGACGAAGAAGCTCTTTTGAATGCTGCCGAAGAATTGCACGCCAAGTTTGAAATGCTGGTTCGGATCATCAGACCTGTTCTCAAAGAGATCGATGAATTCCATAAGGTTTTGTATGGGGTCTACCACAAATATCTCCCCAACAAACAATACAATGAGATAAAATCAGCCGCATCCGAACTGGTTCAAAAAGCGGAGGCCATCACAAAAGCCGAGCTCCCCAAAAGGCTTGAATCAAAAGCAGAAAGTTTCGCTGTTGCCGTTCAGGAACTGTATGAAGCATCGAAGATGTTAGCCGAAACATGCCAGCAAGGCGATGAAGATTCCATCGAAAACGCTATCGATCATCTGCACACGAAGTATCAGAATCTGGAAAAAATATTTGACTGAATATGAGGAACGGCTTACTTTAACAAAAATGACCACTAAAAGAAGATTCATTCTAGCCACGTTTATGGCCTGGCTCTTGTTTTTGATGTTGGATTTTTTGGCCCATGCTTCGCTTCTAAACTCCTTCTGGGCCAAGGAATATGCGGCGCTCAAATCCAAAGAAGAGCTTTTCCGTCTGATTCCTTTCGGGTACGTGAGCTTTTTTCTCCTCGTCTTCTTGGTTGGATGGCTCTACACGCGCCTTTTCAAGTCAAGTGAAAGCATAAAGACAGGCCTCTGCTTTGGAGCAGTTTTTGGAGGGCTTTTCTCGCTTTCGATTTTTCTCGGCTGGTACTCTTTCCTGAATCTTCCTGCTCTCTTTCTCTTCCTGGCAAGTTTTGTCTATTTTCTGGAAATCCTAGGCGTGGGTTTTGCATACGGTTATCTGCTCCCCCCTGTCTCTATAAAAAAGAGAGTTTGGGGACTGGCAGTTGTGATCCTCTTCGGATTCATTTTGGGCATTGCTCTGCAGAACATCCTCCCATAAAAACTAGAAATTGCGAACAATCAAAAGGTTGGAAATGACAACCATTTCAGATATCAAAAAAGGCATAATTTGTAGCTTCATCACATTTGTCGTGTTATCAGCAATCTTCTGCTCAAGAGAAACAGAAAGGGCAGAGATGGACTGGCAGCCTGTTGAAGGACGAATCATGACCCGATGGATTAAAGACGTTTCGTCGATCAACGTCCATCCAGACTATCCTCGGCCCCAGATGAAAAGAGAGGAGTGGATGACCCTTAACGGGCTATGGAAGTATGCGATTCGGCCCGAGAGCGGGAGCTCTCCCGAACAATACGACGGCGTCATCCTCGTACCCTTTCCTGTCGAATCTGCCCTCTCTGGGGTGCAAAAACCTGTAGGAAAGGAAAACCGGCTGTGGTACCGGCGCACGTTTAAGATCCCTAAAGGATGGTCGAAGAAACGCATCCTGATCCATTTCGAAGCCGTGGATTGGGAAACAACCGTTTGGGTGAATGGAAGAGAAATCGGCACCCACCGAGGCGGATATGATCCCTTTTGCTTCGATGTCACAGATGTCCTGAACAGAAGAGGAATCCAAGAGATCATTCTTTCTGTGTGGGACCCGATCGACGAAGGAAACCAACCTCGCGGAAAACAGGTGAAAGATCCCAGAGGCATTTGGTACACTTCGGTCACAGGAATCTGGCGGTCTGTCTGGATGGAGCCAGTCAATCAGACATATATCCAGTCTTTAAGAATCGTCCCTGATATCGATGCCGAAGAAGTCCGAGTTGCTATTCATTGTGCGGACAAAGCCCTAGGCTATCAAGTCGATATAGAGGTCAAAGAAGAGGGGGCAACAAAGAGCAGGGCCAGAGGCATGGTAGGAGCAGAAATCTCCCTGCCGGTCGCGTCCCCCAGGATGTGGGCGCCAGATTCTCCCTTCCTTTATGATCTAAACATAGTGCTGCGAGATGGCCAGGGCAGAGAGATCGATACCATACGCAGCTATTTCGGTATGCGCAAAATATCGCTCGGAGAGGACGGGGAAGGTGTGATGCGTCTCTTCTTGAACAACAAAACTCTCTTCATGATCGGGCCCTTGGATCAGGGTTGGTGGCCGGACGGCCTGTATACAGCTCCAACCGACGAGGCGATTCGGTATGACATCGAAGTGACTAAAACGCTCGGCATGAACATGTTGCGAAAACATGTGAAGATCGAACCACGGCGCTTCTACTACTGGTGCGACAAGCTTGGCGTTATTGTCTGGCAGGACATGCCCAACGGCGATGCACACATCGAACGGCAAGACAATGACTTACAACGAAGCCCTGAGTCCGCTCAACAGTTCGAGCTTGAACTGGAACGCATGATCCATACTCTGTACAACCACCCGAGTATCGTCATGTGGGTGCCTTTCAACGAGGGCTGGGGGCAGTACAACACAAACCGCATCGTGGAATGGATCAAAAAGTTTGATCCCACACGCCTGGTGGACAATGCCAGCGGATGGGCTGACCGTGGGGTTGGCGACGTGCATGACATCCATTCCTATCCTGGACCTGACGCCTCACCCAACGAACCCAATCGGGCAGCTGTGCTCGGAGAGTTTGGCGGTCTGGGCCTCCCGATAAAAGGCCACACCTGGCAGGATGAAAAGAACTGGGGCTATCGCAGCTTCGAAAACGCCGAAGATCTGATTCATGCCTACTTAGAGCTGATCGAGAAGCTAAAAGGACTGATTACGGGTGGATTATCCGCTGCCATCTATACTCAGACAACCGATGTGGAGATCGAGGTGAATGGGCTGATGACCTATGACAGGGCCGTCATCAAGATGGAACCAAAACGGGTAGCGGAAACAAACAAAGCGCTCTATAAATAATTTGGAGACAGGATACTCATTCGCCAAATAATTGTCCAATGTCAAGGGTTGACCCTAAACCTTTTTTGAATAAACACGTAATAAAAATAGTAAACATAATGACGAAGGTTAAAGAGGAGGTCTGAGTCATGAAAAAAACCCTTATCATTTTTTCTGTGTGTATCTTTCTATGCAGTTTGATGGCATTTTCTGGATTCAGTCAGACATCTGAGGATATCATACAAAAGATGATCGAGATTCAGGGAGGAAAA
>Ga0224495_10000679_pt1 | contig 26017 bp, 15 predicted proteins | sample SF_Jul11_sed_USG_FD_168128 | JGI IMG/M metagenome (GOLD analysis project Ga0224495, IMG submission 168128) | Sediment microbial communities from San Francisco Bay, California, United States - SF_Jul11_sed_USGS_4_1 | ecosystem: Environmental > Aquatic > Marine > Sediment | place: USA: California...
AATGCTGTACCTGAATACCCTGGTCAAATTTTAGCGGACGCGAACGCATAACGGCAGGAGAGGTAAGATGAAAAGGTTTCTCGTCACGGCCCTGACGGTAGTGGCCGCCGCCGGCTACGTGTTCTCGACCGGCGCCATTACCATCAAGGGTTCCGACACGCTCGTCCGCCTGGGTCAGCGGTGGGCCGAGGAATACATGAAGATAAATCCGGGGGCAGTCATTCAGGTGTCCGGCGGTGGCTCCGGCACCGGCATCGCCGCTTTGCTCAACGGCACCACCGATGTCTGTCAGGCCTCCCGCGACATGAAGGAAAAAGAGTACCGGCTGGCCGAAGACAAAGGCATCAAACCCTACCGCGTCTCGGTTGCCCTCGACGGTATCGCCGTCTTCCTCAATGATGAGAATCCGGTCAAAGAACTCACCGTGGCGCAACTCAAGGGCATCTACACCGGCGCCGTCACCAACTGGAAGGAGGTTGGCGGACCGGACCAGCCCATAATTCTCTATGGCCGGGAGAACAACTCCGGCACTTATGCCTTCTTCAAAGAACATGTTCTCGACAAGGAAGATTACTCGGACTATACTCAGACTCTTCCCGGCACGGCGGCCGTTGTCAATGCCGTGGCCAGGGACAAGAACGGCATCGGTTACGGCGGTATTGCCTGGGCCAAAGGCGTCCGCTTCGCGGCCGTGAAAACCACCGACGATGCCAAAGCCATATTCCCGTCGGTCGAAACCGTCTCCAACGGCACCTATCCGCTTTCCCGGGAGCTCTACTGGTTCTTCAACGGCCCGCCCACTGGCGAGCTGAAGAAGCTCGTCAACTGGGCCCTGTCCCCGGAAGGCCGGAAGATCTCCGAAGAGATCGACTACGTTCCGCTGTCGCCCGATATGGCCAGGAAGAACATGGTTAAGTAATCTCTATTCCTTTCGGACACGCGGCAGCGATGATGCGGGACTTTCAACTCATCGCCGCTGCCGTCATTGGATAATCGAAAAGTGAAAAGATACCAGTTCAAAAAGAAATCCAGAATCAGGGAGTTTCTCGGAGAGAAACTGATAGCGGTAACATCCTTTGCCGCTGTAATCGCTATCCTTCTTATTTTCGTTTTTATCTTCAAGGAATCCACCGGCATATTCACAGATCCCGAAATTCGACAGGAAGCCTCCATCGATAAGATGGTCTTCAAGCAGGAATACTACGAGGGCCGCGCCCCCAAGTGGTCGTGGCAGCCAAACTCCGAAGTGCCCAAGTATTCCCTGCTCCCCCTGCTGATAGGCACGTTGAAGGCGGCCCTGATCGCCATGCTCTTTGCCGTACCCCTTGCCGTGGGCGCGGCCATCTACTCATCCGAGTTCGCCTCAAAACGAATGCGGGAACTTATCAAACCGGTGATTGAAATGCTGGCCGGTGTCCCTTCGGTGGTCCTGGGCTTTTTTGCCCTCATCGTCATGGCCACCTTCATGCAGGAAATCTTCGCTTTCCGTTTCAGATTAAATGCTATTACGGCCGGCATCGCCCTGGGCATAGCCGTCATTCCTATAATCTTCACGATCGCCGAAGACGCTATGACGTCGGTCCCGGCCTCGCTACGCGATGCCGCCACAGCCCTGGGCGCCAACTCCTGGCAGGTCTCCTTCACGATGGTCCTGCCGGCCGCCATCCCCGGTATTGCCGCCGGCGCTGTCCTCGGCTTCGGGCGCGCTATTGGAGAGACCATGATCGTCCTCATGGCCTCCGGTAACGCCGCCATCATCTCCGCGAGCCTGACCGATTCCATGCGCACCTTTTCTGCCACTATCGCGGCCGAATTGGCCGAAGTCGTCTTTGGCGGGGCCCACTACAACGTCCTGTTCTTCATCGGTACTCTGCTGTTCATCTTCACCTTCGTGGTAAATCTGGGCGGCGATATGGTCCTGACCCGGCTGAAAGAGAAAATACAGGGTAAGCAGCAATGAAGACCGCCACCGCTGACCTTACAGCCGCCGCCGTCGGCGATGCCTACACCTTCAAACCCAGAGACTCCGGGTTGGTCCCCCGCGGCCTCACACTCGCGGCAACGGCCATGATCATCGCCATACTGGCGGTGATCATGCTTAACGTCATCTGGCAGGGCTTCGGTACCATAAGCTGGGACTTCCTGAGCAGCCCCCCCGAGCAGGGCATGGAAGCGGGCGGTATTTTCCCGGCCATTTTCGGAACGGTGGCGCTGGTTGTCCTGATGACAATTTGCGTTGTGCCCGTGGGCGTCCTGACCGCCGTATACTTGCACGAATACACGCGCCCGGATTCCAGGATAACCAGGATTATCCGTGTCGCCATTAACAACCTGGCCGGCATCCCGTCGATCGTTTTCGGGCTTTTTGGTCTGGGGTTCTTCGTTGGCTTTGTCGGTGTCGGCATCGACTCCGTTCTTTTTGCCGACCAGGGACCACTCTGGGGCCAACCGGCTATCATCTGGGCCTCGCTGACCATGGCCCTGCTAACGCTGCCGGTGGTGATAATCTCGACCGAAGAGGCTCTGCGGAGTATCCCGCAGGAGCTGAAAGACGCCAGCCTGGCCCTGGGCGCCACGAAACTGCAGACCATCGGCCGCATCATCCTGCCCCAGGCCATGCCCGGCATCCTGACCGGCGCCATCCTCGCGGTCAGCCGGGGAGCCGGAGAAGTGGCTCCCATCATGTTCACCGGAGCCGCTTATTACTTGCCCTATCTGCCGCACAAACTGAACGATCAGTTCATGGAACTGGGCTATCATGTCTATGTCATGGCCACCCAGTCGCCCGATGTTGAGAAGACCAAACCCATCCTATATGGCACCGTGCTCGTATTACTGGTACTGACGTTTTTGCTGAACCTGGTCGCCGTTGTAATCAGGTCACGTATAAGAATGAAACGCGTACGCCAATAAAGGTGCATAGCCCATGCAAGCCGAATCCGACAAACTCAAAGACATTTCCGCCGCCCCCTCCGCCGCGACCGGCGACACGTCCGAATCGAAACAGGCGGCACCCATGCCCGGAAAATTCAAGATGACCTGTGAGCATATCGATTTCTTCTACGGTCGCCAGCAGGCGCTGTTCGATGTCTCGCTCAATATCGAGAAGAACAAAGTCACCGCCCTTATCGGCCCGTCCGGCTGCGGCAAGTCGACTTTTCTCAGAACCTTGAACCGCATGAACGATACCATCCCCTCCGCTAAAATGCTGGGCACAGTGCGACTGGACGGTATTAACATATACAGGGATATCAGGGACGTCTCCGAAATCCGCACGCGTGTGGGCATGGTCTTCCAGAAATCCAATCCCTTCCCGAAATCAATTTTTGAAAACGTCGCTTACGGACTCAAAGTGAACGGTATTACCGACAAGGCTGTGATCACCGAAGCCGTCGAAGACACCCTCAAAAGAGCCTTCCTGTGGGATGAAGTCAAGGACAAGCTCGACAAAAGCGCCTTTCTGCTCTCCGGCGGGCAGCAGCAGCGTCTGTGCATCGCCCGCGCTTTGGCCGTCCGTCCGGAAGTGCTACTCATGGACGAGCCCGCCTCCGCCCTCGACCCGATATCCACCGCCAAGATCGAAGACCTTATCGCTGAATTAAAAAGGGACCACACCATCGTAATCGTCACTCACAACATGCAGCAAGCCGCCCGTGTGTCCGATTACACCGCCTTTTTCTACGAGGGGTACATGATCGAGTTTGGCCCCACCACCAGGATATTCACCAAGCCCGACAAGAAGAAAACCGAGGATTACATAACCGGCCGTTTTGGATAAAGGTAAGCACAATGCCGAAACACTTTCAGAACGAGATTGAAAAACTCAAGAAGAAGATCCTTCACCTCAGCGCCATGGTGGAGGAGAACTTGATGCTCGCCGTCAGGGCCGTCACAGAACGCGATTCCGATCTGGCCCGCCGGGTTATTGAGGTCGATACCGAAATCGACCGAACCGAGGTCGATGTCGAGGAAGAGTGCCTCAAAATCCTCGCCCTGCACCAGCCGGTGGCCATCGACCTGCGCTACGTCATCGCCGTCCTGAAAATCAATAACGACCTGGAACGTATTGGCGACCTCGCCGTGAATACCGGCAAACGAACGAGGCGACTGCTGAAATTCGGACCGGTTCCCATTCCATTCGACCTCGAGGGCATGCTGCAACTGACTGTCGATATGGTCAAGAAAAGCACCGACGCCCTTATTAACTCGAGTTCGCAGATGGCTCGCGAGGTTTGCCTGTCCGACGATGACATCGACGACTTCCACGCGGCCAATTACGGTCTCCTGGAAGACGAGATTCGCAAAAACCCGGAAGCCGTTGACTACTATGTCAGTCTTCTGGGTATCTCGCGAAATCTCGAGCGCATCGCCGATCATGCTACGAACATTGCCGAAGATGTCGCCTACATGGTCGAGGGCGATATCGTCAGGCACAAAGGCGCCCGGGACGGCTGGTAGTCAACACGCCTCGACCGCCAGGGCCTGTGACGCACCACGCCGGCGCCTTCCGGAACACTTGACCGAGCCCCACGTCCGTGGTTATACTATCTCTCGCCACGGGTGAACAAAGACGGCAGCTTTTTTACGCACTCAATCGCGAGGGCCAAAATGAGTGGAATAGTATTTCTAAGAACCAGCCGGATTGACACGCTGAGAGACTTCTACCTCGATCGCGTTGGCTGTCAATTATGGCTCGACCAGGGCGATTGTGTCATTTTCAGGCACGGTAACCTCCTTTTCGGCTTCTGCGAACGAGACGAAAGCGACCGGCAGGGTCTTCTTACTTTCTTCTATGACACACAGGCCGACGTCGATGCCATATACCGGAGTCTGCAATCCGTAGCTGTCTCGCCTCCCGTTATGAACGAAAAGTACCGCATCTATCATTTCTTCGCCCACGACCCCGACGGCCGACAGGTAGAGTTCCAGACCTTCGACCATCCGATTGATTCTTACCTCTCCGGGGAAACTCTCCTTTTGACCCGGCGCAGTATACGGCAGTTCAAACGAGCCGAAGTCCCGGCCGAAATCCTCCGACAGGTACTGGATATATCCCGATTCGCTCCCACCTCGCGCAATTCGCAGCCATACTATTTCAAGGTGATTGGAGATCGCGAAACACTCCGGTTTCTCTCCCAGACAAGAGGCGGCAGCAGCGCTCCCATCGCTTGCGCGCCGATGGCCGTCGCCGTCTGCTCCGATCCGGAACTCTCCAAAAGACACATCCAGGATGCCTGCATCGCCGCCTACCACCTGCTCCTCGCGGCCTGGTTCTACGGGCTGGGAACCTGCTGGATTGCCGCTATGGACCGGCAGGACGTCAAGACAAGGCTGGACATCCCCCAGAGTCATTACATCGCCACAATTACGCCGCTGGGGTACCCGGACCCACCACTGCCGGCTGCCCCTCCGAGAAAAGAATTGGCTGAGTTTATACGGGAATGACCGGTCTCATCACCGCCGACACCATAGGTTAATGGAGTCCGCCGGACAACTTCTACTTGACATCCCAGTATTACAAAGTATTAATTTGACCGGACAAATGTATGGTTAGCTATCCGTATTGGACCTGTGGCACCATTAAAGAAAAAATCAGAGATCATAACCTTCAAGGTTGATGAGACATTGCTCGAGGCGATGCGCGGCATCCCCAATCGCTCCAACTTCATAAGGGCGGCCGTGTTGGCGGCTCTTGACAATGTCTGTCCCTTGTGTGAAGGAAGCGGGATCCTGACACCGCACCAGCGCGATCACTGGCAGGATTTCAGGCGCGATCACGGCATAGAGCAGTGCGCCGACTGCCGGGCCCCTCATCTCATCTGCGCACACAACTCACCGAAATGACCTGCCGGAGGAATTCGCCCTGATGCGCTCATGGAGTTTCAGATGATGCCGGAGCTGGATATCACAAAAGCCTGTTGCTATCCGCACCGATGGCTCCTTGTCTGCGGCCTTGTTCTGCTGACGGTTATACCGTCCCTGCCGGCTGCCCCGCCGACACCCGTCAAAGTATTCGTCAGTATCGCCCCCCAGGCCTTCTTTGCCCGGGCCGTCGGGGGCGCCTCGGTGGACGTTGAAGTTCTGCTTCCCTCCGGGCAGTCACCCGCTACGTATGAACCGACACCTCAGCAGATGGGACGTCTGACCGACGCCGATGTCTACTTCTCCGTTGGGCTTCCCTTCGAGGAACGGCTGATGGAAAAGCTCGGAGGCAGTCTCAAGCACCTGAAAATCGTCAGCACCATTGACGGCATTCCTCTGCGACCCATATCCGGTAACAGCCACGGCTCCGGTGACGATGACCATGCCGGCAGACCGGATCCTCACACCTGGCTGGCGCCCGCTCTCGTGAAAATACAGACGCGGAATATGTGTAACGCCCTGTGCAGACTGAACCCCGCCGACTCGCTCCTGTACGAGCGGAATCTGAACTCAATCAGCTTCTCCCTCGATTCTATCGATACCGCCATAAGAGCTCTGCTGTCGCCGCTGCGCGGAAGAACTATACGCGTCTTCCATCCGGCCTACGGGTATTTCACCGACGCCTATGGCCTTTGGCAGGAGCCCATCGAAGTTCATGGTAAGGAGCCCTCGGCCCGCCAACTCGCGGCCATCATCGAAGACGCTAAAGCCGAGGGTGTAAAAACGCTTTTTGTGCAGCCCCAGTTCTCCAGGAAGCAGGCCCAGACAATCGCCGGCGAAATCGACGGCCGCGTGGTTCCGCTGGATCCGCTCGCCGAAGATTACTTCGAGAACCTCTGGCATATAGCCACCGAAATCGCCGAGGCCCTGCGCGCGGAGGATGCCGATGACCAATAAGAATGTATCCCAACGAGTAACCGGGTAAGTGAGGAGGCAAGGATGTCCGGCAGCCCGGCCATGGCTATTGAAGATGTCACTTTCTCGTATAACGACCGAATCGTCCTGGAAAAGGTCAATCTGACGGTGGCGGAAAGAGAGTTCGTGTGGATTGTCGGGCCCAATGGCGGGGGCAAAACCACTCTCATCAAGATAATGCTTGGTCTCCTGCGGCCGCGCTCCGGCCGCGTGACCGTATTCGGCGCCTCGGCGGTCGCCTCCCGCCGGCGTATCGGCTATATGCCTCAGCAGTCCCTCCTCGATTTGCGGTTTCCGGCGACGGTCATGGATATCGCCCTTATGGGACGTCTCAACAGCGGCTTTAGACCCGGTTTCCACTCCGCCGCCGACCGTGAAGCCGCCCGCTCGGCTCTGGACCTGGTGGATCTGACAGCCATGTCGGACAGACCTGTTGGCGAACTCTCCGGCGGGCAGCAGCGGCGGCTGTTGATTGCCCGGGCCCTCGCCTGTGATCCGGAGTTGCTGCTGCTGGACGAACCCACCGCCAATCTGGACCGCCGCGTGGAACGCGAACTGCATGACCTGTTGCTGAGATTGAATAAACGCCTGACCATCATACTCGTCTCTCACGACCCCACCTTCGTCTGGGATTTTGTCGAAAGGGTCGTCTGCGTTCACCGCACCGTGGCCGTGCATCCCACTGCGAATATGGCCCGCGAGGCCATCAGCGAACTGTACGGGACGCCCATGCGTATGGTCCGGCACGACCGCCATGAAGAGGATGAATCGGCCCAATCCCAGGATCCGGTTGAGCCATGATACGCAGAACGCACAACATCCGCCTCAGGCGAGCCGTCCGGCGTTGCCCGACGGCGGCCGGAAAGGATTCTGAACGGCTATGATGGAATTCCTGCACGCCGTCACCGCCCATTCGTTTATGCTCAATGCCCTGCTGACCGGTGTGGCGGCCAGTATCGCCTGCGGGGTGGTGGGTACTTACGTAGTCTCCCGCCGTATTACATACCTGGCCGGCGGTATCGCCCACAGCGTCCTCGGCGGCATGGGCGTCGCCCGCTATCTCTCGGTGGTCAAAGGCTGGCACATCGTTCAGCCCCTGCACGGCGCCATCGTGGCGGCCCTTCTGGCGGCTCTCATCATTGGCTGGGTCAGCCTGCGCTGGCGCCAGCGCGAAGACACCGTCATCGGCGCCATCTGGGCCATCGGCATGGCGGTGGGCATCATCTTCATCGTCAAAACCCCGGGCTACAATGAAGATCTCATGAGCTATCTGTTCGGGAATATCCTTATGGTCAGCCGCGCCGACCTCGTCATGATCGCGGTTCTCGATGCCGTGGTTCTGCTGGTTAGCATCCTGTTCTATAACCAGCTTCTGGGAGTCTGTTTCGACCAGGAATTCGCCCGCATCAGGGGCGTTCACGTGGAATTTTTCTACCTTCTCCTGCTCGGCCTCACCGGCCTGACTGTCGTTATCCTGGTCAGCGTGGTCGGTCTGGTGATGGTAATTGCCCTGCTGACCCTGCCGGTAGCCGTCGCCGGGCACTTCACCAGGAATCTGTGGCAAACTATGGTAGTCGCCTCGCTGTTGAGCATTGTCTTCACTACTCTGGGGCTCAGTCTCAGCTACACCCCCGATCTTCCGGCCGGCGCTACAATCATCCTCGTCGCCGGAGCCGCCTACATTATCGTCGTCGCTGCCACTCGCATCCGCCGCCCGCATGCTTGACAGAGGCGTCACTTATGGCGGCATGATTCGCGACTATATCCCGCTGAAACTGATCCCTTCAAAGCGCATGCTCGGACGGCGCAAGGCCGAATACACGTACGGGTCGTTACCGACCTCAACCAACTGATTGAACAGCTCCGCCAGATTACCCGAGACGTTCATCTCGTTGATAGCCTTGACGATCCTGCCGTCTTCCACCAGCTTCCCGAATACGCCGAAGGAGAAATCGCCGGTGGTGGAATTGTAGTTGCCGCCGAGAAACCCCGTCACCAGTATGCCCTTTTTTATATCCCCGAGCATCTCTTCCGGGGACCTCGCGCCGTACTCGAACACCGTGTTCGTGCTGCTTGAGGTAGTGGGTTCCATACCCAGTTTTTTACCATAGTAATCACCGATATAAAACGCCTTCAGGATACCCTTGTCGATCATCACCCGCCGACGTGTCGCCATTCCCTCGAAGTCAAACGTCTTCGAGTTCAGCCCGGCCGGGATAAATGGGTCGTCAATAAGAGTAAGTCGCTCGGAAGCCACTTTTTCACCGAGTTTGCCGTCCAGAAAGGAACTCTTCTGTTGCAGGTAGTAACCACCCATCGGTTCCGTGAGAGCATTCAGGAGCTTGCTCACGGCTCGATTCTCGACGACCATATCGTACACGCCGGTGGCGATCTTTGTCTGCCCGAGTCTTCCAAGTACCCGGTCAACGGCGGCCCTGGCGAGAACCTGTGACGTGGCCAGGTCCTTAAAAAATCGAAACGACCGCCACTCGTAATCCTGCGGCCGACCTTTGTCGCCGTCGCTGGCCGCCACCTCCACGCCGGCCTCGAAGGTCGTGCTCTCGGTTTCGCCCTCGAAACCGTTGGTATGTACTTTTGCCAGTTCGGCATGCGAATCGGAATAGTAAGACGTCGCCGATACGATCTTGTCGCTTTGTGAACGCGTCAGCTCATCGATTTCCCGCGCGATGGCTACTCTCCGCTCCGAAGTAACATCGGCGTAGAAAGGATCGTTAATCTGAAGATCGACTTCCCGCCGGCCGGCATAGTACTTTGGATTCGGCAACGCTCGGAAGGGGTCCTCGGTCAGGTGCCCGGTCATGGTCACGGCGTCTTCGATAAACTTGCCCAGCGTCTCTTTTCTGAGATCGCAGGTCGTATGCGCGGAATAGCGGCCGTTCACGTACAGCTTCAGGGCCAGGTAATTCTGCGTGGACTCCTGAAGCTTGTCCAGCTTTCCGTCGCGGTGCTCAACATCAATATCGCGCTGGTTAGCCACCGTGATGGCGGCATCGGCGGCGCCGGCCTTTCGGGCGCGCCCGGCCGACCATTGGGCCAACTGCATTCTCTCGCTTTTATTCATATCTAAATTCCTGTTCACTTAGTTGATAATTCAAGTCACTTCACTTAACGGGCTTTTTTCAGGACGCCACCCCGCCGACCGTTATCGATGATACCTTGCAGGTCGGCAGACCGTCCGAGATCAGGACATGCTGACCATCCTTACCGCAGTAGCCGCCGCCTTCATACATCTTGAGATCATTCCCCACCATGACGATGTTTCTCAGTACCTCGGGGCCGTTGCCAATGATATTGATGTCCTTAACCGGCCGCGTGAGCCTGCCGTTCTCGATCATGCGCCCGGTCGCTACGTAAAACGTGAAATCGCCGGCGCCGATATACACCGCCCCGTTGGTGAAACTCTCCGCGTACAGACCTTTTTTCACACTCTGGATAATCTCTTCCTTGGTGTGCGGACCCGGCAGCATATAGGTGTTCCGCATCCTCGGCAGCGGCGCAAAACGGAAGGACTGTCGCCGGCCGTTTCCGGTTGGTTTTACCTTGTAGTGCCCGGCGCTTATACGATCATGCATGTAGCTCTTTAGAATCCCGTCTTCCACCAGATAGGTTTTCTGAGAGGGGTTGGCCTCGTCATCGACATTGATTGAGCCGCGGTAGTTCGGCAACGTACCGTCATCGATTATGGACACAAAACTCTCGGCTATCGGCTTGCCGATCTTGTCGGCGTAAATCGATATCCCCTTGCGGTTGCAGTCGGCCTCCATACCGTGCCCGATGGCTTCATGCAGCAATATCCCGGAGTTACCCGACGCCAGCACTATCTCCATCTCACCGCCTTCCGGTTTCACCGCCTCGAAAAGGTCGATGGTGTTCCGTACCGCTTGGCCCGCCAATTGATCGATACGTTCCGGCGTGAAGTATTCAATGCCGGCCCGCGGTCCCAGGGAAAAGTAGCCCTGTTCTCTCCTGCCTTTTTCCTCGGCGATGCAGTTGACGCTGATTGTTACCATCGGCCGATAATCGTATACAACCCGGCCTTCGGAAGTGATTATTAGAACATACCAGCCCTCGTCCTCGAAGCCGATCTCCGACTTGACCAGGCGCTTGTCCAGACTGAAAACCTTCTCGTTTATCTTTTCCAGATACGGAATCTTGCGCTCGATCCCCACGTCTTCCCATAACGTCTTAAGCGGGTAGTAATCGGGCGATGGGTGGAACTCCAGCGCTACCGCAGCAACACTTTTGCCCTCGTGGGCGATATTGGAAGCCGTCGTAGCCGCCAGTTTGATGGCTTTTGGCGATAAATCCTCCGTAAAGGAATACCCGGTCTGATCGCCTTCGATTACTCTGATGCCTACCCCGAGATCGACGTCGCTGTAGGCCCGGTCAACGGCGTTGTCCAGAAGGCCCACGTAGCTGTTGATGCGGTGCTCGAAAAAGATATCGCAATAGTCTCCCCCCCGCTCCAGCCCCGCGGCCATTACCTGACGGACGAGGCTCTCGTCTACCCCGAAGTGAGCGTAGTAATCACTCAGCGTCGCGTTTTCTTTCGCGGGCGTTGCGAATGCCGTCAGGGGGTTCAGCTTGAATATCGCCGGAATGGTCGCCAGCGCCACTCCTTTGGCTCCCGCCTTGACAAATTCTCGTCGACTCATTCTTGCCATAACAGTCTCCTCCGGAAAACAATCTATGAAATGCCACTTGATGCCCTGATAGGAATGTTTTGTACCATATACCTATAGACACAATTCTGCCCCGATGCTTTCACTTTTTCCTGAAGAATACGCGTCGCCGACACCGGTGGAAGTCACCGTCGGCCCGCCTCTGACACGACGCCACTGCCAGCCGGTGTCGGCCGACGCTTGTGTGATGTGCTAAAGAATATCGACGACCGCGGTTACTCGCAGAAAATGCGGACTTTCTCCTTCTCGTCGTCCACGTCAATGCTTAGGCTCGTCAGAGCCGCCAATAGCTCGTCCACCGCCTCAGCATCTAACTTCCCAACGTCTATTTTCAATCCCTTCTCCCCCAGTGCCTCGTTGACCCTGCTCCGGGCGCTCTCGGGAAGCAGAGAACCCAGCTTTATGCCCGTTTTAACCAGCTTCAGCGGCACCCGGATATTCACGCGCTCTCCCCCTTTGGCGGTGTTACTGGCCGGCTCGACCTGAATGCGCAGGTACTTCGGACCCGGCCCGGTGGCTGGCCTCAGCTGGGGGTCGGGTCCCCCGCCCGTCTCGGCCACCGCCTCGAGAAGTTTCTCCGCCTCGTCCGCGGTGATTTTGCCCGCGGCCAGCAAATCCAGAATCCGACGGCGTTCATTGCTCATCTCGCTCTCCTTCCTTCAACATCGTAACAGCCTCAGCAGCCGATATTTCGCCCCGCTCCAACTGCGCTAGAACATCGCTTCTGGCCGGCGCCGGGTCGATCTCTACAAATTCAAGCTGGGTCGCCAGGCGATTCAGACGACCCTTGATGGTGGGATAACTCACCCCGAAGTACTGCTCCATCTGCTTTATCGAACCATGACAGCGCACAAAGGCCGCAAGAAAGACCTGATCCTCCGCGGACAACCTGGCCAGCATCGGTAACTGAAACGAACCTTCTATCGCCACTCCGCTATCCGCAAGCCGGATCCGCTCAACCACCATCGGCCGACCTCCCGCAAGGCGGGTCAGCTCCTGCCACTCTAACGCCATAGAGCCTCCTGTTGTGGGTTTTCCAATCATCATTTCTTTTAATTTATGTTAATATATTCAATTATCCATACGCAATTAGTTAATAAAAGTTCATTATAATATAAATTTCCTTAATAAATATTCTTAATCTTTATCCGCTTTATTCGGAAAACCCCCCACGCCGGAAGCGTTGAGGCGCTTTCCGCCGGACCTAAGTTTATGCGGGACATGGCGAAACAACAAAAAGGGCCGGCCAAACGACCGACCCTTGATCAAACCTCTGACTCGAAAGACTAATCCCCACAGACCGGGGCCGGTCCACCGCCGAATAAGTATGCTATCAGGTAGGTCACATCGGACACGTTGACTTTGTCATCACCATTCACCGAACCTCGGTAATAAGGCAAGGGCGGCGGACCCCCGCCGAAAAGATAGGCGATCAGGTAAGTCAGGTCGGCTATGTTCACAGCCCCGTTGGAATTGACATCGCCGCAGACCCAGCCCACATACGTGAACGAAAAAGGCAGGATCTGGTAACCCGATGAGTGCCCCACCGAATCCAGCGCTTCCACCCGCCAGTAATAAATCGTGCTGTCGAGAAACAGGCCGCCGGTCAGGCTCAAAATCGTGGCATAAACCTCCCCGCCATATATCTCACTGCCAAAAGAGGCACTCTCGCTTACCTGAATGCGATAGAACTCGGCTGATTCTTCATACGGCGGGGCCTTGTCCGTGGCCCAACGGAAAACCACCGCCGAGCCGCCGGCGGTGCCACCGTTGGCCGGTGCCAGTAAACTCGGTACCGGCGGCGTCTCAATATCCAGCACAAACGTCTGAACGGCGGAAAAGGCCGACTCATTGCCGGCTCGATCCACTCCCTGAACCCGCCAGTACCAGCGACCCGGCGGCAGCGTATCCGGCATCATGTAGTAAATCCCGGTTACCGGTTCATAATTGCGAACATTCACCTCGAACAGTGAATCAGAGCACATCGCGATGCGGCCGAACTGCGGCGATGTTTCCACACCACTGGCCTGGCTGCCGCCACTTACATAAAACGGAAAATTCGGCTGGCCGACGAATACTCCACCGATGGGGTAGGTCGGCGTATACGGGTTAGGCGCGACATTGTCCACCACGATTTTCCGCGGGTAGCGCTGCAGCGAGGAGGAATCGGCCCCGACATATCTGCGTACTGCCCACCAGTAAGCGCCGTCCGCCAGGGCATCGCCTGTCGGCAATGTGAACGATGCCTCCGGAAGCCCCGTATACAGGCGCCTCATCTCCGTTATCTCCTCGTCTGACGCAATATAAAGACTGTACGAATCGGCCGCCCCTTCCCAGACAAATGTCGGTGTGCGCTCCTGCGTGTAGATCAACTCGTCCGGGGAAATCAGTGTCGGCGGCGGATTCGGGTTCCAGACGGTCAGCGTGCACGCCGTCTGGTCGCTGGCGCCATTGAAGCTGCTGGCCGTCACTGTCAGAATGTTTTCCTTCAGATGCACCTGTTCCGCCGGCAGGGAAACACTCACCACCAGTTCGGTGTCGCTCTTTGCCGGCATGGCTACTGTCGTCTTCGCCGGATATACACTCCAGTCCGAATTCTGGGATACCGTCACTACGCATACGTCTTCGTCGTTGCCCAGGTTCTCCATCGCGATGTTTACTTCCACGCTTCCCGGCGACGCCACCGTATCTCTCGCGGGCGACGTCAGTTGCACACCGTAGTAAGCGCCGGCCATAAGAGCCACACTGGCGCGAGCCTTAACGTAGCTATATGACTGACTGGTCACCAGACAGGTGATGGAGTCCCGCTCCCCGGCCATCGACGCCGCCGGGACCGTTGCCCCGACGCTGCAATAGGCCGAGTCGAAGGGGGCAAGATAGACCACGCTGTCCACCGCATCATCGAGCCAACCCTGGTCGTCGTAGATTTCTATGCGGATTTCATCCGCCTCGAGACCGACGTTGGTCACCCAGAATTCAACCGTCGTAGACTGGCCCGGCTGGATCACCGCATCATCCGGATCAAAAACCCCCAGGGCCCGGATGTTCCCCGGCGTATGAATCAGGTCCGGGTGGAAGACAAGCGAATACTGCTGCGAGCCAAAGGGAACGTTATACCCCGATACCTGGGCCTTCCACAACCCCGGATACGGTTCACTGATCGATATCGACTCGACATTGTTGATATGATCCTCACCCTCCGCCGCGGGCGCGTCCGGATTGTCTGCGTCCGGCATGATAGCGCGCACCGTGTTGCCAAGGGGATCGACCAATGTCAGGTCCAGATCGTTGACCAGCGCCACGGCCGCCGCCGGACTTCCCCCGGGGTCGTCCCAGACGAGTGTCACCCGCAACTCCGGAATATCGCTGGGCACCGTCAGATCATAGACCTCTTCGCCTCCCGTGGCCAGGACGCTTTCCACGTATGACGAGTCCCCGTCCATAATCTTATTGACCGCCTTCACACCGTCGATCTTGCCGAACCCGAACTCGAAATCCGGCCCCGGCGGACCAAGGTCTTTGGCCGTATTCAGCACGATTCCCTTGATAGTCGACGACAGAAACAGGCGGCCCGGAAAACTGAGCCCGGCTTGTTCCCATATAAGAGCTATCGTCCCTGCTACCGCCGGGCCGGCCGTTGATGTCCCGCAACCATACAGGTAGTCCCCCCCCAAAAGACAGCTCGTGTGGCACCCGGTGGCCACTACATCCGGCTTTATGCGACCGTCGTCGCAGGGTCCCCATGATGAGTAGGACGACATCTCTTCACTGCCCGGGTCCACCGCACCTACGGTCACGATATTCTTAGAGGTGGCATACGGCAGGATAGTGTTGTATGTCCAGCCCAGCGAGCCGCAGGCGTCAACATTATATGGGGATCTATCATTGCCGGCGCCCCAGCAGATGACAAACGGCCTGTCCCGATAGGCCCTGACGATATTATCCACGGTGGCGCACTCGGCCCAGTAATTGCCGCACGTGAGCTCGCACGACTGCTCGTTGGCCGGCTTGGACGCCGGAATGGCCCAGGAGTTGTTGGTTACCTTTGTCTGGAAAAATGCCGCCACTCCGTAGTCCCCCTGCGCCTCCGATGACGACAACCACCATTCCCATGACAACAGGTTCGCCGCCGGAGCCATCCCCCGATAACGACCATCCGAAAGCGACCCGTCACCGCAGAGAGTGCCAGCTACATGCGTGCCGTGCCTGTTATCGGCCACGGCATCGGGATATGTCACCCGGTACAACAAATCCGGGTGATGCTCGTCGGCATGACCCTGGTCCCACTGGGAAATCATTATTCCCGCCCCCGAAAGGTTGTATGGAGGGGCTTGCAGCACATCAGCCCCGCTGCTCATTCGACCCACATCGTTGGTCGCCTCCGGTAACCGGTTGGCCTGCTTGACCCAAACCACCGCATCCAACTCCACCGTCCGATAATAGGCCGCCTCCGGCATGATCAGATCAATCCCGTTGATGGAGGGTTCCAGACCGATAATCTCGGCGCCGAAATCTGTCTGGAAATACTCGGACCAGTACTCGAGACCCTCGTCACGATGAAATACCACCAAAAACTGGGCACGCCCTTCTCCCCGCCGCGCCCATTCGCCTATGCCGTTTTCAGCCAGTTCCGGTGCAATCTTGTTGACCGGTTCGACCCGGCCGAACCAGCGAATGCCGTGCCCTTCGACCACCGACTGGTCCACTCTTCGAGTCAGCCTGGCCGTGTAAGTAAAATTCGGAATGTAGTCGAGAAGCTCAACCCCCTCCGCCGCCAACCGCTCCCTGATCCCGGCCGTAAGCGGGCCGTCGAATTGTACCAAAACGTGCTTGCCGACCAACTCCGCTGACCTCGCGGAGGCATCGGTTACCCGATCGGGTGTAAACTGAACTGTCGCCAGTTTGACGGCGTAATCAAGACTGGCCGCCACGCCCATCGTACCGAGGGAAATAACCCACGTAAAGATAGCGATAACATGGAAATATGTACTCACAGAGTGCCTCCCGATTAGACTATACCTCCAATGTGGCGGCAGGGAGGAGCACGATTAAAACCTCAATACAATATAATACCCTGACATTTGTTGTCAATGCCGAATTATTGTATTATGGCACCAGCAGTCCGGGATTTGCTTTCAAATTCTGCCCCCGGGCACCGGCACCGGCGTTATTCGGAATGTGCCCTGAAATGTCTAACCGGCAGGCGGTGTCTTTACTTCAGCAGTATCATCTTACGAGAATCGTTAAACCGGCCCGCTTTTATGCGATAGAAATACACCCCGCTGGATACTCTTTCCCCTCTGCGATTGGTCCCGTCCCAGATGACCGTGTAGTTACCGGCCGACTGCTCGCCATCGACCAGAGGAATAACCGTCTGCCCCAGAATGTTGTAGACCGTCAACTCCACCTGTGACCGGACGGCAATGGAGTATCCTATGGCCGTCGCCGGGTTAAACGGGTTCGGATAATTCTGCGACAATGAAAAGGTGTAAGGTTTGGCCGCATCATCGTCTACCCCGGTCCCGTGCTCGTACGGGATAGCTCCTATATCGTTGCGGGAATCATCGGGATCGTTGTACTCCGCATCGGGGTGACCGGCGTCGATGCACGGCGAGCCGGCTCTCAGTGAGAACTCGCCTGCCGCCGTGTCAACAAACATGGGATCCGCCGAGATTCCGTTCTCCCCGGGGTTGTCCTCGTATCCGTTGTTCCAGAAATCGTTATAGTCCAGTGGGCAATCCCGCGGCAACATCGATACGGCATGCCCGTCCAAACCGGCGATGATGTTGTTGAAAATCACACTGCCGTAGCCGGCTCTCAGAATCCCTTCATGACCGCCGACCACGGTGTTGTTGACGAAGTGGCATGCCGCTTCCAGGATATAAACCACTGCCTCCGAAGCCGCATTGACAAACAGGTTTCGCGTGACCTCCACCGTCTCATCGGCATAGGCGCAGATGGCCACTGTCGCCTTATTATCGACAAATTTGTTATTACTTACTCTTACCACGCTCCCCGATCCCAGGACGTATATCAAAGACCCCGCTGAGTCAACGCCGCTTACCGTAAAACCTTCGAAGACCGATCCCGAGTCGCCGCCACCGTGGAGCACCAGGCTGTAGATTTCACCGGGGTACGTCAGGAACGTGGAATCAGGACCTTTCTCCGACCGCACCACCAGCGGATGATACGAGTACTGGAGACATTCCGTGTACTGCCCCGGCTTCACCAGGACCGTATCCCCATACCAACCGGCGTCCATGGCCGACTGAATGGTCATATAGTCCTCCGGCACCTGCAGGACCCTGGGGGCATGCATCAGAAACGCACTGCTTGTCCAGCCGCCCCAGGTCGAGCCGTCGTTCACCCTGATTCGCAGGAAATAGGCTCGGTGCTTCTCGAGGGCCGCTCCGCTATATGCTGCGCTCGAATCCACCGATGACACTTCCCCGGTCGCCCACATCTCGGCTTCGGTCCAGTCATCGTCGGTGCCGATTTCGACTTGGTAGACCGCCTGTGTCACCTCGGCCGTATCGAAATACGACCACGAAATCTGCGGAGACTCGCTGGCGACAAACATATCGACATATCTCGGGCTCACGTTCAACCGGCACACCGACGGGTAGCCGGCCGTGCCCGACGGGTACGCTCCCATGTCATTTCGAGTTCCGTCCGGATCAAAAAAGCTCGGGTCGGGATCACCCACGTCAATACACGGCGAACCTATCCCGAGCCGATACTCGCCTATGTCCGGGCCGGTATATAGAGGGTCCTTAGAGATATCATGCGGCCCCGGTGCTTGACCCGAATAATCCGTGCTGTTGTTCCAGACATTATTGTAATCCAGCTCACCGCCGTAACCATCGGTCACTATGCCATACTCCGTACAGTTGGTGACGACATTATTTTTGAAAAGCCCGGACGTGAATCCCAGGAGGACCGCTACCGGGCAACTGTCAAAAGTGTTATTCAAAATAGTAGGCGAACCGCCAAAAGCGAACACGCAACTGCTTGCCCTGTTGCCGCGGAAAACGTTATTCCGTATAACAGGACTCGACGATTGACAGCGGACCACGGATTCCTCGTTCTCGCAGTCGGTGAAGATGTTTCCGCTAATCAATGGCTGAGAACCGGATGTCACGTTGACCAGCGAGCCTCTCACGTTCCCCCTGATAGTAAAACCGCTGAACTCGGTGCCCGGGGGACTGCCTTTCAGGTGCAGTATCTCAGTGGCCATCACAGAAGGCTCTATTATGGTCACCTCCGGCCCGTGACTGCTTCTCACAATAAGCTGTTTACTCACAATGCTGATGTATTCCTGGTACACGCCCGGCGCCACGACAATGGTAAACCCGTCCTCCGCTGCTGCCACCGCCTCGGCGATTGTCGCGTAGCTGGAGGGCACATGTATGACCGTCTCCGCCCTCGTCACGAAAGTTCTGACTTCCGACCAGTCCGAATACTCATAGGCATCACTGGCCCGGGCCCGCCACCAGTACTGCTCCTCGGCCGCCAGACCGGAAACATAATCCGTAGTTACTTTGATTTCGTTCCACGGTACATAGCCGACCACGGCTGCCACCAACATCGACAGGGATTCATCGGCATAGACCTCAAAATCATAGGCCATCCCGTCGCCGTCGCCGTCAACGGAAGGCTCGGCCACGAACCTGACATACTCGTACGGCACCGTGTCCAGATCAACCGGACGCAGCAGCAACGGCGCTGTGGGCCTGATGTTCATCCTGAACGCTATCTTGTTCCAGCCGCCCCAATCAATCCCATTGTTGACACGTACCCGGCCGAAATACTCACTCCCTTCTTCAAACGCCAGACCGGCATATACCGCAGACGTGTCCGCCGATGGCACCGAGCCGGTCGCCCACATCTCCGCAACCGACCAGTCGTCATTCGTGCCCACCTCGACCTCGTAGGCTGCCTGGCCCGGCTGTGCCCCATCCATGAATGTCCAGTAGAAAACGGGGGCATCAGCGGCCACGCGGGTAAGGTCTTCCTCTCCCAAATTGAGGAAACCGGCAAAAGGCTGGTTGTCCTGGGCGAACGGAATCGCCCCCATATCGTCGCGCGTGCCGTCCGGGTCGACGTACTCATAACCCGGGTGCCCGGCATCGATACACGGCGACAGTAACTGCAGCGAGTAATCATGACTCTCCCGCGAGACATACAGCGGGTCCACGCCTATATCGTGCGGCGCCGCTTCGCCGTACATGTAATCGGGATTATTGTTATACAGGCAATTATAATCGGCTTGGGGCATGTTCGGCGCGCTATGTGTAATTCCCGCCCGCGCCGAATTGGTGATGATATTGTTGACAAGAATAGCGTTCCCAAGCACCTCTATGCCGCCGTAGTTGCCGTCAAAAGTGTTGTTGGCCACCAGTGGTTTCCATGCATCCTCTGACAGTAACACACACACTCGGCCGTAATTGTCGAAAAAGACATTGTCGGTGATGACGGCTGCCGCCGTCCCGCAGTTGATCACTCGGCCCACAAACCCTAAACTCAAGAAATTATCGTGGAATACGTTCTCCCTGATCGTCGGCGCCGCTCCGTTGTCGATCTCTATCACCGCATTGTGGCTGGACAAGCTGGATGCGCCCGAAACATCAAACCCCTTGAACTCCGTCTCCGGGCCCTCACCGCTCGCGATCGTCACCACCGGCATGAACAAATCGTAGGGAATAAGAGCCGTCTGCGCCGCCCCGCCCTCTCCGATCAACTTGATGCTTTTACCTGAAAAATCAATGTTCTCATGATACTCTCCGGGCGCCACCAGCACGGTGTCGGCCTTTTCAGCCTGGTCTAGGGCCGCCTGTATCGTCGCCGCGTCCCCCGGCACTCGAATCACTCCCGGCCCGCGCGTCTGGAACGGTATCGAATCGGTCCAGCTCGAAAATTCGTATCCATCGAAAGCCCTCCCCCGCCACCACAGTGAGACATCCTCGCCAAGCCCGCCAACAAGACTCGACGTGGTGGAATCGACTCCTTCCGCCACAGCCACTTCACTCCAGACAAGCTGGCTCAATAGCTCGTCGGCATAAATCTCAAACTCATACGTCCGCGTGTCATCGTCACCGTCAGAAGCATTACCGACCATTAGCCTCACCGCGTTGACGTGCACTACCGAAGAGGCCACCGGACTTTTTGCCGTCGGCGTGGTCGGGGCCGCATTCATCCTGAAAGCCATCACCCGCCAGCTTCCCCAGGTCACTCCGTCGGAAACGCGCACCCGGGCCAAGTATTCATCGCCGTCACGCAGCCACTCACCGGCGTAGACAACCGACGTATCCGCCGATTCCATTATGCCGCTGCTCCAGCGGTCGGCCGTCCGCCAGTACGGATCATCGCCCACTTCTATCTCGAACCGAACCTGGCCGCCGCCTTCGTCCACGTAACTCCAGGCAAATATCGGAGAATGATTGACCACTCGCTGGATTTCCTCATCGACGATTGTCAGCCCGGCCGCTATCGGCCGGGTGACTTCTTCCGGCAGCGCCCCCATGTCGTTCCGCGAGCCGTCGGGGTCGTTGTAAGCTGGGTCGGGATCACCGACGTTCACCACCGGAGAACCGGGCAAAAGATGGTAATCATGCCCGGCCGTGTCCGCGAAGAGCGGATCCAGCGATATGTCATGCGCCCCCGGCGTCGCCCCGCCGGAATAATCCTCTAACCCGTTTCCCCAGAAGTCGTTGTAGTCCAGCTCCTTAAACGTGCCGGACACGCCGGCGAAATTGCTATAGGCAATAATATTGTTTCTGACAATTGCCCCGCTGTTGGCGCTCGCCATAATGCCAAACGCAGCCGGTATGATCGTGTTGTTGATTATCCTCGGAGCCCCGCTGTTCACCATGATCTCAGCGCCGCTCAGGTTTCCATAAAAGATGTTGCGAGATATCAGCGGCGACGAATTGTCCCCGACGAAAACCGTGTAGATATGGAAGGCCGCATATGTCAAACCTGTAATCGTGAACCCGCTCAGTTCTGCACCGCTGCCGAGAGAAGGACCCAGATACACCGTATGGGCCGAGTCCCGCTGCGGCTTCAAAACCGTCTGCGTCGGACCGTCTGAACTCATCACAACTACGTCCTTACCGTCGATCTCGAGGTTCTCGATATATACTCCCGGGCCTGCTCGCACGGTGTCAAACGGACCCGCGGCATCGATGCCGCCCTGGATGGTCGGATATTCTCCCGGAACCTCTACCACCGCCGGTCCGCGCAACGAGAATCTCTGCGGAAACGACCAGTTGGAGTATTCGAATCCGTCGGACGCCCGGCTCAGCCACCAGTAATTCGGGCCCATATCAAGGTCCGGAATGTGGTCCGTCGCGGTCACCCCGCTCTGCTCGGCTACACCCGTCTGTTCGACGACCACCACCGTCAGTTCCGGATCTGCATATACGCGGAAATCATAGCTCAACTCGTCTGATTCACTGTCACTGGAGTTGCTCACCGCCAGCCGCACCTCCAGCGCGTTGACGGCGGTACCCGTCAACGGCCTGAAAGGATCTGGGATTGTCGGCGTCGCATTCATGTGGAACCGATGCTGCCGCCAGCTTCCCCACAAAACTCCGTTGGACACTCGCAGGCGGCACCAGTAGTCAACGCCGTCCATCAGGGCAGCTCCCGCATAGGTCCTGAACGCGTCGGCCGAGATAACCTGGCCGGGAGCCCACATCTCGGCGGCCGACCAGTCGTCGTCGCTGCCCACCTCCAGCTCGTAGGCTGTCTGCGCTCCCAGCGTATCATAATATGACCACCGTATTACCGGGTTGTGGTTCATGACATGGGTGCTGTCTTCTGCCCCCATGTTCAGGGCCGTCGCTATGGGGAAATCCAGCAGCCTGGGATAAGCGCCCATGTCTGCCCTTGTGCCGTCCAGGTCCAGATATTGCGCGGAAGGGTCACCCGCGTCTATACAGGGTGAGGTCTCCTGCAGACTGTAGTCGTGGCCGGCGGCGTCACTGAAAAGCGCGTCATCAGAGATGCTGTTGGGCCCGCCCGCGCAACCGCCGTAATTCTGCGCGTTGTTCCATACGTCGTTATAGTCTAACTCTTTGAAGATGCTGTTCGTGAAAATCCCGTAGGTGGATGAATGCGTGACGATATTATTCTTTACCGTGGCTTTCCTGTAACCACTCATGGCGCCGATGGCAAGCCCATTACCGTCGAAGGTGTTGTTGACGATATCGACTGTTCCCGCCGAACCGACTATACAACTGGAACCGGTATTATCGTAAAATAGATTGCCCCGCACGGTGGCATGCACACCAGCGCACTTGACTACCGGATTGGCCGAGTCGGAGTGGCCGAAGAATATGTTGTTCGCAATCAGCGCCTGGGCGCCACCGCCGATGTTTACCACCACCGGGATGTTGCTCCCATCGACGGCGAAACCGCTGAATTCCGTTCCGGGGCCTTCTCCGCTGGCTATCCTCAAGACATTCAAATACGAGTTGGCATAGCTTAACGTGGTCACCGACGGACCCCGCGCACTCGTCACGACAATCGTCTTGCCCCCGAAGTCGAGGTTCTCCGTGTAAATTCCCGGTGCCACCAGGACCGTGTCACCGTTGCCGGCCGCCGCGATCGCGTTTTTTATCCGCGTAAAATTCTCGGGAACGTATATGATGCCCGTCCCCCGCGTCACGAATGACTCCACCGGCGACCACTCCGAGTATTCGAAACTGTCGGAAGCCCGGGCGCGCCACCAGTACTGCCGGTCGTTTTCCACCGCCCCGACAATGCCCGACCGCGTCGTATCCGGCTGGGGCGCCACGCCGTACTCAGCGAAAACCACCGAAGTCAGGAATGAATCGGAATACACCTCGAAGTCATACGTCAAATAATCCATCTCAGTGTCCACCGCATTCGCCACTCTCAGGCGAAGTGCCACCGGCTTGACAGGCAGTTGCCCGATCGGCCAGGCCGGTCCGGGCGGCTCCGGTGCCGAGTTTACATGAAAAGAGGCTTCAACCCAGTCACCCCAGATCGCGCCGTTGTTTACGCGCAACCGATACATATAGGTGACTCCGTCGGCAAGGGCCGCGCCCGCATAAGCAACGGACGTATCAGACGAGTAGACCGGCCCCGTGTCCCACATCTCCGCCGTGGTCCAGTCACGGTCCGTGCCGAACTCGGCTTCCCAGGCCGCCTGGCTGCCGCTCGTATCGTAGAAGGTCCAGTACAGCGTCGGTTGATGGTTCAGGACATGAGAGACAAGCTCGCCGCCCAGGTTAAGAGCCACCGGCAGGGGCAGGCGTAGTTCCTGGTCGAAGGGAAACGCCCCCATGTCGTTGCGCGTCGCATCCGGATCGAGATACCCCAGGCCGGGATCCCCGGCGTCGATGCACGGTGATTCCGACTGGAGGCTGTAGTCACGGTTCGGCCCGTCTGCGTATAGCGGGTCCCGTGAAATGTCGCTGACACCGCCGGCCAGGCCGTTATAGTCCGGATTGTTGCCCCAGACATTGTTATAATTGACTTCCGTAAAACCGCTTGACGTCGAGATGCCGAACTCGGTCGAGTTGGTCACGATATTGTTTTTCGCGATGCCCGCACCACTGATAGTGAAAAAACCGCGCCTGTTGTTATCGAAAGTATTGTTGATGATATCTGCCGAGCCGGAATAAATGCCGACACATCCGATACCCTGGTTCCCATAGAACAGATTATAGCGGATCGTCGCATCGGGCACATCGCACTGGATGACCACCCGGTCGCCGGCATAGCCCGTAAAAATATTCCGTGTAATCAGCGCCCGGGCGTTATTGGCGATCCTTACGGTGCTGCCTTTCGCGCCCCCGGCGACCGTAAAGCCGCTGAACTCGGTCCCCACCCCCTCACCCGATACCATGGATACGGTGGTCTGGTCAGCCACGGCCGGTTGCAGCCTTGTCACACCGGGCCCCTCGGCAGTGGTGACCACGATCGCCTTTCCCAGAAAATCGATATTCTCGTAATACTCGCCGGCCGCCACCAGCACCGTGTCCCCGTCCAGGCCCACGTCTATCGCATCCTGAAGCGTCGCACGGTCTTCGGGCACGCGGATAAGGCCGCTTCCGCGAGTCACAAACGTCTCCGGCGCCGTCCAGTCGCTGTACTCGTACCCGTCGAACGCCCGGCATCGCCACCAGTACTGCTCGCCCATCGCCAATCCCGCAATGTGACCCGATGTCGTCTGGTCGGTCTCCTGGGGAATACCATACCTGCTCTCCACGAGGACCGTCAAAGCCGCGTCGCCATATACTTCGAAATCGTACACAAGCGGGTCAAGCTGAGCATCCGCGGAATTGTCTGCCACCAGGAGCACTCCGGCTACATTCGCCGGTGATTCTCCCGTGGGCCAACTCGGCACCGGCACCGAGGGAGCAGTATTCATCCAAAACCGGCTGTCTGACCACCCACCCCACCGGATGCCGTTATTGAGCCGCACCCGGCAGTAATATGCCGCTCCGTCAACCAGTGGCAGGCCCGCGTACACCGCCTGCGTATCGGGCGACAGCACTTCCCCGCTCGACCACATCTCGGCCGTTTCCCAGTCGGCATCGGTGCCAACTTCGATTTCATAGGCTGTCGGCGTCCCGCCAACATCATAGAAAAACCAGGTGAACGTGGGCGTGTGGCTGACCACATGCGTGCTGTCTTCGGACGCCGGACCCAGGCGCAGAGGGTATGGCAGTTCGAACCAGTAAGGCCGCGCCCCCATATCATTCCTCGTCCCGTCCGGATCGACAAAGGCGGCGTCAGGGTGGCCGGCATTGATGCACGGGGACGTCCGGGTTAGCTCATAGTTGCGCCCGGCCCGGTCAACAAACTCGGCGTTCTCGTATATGTTGCCTTTCCCCGGCGTGAAGTTGTATGAGCCGGAGTCATTATCGAACGTGCAATTGTATTCCGCGACGACACTACCCGCCGAAACCCTGACCGCCATATCGGCCGCGTCAAAAATAATGTTGTTTCGAATATAAGCGGTCCCGTTAACGTGACACGTGATACCGGTAGTTGCCCCGACCGATATCGTATTATTGTATATCTGCAGGCCGACCACGTTGTCGAGGCAGCGAATCTCCCCGTGACCGTGGTTGTTATAGATAACGTTGTACGCCACCGTGTCCAAAAAACTGTTTTTCTCGATACTTATCGCCCCTCCGTAGGTAGCCGCGGAGTTGTTGTGGATAATATTGCTGCGGATCGATGAGCCGAAGCTGTTGTTAAGGTCAATTCCCCCGCCGTATTCATCGGCCGTGCTCCAGTTGCCCGTGATAATGTTGTTCCGTATCCGGACGGTAGCGCCATCGCAGAGAATTCCCGCTTTACCGCCGCCCGATATGGTGAATCCGGACACTTCGGCCCCACGCGGCTCGCCGTCGACCAGCGCCACTGCGGCTCGATTATGAATCGGTGCATTTATGACAGTCACTTCCGGGCCATCGGCACTCGTCAGGATGAGCCCT